>Ga0160450_100022_pt1 | contig 176122 bp, 165 predicted proteins | sample HID1975K_E1MG_FD_108257 | JGI IMG/M metagenome (GOLD analysis project Ga0160450, IMG submission 108257) | Enriched soil microbial communities from UW Madison campus, WI, USA - HID1975K_E1 MG | ecosystem: Environmental > Terrestrial > Soil > Unclassified | place: USA: Madison, Wisconsin...
AACAAGGAGACGATCGTGTACACCGACCCGTCGCCGGTGGTGCTGACGACCGAGCTGCTGGGTGTGCCGGTGACGGTGGAGGCCACGCCGTCGGTGTTCGAGTACGACTGGGGGGACGGGCACGGGGACCGGACGCGGGATCCGGGGCGGCCGTATCCGGCGTTCGACGTGTTCCACGAGTACGAGCAGCCGGGGTTCGTGGCGATCACGTTGACCACGCGGTGGACGGGGCGGTACCAGGTCGCGGGCGATCCGCGGTGGCGTGCGGTGACCGGGACGGCGACCACGTCCGCGACGAGCCGGACGTTCGAGGTGCAGGAGCGTACGGCGCGTCTGGTGTCGGGCACGTGCTTCGAGCAGCCTGATGCCCCGGGCTGCGAGGGCTTCGACCCGAACGACGTCCGCCGCTGACCGTGAGGGCGGAGACGTGCCCGTGTCGGTGTCGGGTGGTAGACCAGGCACCGTCGCCGACGCGAGGGAGTCACCGTGCACTGGGGCGCGCTGCTGCTCGACCAGATCGAGTTCTACTGGGACGCGAGCCTGTGGCCTCGCGTGCAGGGGCTCACCGACGCGGAGTACCTGTGGGAGCCCGTCCCCGGGAGCTGGTCGGTGCGCCCCGCCGCGGACGGGACCTGGCAGGCGGACGGCCTCGGGATCGCCCCGCCGGACCCACCGCCCGTCACGACGATCGCGTGGCGCCTCGCGCACGTCGCGGTGGACGTGCTCGGCACGCGCGCCCAGGCGTTCTTCGGCGACGACGTCCCGCACGACGCCGACATGTTCGACCCGCGTCTGCGCCCGGCGACGCTGCCCGCGACCGCCGACGACGCGCTCGTGCTGCTCGAACGCTCCTACCGCGCCTGGCGCGACGGTCTGGCCGCGCTCGACGACGACGCTCTCGCCCGCCCCCTGGGACCACGGGGGGCGGGCTTCGCGGACGACCCGATGGCGGCCCTCGCGCTGCACCTGCACCGCGAGACGATGCACCACGGCGGCGAGATCGGCGTGCTGCGCGACCTGTACCGCGCCGGCGCCGGACGCGCGTGAGGCGCCGCGCGCACCGCGGAACCCTCGGGCCGGCGACCGCGTTGCCACAGGTACCGGCCTGAGAAAGGATCGACACGTGCGTCTGGCCCGTCGTGCCCTCCGCCCGTTCGCTGCCGTCGCGGTGGGGGCGGTCCTCGTCGTCGCCGGTGCGGGCGGTGCCGCCGCGGACGCGCCGTTCGACCTGCGCGGGGAGACTGTCGTCGACCGCGCGGGGGTCCTCGACGACGCGTCGGACGTGCAGGACGCCGTCGACAGGGTGCAGGACGAGACGCCGTACCGGCTGACCGTCGTGCTCGTCGGCTCGTTCGACGGCCTGGACCCCGAGACGTGGGTCGAGCGGACCGCCGACGCGTCCGGGCTCGGGTCGTCCGACGCGGTGCTCGCGGTCGCGGTCGACGACGCGTTGTACACGCTCGCCCCGACCACGCTCGGGTCGGTCACCTCGTCGCAGCTCGACCGCATCGCGTCGGACGTGCAGGCCGAGCTGGCGAGCGGGGACTGGGACGGCGCCGCGGTCGCTGCCGCGACCGGCATCGTCGCGGCGGCCGACGGGTCGGCGGGCGGGTCGGAGGGGTCGGCGGACGGGTCGGGTGGGTCGGCGGGTGAGTCGGGCGGGTCGGCGGGTGAGTCGAGCGGGTCGAGCGGGTCGGGCGGCGGGTTCGTCGCGGTGCTGCTCGTCGGACTCGTCGTCATCGGCGCGTTCTTCCTGTTCACGGCCCTGCGTCGGCGCTCGCAGCCGGCCGGCGTGCTGCGCGACACCGCGGGGGCGACGAGGCTGGCGGGCACCGCCGACGAGTACGCCCAGGTGCCGACGGCCGAGCTCGACCGCCGCTCGGCGTCCGCGCTGGTCGCGCTCGACGACGCGCTGCGCTCGTCGGAGGAGGAGCTGGGGTTCGCGCAGGCGCAGTTCGGCACCGAGCCCGCACGCGAGTTCGAGACCGTCCTCGCGCAGGGCAAGCGGACGCTCACGGAGGCGTTCCGCCTGCGGCAGACCCTCGACGACGACGTGCCGGACACCGAGGCCCAGGTCCGCGCGACGTCGGCGCAGATCCTGCGGTTGTGCGGGCAGGTCGAGGCGCGGCTCGACGAGCAGAAGGACGCGTTCGACCGGCTGCGCGCGATCGAGGCCCGTGTCGACGACGCGCTCGCGGCGCACCAGCGCGAGGCGCAGCGCCTGCGGGGCCGCGTCGAGCCCGCACGTGCCGCCGTCGCCGCGCTCACCGGCCGCTACTCCCCCGACACGCTCGGCTCGGTCGCCGGCAACCCCGACCAGGCGGACCGCCTGCTCGACGACGTCGACACCACGCTGACCCGGGGCCGCGAGCGCTCCGCGGCGGGCGACAAGGGCGGGGCCGTCGGCTTCGCGCGCGCCGCCGAGGAGGCGTTGGCCCAGACCGCGACGCTGCTCGACGCGGTCGACTCGGCGGACGGCGAGCTCGCCACCGCCGCGGTGCGGCTCGCGGCCGGGATCACGTCCCTGACGTCGGACCTCACCGACGTCGCGCGCCTCGCCCCCGACGACCCGCAGATCGCACCGCACGTCGCCGAGGCGCGCGCGGCCGTCGAGGTGGCGACCGCGGCCCGCGGCGGCACCGGCGACCCGCTGGCGGCGCTGAGCCGGCTCACGACCGCCGAGGCCGCGCTCGACGCCGCACTGGCACCGCGTCGCGACGCCGAGGAGCGCGGACGACGCGCACTGGCGCTGCTCGACGACACGATCGGCCGCCTCGAGTCCGCGGTGCGTGCGACCACGGACTACGTGAGCACGCGCCGCGGCGCGGTGGGCCCGCAGGCCCGTACCCGCCTGGCCGAGGCCGACCGGCTGCGGCTGCGCGCGCTCGAGCAGCGCACGGCCGACCCCGAGGCCGCGCTGGCCACCGCCCAGCGCGGCGAGCAGCTCGTCGCCGAGGCGCAGCGCCTCGCGCAGGTCGACGTCGAGAACGCCCGGCGGCACGACGACGACCGACGCGGCGGCGGGAGCAGCGGCGGCGCCGACATCGGCGGCATGATCCTGGGCGGCATCCTCGTCGACTCGATCCTGCGCGGCGGCGGACGCGGCGGCGGTGGCTGGGGTGGGGGCGGCGGCAGCAGCTGGGGCGGCGGCGGCAGCTGGGGCGGAGGCAGCGGCAGCTGGGGCGGAGGCAGCGGCGGCGGGACCTGGGGCGGCGGTGGCGGGGGCCGTGGCGGGCGGGGCGGCGGCGGGCAGGGAGGCCGCGGCGGGTTCGGCGGCGGCGGACGCGGCGGGAGCTTCGGCGGCGGGTTCGGCGGCGGCGGACGCGGCGGCGGGTTCAAGGGCGGAGGCCGAGGCGGCGGGTTCTGACCCCGCCGACGACGACAGACTCGCCCGGCGCCGACGACGGCGGCCGGGGCACGTGACACCGGGCGGACGCCCGGGTCGGGCACCACATGGGAGGGCACGACACGATGACCGAGAAGCAGTCGATCTTCGGGCGGATCGCGCAGCTGACGCGTGCGAACATCAACGCGCTCATCGACCAGGCCGAGGACCCGCAGAAGATGCTGGACCAGCTCGTGCGCGACTACACGGGCTCGATCGCCGAGGCGGAGAAGGCCATCGCGCAGACCATCGGCAACCTGCGCCTCGCCGAGCAGGACTACAACGAGGACGTCGCCGCGTCGCGCGACTGGGGCCAGAAGGCGCTGGCGGCGTCGTCGCGCGCCGACCAGTTCCGGGCCGCCGGTGACGCCGCGAACGCCGACAAGTTCGACAACCTCGCCAAGGTCGCGCTCGGCAAGCAGCTCACCGCCGAGCAGGAGGTGCGGGCCGCCGAGCCGATCATCGCGCAGCAGCGTGAGACGGTCGAGAAGCTGAAGTCGGGCCTCGCGCAGATGAAGGACAAGCTCGGCCAGCTCAAGCAGCGTCGCGACACCCTCGTCGCGCGGCAGAAGTCGGCGCAGGCGCAGCGGCAGGTGCAGGAGGCCATCGGCTCGATCAACGTGCTCGACCCCACCAGCGAGATCGCGCGGTTCGAGGCGAAGGTCCGCCGCGAGGAGGCCTACGCGCAGGGGCAGGCGGAGTTGGCCGCGTCGTCGCTCGACGCGCAGTTCGCCGAGCTGGAGTCGGTCGGGGAGCAGATCGAGATCGAGGCGCGCCTCGCCGCGCTCAAGCAGGGCAGCGCGCCGCGGCAGATCGAGGCGACGACCGTGACCCCGGAGATCGGGACGGGCACCCAGGACGCCTGACCGGCGCACCTGGCCCGACGCCCGCCTGGCCCGACGCCGACCCACGGGCTGGATCGTCCTCTCAGCACGAGAGGTCGATCCAGCCCTGCCACCGCCGCAGCGAGAGGGCGATCCGCCTCAGGGCGTCAGACGGTCACGCGGTGCGCCGCGGCGCGCTGACGCACGAGGCGCGCGAAGGCGTCCGCGAGCGCGCGACCGGTGGCCTCGACGGCGTCGGCGCGCTCGACCATCTGGGCGACGACGGCCTCGGTGTCGACGTCGTCGTGCCCGTCGGCCCAGGTGCGCAGCAGCTCGACGCCCGCCTCGGGGTGGAACTGCACGCCCCAGGCGCTGCCGATGCGGAACGCCTGGAACGGGTAGGTGGCCGACGCCGCGAGCCACACGGCCCCGCGCGGCAGGTCGACGACCGCGTCGGCGTGCATGCTCGGCTGCGGGCTCGTGCGGGCCGCGCCTGCCAGCTCGACGAGCGGGGCGACGAGCGCATCGGTCGACGCCTCGGGTCGCCACCGGACGTCGATGACGCCGGCCTCGCGTCCCGGGGGTGCCGCGACCTCGACCCGGCCGCCACGGGCGACGGCGAGGAGCTGCGCACCCAGGCAGATGCCGAGCGCGGGCACGTCGGTCGCGCTGACGACGGCGAGCAGGTCCCGCAGGGGACGCAGCCACGGCGAGCCGTCGTCGTCGCGCGCCGACATCTGGCCGCCGAGCACGACCAGGCCGTCGCCGACCTCCGTCGGGCCGGGCAGGGGGTCCCCGAGATCGGCGCGCACGAGACGCACGTCGATCCCGGTGAGCCACTCGGCGAAGCGGTCGAGGCCCACGTCGGGAGAGCTCTGCACGACGGTGACGCGGGGGGTCGCCCCGGCCTCGGGGCCGTCGAGCACACGGTCGCTGAGGTGAACGGTCACGTTTCCACGGTAGCGGCCGGGGTGCGCCACGCCGAACGTCCAGGTCACATGTCCATCACGATCCTCGGCGCGCCCGGCTCCGCCCGTTCTGCCGGGAATCCGGAGCGCCGACGTCCAGGGAACTCCCAGGCAGGAGCCCGCCGTCTCCACCCGACACCCAGGCGACATCCAGGAACCGGCGGGACACTGGGAACCATGAGCACCGCGTCCCACGCGCCCGAGGCCCGGCTGCTCGTCGTCGACGACGAGCCGAACATCCGTGAGCTCCTGGCGACGTCCCTGCGCTTCGCCGGGTTCGAGGTGCACGCCGCGGCCGACGGCGGCTCCGCGCTGCGCCTCGCGCGCGACGTCGAGCCCGACCTCGTCGTGCTGGACGTCATGCTCCCCGACATGGACGGGTTCACGGTGACGCGGCGCCTGCGCGACAAGGGCCAGCACGTGCCCGTGCTGTTCCTCACGGCGCGCGACGACACGGCCGACAAGGTGCAGGGCCTGACGGTGGGCGGCGACGACTACGTGACCAAGCCGTTCAGCCTCGAGGAGGTCGTCGCGCGCATCCGCGCGATCCTGCGCCGCACGCAGCCCGACGACGACCTGGACTCGTCGGTGCTGCGCTACGCGGACCTGGAGCTCGACGACGACACGCACGAGGTGCGTCGCGCGGGGCGGGACGTCGAGCTGTCCCCCACCGAGTTCAAGCTGCTGCGGTACCTCATGCTCAACCCGAACCGCGTGCTGTCGAAGACGCAGATCCTCGACCACGTGTGGCAGTACGACTGGGGCGGCGACGCGAACATCGTCGAGTCGTACATCTCCTACCTGCGCCGCAAGATCGACCAGCTCACCGACGAGGACGGCCAGCGGCTGCCGCCCCTGATCCACACGCGACGCGGTATCGGCTACCTGCTGCGCGAGCCGACGTGAGCGTCTCGGGGGGGACGAGCACCGACAGGCCCGGCACGGGCGAGCCGGGCACGCACGAACCCGGCACGCACGAGCCGGGCGCGGACGGACCGGGCGCCGGCGAGCCCGACGCGTCGCGCGCGACGTCGGTACCGGACCGTGCCGCGCACGTGCGCGCCCGCGCCCGTGCCGGCTGGGACGCGACGCCCCTGCGCAGCCGTCTGGCAGCGGTCACCGCGGTCCTGCTCGGCCTCGGGCTCCTGCTGGCCGGCACGACCAGCATCACCCTGCTGCGCACGACGCTGCTCGGGCAGACCGACGCGAAGCTCGGCGACGAGGGGCAGCGGCTGGCCCAGGTCTCGGTCGAGTCCTTCGCGGCGCAGACGGGCGTGGGCAACTTCCCGTCCGACTACGTCGTCGTCGTGCGCGTCGGCCCCGACGAGTACCTGCTCGGCAACCGCTACACCGTCGCCGAGTACGGCACCCCGCAGGTCCCGCAGCTCACGACGGCGCAGATCGCGGAACGCGGCGGCACGCCGTACACCGCGCCGTCGGACCGTGCGGGCTCCCGCTGGCGCATGGTCTCGTACGTCGTCGGCCCCGACTCGTCCGTGACGGTCGCGCTGCCGCAGCGGGACATCGACCGGACGCTCGCGAACACGGCACGGCTGCTGGTGGTCAGCGGGCTGATGATCGTCGTCGTCGGCGCGACGCTCGGCACGTGGGCCGTGCGCCGCTCGTTGCGACCGCTGCGGGAGATCGAGGCGACCGCCGCGGCGATCGCCGCGGGAGACCTGTCCCAGCGCGTGCCCGTCGCCCCGGAGACCACCGAGGTCGGGCGCCTCGGCGTCGCGCTCAACGGGATGCTCACGCAGATCGAGGAGGCGTTCGACGCGCGCACCGCGTCGGAGGCGCGCATGCGGCGCTTCGTCGCCGACGCGTCGCACGAGCTGCGCACCCCGCTCGCGGCGGTCCGGGGGTACGCGGAGCTGTACCGCATGGGCGCGCTGACCACGGGCGACCAGGTCACGGACACGATGCAGCGCATCGAGGGGTCCGCGACCCGCATGGGCTCGCTGGTCGAGGACCTGCTCGCGCTCGCGCGCCTCGACGAGGGACGGCACGGCACGATCGGGCACGTCGACCTGACGGTCCTCGCGGCCGACGCCGTCAGCGACCTGCGGGCGCTCGACCCGCAGCGACGCGTGCGGCTCGAGTCCCTCGACGGCGTCACGGGCCCGCGCCTCGTCCGGGGCGACGAGGCACGGCTGCGGCAGGTGCTGGCGAACCTCGTCGGCAACGCGGCCCGGCACACGCCCCCGGCGACTCCCGTCGAGATCGCGGTCGGTGCCGGGGCCGACGAGCGCACCGCGGTCCTCGAGGTCCGCGACCACGGTCCCGGCATCCCTCCCGAGCACGCCGAGCGCGTCTTCGAGCGCTTCTACCGCGTCGACCCGTCCCGCACGCGCGACTCCGGGGGCTCGGGTCTCGGCATGGCGATCGTCGCGGCCATCGTCGCGTCGCACGGCGGACGGGTGTCGGTGGGCACGACCCCGGGCGGCGGCGCGACGATCCGCGTCGAGCTGCCGGTCGACGGGCCGCCGGGAACGGACGACGACGGGCGCGCACCGGATGCGTCGACCGCACCCGACGTGGCTACGATGGCGCGTCCGTCGTCACCGTCGTGAGGCTGATCCATGGGCGTCCATGACGCACCCGCTTGGCTGGTCCCGGCGTTCTCGCGGAACGTCGCCGAGGCCGGCGGCACCGCACCTCCTGCGGACGTCCGGCGGACCGCCGAGGACCTGCTGGAACGGTGGACCCGGCCCGAGCGCCACTTCCACAACCTCAAGCACCTCGTCGACGTGCTCGCGCGCGTCGACGAGCTCGACGAGGAGACGCACCACCCCGAGCTCGTCCGGCTGGCCGCGTGGTACCACGGCGCGGTCTTCGACTCGGCCGAGCGCAAGGCGTACGCGAACAGGGGCGGCGAGGACGAGGCCGCGAGCGCGGTCCTGGCCCGTGAGCAGCTCACCGACCTGGGCGTCCCCGAGAAGCACGCGCAGCGCGTCGCCGACCTCGTCTCCGCCCTCGTGCGCCACGCACCGGACCCGAACGACATCGACTGCGCCGTCCTGTGCGACGCCGACCTCGCGATGCTCGCGACCGAGCCGCAGCGGTACAAGTCCTACCTGCAGGACGTGCGCGCCGAGTACGCGCACCTGCCGGTCGAGGACTACGTCCGCGCCCGCGTGCGCATCCTGCACAAGCTCCTCGCCCGGCCCTCGCTCTTCGTGACCCCGCTCGCGCGACCGTGGGAGGAGCCCGCGCGGCAGAACCTCTCGGCGGAGTTGCAGCGTCTGGAGAAGGAGATCGCCAAGCTGGAGGCCGCACGGGCCGCGGCGGAGGCCGAGACCGTGACGCCCACCGGCACCGACGCGGCAGACGGCCGGATGCCCGCGCCGGGCACCTGACGCACCGGCCGCCGACTCACGTCGTCAGTGGGCGTCACGGTCTCGGCCTCCGCGCGACGCGTGCGCATCAGTGGGCGAACAGCCGCGACGCGTGCGCCTCCGCCTCGGCGTACGTGCGCGCGGCCGCCTGCATCGCCGCGGCGATCTGCGCGAGCGACTGCTCGACGCGCGCCTGCGTGGTGTTCCACTCGGCGACCACCGCGCCGAACGCGCCCGCCGCCCCGCCCCGCCACGTGGCCTGCAGCTCGACGAGCTGTCGCTGCATCGCGGCGACCTCGGCCTGGATGCTCGCGGAGCGCGCCAGCACCGCCGCCGCCGACCCGTCGAGCTGGGCGCTGTCGACCTCGTACCTGCTCATGGACGTCCCTCCTCGTGCCGTCGCGACCGCGGGTGCGGCCCGTCGACGACGGCGCTGCCGACGCTAGGCGCACCGACGCGGCGACGGTCGCTGGGACGTCACATCTGTGGAGGCGCCTGCGCAGGGCGGTACCTGTGGTCGGCTCGACGGTTGTCGTGTGCCGCCGGTGCCGTGTGCCGCCGGGCGACCGCGAGGCTGGCGCGGACCGACTCCCGCCGGTGACCGTTCCACCGACCGGCCCGGGCACCCGCCGACGACCGCGCCACCAACCGACCGGGCACCCACCGACGACCGCGCCACCAACCGACCCGAGCACCTCCGGCGACGTACTCTCGGGCGGTGACCGTGCTCGTCGACCCGCCGCTGTGGCCGCGCCACGGCACGGTGTGGGGGCACCTGGTCAGCGACGCGTCGTACGACGAGCTGCACGCCTTCGCGGCCCGCGCCGGGATCCCGCGGCGCGCGTTCGACCACGACCACTACGACGTCCCGGTCGAGCGCTGGGACGACGTCGTCGCGCTGGGTGCCGAGCCGGTCAGCACACGCGACCTCGTCCGTCGGCTGCGCGCGTCGGGCCTGCGTGTCGCCGCCCGCGACCGCCGCCGCTGACGTCCCGCCCCTGTCACCACCGCAGCCCGCCGGGTGACCCGCGTCGACGAGACGCACGGTCACGCCCACCGCCCGCGGTGGCTCGACCAACTTCCACCGGGCGCCACGACCTCTGTCGCCGGCCGGGGTCTGAGACGCGCTCGCATCGAGACCGGGCTGAGGTGCCTCACCGCACCCCATGAGCCACCCCAGCCCGGTCTCGCGAACACCACGTCCCAGCATCCGGGCCCGGGACGTCGTGCCCGAGGTCACGACCCGGCAGGGACCACCCGCGTGCGCGTCACCGTCACCGCGAGGGCGGTCGCGAGCACCGCGCACGCGAGCACGCCGAGGCCACCGGCGATGCCGACGAACACGTCGCCGGCCGCGCCGTAGTCGGCCAGCGGCATCCCCGCGAACGCGTGGTCGCGCGCGGCACCGGCGAAGCCGGTACGCGCGGCCGTCGCCTCGAGGCCGTCGGGTGCCGACGACGCGAACGACGACAGCACGACGGCGGCGAGTCCCGCGAGCCCCGCCAGGACACCGGCCGGCGCGAGCGCGCCGTCACGTGCGGGCACACGACCACCTGCGAGCGCGCCGTCACGTGCGAGGGCACGGCCGCTCGCGAGCACACCACCGCGTGCGGGTGCACGGCCGCCCGCGAGCGCCCCGTCACCCGCGAGCACACCGCGTGCGGACATGCCGTCGCGCGCCGTGAGGGCGAGGGCGTCCGGGCGCAGGGCGACGACGACCGCGACCACGGCACCCGTGAGGACCGCCTCCCCGATCCCGATGAGCGCGTGCACGCCGAGCATCTGCGCCGCGAGCGCACCGAGCGGCACGCCGACGGTCCCGCCCACCGCGTACAGCCCGACGAACAGCGCGGCCGCCGCCACGACGCCCGCAGCGCCACCCGCAGCGGCGGCCGCCGGCCCGAGGACGCGCACGTCGGGGCCGTCGAGCGTCCGGCGTCCGTCGGCCGCCCTGGGTCCGTCGAGCGCCGTGTGCCCGTCGAGCGCACGGTGCACGACGCCCGCCCGGCGCGCCGTCGCGACGACGCCGCGCGCGACGGCCCACCCGACGAGCGTCCCGACGACCGCCATGAGCAGCGTGTTCGTGCCGAGCGCCGTCAGCCCGCCGTCCGCGAAGGCCACGGCCTGCACGACGAGCACGAGCGTCACGGCGAGCACCCCCCACGCGGGTCCGAGCAGCGCGGCGGCCAGCGCGCCGCCCATGAGGTGCCCGCTGGTGCCGGCGCCGACCGGGTAGTTGAGCATCTGCAGGCCGAACACGGCGGCGGTCCCGGCCGCGAGGAGCGCCGGGTGCGGTGCGGTGGCGCGGTCACGACGTGCGCGCACGGCTGCCGCGACGACGGCAGCACCGGCGACCACCGCGGTGGTCGCGGACGTGGGGTCGGTCAGGAAGTGGTCGGGCACGTGCATGGCGGTGCTCCTTGCGTGTCGTCGGGCCGGGCTGGGTCGCTGATCTGGTCGGGCGGGGGTCGGGCGGGAGTCCTCGAGGTGTCGACCCGGGACGAGCGCCGGGGTCGTCGGGTGGAGGCCGGATGGGGGCCGGGCGGGGCACGGTGTCACCGGTCCGGCACGAGCGGCACGAGCCGGGTGGCCGATGCGGGCGGGTCGCGGGTGTCGTCGTCGGTGAGGGCGGTGCGGGACGCGCGGTCGGGCCCGACGACGCGGCCGCCGTCCACCGGCTCGACGGGCCCGGGCCGCGTCGGCGCCGACGCTGCGGCGACGAGCGTGCCGAGGCCGCCGGGCGACACCCGCCACACCTCACCGCCGACCGGCGCGCCCCGGCCGGGCCCGACCCGCACGAGCCCCGGTGCTCGGGGGTCCGTCGCGAGCGCGACGACCCGATCGGCGTCGCCGGTCCGCGCGGTGCGCTCGAACCGCGCACCGACGCCGGCGAGCCGGTCCCGCAGCGGTCGGCCGCCGAGGTCGACCCCGGTGACCAGCAGCTCGACCGTCCCGGACACCACGAGCGGCGCGGCCGGCCCCGCCCCACCCGACGCACCCACCCCACCCGACGCCCCCGCCCCACCCGCCAGCAGCCGCGCGGCGAGGTCGAGCGCGAGCTGGTCGTCGAACGCGCGCGCGAGCACCGTGACGCCGAACGGCCCGCCGTCCGCCTCCCCGGCCGGCACGGCGACGGCCGCCAGGTCGAGGAGGTTGACGAAGTTCGTGTACGTGCCGAGCCGGCGGTTGACACCCATCGGGTCCGCGGCGACCTGCGCGACCGTCGGGTGGTCGGTCGTCGTGGGCAGCAGCAGCAGGTCGCACCCGTCGAGCCCGCCCAGCGCCTGCACGCGCGCCGCGTCGAGCACGGCCCGGTCCCGCACGTACGCCGACGCGGTCACGTCGGCCCCCGCGAGGACGATCGCGGCGACCGTCGGGTCCGCGTCGGGCGGGTCGGTGGCGAGGAAGTCGCCGACCGCCGCGTAGCGCTCGGCGACGATCGCCCCGTCGTACAGCAGGCGCCCGGCGGCCAGCATCCCCGACACGTCGACGTCGACGGTCCGCGCCCCCGCCTGCCGCGCGCGCGTCACGACCGTGTCGAACGCGGCGCGCCACGACGGGGAGAGGGCCTCGAGGTCGGCCGGGCGCGGTACCGCGACGACGGGCGTGCGGGGCAGCGCGACCCGCACGTCCACGGGCCACCCGCGCCGGGCCGGCCCGCGGTCGTCACGCGCCGCGTCGACCATGAGCCGGGTCGCGCGCACGCCCGTCGCGAGGTCCCGCGTGAGCGTCGTGACGACGTCGTACGACGTGCACGCCGGGACGACGCCCTCGGTGGGCACGAGCCCGACGGTCGTCTTGATGCCGACCAGGCCGTGGAACGCGGCCGGGACCCTCCCGGAGCCCGCGGTGTCGGTGCCGATGCCGACGTCCGCGACGCCCAGGGCGACCGCGACCGCCGACCCGGAGGACGATCCCCCGGACACGCGGTCCGGCAGCGTCGCGTGGCGCACGGCACCGTACGGGCTGCGCGTCCCGACGAGCCCGGTGGCGAACTGGTCGAGGTTCGTCTTGCCGAGCACCACGGCGCCCGCGTCGACGAGCGCCTGCACGGCCGGCGCGGTGCGCGGTGCGGGGCCGGGACGGCCGCGGGGGTCGGTCGCGTAGGACGGGCAGCCCGCGGTGGTGGGCAGGCCCGCGACGTCGACGTTGTCCTTGACGGCCAGGGTCGTGCCCGCGAGCGGCAGGTGCTCACCCGCGGCGACGCGTGCGTCGACGCCCGCGGCGGCCGCGAGCGCGTCGGCCTCCGGCAGCAGCAGGGTCCACACCTCGGGGCGGTCCACCTCCCGCAGCCGCGCGTACGCGGCGCGCACGCGGGCCGCTGCGGGGCCGACGACGAGCGACGGCGTCGCGCCCACGTCGTGCGCCCTCACCGCCGCACCGCCAGGACCGCGAGCGGCGCACCCGGCGCGACCTGCTGCCCGGGCTCGACGAGCACCCGCACGACCCGACCGTCGGAGGGCGCGGCGACCGCGAGCTCGAGCTTCATGGCCTCGAGCGCGACGAGCAGGTCGCCGGCGCGCACGTCGGCGCCGACGGTCGCGACCACCCGCCACACCGACCCGACCATGGGGGCCTCGACGAGGACGTGACCGTCGGGCAGCTCGACGGTCCCCGCGTGGGGCGGGGCGTCCGGCGCACCGGCACCCGCGGCGCCGGGCACCACGACACCGACGCCCGCGTCGAGCTCACCCGACGCCGCCCACGCGGCGCGCTCCGCCGCGAACGCCGCACCCCGGCCTGCGCGGACCCGTGCGATCTCGTCGGCGTGCGCGGTGAGCAGGTCCAGGTGCTCGCGGACGGAGAACGTGCCGTGCTCGACGCGCAGGTCGAGGCGCCCGGCGGCGAACGCGGTACGCCGCTCCGCGAGGTCCTCGGCGCTCACCGGCTCCCACACGATGCGGTCGAAGAACCGCAGCAGCCACGGCACGCCGGGCTCGAACGCGCCGTGCCGACGGTGCCCGGACCAGATCGGCAGCGTCCGCCCGACGAGCTGGTACCCACCCGGTGAGTCCATGCCGTACACGCACAGGTACTGCCCGCCGAGGCCGACGGTGTCGGCGGCGGTCCACGTGCGCGCCGGGTTGTACTTGGTCGTCACGAGCCGGTGCCGCGGGTCCAGCGCCACCGCGAGCGGCGCGCCCAGGTACACGTCGCCGAGCCCGAGGACGAGGTACTCCGCGGCGGTCATCGTCCGCAGCACGTCCTCGGCCCCCGGCAGGCCGTTCATGCGGCGCACGAGCTCGACGTTCGACGGCAGCCACGGCGCCCGCGCGCGCACGCCGAGCGTGTACCGCTCGACGGCCTCGGCGACGGCCGGGTCGTCGAACGACAACGGCAGGTGGACGCGGCGGGACGGCACGACGAGGTCGGTCGTCGCCGGCAGGTCCGCCTCGAGGCCGACGAGCACGTCGACGAGGTCCCGCACCGGCAGCAGGACGGGGTCGACGTGCACGTGCAGGCTCCGGACGCCGGGCGTGACGTCGACGACGCCGGGCAGCGCCCGCGCACGCAGGGCCTCGCCGAGCGCGTGCACGCGCAGCCGCAGCCCCAGGTCGAGGACCGGCGGCCCGTACTCCACCAGCACGTTGTCGTCACCGCCGCGCAGGTACACGACGTCGGGGCGGGCGCGCGGGTCGTCGGGGTCGGCCGGGACGCGCGCGAGCACGCCGCCGTCGCCGTCGGGGCCGGTGCGCAGGCCCGCCGGCAGGGTCGCGGCGGCTCGCCGCACGGTCGAGGTGCGCAGCGCGTCGGCCGTCCTCGCGGGCACCGGCACCAGACGCACGGTGTCACCGGGCCGGACCTGCCCGATCCGCCAGCGGTGCCCGGCGACCACGGTCACGGGGCACGCGAACCCGCCGAGCGACGGCCCGTCCGGGCCGAGCAGGATCGGGGTGTCGCCGGACAGGTTGAGCGCCCCCACCGAGTACGGGTTGTCGTGCACGTTCGACGGGTGCAGGCCCGCCTCGCCGCCGTCGGCGCGCGCCCAGCCGGGCCGCGGCCCGGACAGCCGCACGCCCGTGCGGTCGGCGTGCGCCTGCACGTGCCACGTGGTGCCGAGGAGATGCGCCATGCCGTCGCGCGTGAGGCACGCCGGCTGCGGGCCCTCCTGGACGGCGAGCTCCCAGGCGTGCGTGAGCTGCGGGCGCGCCTCCGCGGGGACGGCCGCGGCCCGGCCCACGTCGTCGGGCACCGCCGCCGGGACCAGGACGTCCCCGGTCGCCAGCGCCCTCCCGGTGTACCCGCCGAACCCGCCGGGCGCGAACGTGGCCGCCGACCCCAGGTACCGCGGCACGTCGAGCCCGCCGCGCACCAGCACGTACGTCCGCAGGCCGGGCCCCGGGGGCGCGCCGACGTCGAGCACTCCCCCGGCGGGGACGTCGACCGGCTCCCACTGCGGCACGGCCGTCCCGTCGACCGTCACGGGGGCCGCCGCACCCGTCACGCACACGACGGCCGCGTGGCTGAAGCGCAGGCGCGGTCCCAGCAGGGTGCACTCGATCCCGGCCGCGCCCTCGGGGTTGCCGAGCGCGACGTTGCCGAGCCGGAACGACAGGTCGTCCATCGGCCCCGACGGGCAGATGCCGACGTCCCAGTACCCGAGCCGTCCGGGCCAGTCCTGCACCGTCGTCAGCACGCCGGGGCGCAGCACCTCGACCCACGGCTCGTCGTCGCGGATCCCGGCCAGCGTCGTGGTCGTGTGCCGGGCCGCGCGCACGTCGTCGTCGGCGATGGCCGCGCGCAGCAGCGGCAGGTTCGTGCTGACGCCGTGCACGCGGGTGCCCGCGAGCGCGGTCCCGGCCGCGGCCAGGGCCGCCGCGCGGCCGGCGGCGTGGACGACGACCTTGGCGAGCAGCGGGTCGTAGTGGGCCGTGACCTCCTGCCCGGCCTCGGCCCACGTGTCGACGCGCACGCCGTCGGGGAGCTCGACCTCGGTGAGCAGACCGGGGCTGGGGCGGTGGCCGCGGCGCGGGTCCTCGGCGTAGACGCGGGCCTCGACGGCGTGCCCGCGCACGGGCGGGCCCGTGTCCGGCAGGGCGGCGAGCTCGGTGCGCAGGTCGGCGTCGCCGCGCGCGAGGCGCAGCATCCACCCGACCAGGTCGACGCCCGTGACCTCCTCGGTGACGGTGTGCTCGACCTGCAGGCGCGCGTTGACCTCGAGGAACGCGTGGTCCCCGCGCTCGACGTCGACCACGTACTCGACCGTGCCGGCCGACCGGTACCCGACGGACGCGGTCAGGGCGCGTGCGGCGGTGGCGAGCTGCTCGCGCAGGTCGCCGGGCAGCGCCGGGGCGGGCGCCTCCTCGACGACCTTCTGGTGGCGGCGCTGCAGCGAGCAGTCCCGGTCGCCCAGGGAGACGACGCGCCCGGCGCCGTCGCCGAACACCTGCACCTCGACGTGCCGGGCCCGGCGCACGAGCCGCTCGAGCACGACGCCGCCGTGCGATGCCGGGAGCCGCGCGAGGCGCTCGTACGCCGTGCGCAGGTCCGCGGGCGTCACGCACGCGCGCATCCCGGTGCCGCCACCTCCGCCGACGGACTTGAGCATGACGGGGTAGCCGACGCGCGCCGCGGCGGCGAGCGCGTCGTCGACGCCGGCCAGCAGCCCGCTGCCGGGCAGGAGCGGGAGCCCGGCGGCGTGCGCCGCCTGCCGCGCGCGGTGCTTGTCGCCGAAGACGGCCAGGTGGCCGGGCGTCGGGCCGACGAACACCAGCCCCGCTGCCTCGACGGCTGCCGCGAACGCCGCGTCCTCCGACAGGAACCCGTACCCGGGGTGCACGGCCCCGGCGCCGGTGGCGGCCGCGGCCGCGAGGAGCGCATCGGCGTGCAGGTAGGCGTCGGGCGGACCGAGGCGCACGGCGACGTCCGCCAGCCGCACGTGCGGGGCGGCCGCGTCGACGTCCGTGTGCACGGCCACCGTGCGCAGCCCCAGCGCGGACGCCGTGCGCAGCACGCGCACGGCGATCTCGCCGCGGTTGGCCACGAGCAGGGTGTCGAACACGGCGTCCTTCGGGTCGGGGCCGGTGTGTATACACACCGGTATCCGGACCGTAGGAAGCCGCTGTTACCCAGGAGACGCGCGGGTGTAAACGGTGCGTTACGACCGACCCGCCGACTCCGGCGCCGGCGTGAAGCGTTGCCGACGGTGTCAGCCCGCGACCGCCATCCTCGCCATCGCGTGCGCGGCGCGCTCCATGACGACCTCGAGCGACTCCCCCACGTGCTTGTGCAGCGCCGTGAGCGCGTCGTCGAGGCGCGCGTCGAGCACCAGGTCGAGGATCTCGATGTGCTCCTCGATGGTCGCGGTGATGCGCTCGTCCTCGATGAAGTCGTGCATGCGCACGGCGCGGATCTTCTGGTTCACCGTGACCAGGGCGTCGGTGAGCTGTGCGTTGCCCGACGCCTGCGACAGCGCGCGGTGGAAGCCCTCGTCGAGCACCACGAAGCTCGGGTCGGGGTCGGGGACGACGTCGCGCAGCTCCTGCCAGCGGGCCAGCTCGGTGCCGAGCAGCGCCCGGTCGTGGTGGACCTGGGGGTTCTCGATGGCGCGCGCGATACCGCGCAGCTCGAGCGTGATGCGCAGCTCGTACAGGTCGCGCAGCGACGCGAGCGACGGCACGACGACCGCGTAGCCGAAGTCGGTGCGCTCGACGAGCCCGTCGGACAGCAGCCGGGACAGCGCCTCGCGCACCGGGGTGCGGGACACCTCGAACGCCTTGGACAGCTTGGGCTCGGTCAGCCGCTCGCGCGGCGAGACGCGCCCGTTGAGGATCTCGTCGCGCAGCCGGTGGTACACCTGCTCGCGCAGCGACACACCGCCCGCGACGTGGGACGACGCACGCGACGACGCACCGTCCGCCGGCTCCGGCGCGGCGAGCCCGCGCGGCCCGTTCGACATGCTCACGAGACTAGCCCTCCGCCCCCCACGTCCCCGTGACGCTCGTCCCGGGGACCACCTGCGCCGTCGCGCTCAGAGCGCCATCGCGGCACGCACGTCGCCCTCCTGCTCCGCCCCGCCGGCGCCCTCGGCCGTGACCCGCCCCGACTCCAGGACGTAGTAGCGGGCCGACGCCGCGAGCGCGAACCCCACGTGCTGCTCGACGAGCAGCACCGACAGCCCGCCCGCCCCCGCGAGCTGCACGATCGCGTCCTCGATCTCGGCGACGACGGACGGCTGGATGCCCTCGGTCGGCTCGTCGAGCACGATCAGCCGCGGCCCGGTGATGAGGGCGCGCGCGATCGCGAGCTGCTGGCGCTGCCCGCCGGACAGCAGCCCCGCCCGGCGGCCCAGCAGGCCCCGCAGCGCCGGGAACAGGTCGAGCGCCTCGTCGAGCCGCCGGGCCCCCGCCGACCCGGCGACGTCGGCGACGAGCTGCAGGTTCTCCCGCGCCGTCAGCTGACCGAACGACTGCTGCCCCTGCGGCACGTACGCGAGCCCGGCGCGCACCCGCTGGTGCGGCCGCCACCGTGTCACGTCCTGCCCACCCAGCAGCACCTTGCCGGACCGCACGGGCAGCAGCCCGACCGCGGCCCGCAGCAGCGTCGTCTTCCCGGCGCCGTTGTGCCCCATGACGGCGACGACGGCACCGTCCGGCACCTCGACGTCGACGCCGTGGACGACGGCCGTGCGGCCGTACCCGACGTGCACCCCGCGCAGCTCCAGCATCACTCCACCTCCGTGCTCGGGGGTGCGTCGAGCGGTGCGGCCGACGCGTGCGTCCCCCTGCCGCGCCCGTGCGCACCCGACCCCAGGTACACCTCGACGACCCGCGGGTCGGCCTGCACCTGCGCGACCGTCCCCTCGGACAGGACGCGCCCCTGGTGCAGCACCGTGACGGACGACGCGAACGACCGCAGGAACTCCATGTCGTGCTCGACGACGACGACCGTGCGCTGCTCGCCGATGCGCTGCAGCAGCAGGCCCGTCTCCTCGCGCTCGGCCTGGCTCATGCCCGCGACGGGCTCGTCGAGCAGCAGCAGGCGCGCGTCCTGGACCAGCAGCATCCCGATCTCGAGCCACTGCTTCTGCCCGTGCGCCAGGACGCCCGCCGGCAGGTCGCGCACGTGCGCGAGGCCCACGGTCTCCAGCGCCGCCTCGACCTCGGGCGGCACGACGTGCCGGCGACGCAGCATCGTCAGGGGCCCGCGGCCCGCACCGGCGGCGATGTCGAGGTTCTGCAGCACCGTGAGCTCGTCGAAGACGCTCGCGGTCTGGAACGTGCGCCCGACGCCGGCGCGGACGATCTTGTGCGACGGCTTGCCGAGCAGGTCGACGCGGCCGAACTGCACCGACCCGGTGGCGGGTGCGAGCCCGGTGATCGCGTCGACGATCGTCGTCTTGCCCGCGCCGTTGGGGCCGATGAGGAACCGCAGGTCGCCCTGCGTGACCGTCAGGTCCACGCCGTCGACGGCGACGAACCCGTCGAACACGACGCGCAGGTCGCGGATCTCCAGGTAGTCGTGGCGGAACCTGGCCCCGGGGGCCGCGATGACGGCCTCCAGCGCCTCGGGGTCGAGGCCACCGGCGGCGACGGGGACGTCGGGGACGTGGCTCATGCGTGCCTCCCTGCGGTGCGGGTCGCGTCGGCGTCGTGCGCGGCCTCGTCGGGCACGGGGTCCCCGCCGACCGCCGGGGGTGTGCCCGCGGCCGGGTCGTCCGGGGCGTCGTCGGACGTCGACCGCCACCGGCGCCACAGCCCGCCCAGGGACGCGAACCCCTGCGGCAGGAACGCGACGACGAGGATGAACAGCGCACCCTGGAAGTAGGTCCAGAACGACGGGAACTGCTCCGAGAGCCCCGTCTCCGCCCAGGACACCGCGACGGCGCCGAGCACGGGTCCGAGCAGGGTGGCCCGCCCGCCGATCGCGACGCCCACGAGGAACCCGATGGACGGGATGACGCCCACGTCGGCGGGCGAGATGATGCCGACGACGGGCGCGAACAGCGCACCGCCGATGCCCGCGAAGCACGCGGCCACCGCGTACGCGACGACCTTGACGTTCGCCGGGTCGTACCCGAGGAACCGCACGCGGTTCTCCTGGTCGCGCACGGCGACCAGCAGCTCGCCGTAGCGGGACGCCATGAGCAGCCGGACGACCGCGACCATCGCGATGAGCACGCCTGCGGCGATGAAGTACAGCATCCGCTTGTTGACGGGGTCGGCCAGGTCGAAGCCGAAGAACGACCGGAACCCGTTGAGGCCGTTGGTGCCGCCGGTGACCTTCTGCTGGCCGACCAGCAGGATCGCGAACGCCGCCGCGAGCGCCTGCGACAGGATCGCGAAGTACGCACCGCGCACCCGCCGGCGGAACACCGCGAGGCCCAGCAGCGTCGCGACGCCGGCCGGCAGCAGGAGGATCGCGAGGACCGTCACGACGGGGTCGCGCAGCGGCTCCCACCAGACCGGGACGACGCCGTCGCCGTACAGGCGCATGAAGTCGGGGACCCCGCCGGGGCCCGCGTCGGACAGCTTCATGTGCATCGCCATGAGGTAGCCGCCGATGCCGAAGAACACGCCCTGCCCGAGGACGAGCATGCCGCCGCGCCCCCACGCCAGGCCGATCCCGACCGCGACCATCGCGAGGCACAGGAACTTCGCGAGCAGGTTGAGCCGGAAGTCCGACAGCAGCGCGGGCGCGACGCCCAGCAGGACGGCGGCCGCGATCGCGATGCCGCCCCACACGCGCACGGCCGGGGACCGCCACCAGGCGGTCGACGTGCCCGTCGCCCCGGTCATGCCAGGCTCCGCGTGCGTACCGAGACCAGACCCTGCGGGCGGACCTGCAGGAACGCGACGATGACGACGAACAGCAGGACCTTGGCCAGGCTCGCGGTCGTCGAGTACTCGAACGTGGCCTGCACGATGCCGAGCGAGAACGCGGCGATCACGGCGCCCTTGAGCTGGCCGATGCCGCCGACGACGACCACGAGGAACGCGTCGACGATGTAGTTGGTCCCCAGCGTCGGGCCGATCGACCCGAGCAGCGTCAGCGCGACGCCCGCGACGCCGGCGACACCCGACCCGATGAAGAACGTGAGCCGGTCCGTCGCGCGCGTCGAGACGCCCGAGGTCTCGGCGAGGTCCCGGTTCTGCACCGTCGCGCGGATGCGTCGCCCGAGCGGCGTGAGCTTGAGGGCCAGCGCGAGCGCGACCACGCACACGACCGCCAGCGCGAGGATGAACAGGCGCGTCTTGGGCAGGTTCATGCCGAGGACCGGCACGGCGCCCGACAGCCACGCCGGGGCGCGCACGTCGACGTTCGGCGCGCCGAAGACGTCGCGTGCGAGCTGCTGCAGCACGAGCGCGACGCCGAACGTCACGAGCAGCGTGTCCAAGGGCCTTCGGTACATCCGGGAGATCAGCGTGACCTCCAGCAGCAGGCCCAGCAGACCCCCGACGACGAACCCGACCGGCAGCGCGACGAGCAGCGAGACCCCCGCGTCGGGGATGAAGGCCTGCAGCACGAACGCCGTGTACGCGCCGGCCATCATGAACTCGCCGTGCGCCATGTTGATGACGCCCATCTGGCCGAACGTCAGCGCCAGGCCGAGCGCCGCGAGCAGCAGCACCGAGCCGAGGCTCAGGCCCGCGAAGAGCTGGGAGAACAGGGCGTCCATGCGGCGCCGCCTTCCGTGGGGTGGACGACGCATCCGTGGGCGGTGGCCCGGTCCGGCCGAGGGTCGGACCGGGCCACCGCGCTCAGGGGTGCGTCCTGCGGGACGGGACGCGGATCAGGACAGGCCCTCGGCCCAGTCGTAGCCCTCGAGGAACGGGTCCGGCTCGATCGGGCCGTCGGACTCCCACACCGGGTAGATGAGGCCGTCCTCGGCGATCTCGCCGATGTACGCGGTCTTGGCGATGTGGTGGTTGTCGCCGTTGACCGTGACCGTGCCCTCGGGTGCGTCGAAGCTCACGCCGTCGGCCGCCGCCTGGATGTCCGCGACCGCGAACGACTCGGCCTTCTCGACCATGCCCTTCCACAGGTACAGCGAGGTGTACGCGGCCTCCATCGGGTCGGACGTCGGGCGGTTGTCGCCGTACTTCGCCTTGAACGCGGCGACGAACGTCTCGTTCGCCGGCGACTCGACCGTCTGGTAGTAGTTCCACGCCGTGAGCTGGCCGACGATGTTGTCGACGCCGATGCCGCCGACCTCCTCCTCGGCGATCGACACCGACACCACCGGGACGGCGTCCGCGGTCAGGCCGACGTTCTTGTACTCCTTGAAGAACGCGACGTTGGAGTCGCCGTTCAGGGTGTTGAACACCGCGTCGGCGCCCGAGGCCTTGAGCTTGTTGACGATGGTGGCGAAGTCGGTGTGCCCCAGCGGCGCGTACTCCTCGCCGACGATCTCGATGTCGTTCGCCTCGGCGTACGCGTTGATGATCTTGTTCGCCGTGCGGGGGAAGACGTAGTCGGAGCCGACGAGGAAGACCTTCGTCTTGCCCTGCTCGGCGAGGTAGTCCATGCCGGGGATGATCTGCTGGTTCGTCGTCGCGCCGGTGTAGAAGATGTTGGGCGACGCCTCGAGGCCCTCGTACTGCACGGGGTAGAACAGCAGCGAGTCCTTGGACTCGAAGACCGGCAGCATCGCCTTGCGGGACGAGGACGTCCACCCGCCGAAGACGGCGGCCACGCAGTCGGACGAGATGAGCTTCTCGGCCTTCTCGGCGAAGACGGTCGGCTCGGACGCACCGTCCTCGGCGACGATCTTCAGCTGCTTGCCGAGGACGCCGCCCGCGGCGTTGATCTCCTCCGCCGCGAGGTCGAGCGAGTCGCGCACGGTCTGCTCGGAGATGGCCATGGTGCCGGACAGCGAGTTGAGGAACCCGATCTTGATCGTGTCGCCGGACGTGTCGACGCAGGACGCGCCGCCGGAGGCGCCGGCCGTGCCGGTGTCGCCCGCTGCCGTACGTGCACCGCACGCCGACAGCGCGAGCGCGGCCGCGAGCGCGGTGGCCGACAGGGCGAGCGCGCGCTTCCGGGACGTCCGCGGGGGGAGGGGGTGTGTGGTCAACGGTGTGCCTTTCGCTGAGACGAGCTGGCGGGCAGTGCCGGGCTCGGGCGCCGTCCCACCGCGTGCCACCGCGCTGTGTCCCGCGGCGTATACAGGCCGGTGCCCATGGCCGAGGACGCTAGGGACGCCGTGTTTCGCGGATCCGACGCTTCCTGTAAACATCCGGTTTCGGGTGTATACCGAGACGGATACAGCCCCGTCGACGGCCCTAGGGTGCCGTCCATGAGGCTCACTCCCGCCGACACCGAGAAGCTGCTGCTGGCCGTCGCCGGCATGGTCGCGCGCGACCGGCTGGCCCGCGGCGTGCGGCTCAACCACCCCGAGGCCGTCGCGCTGCTCAGCACCTGGGTGCTCGAGCGCGCACGCGACGGGGTGGGCGTCCCGCAGCTCATGACGGACGGGCGGTCGGTGCTGCGGCGCGACCAGGTGATGGACGGCGTCGCCGAGATGCTGCACGACGTGCAGGTCGAGGCGACGTTCCCCGACGGCCGCAAGCTGGTGACCCTCCACGACCCGATCGCCTGACACCCACCCACCCGGTGAGCCGGAGGACCGCGGGCACGCAGCGCCCCGGCTCCCCCGGTTCGGCCGCTCGACACGTTGGAGGACAGACATGGCAGGCAGCAGCGCAGCCGGGCCCGGGGCGGTGCGCACCGGTGCCGGGGTCGTCGTGCTGAACGGCGACCGGGGGGCCGGTGAGCGGATCACGCTCGTCGTCGAGAACACCGGCGACCGGCCGGTGCAGATCGGGTCCCACCTGCACCTGCCCGACGCGAACGCCGCGCTCGCGTTCGACCGTGCGGCCGCGCACGGGTTCCGCCTCGACGTGCCGTCGGGGACGTCGCAGCGCTTCGAGCCCGGGGCCTCCCGGTCCGTGGACGCCGTCACGATCCGCGGGGCCCGGCGCGTGCCCGGCATCCAGCGCGACAAGACCGACGGGGGTGCGCTGTAGATGGTGGAGATCTCCCGCGCGCGGTACGCCGCGCTGTACGGCCCGACGACCGGTGACCAGGTGCGCCTCGGTGACACCGACCTGTGGGTGCAGGTCGAGCGCGACCTGACCGTCGGCGGCGAGGAAGCCGTCTTCGGCGGCGGCAAGTCGATCCGCGAGTCCATGGCGCAGGGGTCGACGACGCGTGCGCAGGGCGCCCCGGACACCGTGGTCACCAACGCGCTCGTGCTCGACTGGTGGGGCGTCGTCAAGGCCGACGTCGGCATCCGCGACGGGCGCATCGTCGCCCTCGGCCGGGCCGGCAACCCCGACGTCGCCGACGGCGTCCACCCCGACCTGCGGATCGGCCCGTCGACCGACGTCATCAGCGGCGAGGGGCGCATCCTCACGGCCGGCGGCATCGACGTGCACGTGCACTTCCTGTCGCCGTCGCAGGTGCACGAGGCCCTCGCGACGGGCCTGACGACGCTCGCGGGCGGCGGCACCGGGCCGTCGGAAGGGTCCAAGGCCACGACCGTGACGCCCGGCGCGTGGCACCTGCGGGCGCTGCACCGGGCGCTCGACGCGGCCCCGGTGAACCTGCTGCTGCTCGGCAAGGGCAACACGGTCTCCGCGGAGGGCCTGGCCGAGCAGGCGCTGGCCGGCGCCGGCGGCTACAAGGTGCACGAGGACTGGGGGTCCACCCCGGCCGCGATCGACGCCGCCCTGCGCGCCGCCGACGACTGGGGTCTGCAGGTCGCGCTGCACTCCGACTCGCTCAACGAGGCCGGGTTCGTGGAGTCGACGATCGGCGCGATCGCCGGCCGCTCGATCCACGCGTTCCACGCCGAGGGCGCGGGCGGCGGGCACGCCCCCGACATCCTCACGGTCGCGTCGCTGCCCCACGTCATCCCCGGCTCGACCAACCCGACGCTCCCCCACACGGTCAACACCGTGGCCGAGCACCTCGACATGCTCATGGTCTGCCACCACCTCAACCCGGCCGTCCCGGAGGACCTCGCGTTCGCCGAGTCCCGCATCCGCGCCACGACCATCGCGGCCGAGGACGTCCTGCACGACATGGGCGCGCTGTCCATCACGTCGTCCGACGCGCAGGCGATGGGCCGCATCGGCGAGGTGATCACGCGCACGTGGCAGGTCGCGCACGTCATGAAGCACCGGCGCGGCCCGCTGTCGTCGGCGCTGCCCGCGGACAACGAGCGCGCGCGCCGGTACGTCGCGAAGTACACGATCAACCCGGCCGTCGCGCACGGCATCGACCACGTCGTCGGGTCCGTCGAGCCCGGCAAGCTGGCGGACCTCGTGCTGTGGGACCCCAGGTTCTTCGGGGTCCGGCCGGACGTCGTCCTCAAGGGCGGCGCGATCGCGTGGGCGGCGCTGGGCGACCCGAACGCGTCGATCCCGACGCCGCAGCCGGTGCTGCAGCGGCCGTCGTTCGCGGACGCGACGGGCGCGGACCACTCGGTGTCGTTCGTCGCGCCCGCCGCCCTCGACGACGGGCTGGCCGACCGGCTCGGGCTGCGCCGGCGTCTCGAGGGCGTACGCCCCACGCGCGACGTCGGCAAGGCCCAGATGGTCAACAACGACGCGCTGCCGTCGATCGAGGTCGACCCCGAGACGTTCACGATCCGCGTCGACGGCGACGTCGTCGAGCCCGCGCCCGCGGACGTCCTGCCCCTCGCCCAGCTCTACTCCCTCTTCTGACCAGCACCCGGCCCGTGGGAGGTGACACCGTGCAGGACCGTGCGCTGCTCGTGCTCGCGATGCTCGCCGACGCCCGGCTGCCGACCGGTGCGCACGCCCACTCGGCGGGCCTCGAACCGGCCGTCCAGGCCGGTCTGCTCACGTCCTCCCGCCCGCCCACCCCCCAGGACGCGAGAGGTCGATCCAGCCGCGAGGACGTCGGCCGGGTGCCGGCGCTCGCGGCGACGCGGCTGCGGACGGTGACCGCGACCGAGGCCGGGGCGGCCGTCGTCGCGCGGCACCTGTGGCTCGACCGGCGGGACCTGACGCCCGTCGAGGACGCGTGGGCAGCGCGCACCCCGAGCCCCGCGGTGCGTGACGCGGCGCGCCGGCTCGGCCGCGGGTACCTGCGGCTCGCGCTCGCGCTGTGGCCCGACGACCTCGCGGGCGCCTTCCCGCCGGGGTCCGCTCCCCCGCGGCCGCTCGTCGCCGGGGCGGTCGGCGCCGTGACCGGCCTCGACGCGCGGCAGGTCGCGCTGCTCGTCGGGTACGACGACGTGCAGACCATCGCGTCGGCCGCGCTCAAGCTGACCCCCCTGGACCCGGCGACGACGACCCGGTGGGTGCTCGACCTGCACCCGGCCGTCGCGGCGATGGCGGCCGCCGTCGCCCACCTGACCGACCCGGACGACATCCCGTCGGCCGGCGCACCGATGACCGACGCGTGGGCGCAGGCCCACGCCCGCACCACCCGGAGGCTGTTCCATGGCTGAGACCCCCGCACGCGCGTTCCGGCTCGGCGTCGCCGGACCCGTCGGCACCGGCAAGACCTCGCTCATCGCGCTGCTGTGCCGCGAGCTCGCCGACGAGATCGAGATGGGCGTCGTCACCAACGACATCTACACCGACGAGGACGCGCAGATCCTCCGGGCGGCGGGCGTGCTGGAGATCGACCGCATCCGGGCCGTCGAGACCGGCGCGTGCCCGCACACCGCGATCCGCGACGACGTCACGCCCAACCTCATCGCCGTCGAGGACCTCGAGCGCGACCACGGCCCGCTCGACCTCGTGCTCGTGGAGTCCGGCGGCGACAACCTCACCGCGACGTTCTCCCCCGCGCTGGTCGACGCGCAGATCTTCGTCCTCGACGTGGCCGGCGGCGGCGACGTCGCGCGCAAGGGCGGTCCCGGGATCGCGCGTGCCGACCTGCTGGTGGTCAACAAGACGGACCTCGCGCCGTACGTCGGGGTCGACGTCGAGCGCATGCTGAGCGACGCGTCGGCGGCCCGCGACGGCGGCCCGGTGATCGGGCTGTCGCGCCACGACGGCGCGTCGGTCGACGCGCTCACCGCGTGGGTGCGCGCGATGACGGACGAGGTCCAGGCGGGACGCCACACGCCGGTGGACCCCGGTCCGATGGCGCCGCACGCGCACCTCGGTGAGGATGGCGCGGTCCTCGTGCACACCCACGGGGAGGCGGGCGAGCACGAGCACACGCACCCCGAGGTGGACGGCCTGCAGGTCACGCACGACGCGCACGCGCAGCCGGTGGGCGGGTGACGCGCACACGCGTCGCCGTCACGGCCGACGGCCGGGTCGAGCTCGAGGGCGACGTCGTGCGCGCCCGCCGCCTGCCCGACGAGGACGGCCGCACGCGCGTCGCGCTCGTCGCGTCGCAGGCGCTGCTGCTCGCGGGTGACGACGTGCGGATCGAGGTCGAGGTGGCGCCCGGCCACGCGCTGGAGATCGTCGAGGTCACCGGCACGGTCGCGTACGACATGCGCGGCGGGCAGGCGACGTGGCTGGTCGACGTGCGGCTCGCGCGCGACGCGGTGCTGGTGTGGCCGAGCCTGCCGTTCGTCGTCGCCGACGGTGCCGACGTCCTGCGCCTCACGCACGTCGACCTGGCGCCCGGTGCCCGCGTCGTGCTGCGCGAGACGCTCGTGCTGGGGCGCACGGGCGAGGCGGGCGGGCGCGTGCGCACCACCGTGCGCGCTCGCCTGGACGACCGGCCCCTGCTCGTCGAGACGTTCGTCGCCGAGCCGGCGACCATGGTCGACCCGGCGCTGCTCGGCGGGGCCAGGTGCCTGGACACCGTGCTCGTCCTCGGCGCCCGCCTCGACCACCCCGGAGCGCTGCAGCTCCAGCGCGAGGGCACCATGCTGCGCGCCATGGCGTCCCGGGCGCACGACGCCGACCTGGCCGAGGTGCTCGCAGCGGCGATCGGGCTGGTCACGCCGGCGGCGCTGCCCGCCCCCCGCCCGGCGTCCGACGCCCTGACCGCCGCGACACCGTCCGCAGCCCGTGACGAGGCGGCGACGAGACCGGGCTGAGTGGCCGCATCGGTCGCGAGTCGACGACTCAGCCCGGTCTCGCGGACGCGCGAGGTCCGTGCAGCGATGGCGCCTACGTCGAACGGTGCGATGCACCGGCCTCACGGGCACGGAGCTCCGGCCGCCGTACCTCGCCGGTCAGCGACGCGGGTGCGGCGCGGCCCCTCAACCATCGACCGAGAGCCGCGCCCGTCGTGCCGCCGATCACCGCAAGGATCACGTCGTCCACCACGGCCGACCGCCCCGCCACGACCAGCTGCGCGGTCTCGACTCCGAGTCCGATCACCAGGAACGTCACCGCAGACCGGCGCCACCCGTGACCGGACCGCAGCGCCAGCAGGACGCCTCCGGACGCGAAGAGCACCAGGTTGCCCCCGATCTGCACCGCAGGGACCTCCCAGTGGACGGAGGACGTGAGCTGCATCGCGAGGTCACGGAAGGGCACGAGCTCGACCGCGGGGCCCTCTCCCGGAATCGCCACGGCACTCCCCGGGACCAAGGTGATCGCTGCGACGGCCACCACCCAGACACCGACGAGCCCGTCGAGGACAGCGCGACGCGCCGCAGCGGCCGACATCTGGTACTCGGTACGAGCCCAGCTGGCGAACCCGACCATCAGCAGCACCACGACGCCGACAACCGCGACGACCGGGATGAGCCACGAGAACGACCGCCACAACTGAACCATGAGGACCCCTTCTCAGTGCAGGACCGAGCTGCTCACGGGTACCTGGTGGTCCCGCTGCCGCTCAACGTCACACCCTCGTTGGTCGTCGAGATGACGAAGCGGTAGGTCCCGGCTGACGTGCTCCACGTGTTCGTCTCCGACCAACCGCAGAGGTACGCGCGTGCCGTGTAGTTCGTCCAACCGACCGACGCCTTGCGCTGCGGGGTGATGTAGTACACCTTGCCCGTCTTCCCGCCGCATCCGAGGTTCGCGGTGATCGAGAGCGTACCGCCCGCCTGCGTCCACTCGCGCGAGGTCAGACTCTGCTTGATCGACGCCGACCAGGTGAAGGAGCCGACGGCTGCAGCCGGTCCCGCGAAGACCAGCATCGTCTCGGGTCGAAGCCCGCAGGCGTCTGCCGCGCGCGACCGGGCCACATCCTGCGAGGTGGGCGCAGTCCGCCCCGACGGTCGCGCGGTACCGGTCCCTGCTCGTCGAGACGTTCGTCACCGAGCCGCCGACCGTGCTCGACCCGTCGCCGCTCGGCCCTGGACACCCTGCTCGTCCTCGGTCCGCGACTCGAGCACCCGTGCACCCTGCAGCGCGAGGGTGAGGGCACGGCGACGAGACCGGGTGCAGTGGCCGCATCGTTCGCGAGTCAACGACTCAGCCCGGTCTCGCGGACCGCGCGTCCCAGGTCGTCGCCGACGGTGCCGACGTCCTGCGCCTCACCCACGTCGACCTGGCGCCCGGTGCCCGCGTCGTGCTGCGCGAGACGCTCGTGCTGGGGCGCACGGGCGAGGCGGGCGGGCGCGTGCGCACCACCGTGCGGGCGCGCCTGGACGACCGGCCCCTGCTCGTCGAGACGTTCGTCGCCGAGCCGGCGACCGTGGTCGACCCGGCGCTGCTCGGCGGGGCCAGGTGCCTGGACACCGTGCTCGTCCTCGGCGCCCGCCTCGACCACCCCGGGGCGCTGCAGCTCCAGCGCGAGGGCACCATGCTGCGCGCGATGGCGTCCCGGTGATGCCGGGCGCGCGTCCGGTCCTGGACGTCCCCGCCGGAGCCGCCCCGCCCACGCACGTCACCCCCTCGTACGCCACCCCTCCCCCGACCCCGCCCACATCGTGGGAAGAGGCCACCGTGAGACCGGCCTGAGATCGCTCACCGCGCCTCGTGAGAGACCTCCGACCGGCACAGGGCGGCAGCGGGCTCACGGGTGCCGCGCGTCGCGGCGGCGGTGATCAGGCCACCTCTTCCCGGGTGGACGCATCGGCCGGCCGGTGGGCGGCGATACGCTCCGAGGATGCCGCTGCGCCCCCTCGACCAGTCCGCCAAGCTGCGGGGAGTCCTCTACGAGATCCGCGGCAAGGCGCTCGACGAGGCCGCGCGCATGGAGGCCGAGGGCCGGCGGGTCCTCAAGCTCAACACCGGCAACCCCGCGGCGTTCGGGTTCGACGCACCGCACCAGATCGTCGCCGACGTCATCGCCGCCGTGCCGTACGCGCACGGGTACACCGAGTCGCGCGGCATCCTGTCGGCGCGGCGCGCGATCGTCACCAGGTACGAGACCGTCGAGGGCTTCCCCACGTTCGACGTCGACGACGTGTACCTGGGCAACGGCGTGTCCGAGCTCATCACGATGACGCTGCAGGCGCTGCTCGACGAGGGCGACGAGGTGCTCATCCCGTCGCCCGACTACCCGCTGTGGACGGCCATGACGAGCCTGTCCGACGGCAAGCCCGTCCACTACCGGTGCGACGAGGCGAACGGCTGGGAGCCGGACGTCGAGCACATCCGCGAGCAGATCACGCCGCGGACCAAGGCGATCGTCGTCATCAACCCGAACAACCCGACGGGTGCGGTGTACCGGCGCGAGGTGCTCGAGCAGATCGCCGAGGTCGCGCGCGAGCACAGCCTGCTGGTCCTGGCCGACGAGATCTACGACCGGATCCTGTACGACGGCGCGCAGCACGTGCCGTTCGCGAGCATCGCGCCGGACCTGCTGTGCCTGACGTTCAACGGGCTGTCCAAGACGTACCGCGTGGCCGGGTACCGCTCCGGGTGGGTCGTCGTCACCGGCCCCCAGGGCCACGCGAAGGGCTTCCTCGAGGGCATGACGCTGCTCGCGTCGACGCGCCTGTGCCCCAACGTGCCCGCGCAGCACGCGATCCAGGCGGCGCTCGGCGGCGTGCAGTCGATCGAGGCGCTCATCGCCCCCGGCGGGCGGCTGCACGAGCAGCGGCAGGTCGCCTGGGAGGGCCTCAACGCGATCCCGGGCGTCTCGTGCGTCAAGCCCGACGGCGCGCTGTACCTGTTCCCGCGGCTCGACCCGGAGCACTTCGGCATCGTCGACGACGCCCAGCTCGTCTACGACCTGCTCGTCAGCGAGCAGATCCTGCTGGTCCAGGGCACGGGCTTCAACTGGCCGACGCCCGACCACCTGCGGATCGTCACGCTGCCCGAGGCGCGCGTGCTCGGCGAGGCCGTCGAGCGCATGGGCAACTTCCTCGCGTCGTACCGGCAGACGCCCCGATGACGCCTGCCGGTACCCGCCGTCAGATCACGAGCAACGAGAACCCGCCGCCGCCGTAGCCGGCGATGTCGATCTCGAGGTCGGTGCGGCGCACGTACGCCTTGACCCACGGGGCGACGTCGACGGGCAGCGGCTCGCGCGGCGCGTACACCGCGTCGAGCCGCACGTGCGGCGCGTCCTCGGCGTTGAACAGCGACGACAGGACGTTGAGCACCTCGCGCGCGTTGTCCTCGAGCCCGGGCTCGAGCAGCTCGCCCACGGCGCACTCCTCGGCGACGCGGGCCGGGACCAGGCCGATCGCGGCACCGACGCGCGCGGCGGCCGGCACGTCCATCAGGCACAGCGCCCGCAGCGTCAGCAGCCGGTCGACGTACACCCCGACGAGCGCACCGCCGCCGGCCGACGGGTCGACCATCGGCGCACCCGTGCGCACCTCGACCTCGCGGCCGAGCAGACCCTCGAGCACCTCGCGCACGTCCTTCGCGGACGCCAGCGGGGTCACCGGCCCGCTCATGCGAGCACCGGCTCGATCACCTCACGGAACGCCTCGGGCGTGAAGGGCTTGGCGATGAGGAACAGCGCCCCCTCCCGCTCCGCGAGCGTCCGCATCTCGGGTGACCCCTCGGAGGTCACGAAGCCCAGCGGCGTCTCGAACCCCTCCTGGCGGAGCCTGCGCAGCAGCTCCAGGCCGGTCATCCCCGGCATGTTCCAGTCCGACAGGATGACGTCGGGCTCGTCGACGCGCACGGCCTCGAGCGCCTGCTCGCCGTCCGCGGCCTCCCGGACCTCCCACTCGTACCCTGCCTGGCGCAGCGTACGGATCACGATCTGCCGCATGACGCGGCTGTCGTCGGCCACCAGAACCCGGATCATCGGTCCCCTCCTGCCTCGTGTCGTCGCGTGGTCCCCGGCGCCGTCACGGCGCGTCCCGGACGGTCAGCTCCAGCGCCCGTCCGCCCCAGTCCAGCAGCACCTGCGTGATCACGCTCGACCCCGGCAGCACCGGTGCGACGTGCGCGACCTGCGGCAGTCCCATCGTGCCCGTGATCGGCAGCAGCGACTTCACGTTGCCGCCGACGACGTTGGCGACCTCGCCGAACGCGTCCTGCAGGTCCTCGTCGGCGACGGGCTCGTCGGCCGGCAGGCCCAGCAGGGCGCGCGCGAGGTCGTCGGCGGTGGTGCGCTCGGTGGTCACGACGGCCCGGCCGGACCAGGCGCCGTGCAGGTCGACCCACGCGTGCACGGGGTCGGCCCAGTCGGGGACGGGCGCGGTCCAGGGGCGGACGGTGCCGGGCTCGCCGTCCACCATGGCGGCGAACAGGTCCTCGGCGATGGCGTACACGTCGTCGCCGGCGATCACGGTGCTCATGCGTGCTCCTCCACGGGGAGCAGCCCGAGGAGCTCGAGCTTGTCCCGGACGGCATCGGTGCTGAACGGCTTGATGAGGTACTCGTGCGCGCCCGCCGCCAGGGCGCGGACGATCTGCGACTGCTCGCTCTCGGTGGTCACCATCATGAGCGTCATGCCACGCAGGTCGGGGTTCGCCCGGGCCTGCATCACGAACGTGAGCCCGTCCATGACGGGCATGTTCCAGTCGATGCACGCGAGGTCGGGTGCCGGACCCTCGGCGAGCATGTCGAGCGCGTGCTGCCCGTGCTCCGCCTCGAGGGTCTCGAACCCGAGATCGTGCAGGGTGCGCGCGACGATGCGTCGCATCGTCCGCGAGTCGTCGATCACGAGTGCTCTCATCGCAATCCGGCTCCTCGGATGGTGGTCGGGACGGTGGACACGGGTGCCGTGCCGGCGGTGACCGGCGGGCGTGGGGCGACCGGGGAGGACGCCGGGGACGGGATCAGGGGCTGCCGGGCGGGGGCGCCGACGCGGTACACGGCCGTGCGGCCGAGGACGACGCGCTCGAACCCGTCGTGCACGCCCACGGTCGTCTCGGCGGCGCCCAGCACGAGCCACCCGCCGGGGCGCAGCGCACCGCGCACACGCTCGAGCACGGCGCGCTTGGCCACGGGGTCGAAGTAGATGAGGACGTTGCGCAGGAAGACGATGTCGAACGGTCCGCCGACGGGCGGCGCGTCCAGCAGGTTGTGGCGGCGGAACGTGACCGCACGACGCACGTCGTCGGCGACCTGCCAGCCGGACCCGACGCGCGTGAGGTGCCGCACCAGCAGCGGCGCGGGCATCCCGCGGTTCACCTCGAGCTGGGAGTACAGGCCCCGGCGCGCGCGCTCGAGGACCTGCTCCGACAGGTCAGTGGCGAGCACGTCGAGCCCGGGTGCGGGCACGTGGTCGGCCAGCGCCATCGCGATCGAGTACGGCTCCTGCCCGGTCGAGCACGCGGCCGACCAGACGCGCAGGCGCGTCCCCCGGCCCGCGTCGCGCCAGGCCGGGACGATGTGGTCGCGCAGCGCGTCGAACGGGCCGACGTCACGGAACCACGACGTCTCGTTGGTGGTCAGCGCCTCGACCACGGCGTCGTGCACGGCCTCGTCGGGTGCGCGGCGCACGCGCGAGACGTACGCGTCGACGTCGGCGTGGCCCGCGTCGCGCGCGAGCGGCAGGAGCCGGCTCTCGACGAGGTACTCCTTGCCGGGCTCGAGCACGATGGCGCTGCGCCGGCGGACGAGGTCGGCCACGAACGCGAACGTCCCGGCCGAGACCGTCATCGCGCACCCCCGCGGGCGGGCGCGCGCAGGCCGCCGTCGACCGTGGCGGCGATCCGGGCGGCGACCTCGTCGAGGGGGACGACGCCGTGCGCCCAGCCGGCGGTGGCGACGGCCCCGGGCATGCCCCACACGACGCTCGTCCGCTCGTCCTGCACGAGCACGGTGCCGCCGGCACCGACGACCCGCTCGGCGCCGACGCGCCCGTCCGCGCCCATGCCGGTGAGGACGACCGCGAGGACGCCCGGCCCGGCCGCGTCGACGGCCGACCGGAACAGCACGTCGACGGCCGGCCGGCAGAAGTTCACCGGCGGCGCCTGCGTGAGGGCCGTCGCGAGGCCCCCGGCGATGCGGCGCACCTCCAGGTGGTGGTCGCCCGGGGCGACGTACACGTGGCCGGCCCGCAGCGCCACGGCGTCCGAGGCCTCGGTGACGGTGTGGGGGCCGAGGCGGTCGAGGCGTGCCGCGAGCTGACGCGTGAAGACCGGGGGCATGTGCTGCACGACCGCGACCGGCACCGGCAGCTCCGGCAGCGCGCTGAGGACCCGGGACAGGGCCTCGGGCCCGCCGGTCGACGACCCCACGACGACCACCTGCACGCGCTGCGGCGGGGGCGGTGCGGCGAGGACCGCGGGTGCGCCGCCACGCACGGTCGTGCGGTGGCCGAGCAGCGCGCCGGTGCCGCGGGGCCCGCGCGGCGCGAGCGCGAGGATCCGCGGGACGAGCTCGCGGACCACCTGGTCGAGCGACTCCCGCAGGCTGCCGACGTTCGACGGCTTGGTGACGTAGTCGGTCGCCCCGGCGGCCAGGGCGTCGAGCGTCGCGCTCGCGCCCCGTTCCGTCAGCGTCGAGAACATGATGACGGGCTGACGGTGGCCCGACGCGCGCAGCGTCCGCACCGCCTCGATGCCGTCCATCTGCGGCATCTCGACGTCCATCGTGATGACGTCGGGGGCCAGCAGCGCGACCTTCGACTGCGCGATGCGCCCGTCCGCCGCCACCCCGACGACCTCGATGGCCGGCTCGCGCGACAGCGCGTCCGTGACGAGGCGGCGCACGACGACGGAGTCGTCCACCACCAGCACGCGGATGCGGGTCACGCGGGGCCTCCGGTCGGGGGGTCGTCGGGGTGGGGGTCGGACGGGGTCCGGACGGGGTCCGGGCAGGGCTCAGGCAGCGGTCGGGCGCGCTCCGGACGACGGTCCGCGCCGGCCGACGTCAGTACGTGAACGTCGCGACGCGTCCGCGCAGGTCCTCGGACAGGCGGGCGAGCTCGCTGACCGAGTCGCCCATCTGGACGAGCACCTGCGACGCCGTCTGCGAGGCCGACGCGACACCGGTGATGCTCGAGGCGATCTCGCCGGAGCCCGTGGCCGCCTCGGACACACCGCGCGACATCTCGTTGGTCGTCGCGGTCTGCTCCTCGACGGCCGACGCGATCGTCAGCTGGTAGTCGTTGATGCTCGCGATGATCGAGCCGATCTGCCCGATCGAGTCGACGGCGCCGGACGTGTCCGTCTGGATCGCCTCGACGCGGCGCGCGATGTCCTCGGTGGCCTTCGCCGTCTCCTGCGCGAGCTCCTTGACCTCGCTCGCGACGACCGCGAAGCCCTTGCCGGCCTCGCCCGCACGCGCGGCCTCGATGGTCGCGTTGAGCGCGAGCAGGTTGGTCTGCTCGGCGATCTGCGTGATGAGCTTGACGACGTTGCCGATCTCGGCGCTCGACGAGCCGAGCCGCGAGACCGTGTCGTTGGCCGTCGCCGCGGCGCCGGTCGCCGCCTGCGCGACCTTCGCCGCCTCGGACGCGTTCTGTGCGATCTCCCGGATGGAGGCGCCCATCTGCTCGGCGCCGGCGGCGACCGCCTGCACGTTGCGGGACACCTGCTCGGCCGCGCTCGCGACCATGCCGGCCTGCACGCTGGTCTCCTCGGAGCCGGACGCGACCTGGCCGGACGCGGCCGCGAGCTCCTCGGCGGCCGCGGCCACGGCACCGGCGGACTCGACGACACCGCTGAGCGTCTGACGCACGGCGTCCTGCGCGGCGGCGAGCTGGATGGCCATGCGGCCGATCTCGTCGTGCTGCGTGACGCGCGGACGGCGCGTGAAGTCGCCGCCGGACATCGCCAGCACCGCCTGCTGCACCTCGCGGATCGACGTGCGCATCGAGCGCGCGAGCCAGATGCCCACGGCGCCGGCCAGCAGCAGCGCGATCCCCGCGGCGCCGACGACCATCCAGCCGGACTGCTGCGCACGCGTCGCGGCGCCCGCGGCCGTGTCGTCCATGAACGCGGAGATCTCCTCGGCGAACGCGTCGAGGTACGTCAGGTACGAGTCGACCATCGGCTGACCGACCCCGGACTGGGCGGCCTCGAACGCACCGATGTCGTCCGCGATCGCCAGGGGCACGAGCCGCGCGTCACGGATCTGCATCCAGTCCTGGTACCCGGTCCAGAACTTCTTCCAGTTCGGCGCCTCGGCCGTCTCCGGCGTCGCGTTGACGACGGCGGCGGCCGCGGCGAGCTCGGCGTCGTTCTCGTCCTGCTGCGCGAGCAGCCGCTTGATGCCGGCCTCGTCGCTCGTGGCCGCGAGCTGGGCGACGATCAGGCGCGCCTTGAGCTGGTCCTGGTGCACGGTGTTGCGCGCGGTCGAGATGGTGTTCTCGACCGTCGCGAGCGTCTTGGTGTCGGCGGCCGTCGCGCCGAGCTGCTGGTAGGAGAAGGCCGCGGTGCCGACCGACACCACCGCCATGAACCCGACGACCGTCAGGATCTTGGTCTGGACCGACCGGTTGACGAACCAGCCCGTGAGGCGACGCCTCCCGGACGCGGAGAAGCTGCTCATCGTGGCTCCTGGGTGAGGGTGGGTGCGGGGTGCTGCGGCGCGACCGCCGCGTCGACGTCGAGGACCAGCAGCAGGCGGTGCTCGAGCTTGTGGGTGCCGCGGATGACGGCCCGCAGCTGCGGGTCGAGCGTGGGGGGCGGCGGCTCGAACGTGTCGGGGCCGCACTCGAGGACGTCGCCGATCTCGTCGACCAGCAGGCTGACGGGCTCACCGTCGACCTGGACGACGACCGTCATCACGGGCTGCTCGTCCGCGGGGGGCAGGCCGAGCCGCGCGCGCAGGTCGATCGTGAGGACCACCTGGCCGCGCAGGTTGACGAGCCCCGCGACGTCGGCCGGTGCGAGCGGCACGCGCGTGCGCACGGGTGCGCGCAGCGCCTCCTGGACGCGCAGCACGTCGACGCCGTACAGGTACTCGGCGAGCGTGAAGGTCACGTACTGGCTCATCGTGCGGCCCCCACGAGCTCGTGCGCGTCGGCGTCGTCGGACGCGTCGTCCCGCGCGTCGTCGGACGCGTCGTCCCGCGCGTCGTCGGACGCGTCGTCCCGCGCGTCGTCGGGCACGTCGTCCCCGTAGAACCCGGGGTCGGCGGCGAGCACGGCGGCGCGCACGTCGAGCAGCTCGGTGACGCGGCCCCCGAGCACGGTCGCGCCGACCAGGCCGTGGTCGACGACGTCCGCGTGATCGTCCGCGCTGTCCTCGTCGATGTCGACGATCGCGGACACGACGAGCCCCGCGCTGCGCTCGCCGCGCTCGAGGACGACGACGAGCATCGTGGCGCTCTGCGGCGCACCGTGGGCCCCGAGCAGCGCGTCGAGCCGTGCGAGCGGCAGCACGCCGTCGCGGTAGCGGACGACCTCGCGCTCGCCGACCCGCTCGACCTGGTCCTCGCGCAGGTGCTCGAGCCGCGCGACCTGCTGCAGCGGCATCGCGACCCGCCGGTCGGCGCCGACGCCCACGACGAGCATCTGCTCGGTGGCGACGGCCTGCGCGGTCGCGGCCTGCTCGACGGCCTCGTCGTCCTGGACCTCGGTGACCATGGCGTGCCGGGCCAGGCCCTGCACGTCGAGGATCAGCGACACGCGGCCGTCGCCGAGCACGGTCGCCCCGGCGTACACGCCGAGGCTCTTGAGCCGGCCGGACAGCGCCTTGACGACGATCTCCTCGGTGTTGAGCACGCGGTCGACGAGCAGGCCGAACCGGTGCTCGGCCTGCACGACGGCGATGACGCTGCCCGTGTGGTCGCTGCCCTCGGGCGCGAGGCCGAGCACCTCGGCCAGCGACACGAGCGGCAGCAGCTCGCCACGCAGGCGGTGCACGCGCGCGCCGTGGACCTCCTCGATGCCCGTGGCGCCGCGCTGGTCGCCCAGCGCGACGAGCTCGAGCAGGTCGACCTGCGGCACGGCGAACACGTCGCCCGCGCACTCCACGGTCAGCGCGGGCATGATCGCGAGCGTCAGCGGCACACGCAGCCGCCACACGGTGCCGGTGCCCGGTGTCGACTCGACGTCGACCGTGCCGCCGACGGCCTCGACCTTGGTCCGCACGACGTCCATGCCCACGCCCCGGCCGGACACCGAGGTGACGGCCGCCGCGGTCGAGAACCCGGGCAGGAACAGCAGGCGCAGCAGGTCCCCGGTGGAGGCGGCCGCGACCTGGGCGGGCGTGCGCAGGCCGCGCTCGACGGCCTTCGCGGCGACGACCTGCGGGTCGATGCCCTTGCCGTCGTCGCCGACCTCCACGACGACCTGGCCGCCGGTGTGGTACGCCCGCAGCGACAGCACGCCCTTGGCGGGCTTGCCGGCCGCGACGCGCACGTCGGGCGGCTCGATGCCGTGGTCGACGGCGTTGCGCACGAGGTGGGTCAGCGGGTCCTTGACGGCCTCGAGGAGCCCGCGGTCGAGCTCGGTGTCACCGCCGGACATCTCGAGGTGCACCTCGCGGCCGCACGTGGCGGCGAGGTCGCGCACGACGCGCGGCATCTTGGACCACACGTGCTCGATGGGCTGCATGCGCGTCTTCATGACGCCCTCCTGCAGCTCACCGGCGATGAGGTCGAGCTGCTGGGCGCTGCGCACGAGGGCGACGTCCTGCGTGCCGGCGGCGAGCAGGCTGATGCGGTTGCGCGCGAGCACGAGCTCGCCGACCTGGCGGACGAGCGCGTCGAGCAGGTCGACGTCGACGCGGATCGCGGACTCGCCGACGCTGCGCTGCTGCGCGGGCTCGTCGGGCGCGGCCGGTGCCGGGGCGACGGGTGCGACGGGGGCGGCGGGCGCGGCCGGCGCGGCGTCCAGCGCCTCGGGCGCTCGGTGGGGTGCGGGGACGACCGGTGCGGCGTCCGCGACCGGCTCCGGGACCGGGGCGACGGGCTCGACGGGCGCGGCGGCGGGGTCGGGCGTGCTGGGCGCGGCGGGTGCCGGCGGCGTCGCCGCGGCGATCTTCCCCCGCCGGGCCGTCGCCTTGGGGGCCGTCGGCGGGGTCGTCGTCTGCGGGACGCCCGCGGCGGGCGTCGCTGCCCCGGCGGCCGCGGCCTGCGGAGCCTTCTCCTCGGGGGCCGGAGCCTCGGGTGCCGGAGCCGCAGGGGCCGGCGCCTCGGGCGCCGGAGCCGCAGGAGCGGGCGCTGCGGCCGCCTGCCCGGGCTCGGACGCCCGCACGGCCTCGACGGCCGCGACGACGTCGTCGACCGCCACGTCACCCTCGGTGCCGTCGGCCTCGATGGCACCCAGCAGCTCGCGGACCTTGTCGACCATGGCCAGCAGCACGTCGGTGGTGCGCTGGTCCATCGAGCGCTTGCCGTCGCGCAGCTCGACGAGCAGGCTCTCGCCGACGTGCGTGACGCGCTCGAGCCGGCCGAACGCGAGGAAGCCGCTCGTGCCCTTGATGGTGTGGATCGTGCGGAACACGCTGCTCAGCAGCGGCCGCGACCCGGGCTGCTCCTCGAGCGCGACGAGGTCACGGTCGAGCTGGTCGAGGTTCTCGTACGACTCGACCAGGAACTCGCGGACGATGTCGTCGATGTCGTCGTCCATGCGCACCTCCTGACCGCGGGTGCGCGCTGCACCCCCACGTGCCGTCTCATCGGCCGGTGCGGGCCGAGGCTGAGCAGTCGGGGCGGAGCAGGTGCGCGACAGCCGTGCGCACGCGCCGCACGACGGCGGCGGCGAGGTCAGTCGCGGGTGTCGTCGCCCGGTGCGGCAGGGGGTGCGGCCGGGCGCGCGGACGGCTCCGGGTCGGGTGCCGCGGCAGGCGTCCCGGCCGGTGCGGCAGCACGCGGGAGCAGCCCACGCAGGGCGGACGCGGCGGCGTCGTCGGCCTCGACGGCGCGGGCGTTCTCCTGCCGGACGGCCTCGAGGACCTCGGCGCGGTGCACCCGCACGTGCCGCGGGGCGTCGATCCCCAGGCGCACGCCGTCGGAGCGGACCTCGAGGACGGTGACGACGACGTCGTCCCCGATGACGAGGCTCTCGCCGACGCGACGGGTGAGCACGAGCATGCCGCGACACTACCTCGCGCGGGCGCGGGGTCCGCGCGCGGCCGACACCGCGCGCGGCGGTGCGGGCGCGCTCAGTCGAGCGCCGTGTCGAGCTCCTGGCCCAGCGCGGCCGCCCAGACCAGGCGCGACGCGGGCACGCCGTCGACCCAGGCGACCGGCAGCCCGGGCTCGAGGACCGTGCCCGGCGCGGTGGTGTCGAGCAGTCCGTGCACGGCGATCGCGTCGACGGGGCGCTCCGCCCCGACGGCCGTGACCCACGCGGTGACGTCCGCCGGCTTGGTGCGCGCGTCCGTCACGGCCCACACCTGGTCGGCCGTGAGCGCTGCGAGGGCACGGGCGGCGAGCGTGCGGTCGTGGTGCTCGGTCCCGACGCGCAGCGCGACGACCTGCGGGCCGCGGTCGTCGCGCGGCGGTGCGGTCACGGCCCCCGTGGCGTCGAGCTCGTGCACGCACGCGTCGGCCACGCCCCAGCGCAGCGCGAGCGTGCGGGCGACCGTGCGCGGGCCGTCGCCCTCGCCGACGACGACGAGCACCTGGCGCGGTCCGCGCGGCGGTGCGGGGGGCCGCGGCAGGCGGCCCAGGACCGCACCGAGGGTCACGGGTCCTGCGTCGAGCAGACGCTCCGGGACGCCGAGCCGTGCGAGCTCGGTGCGCAGCACGGACCCCGGGGCGCGGGCAGGCCCGGCGGAGAGCACGGGCTCGGCGTGCGGCGTGGGCACGGCGGCGGGCGCGGTCGGCACCGCGAGGGCGGCCGCGCGCGCCGGCGCCGCGACGTCCGGCACGGGCAGCCCGACGAGGGTGCGCACCTGGTCGAGCACGGCCGCGAACTCGCGCGACGCGGTCGAGACCTCGGGCGGCACGCCCGCGGCCCCGGGCGACGCGTCGGCGGCGTCGGCCGCGTCGAGCAGGTCCTCCAGGCCGGCGGCGGGTGCCGGGGCGACCGCCGCGGGCCGGTGCGCGAACGCCCGGACGGGCCGTTCGACCTCGTCCGGCACGTCGACGGTCATCTCGAAGTGCTCCTTGGCGAAGAACCCGGCGAACCCGCCGCTGCGCACCCGCTCGGCCCGCACGATGCGCGCGCGGCTGCCGAACTGCGCGCGGACCTGGTCGACGAGCTCGGTCAGGTCGGGCCCCTCAAGCAGCAATCGCGTGGTCACCGTTCACCACCCCGGCGGTGTCGACCTGCACGCCCGCGGCCGTGACCTCGGTGTACGACAGCACGGGCAGCCGGGGGTCGGCCAGCGCGACGAGCCGGCGCAGGGCCGGGCGGATCGCGGGCGAGCACGCCAGGACGACGCCCCGGCCCTCCGCCTCGGCGCGGGACACGGCGGCCCGCAGCTGCGACAGGAGCGCGTCGAGACGCTGCGGGTCGACGAGCAGCTGGCTGCCCTGCTCGCCGTGCCGCACGTTCTCCGCGAGCTGGTGCTCGAGCAGCGGGTCGAGCGTCACGACGCGCAGCGCGCCGTCCTGCACGTACGGTGCGGCGAGCGCCGGCCCGAGCGCGGCGCGCGCGGCCTCGACGAGCCCCTCGGGGTCGGTGGACACGCGGGCACGCAGCGTCAGCGCCTCGTAGATGCGGCTCAGGTCGCGGATCGCGACCTCCTCGCCGAGCAGGCCCTGCAGGACGCGCTGCACCTCGCCGAGCGACAGCAGCGAGGGCACGAGCTCCTCGACGACCGACGGGTTGACCTGCTTGACGCCCTCGGTGAGCACGCGCACGTCCTCGCGGCCCAGCAGCCGTGCGGCGTGCTGCTGCACGAGCGCGGCCAGGTGCGTGACCAGCACCGAGACGCGGTCGACGACGGTCGCGCCGCTGATCTCGGCGGTGTGCCGCAGCTCGGCGGGCACCCACTTGCCGGGCAGGCCGAACACGGGCTCGGACACCGCGGTGCCGGGCAGCGCGGCGAGGTCGTCGCCGAGCGCCAGGACGCGTCCGGGCGGCGCCTGCCCGCGGCCGACCTCGACGCCGGCGACCCGCACGACGTACGTGGACGGCGGCAGGTCGACGCTGTCGCGCGTCCGCACCGGCGGCACGACGATGCCGAGGTCGAGCGCGACCTTGCGGCGCAGCGCACGCACCCGGGCGAGCAGGTCGCGGTCCGGCCCGGCGCCGACGAGGTCGACGAGGTCGGGTGCGAGCAGGATCTCCAGGGTGTGCACGCGCATCTGCTCGATGAGCTGCTCGGGGGTGTCCGACGTCGGGGCGGCCTGGTCGGCGGTCTCGGGTGCGACGGCGTCGCGCTCCGCGTCGGCCTTCTGCTGCGCGCCCGCGCGCTGCGCACCGAGCAGCAGCAGGCCGCCGACCATGAGGAACGGCACCTTGGGCATGCCGGGCAGCAGCGCGAGCGCGACGGCCGCACCGCCGGCGACCGTGAGCGCGGTGCGCGACTGCGTGAGCTGCGCGGCGGCCGCCGACCCCATGTCGCCCTCGGCGGTGGCACGCGTGACGACGATGCCGGTGGAGACCGACAGCAGCAGCGCGGGGATCTGCGTGACCAGGCCGTCGCCGATGGTCAGCAGGCTGAAGCGCTCGATCGCGTCGCCCGCGGACATGCCCATCTGCAGCATGCCGACCGCGAACCCGCCGACGAGGTTGATGACGGTGATGACGATGCCGGCGATCGCGTCGCCCTTGACGAACTTCGAGCCACCGTCCATGGCGCCGTAGAAGTCGGCCTCGGCGGAGATCTCGGCACGGCGGCGGCGCGCCTGGTCCTCGTCGATGAGGCCGGAGTTGAGGTCGGCGTCGATCGCCATCTGCTTGCCGGGCATGGCGTCGAGCGTGAACCGGGCCCCGACCTCGGCGACGCGTCCGGCGCCGCTGGTGATGACGACGAACTGGATGACCACGAGGATGAGGAAGATCACGAGGCCGATGACGAGCGACCCGCCGACGACGAAGTGGCCGAACGCGTCGATGACCTCGCCCGCGTACCCGTCGCGCAGCACGAGGCGCGTGCTGGCCACGTTGATGCCGAGCCGGAACAGCGTGAGCACGAGGATGAGCGACGGGAACACCGAGAAGTCGAGCGGCTTGCGCACGTACATGCTGGTGAGCAGCACGACGAGCGAACCGGTGATGTTGACGACGATGAGCACGTCGAGCAGCGCCGCCGGCAGCGGCACGACGAGCATCAGCACGATGCCGACGACGCCGACGGGCACCGCGAGGCGGGCGACGGAACGGTTCTGCACGGGTCAGCTCCTGGTGGCGGTGCCGGCGCGGGGGCGTCGGCCTCGAGGGGGGACGGGGGTGCCGGCCGGCAGCGCGGAGCCGGTGGGCAGGCGGTGCTGCCCGGCGCTCGCGCCGCGGCGGCGCAGCGCCATGACGAACGCGAGCACGCGGGCGACGGCGGTGAACAGCTGCTCGGGGATCTCCTGGCCGAGCTCGCACGCGCCGTGCAGCGCGCGCGCCAGGGGCACGTCCTCGACGAGCGGCACGCGGTGCTCGGCGGCGAGCTCGCGGATCCGGGCGGCGACGACTCCGGCGCCCTTGGCGACGAGGCGCGGCGCACCCGTGCCGGGCTCGTAGCGCAGCGCGACGGCGACGTGGGTGGGGTTGACGAGCACGACGTCGGCCTGCGCGACCTCCGCCATCATCCGGTTGCGGCTCATGCGGGCCTGCTTGGCCCGGATCGCACCCTTGATGTGCGGGTCGCCCTCGGTGCGCTTGTGCTCCTCCTTGATCTCCTGCTTCGTCATCCGCGTGGACTTGCGGTTGCGCTTGAGGACGACCGCGAGGTCGACGACGGCGAGCCCGACGCCGGCCGCGATGCCGCCGCGCAGCAGCGTCGCGGCACCGTCGCCCGCGGCGCCGAGGATCGCGGACAGCGGCAGCGTGCCCGACGCCATGAGCGTGGGCACCATCGCCTGGACACCCATGACGAGCACCGCGGCGACCGCGAGCGTCTTGAGCAGCGTCTTGGCGCCCTGCCACAGCGCCTGCGCACCGAAGAACTTCTTGCCGACGGCCGCGGGCTTGAGGTGGTCGAACTTCGGCTTCATGCTGCGGAACGTGATCCCGCCCTGGGCGGCGGCGACCACGACGGTCACGAGCACGAGCACGCCCAGCATCGGCGCGAGGGTCGTGCCGATGCTCATCAGCCCGCCGCGCAGCACCTCGACGACCTGCGTCGGGTCGGCCGTCACCGCGACGGCCCGCACCTGCGCCATCTGGTCGAGCGCCGCACCCTGCGCGCGGGCCAGGACCCCGGGCAGCATGACCGCGGCCGCGCCGAGCCCGACCCACGCCGACAGGTCCTGCGAGCGGCCGAGCTGGCCCTTGCGCCGCACGTCCTTGAGCCGCTGCGGTGTGGCCTTCTCGGAGCGCTCGCCACCGCCTCCGCCGCTCATCGCAGCACCGCCGGGACGGACGTGCTCGCGTCCTGCGCGAGGACCCCGAGGATGCCGGGCAGCGCCAGCAGCGCGAACCCGGACAGCGTGAGCGTCAGCAGGATCTTGAGCGGGAACCCGAGCGCGAACGCGTTGAGCGCGGGCGACACGCGCGTCAGCAGGCCCAGTCCGACGTCGGCGAGGAACAGCACGACGAGCAGCGGCCCGGCGATCTGCAGGGACGCCACGAACATGTCGGTGAGCCCGTCGGCGACGCTCTGCCCGTACACGGCGGTGGAGAACATCACGCCGAGCGGCAGCGCGTCGAACGTCCGCACCAGACCCGCGACGACGAGCTGGTAGCCGTCGGACGCGAACAGCAGGACCACCGCGAGCAGCTGGTACAGGCGCGAGAACTGGGCGCCGTTCGTCTGGCTCATCGGGTCGAACGCCATCGCGATCTGGAACCCGCCGAACAGGTCGATGAGCGAACCCGCGGACTGCACGGCCGCGAACAGCAGGTACACGAGGAACCCCGTGGCCGCGCCCACGAGCGCCTGCAGCGCGACGTTGCCGAGGAACGCGGCGGTGCTCGCGGACGTCACCTGCTCGAGCCGCGGCGCGACGGCCAGCCCCAGGCCGGTGCCGAGCGCGACCTTGACGGGTGCGGGCACGCCGCGCTGCGCGAACGGCGGCGCGATCACCAGGAAGGCGGTCATGCGCACGGCGGCGAGCATCGTGGTCTCGACAGCGGCGAGCGGGAGCGTGACGGCGACGGGGTCCATCGGCTGCGGGTCACCCGCCCACGAGCGCCGGGATGCGGCCGTACAGCTCGTGCGTGAACGTCACGAGCTCGGTGATCATCCAGTGCCCGGCCAGCAGCAGCGCCGCACCGGCGGCGACCGCCTTGGGCACGAACGAGAGCGTGACCTCCTGGATCTGCGTCACGGACTGCACGAGCGACACGGTGAACCCGACGACCAGGGCCGTGACGAGCACGGGTGCGGCGAGCTTGGCCGCGAGCACGAGCGCGTCGAGCGCGATGTCGAGGACGGCGTTGGTGTCCATCACCCACCCCCGACGTACGAGCCCACGAGCGCGGTGACCACCAGCCCCCAGCCGTCGACGAGCACGAACAGCAGCAGCTTGAACGGCAGCGACACCATGATGGGCGGCAGCATCATCATGCCCATCGCCATGAGCGCCGCGGACACCACGAGGTCGATGACGAGGAACGGCACGAAGATGACGAAGCCCATGATGAACGCGGCGCGCAGCTCCGAGAGCAGGAACGCGGGCGCGAGCACCGTGAACGGCACGTCGTCGGGGGTCTGCGGGTTCGGCTGGTCGGCTGCGCGGGTCAGCAGCGCGATGTCCGCCTCGCGGGTGTGCGCGAGCATGAACTCCCGCAGCGGCTGCTGCCCGGCCTCGACCGCCTGCGTGAACGTCAGGCTGCCGTCGAGGTAGGGCTGCACGCCCGCGTCGTTGACGCCGCTGACGACGGGCGCCATGACGAACAGCGACAGGAACAGCGCGATCCCGGCGAGCACCTGGTTGGGCGGCACGCCCTGCAGGCCGAGCGCGTTGCGGGTCAGCGACAGCACCACGAGGATCTTGGTGAAGCTCGTGGTCAGCAGGATCAGCGACGGTGCGACCGACAGCAGCGTGATGCCCAGCAGCACGACGATCGAGCTGCTCGGCGTGCCGTTGATGCCGTTGATCTGCACGCTCACGTCGCCCGTGCCCGGTGCGACGGGCTCGGTCGGCGCGGCCGGGTCGGTCGGCGGTGTCGGCCCGACACCGGCGTAGGCCCCACCGGCCAGCGCGACGTGCGCGACGAGCAGCGCGAGCAGCACGGCACCGAGCAGCAGCACGTGCCGCACGACGGGCTGCCGCCACCCGGCGGTGTGCGTCGTGGCGTGCGTCGTCGGCTCCCCCTGCCGGCGCGTCATCGCCGCACCGTGCGATCCTGCAGCGCCCGCACCGTGGCACGCCACGTCTGCGGGGACAGCACGGACCCGGTCAGCGGCCCGGTGCGCGGCCCGGCGTCCGGTGCGGGGCGCGGGGCGGGGACGCCCGCGTCCGTCGCGGTGCCCGCGGTCGACGCGGCGCGCTCGACGACGGGCCCCAGCTCGGTCAGCAGCGCGACCTGCTGCTCGCCGAACCCGACGAGCAGCCGGCGGTTGCCGACGGCCACGACCGCGACGCCGGAGCCGCGCGTGAGCGCCTGCCGGTCGACGACGCGCACGCTCGGCTCGCGGTCGTCACGGGCCGGCCGCGACGCACCGAACCGGCGCGCGAGGTACCAGACCAGCCCGACGACGCACGCGAGCGACAGCAGCACACGGCCGACCAGCAGGAGCTCGTCCATCAGACGGTGTCCGGCGCGCTGACGATCTCGGTGACGCGGATCGCGAAGTCCTCGTCGACGACGACGATCTCGCCGCGCGCCACGAGGCGGCCGTTGACGACGACGTCGGCGGGTCCGCCGGCCGCGCGGTCGAGCTCGAGCACCGTGCCGGGCGTCAGGTCGAGCACCTGGCGCAGCGGCAGCCGCGTGCGCCCGATCTCTGCGGTGAGCGTGAGCTCGACGTCGTACAGCGCCCGCAGCGACGCGCCGCGCTGCGCCGGCACGCCGGCGGGCGCGGGGGCGGCGACGCCGGGGCGCTCGCGCACGACCAGCCAGGCGTACGTGCCGCCCGCGCCGTCGAGGGCGACGACCTGGCTGTCCGGTCCCAGGACGAGACCCGCGGTGGTCACGCGCGCGGGCTCGAGCACACCGTCGCCGAGCGTCGCGGCGGCGGCCTGCAGCGCGGGACGCAGCGCGGCCGCCGGGTCCAGCGCGGCACCGCCCGTGCCCTCCGCGAGGGCCTGCGCGACCTGCGGGCCGAGGACGAGCGCGATCTCGGCGGCGACCCTGCCGACGACGCCCGCGACGACCGCGGGGGCGTCGGCCGGCGGTGCCGCACCCGCGGGCGCGGCCTCGAGCGGCACGGCGGCGGGCACGAGGGGGGCCGCGGCCGTGGCGGCTGCGGTGGCGTCGACGACGGTGGACGTGGTGCTCATGCGGGCTTCTCCTCGACGCTGACGACCTGGCAGGCGAGCCGCGCCCCGTGCGTGCCCGCGGCGGCGTGCGCGAGCACGACGTCGTCGACCACCACCTCCAGGGGCCGGCTCGCAGGGTGGGACAGGGGCAGGACGTCGCCGACCGCGAGGTCGACGACGTCACGGGGGTGCAACGTGCGCGGCGTGCAGCGGACCGCGACCTCGACGGGGACCTCGAGCGTCGCGCGCTCGAGGTCGGCGCGCGCCCGGTCCAGCGCGACGTGGCCGGCCTCGTCGCCCTCGGGCCGCTGCTCGGTGCGCAGCGCGGCCAGCACGGGCTCGGCGGGCAGCATGAGCGTCGCGGTGTCGACGCGGTCCTCGCCGACGCGCAGCGTGAAGCGCGCCGACAGCACGGCGTCGGTCGCGGCGACCGCCTGCACGAACTGCGGGTTGTACTGGATGGACCGCACCGACAGCTCGAGCGGCATGATCGCGGCGAACGTGTAGGACAGGTCCGCGAGCGCGTGCGCGACGAGGTCCCGCACCACGGTCGTCTCGATCTCGGTGAGCTCGCGGCCCTCGCGGTCGTCACCGATCCCGGTGCCGCCGAACAGGTAGTCGACCCACACGAGCGTGGTCGCCACGGGCATCTGCAGCAGCGCCGTGCCGCGCGGCTGGTCGACGGTGCACACGAACAGCGCGGTCGGCGTCGGCAGGTTGGCGACGTGCTCGTCGTACGTCACGAGGCTCACGTCCTCGAACGTGACCTGGACGAGCGCGCGCAGCCGCGCGGTCAGCTGGGTGCCCCACTGGCGGGCGAAGCGCTGCAGCGCCATCGACAGGTGGCGGGCGTGCTCGCGCGACAGGGTCAGCGGCCGGCGGAAGTCGTACGGCACCGGGGCGGCGGCGCGGGCGCGACGGCGCGAGGACGCGGGCAGGGACGGTGTCACGTCCATCCCATCGGCGGGCGGTGCGCGGTCGTGAGGAGAACACGCGGACGCGCGTGGGTGCGGCGAGGACCGGGCCGGTGGGCGACCGTGCGGTGGATCTCCCGCCGCCCGTCCTGGGCGGTGCGTCGCGCGGCACGGTCGCGCGCGGCGGGGAGCGTCGGCGGCGCCTTCCGTGGCGCCGGTGGGTCACGTCACTGCGTGACGAAGTTGGTCAGGTAGACGTCCATCACCTCGCCCTCGTAGGCGTGGGTGAGCTGCTCGGCGAGCTGCGCCTTGAGCGCGTCACGCGTCGCCGGGTCGGACACCTCGTCGATCGAGCGGCCCGAGTACAGCGAGATCGCCAGGTCGAGCGCGCGCGACGGGTCGGGGGCGCCGTGCGCGTCGGCCGTGAGCTGCAGGCCCAGGCCGAGGCGCAGGTAGTGGCCGTCGGCGAGGTTGATGCTGATCGCCTCGACCTGCACGACCTCACCGGGCTCGGGCGGGGGCTCGGCCGCGGGCGCACCGCCCGCGTCACCCCGTCCGAGCCAGAACCACGCGGCGGCACCGGCCAGCGCGAGCACGGCGACGGCCACGGCGATCAGCACGCCCCGGCGGCGGGACCGCTTCGGGGGCTCCTCCGGCGTGGGTGGCGTGGCGCGCGGCGCCTCGGGGGCGGACGTCCGGGCCCCGATCTTCTGACGGGACACGACGCGTTGCTCGACGGGCATCTCACACCTCCGTCTCGGGGTGGGTGGGGATCACAGGGCGGTGGGCGGGAACCGGGGCGCGGTGGGCGGGAACCGGGGCGCGGTGGGCCGGGGCGCGGTGGGCGGGGGTCATGAGGGGGCCACCGTGGGGATGAGCTCGCGCACGCGCTCGGGGGCGTCGCTCAGCACGACGAGGTCGACCCGGCGGTTCGCGGCGAGCGACGCGTCGTCCATGCCGGCGGCGACGGGGCGCGCGTCGCCGTAGCCGACCGCGGACACCCGGCCGGGCGGCAGGCCGTCGCGCTCGACGAGGTGGCGCAGCACCTGCGTCGCACGGTCGGCCGACAGCTCCCAGTTCGTGGCGTAGCGGCCCGAGACGGGCAGCACGTTGGCGTGCCCCTCGACGGCGATCTGCTCGGCGAGGCCGACGAGCGTCGGGCCGGCGACGTCCAGCACGCGGCGCGCGGTGTCGGTGAGCTCGGCGCTCGCGGGGGCGAAGAAGACGTCGTCGGCGACCAGTCCCAGCACCAGGCCGCGCTCGTCGATCCGGAACGTGACGACGCGGTCGAGCCCGTCGGGGGCCAGGCCCGCGCGGATCGCCTCGCGGATCTGCTCGAGGTGCACGGCCTCCTCGCGGGCGGCCGCGACCAGTGCGGGGTCGACCGACGGCTGCGGCGCGGGCGTCCGCCCCTGCTCGCCCAGCCCCTTGTCGGCGTCCACGAGGCCCGCGGTGCCGCCGGCCGTCGCGTCCTTCTCCTGCGGGGTCAGGCCGTCGAGCACGCCGGAGCCGCCGTCCAGGACCGTCGAGGACACCTCGGGGCGTCCGTCGCCGAAGCCCGCGGCCAGCGACCTGCTCAGCGCGATGTACTTCTCCTGGTCGACCTGGCTGATCGCGAACAGCACGATGAACAGCGCCATGAGCACCGTGATCATGTCGGAGTAGCTCACGAGCCAGCGCTCGTGGTTGACGTGCTCCTCCTCGGGCGCCCCGCGCCGCCGACGTCCCCGTGCCGCGCTCACGCGGCCTCCTTGTGCGTGTCGTCACGGCCCGGCTCCTCGGGCAGCAGGCTGCGCAGCCGCTCGCCCACGAGGCGGGGGTTGGCGCCGGCCTGCACGGCCAGCAGCCCCTCGAGCGTGATCTCCATCTGCTGGCACTCCAGGTCGGAGATCCGCCGGATCCGCGTGCCGAGCGGCAGCCACACCACGTTGGCCGACAGGATGCCCCACAGCGTCGCGACGAACGCCGCCGCGATGGAGTGGCCGAGCGCGGACGGGTCGGACAGGTTCTCCAGCACGTGCACGAGCGAGATGACGGTGCCGATGATGCCGATGGTGGGCGCGTAGCCGCCCATGTCGATGAAGTACTTCGAGTTCACGCGGTCCGCGGTGCGCTTGGTCGCGATCCTGTCCTCGAGGATCATCCGCAGGTCCTCGGGGTCGGTGCCGTCGATCGCGGCCTGCAGCCCGCCGCGCAGGAACGGGTCCTCGACCTGGCGTGCGTCGTCCTCGAGCGCCAGCAGGCCCTCACGTCGTGCGCGCTCCGCGAGCCGCACGACCGTGTCGACGTTCACGCCCGGCTTCGGGGCGCGCGCCCGCAGCGCGCGCGGCACGGCCGCGAACGCGCCCAGGGCGTCCTTGAGCGTGTGCCCGGCGAGCCCGACGCCGAGCGTGCCGCCCCACACCAGCAGCAGGGGCGCGGGCAGCAGGATCGACATGGGGTCGGCGCCCTCGATCGACAGTGCCGCGAAGATCGCGCCGAACGCCACGATGATGCCGAGGATCCCGGCGGGGTCCATCAATGGCTCCTCGGTCGCAGGGGCACGGGCGGCGGCGGGTCGTCGTCGACGTCGTCGTCGAGGTCGGGGACGGCCTGCACGGGACGCAGCCGCTCGATGTCCCGTGCCCGCGCGAGCAGACCGGCGCGGTGCTCACGGATCAGCGCGATGATGTCGTCGAGGGACTCGCGCACGATGAGCTTGGTGCCGTCGACGAGGGTCAGGATCGTGTCGGGCGCACTGTCCACCCGCTGGACGAGGTCGGGGTTCACCCCGAACCTCCCCCCGCTGAGTCGCGTCACGACGATCACGGCACATCCCGTCCCTGGTCCTGCTGCGGTACGTGGACGAGCAGCACCTGCCGACGCCCACCGCATGCACCCCGTCCGTGGGATGCACCCTGCTCATCGGCCACCGCCCCCGCGACCTGAGGCGTCGTCCCCGGCCACTCGTGGCGTGAAGGGTTCGCGTCGTGTGGCGACGGCAACCCTTCACGCGAGCGCCGTGAGCACGGTCCCGCGGCCGTGGGCCCTGCTGCTCAGGTCTGGTACGCCCAGTGCCACGGCTCGCGCGGCGTGTCCTCGGCGAAGCCGTAGCGCTCGCCGTTGGCGCGCATCCACGCCTGCGCACGGTCGTCCAGGCGCAGGTCCACGGCCAGGCCCCACCCGTGGTCGGACGTGCCGGGCGACGCCGCCAGGCCGCCCTGCGAGTACAGGCCCTTGCGGCGCACCAGGTCGACCTGCGTGTCGTACGTGCGGTACGAGTCGGTGATGCCGATCGTCACGCCCTCCGCCTTCGCGTCGGCGATCAGGCGCGTGAGCTGCTGCGCGGCGGGCTGCCACAGCCGGTGCCCGGTGTCACCGACGGCCGTGAGCGCGGAGTCGGGGACCTTGCCGTTCGAGTACGACGCCAGGCCGTTGGGCAGCATGTCGCCGTTGATGCGGCGCACCGACGACGACGACGTGTCGACCGTCGTCGCGGGCGCGGTCGCCGAGTACGTCGCCACCGCCTGCGTCAGCGCGTCCGCGAACGCCGTCCCGGTCGTCGAGCCCGCCGCGGTGGTCGTGGCGGACGCCACGACCACCGACGACGGCTCGACGATCTGCCGGATCTGCGCCATGCGCGCGGCGATGGCCGCGATGCCCTCCATCAGCGCTTGAGGTTGACCAGCTCGTTCAGCACCTCGTCCGACGTGGTGATGATGCGCGAGTTCGCCTGGAACCCGCGCTGCGCCACGATGAGGCTGGTGAACTCGCTCGACAGGTCGACGTTCGACATCTCCAGCGCGCCGCCGGCCAGCGAGCCGCGCCCACCGGTGCCGGCGGTGCCGATCTGCGGCTCGCCGGAGTTCACGCTCGTGCGGTACAGCGACCCGCCGGACTTCTCCAGCCCCGCGGGGTTGGTGAACGCGCCGAGCGCGATGCGGCCGATGACCTGCTTGAGGCCGTTGCTGAACGCGCCGGTGATGGTGCCGTCGGCACCGAGCGCGAACGACAGCAGCGTGCCCGCGGCCTGCCCGTCCTGCGACGAGGCCTGCACGGTGTCGAGGCCCGCGAAGCCGGTGATCGTCGCCAGGTCGACGGCGACGCCCCCGACCGTCAGCGACGTCGGCGTCGTGATCGCGCCGTTGCCGTCGAACGTCACGGCCTGCGACCCGACGGTCGCGGTGCCGTCCGTGGCCGCGACGCTCCAGCCCGTCGCGGCCTTGGTGAACGTCAGGGTGAGCGTGCGCTCGGTGCCGACCGCGTCGTAGAGCTTGGTCGTCAGCGTCTTGGTGGTGCCGTCCGCGGCCGCCGCGTCGAGGTTGCCGTCGAACGTCGCGGCCGTCGACGCGACGGCCGCCATGGTCGTGCCGGCGGGCACCCGCAGGTCCTGCAGCGCGGCGTTGGTGTCGACGACGCCGTTCACGGCCGCCCAGCCCTGCACGAGCGCGCCCTCGCCGGGCAGCACCATCTGGCCCGTCGCGTCGAAGTCGAACGACCCGGCACGCGTGTAGTACGTCTCGGCGCCCTTGCGGACGACGAAGAACCCGTCGCCCTGGATCATCATGTCGGTGCTGCGTCCCGTGGTCTGCGACGCACCCTGCGTGAAGCTCGTCGTGATGCCCGCGACGCGCACACCGAGCCCGACCTGGGCCGGGTTGGTGCCGCCGACGCCGGCCTGCGCGCCGCCCGCGTTCGACACGACCTGGCTGAGCGTGTCCTGGAACTGCACCTGCGAGGACTTGAACCCCGTGGTGTTGACGTTGGCGATGTTGTTGCCGGTGACGTCGAGCATGGTCTGGTGGCTACGCAGACCGCTGATGCCGGAGAAGAGCGAGCGGAGCATGGTCGGTTCCCTTTCGGTGGTCCGCGTCAGGCGGCGGTGGAGCCGGCGCCCGTGGCGTCGGGGTCGGTGGCGGTCCCGGCACCGGTGCCGGGGTCGGGGTCGGTGGGCTTCGTCGGTGCCGCGGCCGTGACGGACGCGACCGCGTCGAGCGGCACGTCGACGTCGCCCACGCGGACCGTCGGGACGGCGGTGGCGTAGGACACCGAGGTGACGACGCCGCGGGACGTGACGCCGTCGGCGTCCGTCCACTCGACCTGCGTGCCCACGAGGGCGGCCGCGGACGAGCGCATCTGCAGCGCGAAGGCCTCGCGCTGGGTGTCGGACAGCTCGACGAGCCGTTCCATGGTCGTCAGCTGCGTGGTCTGCGCCATGAGCTGCGAGGTGTCCATGGGACTCGTCGGGTCCTGGTAGCGCAGCTGCGCGACCAGGAGCTGGAGGAACGCCTGCTTGTCGAGCGAGTCGTTCGACGTCGAGGCCGTCGTGGTGTCCGCGGTGCGTGTCGTGCCGTTCACGGCGTACGACGTGTCGATGCTCATGGTGCCTCCCGCGTCAGACGACGAGGTCGAGCGCGCCGGGGCGCGCGGGGACGGTGGGTGCGGCGTCGGCCGCGTCGGACGTGCCGGGTGCTGCGGTGCCGGACGTCGCGGACCGGCCCGGTGCGGTCGCGTCGGCGCGGGCGCCCGGCCGGCCGGACGGGTCACCGGCCGCCTGGCCCGACGCGTCGCGGCCGCCCTGCTCGCCGCGTGCGCCCAGGCCGAGCTCGGCCTGCAGGCCCGCGGCCTGCAGGTCCCGGCGCAGGTCGGCCAGGCTCGCGCGCAGCGCCTCGCGCGACGCGTCGGTCGCGCCCGCGAGGTCGAGCCGCACCCCCTCGGGCGTGATGTGCGCGACGACGCGCACCGGTCCGAGGTGCTCGGGGTCGATCGGGACCGTCAGCACGTGCCGGCCCGCACCGAGGCCGCCGACGGCCCGCAGGCGCGCCCCGAGCTGCTCGGCGAGCGGCACCGGGGTCGCGGGTGGCGTCGCGACGGGGGCCGGTGCGGCGGCCGGCGGCACGGGGTGGCCGGCCGGGGTGACGACGGCGGGAACTGCGGCCGACGTGGCCGAGGGGGCGGCCGTCGGGACGGTCGTCGGCGGGCGGTGGGCGGCGTCGGAGGCCGCGGCCCCCGAGGACCGCTCGGACGATGCGGTGCCGCGCTGCGTGAGCGCGGCTGCGCCCTCCGTCACGTCGTCGGTCGCGGGGTCGGTCGCGGGCTCGGTCGCGACCCTGGTGCCGTCCGCCACGCCGGGCGCCTGGCCGGACGCCGGACCCGACGGGACGGCACGGGCCGGTGAGAGGTCCGGCGCGGCCGCGTCGGCGGCGGCCGCACGCGGCTCCGCCGACGGCGTCGCGCCGGGTGCGGCGGCACCTGCCACCCCGCCCGCGTGCGCTGCGGCGGCTGCGCCCGCGGGGCCAGGTGCCCCGCTCGACGACGACCGGCCGGACGACGCGTCGTCGACCTGCGCGCCCGCCTGCGCGCCGGCCACGGCCGACGCGTCGGGCGCCACCACGGACGGCACGGCGACCAGGACGGCCGCCGCCGGGTCCGCCGGGGCGCCCGCGCCGGGCGCGACGCCGGGCGACGCGGCCCCGTCCGGCTCCGTCGCGCGGGACGTGCCCGCAGACGACTCGGCCGGGGACGGCTCGGTCGCGGACGGCCTGGTCGCCGACGGCCTGGTGGCCGACGGTCCGGTGCGGCCGGCACCCGCACCGTCGGCCGGGCCGGTCTGCGCGACCTGCCCGCGGAGCACGTCGGCGAAGGCGTCGCCGGTCCCACCGGCCGTCGACGTGCGCGGTGCGACGGGCGCGGACGTGCGGGCGGGCTCGGCGGCGCGTGCCACGGTCGTCGTCATGCGTCCTCCCCGGGTGCGGTCGGGTCGGTGCTGCGTGCCGCGACCTCGTCGAGCACCACCTGCTCGGCGTGCTCCTCCTGCTCGCGCTCGGCCACGTCGTGCTTGTCGCGCAGCCGCTCGACCGCGCGCGTCCGGATGCGCGCGGTCGTCCAGTCCTCCTGGCGGCGGTCCACGGTCTGCTGCGCGCCGCGCACGCGCTCGACGTCCTCGGTCAGCAGCGACGACAGCGCGACGCGGGCCGCGACGGCCGCCTGCCAGGCCGCGAGGTCCGCCTCGCCGGGCGGCCGGGACGTGCCGAGCAGCTCGGCCGTGCGCGCGGCGCGGTCACGGGCCGTGCGCTCGTCGCGCCGCGCGGTGGCCAGCTCGGCGGCCGCGGTGTCCTCGGCCAGCGCGCGCACGCGCAGCAGGCCGGCCAGCGGGAAGGGACGGCTCATGACTCCCCCATCTGCTGCACGAGCGCACGCAGCCGGCCCCACGAGTCGCCGGCGGACGCCCGCTCGTCCATGCCCTGCCGCAGGAACGCGTCGATCGCACCGGCGTGCGTCACCGCGGTGTCCACGAGGGGGTTCGAGCCCGCGACGTACGCACCCACGTCGATGAGGTCCTGCGCCTGCCGGCGCGCCGCCATGACGGCCCGCAGGCGCGCGGCGTCGGCCCGCTGCTGCGGCGTGCACACGCGGGACGCGACCCGCGAGACCGAGCCGAGGGCGTCCACGGACGGGAAGTGCCCGGCCACCGCGAGGCGCCGGTCCAGCACGACGTGCCCGTCGAGGATCGAGCGGGCCGCGTCGGCCACGGGCTCGTTGTGGTCGTCACCGTCCACCAGCACCGTGTACAGGCCGGTCACCGAGCCCGTCGGGCCCGTGCCGGCGCGCTCGAGCAGCCGGGCGAGCAGCGCGAACGTGCTCGGCGGGTAGCCGCGCGTCGCGGGCGGCTCGCCGACCGACAGCCCGATCTCGCGCTGCGCCATCGCGACGCGCGTCAGCGAGTCCATCATCAGCACGGCGTGGCGGCCCTGGTCGCGCAGGTGCTCGGCGATGCGCGTCGCGACGAACGCGGAGCGCAGCCGCACGAGAGGCGGCTGGTCCGACGTCGCGACGACGACGACCGAGCGCGCCAGGCCCTCAGGCCCCAGGTCGTCCTCGAGGAACTCGCGCACCTCACGGCCGCGCTCGCCGACGAGCGCGATGACCGACACCTCGGCGTCGGTGCCACGGGCGACCATCGACAGCAGGCTCGACTTGCCGACCCCCGACCCGGCGAACAGCCCGAGGCGCTGGCCGCGCCCGGCGGTGACCAGCGTGTCGAGCACGCGCACGCCCAGCGGCACCGGGGTGTCGACGCGCGCACGGTCCAGCGGGTGGGGTGCCGCGGCGTCGAGCGGCACCATGTCCTGCGCGTCGAGCGGACCGCGCCCGTCGAGCGGACGGCCCAGGCCGTCGAGCACGCGCCCGAGCAGCCCGGACCCGACCGGCACGAGCAGCCCGGCACCGTGCGCACGCACCGGCAGGCCCGCGCGCATGCCGCGCGTGGGGCCGAGCGGCATGCAGCGCGTCGCACCGCCCGCGGTCGCGACCACCTCGGCCGTCACGGCGTCGTCGCCCTCGCCGATCGTCACGAGCTCGCCGACGGCCGCGGTCGTGCCGACGGTCTCGACCGACAGCCCGACGACGGCCCGCACGCGCCCCACCGGCACCGGGCGGGCGGCGCGCAGGGCGCGGTCCCAGACCGGTGCGGCGGCCGGCAGCGTCGCGGCCGCGCTCATGCGACGTCCAGCGCGGTGCGCGCCCGCGCGACGGCGGCACCCAGCCGCGCGTCGAGGTGGCCGTCGGCGTGCTCGGCGACCGCGTCCCCCGGGTCCAGCGCGGGGTCCGCGACGAGCGTCACCCCCGCGGGCAGGTCGTCGGCGCCGAGCGCCGCGAGGTCGCGCGGGTGCAGGTGCACGACGAGGTCGTCGGGCAGGTCGGGTGCGCCCAGCGCGCGGGCGAGCGCGGCGCGGGCCGCGGCCGACGCGTCGGACAGCTCGGCGCCCAGCAGCGCGGCCGCGAGCTCGAGCGCCGCCGCGTGCACGGCCGCCAGCGCGTCCGCCAGGACGGGTGTCTCACGCGCGTGCAGGGCCCGCGTCACGGCGTCGAGCGCCGCGAGCGCCGCGGCGTGCTCGGCCGCGCGTGCCGCCTCCGCCCGCTGCTGCTCGGCGTGCACGCGCTGCTCCTGCTCGGCGGAGTCCTGCGCGGCGCGCCGCGCGCCGGCGGCGTACCCCGCTGCCCAGCCCTCGGCGTGCGCGCGCTCGTCGGGCGCCGTGCGCACGTCGAGCCGCGCGAGCGCGACCGGGCGCTCCGCGGACGTGCCCGGTGCGGGGCGCACGGCCGCGGCCGGCGCGGCGTCGAGGGTCGCGCGCGCGGTGAACGCGGGGGCCGGTGCGGCCGCGCGCTGCAGCGGGACGAAGTCGAGGTCAGGCAACGAGCTCGTCCTCACCCTCGCGGCGGACGACGATCTGCCCGCTCTCCTCGAGCCCGCGGATGACCTGCACGATCTCGGCGCGGGCCTCCTCGACCTGCGACAGCCGGATGGGGCCGAGCAGCTCGATCTCCTCGACGAGGTTCTCGCGCGCGCGGTCCGACAGGTTGCGCAGGATCTTGTCGCGCACCTCGGGGCCCGAGCCCTTGAGCGCCTGCGCGAGCCCGCCGGTGTCGACCTGCCGCAGCACGAGCTGCACGGCACGGTCCTCGAGCAGCACGACGTCGCCGAACACGAACATGAGGCTGCGGACCTGGTCGGCGAGCGCCTCGTCCCGCGCCGAGAGCCCCTCGAGGATCGACTTCTCGGTCGTCGGGTCGGCGCGGTTGATGATCTCGACGAGCGGCTGCACACCGCCGACCGCCGCGAGCTCGCGCGGCTGCAGCACGGCCGACGCCTTGCGCTGCAGGGACTCGGTGACGACGGCCACGACGTCGGGCGACGCGCGCTCCATGAGGGCGATGCGGTGCGCGACGTCCGCGCGCAGGTCGACGGGCAGGCCCGCGAGGATCGCGGACGCGTGGTCGGGCCGCAGGTGGGCGAGCACGAGCGCCATCGTCTGCGGGTGCTCGCCGTCGAGCAGCGACACGACCTGCCGCGCGTCGGCCTGCTGCAGGAACTCGAAGGAGTGGCCCGCCATCGACGCCTGGAGCCGCTCGATCATGCCGGCCGCCTTCTCCTTGCCGACCGACGCCTCGAGCAGCTGCTGGGCGAAGCCGAGGCCGCCGCCGACACCGGGACCGATCTCCGCGACGCTGTAGAACTCGTCGACGACCTCGTCCGCGAGGGACTGGTCGACGCGCTCCATCCGCAGGATCTCGGCGGTGAGCTCCTCCATCTCCGACACGTCGAGCCGGGCCATGACGCGCGCGGCGCGCTCCTTGCCGAGCTGCAGGAGCAGCAGCGCGGCCTTCTGGCGTCCCGTGATGCTCATCGCCGCGCCCCGGTGGTCATCCAGCCGCGCAGCAGCTCGGCGACCTGCTCGGGCTGGTCGTCGGCGAGCGCGGCGATCTCGGCGCGGCGCACCGCGGAGGCGTCCGGCGGCGGGGGCGGCGGCGGCAGCACGGGCAGCTCGTCCTCGGTCGGGCCGTCGAGCGGCGGCAGCGTCACGGGTGCCTGACGGGCCGCGGCGAGCTCACCGAGGTCGAGGGCCTCGCGGCGTGCGCGGCGCGAGCGCCGTCCGAGCGCCACGAGCACGACGACGACGAGCAGCACGATGCCGGCGGCGATCGCGGCCTCGCGGATCATGTCGTTGCGGGCGGCGGCGGCTGCCTGCTCGTCCGCGGCGGCGAGCGCCTCCTGGGCGACCTGCGCCGACGTCGTGTCGAACGCCATGCGCTGCACGGACAGCGTGTCGCCCCGCTCCTCGTCGATGCCGGCCGCGGCCGCGACGGCCGCGGCGAGGTCCACCATGTCGAGCGGGCCGGCGGCCCGCTGGTCGACGAGGACCGAGACGGACTGGCGCTGCAGGGTGCCCGGCGCGGACCGCGTCACCTCGGTGCTCTTGTTGACGGCGTTCGTCACGTCCTCGCTGGTCGAGCTGTACGTCCCGGTGCCCGTGCCGTCGTCCGCCACGGGGACGTTGTCCGGCCCCAGGACGCCCGTGGCGCCCGACGTGCCGGTGCCCGTGTACTCCTCGGTCGTCGTGGACGACGCGAGCGGCGGGGTGTCCGGCGTCGCCGAGAACTCCTCGGTCGTGCGCTGGGACTCCGACAGGTCGAGCTGGGCGTTGACCGTCACGGCGGCGTTCCCCGGGCCGACGAGCCGGTCGAGCATCGCCTGCACGGAACCCCCGACGCGCGCCTCGTAGTCGGCGGCACGCGAGTCGGTCAGCGCGCTGCCCGCGGTGGTCGTCCCGACGGCCGACAGCACCTTGCCGCTCGCGTCGACGACGGCGACGTCGGCCGGCTCCATGCCGTCGACCCCGGCGGACACGAGGTGCGTGACGGCCTGCACCTGGTCGGCGGTGAGCTGGGCCCCGGCGCGGGTGCGGACGAACACCGAGGCGGTCGGGTCGGCCTTGGCGGCGACGAACACCGTGTCCTCGGGGATCGCGAGGCGCACGGTCGCGGCCTGGACGCCGTCGATCGCGGCGACGGTCCGGGACAGCTCGCCCTCGAGCGCACGCCGGTACGTCGTCTCCTGCTGGAACTCCGAGGCGGTCATCGGCATCTGGTCGAGCAGCGAGTAGCCGGAGCCGTCGGTGTCCGCGGGCAGGCCGGCGGCGGCGAGCCGCACGCGCTGCTCGTACACCGCGGCCGCGGGCACCAGGACCGTCGACCCGCCGTCGCCGAGCTGGTACCCGACACCCGCGGACGTGAGCTCGTCGACGACCGCGCTCGCGTCGGCACCGGACAGGCCGGAGAACAGCGGCACCATGGTGGGCTTCGACATCCAGCTCGTCAGGGCCACCGCGCCCAGCACGACGGCTGCGATGCCGATGAGAGCGAACGTGCGCTGCGCGAGCGTGAGCTGACGGACCGTGGCGGCGATCCGGCCCCACGCGTCCTGCACCTGTGCGGGCATCAGACCTGCATCCTCATGATCTCGGTGAACGCCTCGACGGCCTTGTTCCGCACGGCGGCGGTGAGCTCGAGCGCGAGCGACGACTGCGCGGCCGCGATCGTGTAGTCGTGGACGTCGTCGAGGTCGCCCGTGACGGCCGCGACGGCGAGCTGCTGCGACGTGGACTGCAGCTGCTGGAGCTGGTCGACGGACCCGAGGACGCCCGCGAACGCGGCTCCCCCGCTGCCCGCGGGGCCCGCGACGTCGGTGGCGCCGAGGGTCGCGGCGGGCAGCGTCGAGGCGACGCCCGCGACGGGCGTCACGCCCAGGCCGCTCACGAGTTCCGCCCGATCTGCAGGGCGGCCTGGTACGACTCGGTGGCGCGCGACACGACCGCCGCGTTCGCCTGGTACCCGCGCTGCGCCATGATCAGCGACGTCATCTGCGACGCCATGTCGACGTCCGGGTACCGCACGTACCCGTCCTCGTCGGCGAGCGGGTGGCCGGGCTCGTGCACGACGCGCCCCTGCGCGTCGCCGAACACGACACCCGCGACCCGCACGCCGCCGTCGCCGCCGGTCAGCTCCTGCGCGACGACGTAGCGCGCGCGGAAGGCGTCCTCGGACGTCGACGTCACGGTGCTGGAGTTCGCGATGTTGTCGCTGATCGCGTCCAGCCACCGGCGCGTCACGGACATGCCGCTGCCGGCCACGCCGATGGCCCCGAAGATCGTCATCAGCTCGTCCTCATCGCCGTGCGCACCGACGAGAACGTGCCCGACATCGCCTGGCTCGCGAGCTGGTAGCGCAGGTTGGTGTCGATCTGCAGCAGGGTCTCGGTCTCGAGGTCGACGTTGTTGCCGTCCTCGCGCGTCGCGGCGAGGCTGCGCGTGACCGTCGCGGTGACGTCGCCGTCGCCGCGCCGCACGGCCGACGCGAGCGCGTCCTCGAACGCCACGCGCTTGGCGTGGTAGCCGGGCGTCTGCAGGTTCGCGACGTTGTCGGCGCTGACGCGCTGACGCATCGCGAGGGCGTCGAGCGCGCTGTCGAGCGCGCTGACGCTCACGGAGTCGAACATGCCCATGCGGGCCCACCTCACCGACGGCGTGGTACGTGGTCGGCCTAGTCCGTGGCCTGCTGCGCGAGCGATCCGTGCTCGTCCGCCCCATCGGCACGTGAGGCCCGGGCGTGAGGTGTCCGTCGCCGCGAGCCGCACGGATCACCCGTCCGGCGCAGACGAAGCGGGCGGAGCGGTCAGCGCGCCCTCACCCTTCGAGGTCGAGGTACACCGGGGTCGCGGGCGGGCGGGCGCGCAGGGCGTTCGTGGCGACGAGGTGGCGCCGCGACACGGCGGCCTGCTCGGCGAGCCGCCGCGCGACGTCGAGCTGGCGGGCGTGCAGCGCGCGGGCGCGGTCCACGAGCGAGGCGGGCAGGGGGCCGAGCGCGGCCGGCGGGCGCCACGCGGCGCGCTGCGCGACCTCCTGCGGCGTCGGCAGGTGCGCGACGCGCAGCAGCTCCTCGGCGTGCTCGACCTCGAGCTCGAGGTCGGCGAGCGCCTGGTCCCAGCAGGTGCGGAACGCGGCCTCGTCGGGCGACGGGGCCGGCGGGACCGGGGCGGCGGTGGTGGTCACGGCGGTGCTCAGCCCACGCCGAGCAGACCGGTCGGCGCGGCGGGCGGCGGGCCCGCGGGCGTCGTCCCGTCGGCGGAGGTCGGCACGCCCGCGACGGCGTCGGCCGCGTCGTGCCACGTGCGCGACAGCTCGGCGACGATCTGCCGGCAGCCGTCGAGCCGCTCGGCGTCGCCGCCGGTCGACACCGCGAGGAGCTCGCGCAGCAGCCAGGTGTAGATCGACAGGAGCTGCGGCGCGCCGTCCCACTCCTGCACGTCGAGGCTCGACGCGAGCTCGGCGACGATGTCCTGCGCGTGCGCGAGGTGCTGCGTGGCGTCGACGCGGCGGCCCTGCTCGAGCGCGTGCGCCCCGCGCTCGACGTCGAGCACCAGTCGGTCGACGAGCATCGTGAGCAGCCGCGCGGGGCTCGCGGTCTGGACCGCGGCCGCGACGTACCGGCTCCGTGCGTCGTACATGGCTCCTCCGAAGGTCAGCGCGACGAGGTGGTGGTGCTCGTCAGGTAGCTCGCCAGGTAGTTGGCCTGGGACTGCAGCCCGGACAGCGTGGTCTCGAGGGTCGCGTACAGCTTCTCGAGGGACGCGCGGCGGACCGCGAGCCGGTCGTCCCAGTCCGCGATCCGGCTGGTGAGGTCCTTGACGGTGTCCTGCTGCGCGGTGATCGACAGCGTCAGCGTGCCGCTGACCTTGTCCGACGCGGCGCCGGCGGTCTCGGCCAGGCGCGCGGCGACGCCCTGCACGACGGCGGCCACCTTCTCGGGGTCCTTCGCCATCGCCGCGTCGAACACGGTCTGGTCGAACGTGAACGTGCCGTCCTTGGCGATGACGATGCCGACGTCGGACGGGGAGATCCCGTTCACCGGCAGCGAGGCCTGCGCGAGCACGTTCTGCTGCAGCAGGCGGACCGTCGAGTTCCCGGAGAACAGGCCACCGGTCACGACCGTCCCGCCGTCGCTGGCCGTCGAGGTCGTGGTCGCCGTGCGCGACGTGATCTCGGACAGCACGGTGTTGAGGTTCGTGACGAGGCCCGACGCGAGCGAGCGCGCCGCCGCCTGGTCCCGCGTGACGTCGAGCGTGAGGTTCGCGGCGTCGTCCTTGGTGACGGCGGTGACGGTCAGGTCGATGCCCGTCATGACGCCCTCGAAGGTCGTCGAGCCGGACGTCAGGGTCTGCTCGGCCGACGTGCCGGGGAACAGCGTGATCGACGAGTCGCCGGCGGCGCGGACGGTGTCGAGCGCCAGGTCCGTGCCGTCGTGGCTGACCGTGAACGCGTTCGCCGTGCCGGTCTCGGTGCCGGTGAGCTGCAGCCGGTACGTCGTCTCGCCCGTCGCGTTGCCGCCGGCGTCGAGCACGTTGACCTTGACGGCCGTGGCCCGCACGCCCGTGCCGGACGCGTTGAACGCCTCGACGAGGTCCGGCACGGACGACGACGCGGCCGTGACCGTGACGCTCTCGCCCGCGCGCGTCACCGTGAACGACGGCGTGTCCGACGCGAACGTCGTCGGGAGCTCGACGAGCGAGGCCTGCGACTGCGCCACCGCGCTGACGCGGAACGACAGCGTGCCCAGCTGCGCGCCGTCGCGCACGGTCGCCGTGGCGCCCACCGAGGTGGCCCCCGTCTGCGCGACGGCCGCCTTGACCGCGTTCCACGACGTGGCCTTGGTCGCCGATCCGGCGTGCTCGGCGAGCGAGGCGACCTTGGTGTTGAGCGCCTGCAGCGCGGTGACGAGCGACGACGCGGTCGACTTCTTCTGCGCCAGGAGGGACTGCTGCCCCGCCTGCAGCGTGATGAGGCTGTCGATGAGGGCCGTGGTGTCCAGCCCGCTGACGATGCCGTCGATCGTCGCCATGCGTCCGTTCTCCCGTCGTGCCGTGGGCGTCGCGCCCGGATGCGCGACCGGCGGTGGGGGGACTCCTCTCCACCCACCGCCGGTCGCAGGGTCCTGCTCGCGGTCACCTCACGGTGACCGGGTGCCTCACTGCAGGAGCGAGAGCACCGACTGCGGCAGGTTCTTGGCCTGCGCGAGCATCGCGGTGCCGGCCTGCGACAGGATCTGCGAGCGCGTGAACTGCACCATCTCCTGCGCCATGTCCGTGTCGCGGATGCGGCTCTCCGACGCGGACAGGTTCTCCACCGCGACGTTGAGGTTGTTGATGGTGTGGTCGAACCGGTTCTGCACGGCACCGAGCTCCGAACGGAGCTTGGAGACCGAGCCGATGGCCGAGTCGATGCTCTTGATCGCCTCGTCGGCACCGGTGGCACGCGTGAAGCTGATCGCGGAGGCGGCGTTGTTCGCGTCGACCTCGGCCTGGGTGGCAGCCGTGGCCGCCGCCGAGCCGGTGAAGGTCAGGCCGGTGGTGCCGGCAGCCGCGACCGTGATGCCGGTGCCCAGCTTGGCCTGGACCGCGGCGGTGACGGCCGCCAGGCGCTGCGCGGCGGTCGAGCCCGACTCGAACTGGATCGTCGAGAGGTCGATGCTCTTGCCGCCGTAGTTGACGGTGCCGTTGAGCTTGTCGAACGTCTCCGAGACCGTGAAGTCCCCGGCCAGCTCGAACGAACCGGCGGTGCCGGCGGCCGAGGTCGTCGCGGCCACCGCAGCGGTCGCACCGGCGACGGCGTTGCCCGCCGCGAGCTGGGTGACGTCGACGCCGGCCACGCCGAGGCCTGCCGCGCCGACGGCGGTGCCGATCTTGACGTCGATGCGCTCACCGGCGTTGGCGCCGACCTGGAAGCGGCCGTCGTAGGAGCCGTCGAGGAGCTTGCGGCCGTTGAACTGCGTGGTGTCGGCGATCCGCGTGAGCTCGTCCTTCAGCTGGCCGATCTCGTCCTGGATGTTGGACTTCGCGGAGCTCGACAGACCGCCGTCGTTGGCCGCCTGCACCGACAGGGTGCGCATGCGCTGCAGGATCGAGTGCGTCTCGGTGAGCGCGCCCTCAGCGGTCTGGACGACCGAGATGCCGTCCTGGGCGTTGCGGACGGCCTGCTTGGTGCCACCGATCTGGGCGCGCAGGCCCTCGGAGATGGCCAGACCGGCCGCGTCGTCCGCGGCACGGTTGATGCGCAGACCCGAGGACAGCTTCTCGAGCGACTTCGACAGGTCGTTCTGCGTGGTGCCGAGGTTGCGGTACGCGTTGAGCGCCGCGACGTTGGTGTTGATCGAGAGACCCATGGTTCTCATTCCTCCTGAAGTCGGGTCCTGGCTGGCCCATCCGTGGGCACACCCCGCCTATCGGAGGCCGAGGACGGGTGCTGAGGAGTCCTCGGGAGGAACTTCAGGCCGGCCCCGCGCGGCTGACGAGTCCGGGCGCGACGACCCCGAGCTGGTCGAGCAGCTCGGCCTCGTGCTCCGGCGCGACCTCGGCCAGCGCCGCCTCGAGCCCGTCCCGTCCGCGCGGGTCGCGGTAGACGTCCCAGGCCAGCGCGCCGGCGAGGGACCGCTGCCGCGGGTCGCAGGCCGGGTCGGCGCAGATCGCGACCAGCGGGCACAGCTCGGCCATGCCGTGGGTACGCAGCGACGCGGCCCACGCCGCCGCCTCCTCGAGCGACAGCCGCCGCGCGACGTGCGTGCACGCCACGGCGGTCCGCAGGTCCTGCGGGCGCGACTCGTTCATGAGCAGCAGGAAGGCGCGCTCGCGAGGGGCGCCGTCGGGCGCGGTCAGGACCCGTTGCACGCACGCGTGCACGTACGCGGGCCACTCGCCCGGGCGCACCGCGGCGAGGACCTTGACGACCTGCCCACGGTCGAACAGGTCGAGCAGGCCGACCGGTGAGAGCGGGACGTGTCCCCGGCCGACGGCCTCGACGACCACCTGCAGCGCCTCCCGGCGCCGCCCGAGCGAGGCGAGCGCCCACGCCCACGTGGCGGTGTCGGCGTACTTGTCGAAGCGCAGGCCGAAGGGGTCGACCGCGGTCGTCGGGACGCGTCCGAGCGCGTCGAGCGCCGCTGCCGCGTCCCCGCGCAGGGCGTGGTGACGCGCCCGCGCCGCGTCGGCCCACGCGGCGGTGCCCGCGGACTCGGCCCACGCGGCGTACCAGTGCTCGCGCGCCTCGTCGTCGTGCGCCGCCGCGGCCGCGTCGCACATCGCACGGGCGAGCTGCACGACCTCGCCCGGGGTGAGCGCACCGGTCGCGTGCGCGTCCCGGGCGAGCCCGAGCGCGGCCTCGAGGTCACCGTCGAGCATGAGCGAGCGGGCGAGGTTGGCCGTGCGCTGGGCGACGACCGGCACGGGCGCACCCGCGGCGAGCGCGGTGTCGAGGGCGGCGCGCGCGATCCGCACGTTGCGCGCGCCCTTGTCCTTCGCCGCCAGCACCTCGGCGCGGTACCCGCTGTGCACGACCACGGCGCCGGGCAGGCGGTGGATCCGCAGCGGTGCCCCGTCGTCACGGACGGGCTGCTCGTGCAGCGCGCCCTCCCAGTGGTGCACGGCGCGCCGGAACACGCGTGCCCCGACGACGCTGCCCGACTCGGCCCGCCCCGGTGCCGCGGCGTCGACGATGATCACGCCGCGCGCGTCGGCGGGGTGGCGCTCCAGCTCGTGGCGCAGGGCGTCGGGGTCGGCCTCGAGCTGCTCGTCGGCGTCGACCGACAGCACCCACTCGCTCGTCGCGTGCGCGAGCGCCCGGTTGCGGGCGGCGCCGAAGTCGTCGTCCCAGTAGCCCTCGACGACGGTCGTGGCGAGCCGCCGCGCGATCTCGAGCGTGCCGTCGGTCGAGCCGGTGTCGTAGACGACGACCTCGTCCGCCCACTGCACGGATCGCAGGGACGCCTCGAGCGCGTCCTCCTCGTCCTTGACGATGAGGACCGCGGAGACGGTCGTGCGGGTGCGCCGGGCCATGGATCCCCCTCGGTGGCACGTGACGGGACGGTCCCGCACCCCTTCCCATCGGTGGGCGGCGCGCGCCCCTGAGCGGTCGGTGGCGCTCAGCCCACGAGGTCGGCGGTGTGCCCGGCCGCGTCGCGCTGGTGCGGCACGGTGTCGAGGTGGACGGCGCCGAGGGCGGCGCGCGCGGCGATCGACGCGTAGTACGCCTGCCGGCGCCGCTCGGCGACCCCGTCGGGGCGCTCGGGCGCGGGCACGAGGTCGGGGTCGAAGGCCGAGTTCAGGCCGTCGCGCAGGAGGACGAGCCCCTCGGTGCGCAGCTGGCTGATGCGGGACTGCGTGACGCCGAGGTCGACGGCGAGCTCGGCGATCGAGCGGTCCTCGAGGTACAGGCCGGCGATGACGACGCGCAGCTTCTCGGGCAGCTCGGCGACCGCGGCGCGCAGCCAGTGCACGCGCTCGCTCGCGAGCAGGTGCTCCTCGGGCGTGCGGGACTCGTCGCGCACGACGTCGGCGACGTTGCTGTCGGGCACGTCGAGGGACAGCACGCGGCGCTCCGCGTCGGCACGGGCGGCGTCGACGGCACCGACCTCGACGCCGAGCGTCTCGGCCAGCTCGGCGCGGGTGGGGGTGCGGCCGAGCGCGGCGCGCAGGCGCTCGGCGGCGGCCTCGAGCTCGCGGCTGCGACGGCGCGCCCCCCGGCTCGCCCAGTCCATCGAGCGCAGCTCGTCGAGGATCGCGCCCTTGATGCGCAGCGTCGCGTAGCGCGCGAACGGCACGTTGGTCGACGGGTCGTACGCCCGGGCCGCGAGCACGAGAGCGAGCGCTCCGGCGGACGCCAGCTCGTCACGGCTGACGGTCGGGGGCACCCGGTGCAGGACCTCGGACACGTTGTAGCCGACGAGCGGGAGGTGCTGGACGACCATGTCCTGCACCTCGGCGGGGCTGTTGAGTGCGCTCACATCTCACGCGTCGGTCGCCGCGCCCGTCGTCTTGACGCTGGGAGCCCCTCGATGTCCGGCAGGCCCTTTATCGGTTCAAGGGGGGCACGACGGGACACGTCGGGACGAAGAGCGGGGACGAATCCGCCCCAACGGGTCCCTCCCGGGAACCGACCTCGGCGCGATGTGACGTATCTCACACTCCGATCCCGATCGTTGGTGCGACCGGCAGCCGACAGGACCACGCGCGGTCGCGCGACGTGGAACACCTCCCGCCCGCCGTGCCACCGTGGGACGCATCGCGGAAAGACGTCACCCGGGTCCGTCAGATTCGGCCACGGCCTGCCGATGGGTCCATCGACGAGCCGACCGATGCGGTCGGCCGACCGGAGGAGGTGGAGCGGTGGGTCCCAGGGCCGCCCTCGAGCAGCTGTCCGAGGTGCTGTGGCGCGAGCGCCACCTCCTCGAGCTCCTGCTGTTCAAGCTCGAGGAGGAGCAGCTCGTGCTCGGCTCCGGCCGCACCCGGTGGCTCGGCCACGCCACGCGGGAGGTCGAGGCTGTGCTCGACGAGATCCGCGGGGCCGAGCTCGGCCGCGCGATCGAGGCCGACGAGGCCGCGCGCGAGCTGGACCTGCCCTCCGGCACGGGCCTCGCCGAGCTCGCCGCGCACGCCCCCGCACCGTGGGACGACCTCCTGCGCGCCCACCGCGACGCGTTCGCGTCCCTGACCGCGGAGATCTCCGCGCTCGCCGACGGCAACCGCGAGCTGCTCGCGGTCTCCCACCGCGCGGCGCAGGAGACCCTGGCGTCCCTGCAGGACACCGTGCAGACCTACGACGGGCACGGCCAGCGCGCCACCGTCGAGACCCCGCACGCCCGCCTCGTCGACCGTTCCATCTAGGAGCACCGTGAGCACCTTCTCCGGACTCGGCACGGCACTCAGCTCGCTGATCGCCCAGCGCCAGTCGCTCGACGTCTCGGCCCAGAACGTCGCCAACGCCAACACGGTCGGCTACACGCGCCAGCGCGCCACCCACGTGCCCGTCGCCGGCCAGAGCGTGCCCGCGATGTTCTCGACGTCCAGCGGCGTCGGCCAGGGCACGCGCATCGCGTCGATCGACCGCCTGGGCGACATCTTCCTCGACTCCAAGGTCCGCGCCGCGAGCAGCAGCGCCGCCTTCCTCGCGGCACGCGCCGACGCGCACACGACGCTCGAGAGGAGCATCGGCGAGCCCGACTCCACGGGCCTGGCCGGTCAGCTCTCCGACTTCTGGGCCGGCTGGTCGGACGTCGCCAACGGCTCCGACCAGGGCGCCGCGCGCGCCGTGCTGCTCGAGCGCGGCACCGCCGTGGCGACCCGGTTGCACACGCTGTACTCCGACGCGCGCACGCAGTGGCAGCAGTCCCGCAGCACCGCGTCCGCGCTCGTCGACCGCGTCAACACCGCCGCCGAGTCGCTCGCCGACCTCAACGACAAGATCCTCGCGATCGAGAACTCCGGCGGCACCGCGCACGAGCTGTCCGACCAGCGGGACCTGCTCGTCACCGAGCTGTCGTCGCTCGTCGGCGCGACCACGCGCGTGCGCGCGAACGGTCAGGTCGACGTGCTCGTCGGCGGCAACGCCCTCGTCACCGGCAAGGACGTCAGCAAGCTCGCGCTCGCCGGCGCCACGTCGTTCGCGCAGGCCACCGAGGGCACGGCCGTCACCGTCGTCTGGGCGGACCGGCCCGCGCAGTCCGCCGGCCTCGACGGCGGACGCGTCGCCGGTCTGCTGTCCGTGCTCGCCCCCGCCGACGACGGCGGCCTCCTGACGGGCGCCGCCGCCCGGTACGACGAGATCGCGACGACCATCGCCACGCAGGTCAACGCGCTGCACGCGACCGGTGTGACGCCCGACGGCACGCCCGCGACGGACTTCTTCACGTTCACCGCGGGTCAGCCCGCCGCGCTCGGGCTGACGGTCGCGCTCACGAGCAGCTCCCAGATCGCCGCGGGCACCGCCGGCGCGGGCGCGTACGACGGCTCGGTCGCGGCCCGCATCGCCGCGCTGGCGTCCGAGGCCGACGGCCCCGACGCGCAGTGGCGCTCCGTGGTCACCGACATCGGCGTACGCACCGCGAGCGCCACGTCGCGCGCGACCGTCGCCGGGACGGCGCTCGCCACGGCCGAGCAGCAGCAGCTCGCCAACGCGAGCGTGGACCTCGACGAGGAGACCGTGAACATGCTCGCGTTCCAGCGCGCCTACGAGGGCGCCGCGCGCGTGCTCACGGCGATCGACGAGATGCTCGACACCCTGATCAACCGCACCGGCATCGTGGGGAGGTGACCGAGGTGGTCGCACGCGTCACGCACTCGACGATCCAGCGCTCGACGCTGGCCAACCTGCAGGCCAACCTGGCGGCGGCCGCCAAGCTGCAGTCGCAGATGTCGAGCGGCAAGAAGATCTCCGTGCCGTCCGACGACCCGTCCGGCGCCCACGACCTGCTGCGGCTGCGCGCCGACCAGCGCGCGAACGCCCAGTTCCAGCGCAACGCGTCGGACGGCGACGCCTGGCTCGCGACCGTGGACACCGCGCTCACCGAGTCGCTGTCGATCATGCGCCAGGCGCGCGACCTGGCCGTCCGGGCCGGCAGCGGCGCCCTGAGCACCGACGCGAGGGAGGCGCTCGCAGCCGAGGTCGAGGCCCGCCGCGACGAGCTGCTGCAGCAGGCCAACGCCACGTACTCGGGCCGGCAGGTCTTCGCCGGGACCAGCGCGGGTGCCGCGTACACCGCGGACACCACGACCGACCCACCCACCTACACGTGGTCCGGGACGGGGACGGCCGTGACACGGCAGGTCGGCGCCTCGTCCACCGTGCGGGTCGACGCCGACGGCTCGTCCGTGTTCGGCACCGGCGCCATGTCGGCGTTCGCGGCGCTCGACGAGCTGGCCGCGGCGATCCGCTCGGGCTCGACCGACATGTCCGCCGGGATCCAGGCGGTCGACGGCCGGATCACCGCGATGCTCGAGCAGGTCGCGTCGGTGGGCGCCCGGCACGGCCAGGTGCTCAACGCCAAGGACGTGCTCGCGACGCACTCGGTGACGCTGACGCAGCAGCTGTCGGGCATCGAGGACGTCGACCTCGCCGAGGTGATCCTCCAGGTGCAGGCCCAGGAGGTCGCGTACCGCGGTGCCCTCGGCGCGGCGGCCAAGGTCCTGCAGCCGTCTCTGATGGACTTCCTGCGATGAGCGCAGCGCAGGCGTCGGCCGTGGCCGTCACCACCCCGACCGGGCCCCGGACCGTTCCCACGACCCTGCGTGTGCCCGGCGGGCTGCCCGGCTTGCCCGGTCACGACGAGTACACGCTCGCGCCCCTCGACGACACCGGCGTGCTGTTCGCGCTGCGCTCGGCGCCGTCGGACGCCCGCCCCGTCCGCCTCTTCGCCGTCGAGCCGCACGCGTTCTTCCCGGACTACGCGCCCGAGGTACCGGCCGACGCGCTCGCGGCGCTCGGGGTGAGCGAGGGCACCGTGCCGGTCCTGCTGGCCGTCGTCCACCCCGCCGACGACGACCGCGACCGCCCCACCGCCAACCTGCTCGCACCCCTCGTGGTGCAGCCCGGCGACGGGCGCGCCGCGCAGGTCGTGCTCGACTCGGACCACCCCCTGCGGGCACCGCTCGGCTGACCCGGCCTGCACGACGACCGGGACCCGTACGGGTCGGTCGTTCAAGCGCACCGACGCAACGGCCGATCTCACAGCGACGACGGTCCACGCATGGAGGAGGAGGACGAGTGAGCAGCCCCCCACCGGTCGCGCGCGCGAGCGCGACCATCCAGCGCCAGCCCGTCGTGCACCCGGACCGCAGCGTGTTCGCGTACGCCGTGCGTGGCGTCGTCCCGGGCCCGAACGGCGAGGGCCTGCCCGAGGGGTCGGTCGAGCACCTCGTCGACGCCGTGCTGCGCAACGTCGACCTCTCGCGGGTCGCCGGCAGCCGGCCGCTCATCGTGCGCGCCACGCACCAGCTCCTCGTGTCGGGGCCGGACGTGCTCGACGCACCGCACGGCGTCGTCCTCGAGGTGCCGATGGCGCACCAGCTCGCCACGGGTGTGACGTCGCGGCTCGCCACGCTCACCGAGGCCGCCGTGCGGCTGTCCCTCGCCGACTACGTCGGCGACCCCGAGCAGGACGCGCTGCTGCCGTACGTCCAGATGGTGAAGGTCGACGCGTCCCTGTCGCCGTCCCGGCTGGCCGAGCTGGTGCGACGCGGCACGTCCGCCGGCGCCGTGGTCGTGGCCGAGAACGCGACGTCGCGCACACGCGTCACCGCGGCGCTCGAGGCGGGGGTCGAGCTGCTGCAGGGCCCGCTCGTGCTGCAGCGTCAGCCGGCCGACGAGACCCGGACGTTCGGCGCGGGCGAGGTCCAGTGCTTCGAGCTGCTGCGCCAGCTCTCGGCGCGCGACCCCGACCCCACGGAGTACGCCCGCACGGTCGAGAGCGACCCCGAGCTGTCGATGCGGGTGCTCCACCTCGTCAACTCGTCCGCGTCGGGCGTGCGCCACAAGGTCGACTCGGTGCAGCTCGCGGTCGTCATGGTCGGTCCGCGGCGGCTGGGCGCGCTCGCCACCGCCGCCCTCGTCGGCTCGACGCCGACGTCGATGGAGACGCTCTGGTACCTGCTGACGCGCGCGCACGCGTGCGCCGCGCTCGGCGGCGACGACACGTCGTACACCGTGGGGCTGCTCTCGGCGGTCGCGTCCTACCTGCGGGTCCCGGTGACGCAGATGGTGTCCCGCACGGGGGTCTCCGCGGCGGTCGCCGACGCGCTCGAGCACCGCACCGGCCGCTACGGGCAGGTGCTCGCGGCGGTGCTCGCGCAGGAGGAGAACGACCCCGAGGCGTTGGCGGCGAGCGGCTTCGACGCGTACGACGTCGGCAGGACGTACCTCGAGGCCGTGCCGCAGGCGCTCTCGCTCGCGACCCGCCTTGCCCAGGCGGCCTGACCGCCGCCCTCGCCACGTCAGGGCGTGACGACCGCCGCCTTCCCCCGCAGCGTCGCACCCTCGGCCGTCGCCTTGTCGAGCCGCAGGTGGTACTTGCCCGCGACGTCGACCCACGTGAACCTGTGCGTGACGCCGCACGCCACGGGCGTCGGCATGACCGCGGGCTCGAACCGGCCGTCCTCGGCCACGAGCCGGACGTGGTACTGCGGCAGTCGGATGCCGATCACGTCGCCGCAGTCGAGGTGGACGGCGGCCGTGATGCGCCCGGCGGGCTGCGACCACGTGGGCGACCGCCACGTGTCCTTCAGCTCGACCTCCCAGGCCAGCGGCCGCCCCGGCACGATCGGCCCGGGTTCGATCGGCCCCGGCACGATCGGCCCCGGGATGACCGGCCCCGGCACGATCGGCCCGGCCGTCGGCCGCGGCGCGGGTGCCACCACCGCCGCGGCCGGCGCGCCCGCGGCCAGCACGGCCGCGATCCCGATCCCTGCCGCCCCGGTCGCCACCGCGGTCCAGCGGGCTGCCGTCCTCGTCCTGCGTGCACGCATCACGTCCCCCTCGACGTCGTCGGACGTCCGGGGACGCTAGCGGGCAGCGTCGCGCGGGCACAGGGCGACGAACCCTTTCAGCAGCGGGTGAAGACGCCGACGGCCGGCCACCCGTGCGGGTGACCGGCCGTCGGACGGACTGCTCAGCGGGTCAGAAGCCGCCGCCGAAGTCGTCGCCACCGCCGGGGGCGGCCGGCGCGGACTTCTCCGGCTTGTCGGCCACGACCGCCTCGGTGGTGAGGAACAGCGCGGCGATCGACGCGGCGTTCTGCAGCGCCGAGCGCGTGACCTTGACCGGGTCGTTGACGCCCGCGGCGAGCAGGTCCTCGTACACGCCGGTCGCGGCGTTGAGGCCCTGACCGGCCGGGAGGTTGCGGACACGCTCCGCCACGACGCCGCCCTCGAGGCCGGCGTTGATGGCGATCTGCTTGAGCGGGGCCTCGATCGCGAGCTTCACGATCTGCGCACCGGTCGCCTCGTCGCCCTCGAGCTCGAGCTTCTCGAACGCGAGCTTGCCGGCCTGGATGAGCGCGACGCCACCACCGGCGACGATGCCCTCCTCGACGGCCGCCTTGGCGTTGCGCACGGCGTCCTCGATGCGGTGCTTGCGCTCCTTGAGCTCGACCTCGGTGGCCGCGCCCGCCTTGATGACGGCGACGCCGCCGGCGAGCTTGGCGAGGCGCTCCTGGAGCTTCTCGCGGTCGTAGTCCGAGTCCGAGTTGTCGATCTCGGCGCGGATCTGGTTGACGCGGCCGGCGATCTGGTCGGCGTCGCCGCCGCCCTCGACGATCGTGGTCTCGTCCTTGGTGACGACGACCTTGCGCGCGGTGCCGAGCACCTCGAGGCCGACCGTGTCGAGCTTGAGGCCGACGGTCTCGGAGACCACCTGGCCGCCCGTGAGGACGGCGATGTCCTGCAGCATCGCCTTGCGGCGGTCGCCGAAGCCCGGCGCCTTGACGGCGATGGACTTGAAGATGCCGCGGATGCGGTTGACGACGAGCGTCGCGAGCGCCTCGGACTCGACGTCCTCGGCCACGATGAGCAGCGGCTTGCCGGCCTGGATGACCTTCTCCAGCAGCGGCAGCAGGTCCTTGACGTTCGAGACCTTGGACTCGACGAGCAGGACGTACGCGTCCTCGAGGACCGCCTCCTGACGCTCGGGGTCCGTCACGAAGTACGCCGACAGGAAGCCCTTGTCGAAGCGCATGCCCTCGGTGAGCTCGAGCTCGAGGCCCAGGGCGCTCGACTCCTCGACGGTGATGACGCCCTCCTTGCCCACCTTGTCGAGGGCCTCGGCGATGAGCTCGCCGATCGCGGGGTCACCGGCGGAGATGGCGGCCGTGGCGGCGATCTCCTCCTTGGTCTCGACCTCCTTGGCCTGGGCCAGGAGCTGCGTCGTGACGGCCTCGACGGCCTTCTCGATGCCCTTCTTCAGGGCGATCGGGTTGGCGCCGGCGGCGACGTTGCGCAGACCCTCGCGCACGAGCGCCTGGGCGAGCACGGTCGCGGTGGTGGTGCCGTCGCCCGCGACGTCGTCCGTCTTCTTGGCGACCTCCTTGACGAGCTCGGCGCCGATCTTCTCGAAGGGCTCCTCGAGGTCGATCTCCTTGGCGATGGAGACGCCGTCGTTGGTGATCGTCGGCGCGCCCCACTTCTTGTCGAGCACGACGTTGCGGCCCTTGGGGCCCAGGGTGACCTTGACGGTGTCGGCGAGGACGTTGAGCCCGCGCTCCATGCTCCGCCGGGCCTCCTCGTCGAAGGCGATGATCTTGGCCATGGGGCTGTGATCCTTCTTCCGGTTCGTGGGTGGCCGGTCGGTGCCCGCGACGGACGGGACGTCGCGCACGGTCACGTCCCGTGCTCGACGGCCCTCACCTGACGGCCGGTGTGATTCTGTCACTCTCCACCGGAGAGTGCTAAGTCAATGGTTAGCACTCGACCCCTTCGAGTGCAAGCAGCGGCGGGGTCCTGCCCTACGCCGTGCGCGAAGCCCTAGGGTGCGCATGTGCCCGACGCCGTCGTCGTGAGCCGCGCCCGGCGTGCCCGCGCCCGCGCGGTCCTCGCGCTCGCCGCCGCGCTGCTGACCGCCGCGGGCACGGCGGCGGGCACGACGGGCTCGACGTCCGCCGCCCCGGCCGCCGTCCCGTCCGCCGTGCCGCCGGCCGCGGCCCTCCCCGGCGCGGGCACGGCCGGTACGGGCGCCGCCGCGGGTGTCGGCACGGCCGTCGGCGCACCGCTCGCCACCACCGCCCGGATCCCGCTGTACCAGCAGGCCGTGTCGGTGCTGCCCGATGGCGCGCGCGCCGAGGTGCCCGCCGACGCGCTCGCCGTCTACCTGCCCGGCACCCGCGTCCCCGACCCGGCCGCGGCGGTTCTCGCCGCGGCGGTCGGCGCGACGCCCACGACGTCCGTCCCCCTCGGCCCGCGCGCCGCGGCGGCCGCCGCCCGCGAGCAGCTCGCCTGGCTCGCGGCCGGTGCCGTCCCCGGCGCGGGCGGCCCGTACGAGGACCTCGCGCGCGCGGCCCTGCTCGACCTGCACTCGCTGACCGTGGCCGACGGCGTCGTCGTCGCGGGGTGGTCGGACAGGTGGCGGTACGTGTGGCCGCGGGACTCGGCGTTCGTCGCCGTCGCGCTGGCCCGCACGGGCCACGTCACCGACGCGCTGGCGCTGCTCGACTTCCTCGCGCGCGTGCAGGAGCCCGACGGGTCGTTCGAGGCGCGCTACCTGCCCGACGGCTCCGGCCCGCCGGACGCGCGAGGCGTGCAGACGGACGGCACGGGCTGGGCGATGTGGGCGGCGGGGCTCGTGCTCGCCGAGGTGCCCGACGCGCAGCGGGCGGCCGTCGCGGGCCGCCTGGCGCCGCTCGTCGAGCGGTCCGCCGGCCACGCGCTGGGGCTCGTGGCGACCGGCCTGCCGCCCGCGTCGCCGGACTACTGGGAGGTCGCCGAGACCGAGGTGACGCTCGGCACCGCCGCCCCCCTCGTCGCGGGCCTCGAGCAGGCGGCCGTCGTCCTCGGTGCGGCGGGCCGGCCGGAGCAGGCGCGGGCGGCCGCCGCGGGTGCGGCGCACGCACGCCAGGCCGTCGTCGACGCGTTCGGGCCGACGGGCTACGGCAGGTACGCGACGCGCACCGTGCCGGACGCCGCGAGCGCGTTCGTCCTCGCGCCGTTCTGGGCGCAGCCCCCGCACGGCGGTGCGGACGCGTGGCTGGCGTCGGTGCCGTCGATGCTGCGCCCGGCCGCGGGCCTGGCGCCCGGCGGCGGCTGGCGGCGCGACGGGGTGTCGTGGACGCCCCAGACCACGCTGTACGCGTGGGTCGCGGCCGAGCAGGGCGAGACCGACCGTGCCGCCGGCTGGCTCGACGTCGTCGACGCGCACCGCACGCCGTCCGGCGCGATCCCCGAGAAGCTGCTCGCCGACGGCGCGCCCGCGGCGGTCGCGCCCCTCGGGTGGAGCGCGGCGTGCGTGCTGCTCGCCGTCGACGCGCTCGACCTCGCGTCCGGCTGACGCGCCGGCCGCGACGGCGCGTCAGGCGGGCCGGACCTGCTCGGCCTGCGGCCCCTTGGTCCCCTGGCCGACCTCGAAGTCGACGGTCTGCCCCTCCTCGAGCGTGCGGTAGCCGTCCACCTGGATCGCGCTGAAGTGCACGAAGAGGTCCTGCCCACCGCCCTCGGGGGTGATGAACCCGTAGCCCTTCTCCGCGTTGAACCACTTGACCGTGCCCTGGGCCATGCCGTGCTCCTCGACGTCCGCCGGGTCCGGGGCGCTCCGCCGTCGCCCCGGGTTGCGTGGAGCCTAGTGGTGCACGTGCGCGCGCGACCAGGGTCTGCCCAGGTGACGGCACGGCCGCTCGCGCACCCTCCCGGGCGACCCGCGCAGGACGTGCGCGGTCAGGCGGCGGGGTCGGTGACCAGCACCACCGTGATGCCGCCGCCGGCCCGCTCGGGCGCGACCTCGATCGTCGGGACGTTCACGGTCGACGCCACGAGATCGGCTGTCGCGCGCAGGTCCTCGGACGTGATGTAGACGGTCGACTGCGCCGGCAGCGGATCGGGTGCGTTGTCCGGGGACACGTCGGTGAACCCGGCGGCCGTGAGCTGGTCGGCGACCCGCCCGGCCAGCCCGGACACGCGCGCGCCGTTGAGCACCGACACGGGCGTCGTGAGCACGGGCTGCGGCGCCTCGGTCGTGGGCTCCTCCGGCTCCGGCGAGGCCTCGCCCTCGGTCCCGTCCGGCGCGTCGGCCGTGCCGTCGTCGACCACGGGGTCCTCGCTGTCGCCGGCCGCGTCGTCCTGGCCCTGCGAGGTCCCCCCGCCCAGCGGCAGGTCGCCCGTGCGGGACAGGAAGGCCACGGCGCCGTACGCGAGCGCGGGCACGACCACCAGCACGACGACGAAGGGCCACCACCGGCTCCACGCGGACCGGGGTGCCCGGTGCACGCCGGTCGGCGCGTCGGGCGAGATCGCGTCGAACTCGTCCTCGGGGTAGGGGTAGTCGGCCTTGCTCACGGCCGCAAGGCTAGCTGCTCGTCGTGCCCGGCCGGGTGTGCCCCGCCGCCGGACGGGTGGCGGACCCGCACGGACCCGGACGCATCGGGCACGGCGGGGCCGCTCAGGCCTCGGCGCCCAGGCGGCGTGCGGTGCGGGCGCGCTGGCGCGACGAGCGCATGCGGCGCAGCCGCTTGACGAGCATCGGGTCGTGCGCGAGCGCGGCCGGGTCGTCGATCAGCGCGTTGAGGAGCTGGTAGTAGCGGGTGGCCGACATGTCGAACAGCTCGCGGACGGCCTGCTCCTTGGCGCCCGCGTACTTCCACCACTGCCGCTCGAACGCGAGGACCTGCCGGTCACGCTCGCTCAGGCCGTCGGTACCGCGCTCGTCGCGCAGGTCGTCCGCGATCACGTGGGTGGCCGTGCCGTCCATGGCTCCTCCATCTCGCGTCCCGTCGGTGCTCCGCCGGCATCGTACGTGGCGAACCACACGGGTGTCATTCGCGCGCGCGGGCGATGCCCGAGCCCACCGCGCACCCCCGCCGCGCACCCCTGCCGCTCCCGGCGCCGCACCGGTAGCCTCCGACGACGTGAAGGCACCCCTCGACGAGCTCGTCGCACCGGACTGGGCGAGCGCCCTCGCCCCCGCCGAGCCGGCCCTGCGCGCCGCCGGGCAGTTCCTGCGCCAGGAGGTGGCCGAGGGACGGCAGTACCTGCCGGCGGCCGACGCGATCCTGCGGGCCTTCCGCCGCCCGCTGGCGGACGTGCGCGTGCTGGTGGTCGGGCAGGACCCCTACCCGACCCCGGGGCACCCGATGGGGCTGTCGTTCTCGGTCCAGCCCGACGTGCGCCCGCTGCCCCGTTCGCTCGACAACATCTTCCGCGAGCTCGTCGACGACGTCGGCGTGCCGCGACCCACGACGGGCGACCTGACCCCGTGGGCCGACCAGGGCGTCATGATGCTCAACAGGGTGCTCACGGTCCGTCCCGGCGCTCCGGCGTCGCACCGCGGCAAGGGCTGGGAGCACCTGACCGACCGTGCGATCGCGGCGCTCGTCGAGCGCGGCGGACCGCTCGTCGCGGTCCTGTGGGGCCGCGACGCGCAGCAGCTGCGCCCGGCGCTCGGTGACGTGCCCGTCGTCGCGAGCCCGCACCCCAGCCCGCTGTCCGCGTCGCGCGGGTTCTTCGGCTCCCGGCCGTTCTCGCGGGTCGACGAGCTGCTGCGCGCGCAGGGCGCGGACCCCGTCGACTGGCGGCTGCCGTGACTCCACGAGCACGCCGCCCGCTCGTCGCATGATGGGGGCATGACGCCCGTGCCCGAGCCCGTCCCGACGACCACCGCGACGCCCCTGCCCGGCGACCCGCCGCGCTGGACGCGCTACGTCGCGTGGGGCGACTCGTTCAGCGAGGGCCTGTGGGACTACCCGGACGGCGACGGCGCACCGCTGCGCGGCTGGGCCGACCAGCTCGCGTCGCACCTCTCGCGGCGGCGCACGGCCGCCGGGCTCCCGCCGCTGCAGTACGCCAACCTCGCGGTGCGCGGCCGGCTCATGGACCCGATCCTCGCCGAGCAGGTCCCCGCGGCGCTCGCGCTCGAGCCGGACCTCGTGAGCATCATCGGCGGCGGCAACGACATCCTGCGCCCGTCGGTGGACGTCGACCGGATCGCGGCACGGCTCGAGCGGACGGTCGCCGCCGTGCGCGCGCGGGGTGTCGACGTGCTCCTCGGCACCGGGTTCGACGCGCGCGAGAGCCCGATCGTGCGCACGACGCGCGCACGCGTCGGCCTGTACAACGCGCACGTCTGGTCCATCGCGCGGCGCCAGGGCGCGTACGTGCTGGACCCGTGGGGCATGCGGAGCCTGCTGGACTGGCGCATGTGGTCCGACGACCGCATCCACCTGACGACCGACGGGCACTCGCGCGTCGCGCAGGCGGCGCTGGTCGCGCTGGGCCTGCCGCCCGACCGCGACGACTGGGACGACCCGCTCGCACCGCTGCCGCCGGTCCCCCGGCTCGCGCAGGCGCGCGCGAACGCCCGGTGGCTGCGCGAGCACGCCTACCCGTGGGCGACGCGGCGGCTGCGGCGGCGGTCGTCGGGCGACCTGCGGGTGCCGAAGCGGCCGGAGCCCGCACCCGTGGAGTGACGCGGGCGGTCGTCGACCGCCGGCTCAGCGGCAGGTGAGCAGGTTGCCCGTGCCGGTCCGCTCGCCCTGCACCTGCATGGACGCCGACGTGCCCGCCCTGACCTCGTGGTACCCGCCCCAGCTCCTCGTCCCGCTGACCGTGACGAGCCGCGGCGACGCGGAGCACGCGCTCGCGGAGACGAGCACCAGGCCGCCCTGGACGTCCTGGAGCGCGCCGGCCAGGAACGGGAACGCGGGGTCGGACAGGTTGAAGGTGACCTGCCAGGCGACCGGGACCGGGCTCGTGGTCGTCACCGTGAGCGCCCACTGGTAGTACGCGGCAGGCGTGCCCCACTGGTTCGTCGAGGTGACGGTGACCGTGCACGGCGTCTGGGGGGCGGCCGGGACGGTGCAGGACACGGCCGGCCACGACGGGGCCGGGGCCCACGACCAGGTCGCGTCGACCCGCCACCCGTCGACGGTGACGACCGGGACGAGCGCCGAGGTCGGCGTGAACGTCCCGCCGGTGACCGTGGTGGTCGCGGCGGCGGTCGCCGTGCCGGTGAAGCGGCGCGAGGCCGCGGACGACGACGTGACGGACGGGTCGTACAGCGTGACCGTGAGCGCCTTGCCGACGCACGCCGCCTGGACCCCGGTGACCTGCACCGACGTCGTGGCGCCGGTCGCTGTGGTCGTGATCGCCAGCTGGCCGGACTGGCAGCGCGCGGACGTCGACACCCACGCCCGGCCGCCCGACGCCGCGAGCTCCATGCCCGCCGCGGACGCGACGTGCGCGCCGGCCAGCGCGAGCACGACCACGCCGGCGACCAGCGCGACGAGCGCGCGCAGGTGGCGGGCGGCGCTCACTCGTCGTCCTGCGAGGACGGCCACGCGACGAGCGCGAGCGCGAGCACGAGCACGCTGAACCAGACGAGCGGGTTCTCGGCCCAGGAGACCACGAGGCCGATCCGCGGCAGGTGCACGCGGGCGATGCCGACGACCTCGCTGCCGGTGGGGGTGAACGGGTCGACGAAGTCGTTGTTGTCGCCCTGCAGGTGCCAGCCGCTCGCGTCCCCGCCGATGATGCGGTGGATGATGCGCGAGCCGTCGAGCTCGGCGGGCCGGTAGATGACCACGTCACCCACCACGGGCTCGCCGCAGCGCGCGATGACGACGTCACCGGTCAGGTACGTCGGCTCCATCGAGCGCCCGGACACGACCGTGAACGACGTGCAGCCGCCGAGGCCGACGGGCCACAGCAGCGCCGCCAGGACCGCGACGACCGCGTAGCCGGCCACCGTCCGCGCAGCACGCAGCACCCGTCGGTCACCGACGGGTGCTGCTGCCTGCTGCGTCCGGGCCACCGCGGTCGGGCGGGTCAGGCGCCGTAGACCGTGACCGACACCTTGGCGATCGTGTTGATCTGCGCACCGGTGAGGGCCTGGCCGAACGCCGCGTCCGCGCCGTTGAGCCGCAGGGTGACGGCGCCACCCTCGTCAGGGACCGTGCCGGCGTAGACGGTGCCGATCTGGTTCCCGGTGGTGGTGCCGAGGGCGACCTTGACGTTCTTGCCGGCGCACGCGGCGTCGAAGGCCGTGAGCGTGAGCGCGTCGGACTCGGCGGCGAAACCGAAGTCGGCGCCCGTCGCGAGCGTGCCCGCGGCGTCGGGTGTCAGGCCGTAGGTGATCGCGATCGTGCTCGTCTGGCACACGGCCGCGGTGACGGCGGTGGTGCCGGCCTGGGCGGCCGTCGAGCTCGAACCCGTGAGGTTCAGCTGCGAGGCCGAGGCGAGCGAGAGACCGGCGGCGCCGATGACGGCGAGACCGAGGGCGGCGACCTTGCGGCCGTGGGACCGCTTCGAGGTGGTGGACATGATGAGGTGGTGACCTACTTTCGGACAAGCGTTCAAGTCGTCTGTCCAGCCAGTATGGGAACGAGGCCATCCGAGGCGCCGACGGGCCTGGGTGCTACCTCCTCTCCCGCGTCGCGGATGTCCGGGTCTTTCACCCGTCGCGCCGGACAGACCGGACGGACCGCCTGCCGACCGCCCGCTCGGGGCCGCCGCACCCGCGCGTCGTCAGCGCAGACGGTCCTCCGAGATCAGCACACCCAGCGGCAGCGTCGCCTCGACCCGGGCGCCCGTCCGCTCGCCGCGCGTCACGCGCAGCGTGCCGCCCGCGATCCGCAGCCGCTGCGCCAGCCGCTCCGTGCCCGACTGCGGGTTGCGGACCAGCGGCGCCTCGTACGGGTCGCCGTCGTTCGCCACCACGATCGCGAGCGCCCCGTCCGCGACGTCGAGGCACACCTCCACGCGCGACGGCGGCCCGTTCTTCAGCGCGTTCGTCACCGCCTCCTCGACGACGCGCACCGCGAGCAGCCGGTCCGCCGTCGTCAGCCCCTCGGACGACGGGTCGTCCAGCGCGCGCAGCTCGTCACCGGCCCGCAGGCTCGTCGCGATCGTGGTCGGCAGCCGTCCCAGCAGCGCGCGCACCGCCGGCACCAGGCCGAGCTCCAGCCGCTCGGGGTACAGCAGCCGGCTCATCTGCCGCACGTCCAGGTCACGCGCCTCGGCGAGCTGCTCGCGCGCCCACGTCAGGTCGGCGACGAGGTCCGGCCGGTCGGCGGCCGCGGCACCCACGGCGTCGAGCCGTCCGTCGACGAGCACCAGCCGCTGCTGCAGCGTGCCGTGCAGGCCCTCGGCGACACGGCGGCGGACGCGCACCTCCTCGTCCTCCAGCGCCTGCACGGCCAGCTCGACGCCGACCGCCTCACGCTCGGCGGCACGGATCACGACGCGCGCCCGCCGGCGCGAGACCATGCCCCACACCCCGATGCTCCCGGAGATGACGCCGACGAAGAACCCCGTGACCGCCTCGGCGTACATCGTGGCGAGGTCGTCGGACGGGTGCACCCCGAGACCGACCTGCACCCCGACCCGCAGCACGCCCATGAGGACGGCCGCGACGACCAGCCGCAGCCCGATCGACGGCGCGCCACGCGCGCGGTGCACCCGCAGGACGCCGAGCGCCGTGACGAGCCCGGCGACCGCCGCCCCGTTGGCGACGAGCCGGCGCCACAGGTCGACCTGCGCCCACTCCGGCACGAGCTGCGAGTAGATCCACGCGCTCTGCACGGACGCACCGACCGCGTACCCGAGCGCCACGATCGCCGTGCCGCGCAGCAGCGACAGCCGGTCCGCCGCCACGTCCCGGCGGCGCACCGCGGCAGGCTGGGGCGACTCACGGGCACCCGACACGACTCACCACCCCCGATCCCGTCCGCGACGCGTCCACCGCGCGTCGCGCATCCGGGGCCTGCCGCGACGATACTGGTGGTGATGAGCCCCGCACCGCCGCCACGACGCCTGCGCGTCGCCCTCGTCGAGGACCAGCCGCTGTTCCGCTCGATGCTCGAGCGCACGTTCGGCGACACCGACGACCTCGAGGTCGTCGCCGCCCTCTCGAGCGTGACCGAGGCGCGCACCGCGCTGACGCCCGGCCTCGCCGACGTCGTCGTGCTCGACATCGACCTGCCCGACGGCAACGGCATCGCGCTCGGCATCACGCTGCGCCGCGCCCAGCCGCGCCTGGGCGTGCTGCTGCTGTCCGCGCACGACGCGATGGACCTGCTGCTCGACCTGCCGCGGGACGTCGCGCACGGCTGGGGGTACCTGTCGAAGACGAGCATGACGAGCGAGGCGACGCTGCTGCACGCGGTCCGCGCCGCCGCGGCCGGTCACACGGTGCTCGACCCCGCGCTGCTCGAGCGCGTCAGCCCGCGCGCGGGGTCCACGGTCTCGCTGCTCACGCAGCGCCAGTACCAGGTGCTGCAGCTGCTCGCGCAGGGCCTGTCGAACGCCGGGATCGCCGACCAGCTCGGCATCACGGAGAAGTCCGTGCAGAACCACGTGCACGCCGTGTACGCGACGCTCGGGATCGACGCCGACCCGGCGCGCAACCCCCGCGTCAGCGCGACGCTGCGCCTGGTCGAGGAGACCGGGCGGTCCCTGTGACGGCCGGGCCGGGCCGGCGCCCCTCCCACCCAAGGAGCCACCCGTGGTCCTGATCGGCGCCCACGTCCGCGGCACCGACCCGCTGGCCGAGGCCGCGCGCGTCGGCGCGCAGGCCGTGCAGCTCTTCCTCGCCGACCCGCAGGGGTGGAAGAAGCCCGAGCGCCGGCCCGACGCGGACGCGCTCGTCGCCTCCGGGCTCGGCCTGTACGCGCACGCGCCGTACCTGGTGAACGTCGCGTCGACCAACAACCGGATCCGCATCCCGAGCCGCAACATGGTCGCGCAGCACACCGCGAGCGCCGCCGACCTCGGTGCACGCGGCCTGGTCGTGCACGGCGGGCACGTCGGCGACGGCGACGACGTCGCGGTGGGCGTCGACAGCTGGCGCAAGATGTTCGAGCGCGCGACGTTCCCCGTGCGCGTCCTCGTCGAGAACACCGCGGGCGGCGAGAACGCGTGCGCCCGCACGCTCGACCGGTGGGCGCTGCTGTGGGACGCGATCGGCGGCTACGACGTCGGCGTGTGCCTCGACACGTGCCACGCGTGGGCGGCGGGCGAGGACCTCGAGACGATCGTCGAGCGCCTGACGGCCGTCACCGGCCGCATCGACCTGGTGCACGCCAACTCGTCACGCGACCCGCACGGGTCGAGCCGGGACCGGCACGCGGGCTTCGCCGACGGCACGATCCCGCCCGAGCTCATCGCCCATGTCGTGCGCGAGGCCGGCTGCGACGTCGTCGTCGAGACCCCCGTCGAGACCCAGGCCGACGACATCGCCTACCTGCGCGAGGCCCTGGGCACCTGACACCCCTTGGTGACCAGTGGTCGGCGGGGTGGGTTCGGTACCCGGGCAGGGGCAGAGGGCAAGGGGCACGGGTGTGTGCAGCGCTCCAGCTGACCAGGGGTCAGGTGGAGGGCCGAGGGAGCCCCCTGCCGGATTCGAACCGGCGACCTGCTGTTTACAAGACAGCTGCTCTGGCCAGCTGAGCTAAGGAGGCGAGGCGGCCAGGGTACCGGCCGGCACGCCGTGGGTGACCGCCCGTTCGGAGGACGGGCGGCCACCCGCGGCGTCGCGGGTCAGCCCTTGGCGGCGACGGCCTCCAGCACGGCCTGCGTGAGCGGGCCGGTGCTGTACAGGTCGCCCTCCCACTTCTCGCCGTCGATGAGGACGGTCGGCGTGCTCAGACCACCCAGGTCGGTCGCGGCCTGCTGCGTCGTCACGGCGACGAACGGCGCGTAGCGGCGCCAGGAGCCCTCGCGGGTCTCCGTCTCGTCCTCGGAGGTCGCCACCTCGTACGTGCCGTCGACCGTCTCGGTGAACGTGTCGACGACCGCCTGCGGCACGCCGACCTCGAGCGCGATCTCCGCGATGCGCGCGTCCTTGAGGCCCGCGGCGCCCTCGGTGGGCTGGTTCACGTACAGGGCCGTGACGAACGCGGTGTAGTGCTCGGGGTCCTCGGCCGCGACGGTGGCCGCCGCGTTGGCGCTGCGCGTCGAGTAGAACGTGCCCTGCGAGTTGCCGTCGAGGAACGCGATGTTCTTGTAGACGACCGTCACGCCCTCGTCGGCGGCCAGCGCGTCGAGCTCGGCGGCGTTGGCGTCGTCGAACTTCCCGCACCACGGGCACATGAAGTCGAAGTACACCTCGACGACGACGTCGTCCTCACCGGCCGTGCCGACGCCGGCCGCGCTGATCGGGATGCCACCGGCGTCGTCGGCGGCGTCCGGGGTCTCGATGTCGTCGAACGTGGGCAGGAGCGTGTTCTCGGTGCCGCCGGCGAAGACGACGTCACCGTAGGCCTCGGCGTTGGCCTGGCCCTGGCGGACGATCGCGAAGATCACGACGCCGAGCACGGCGACGGCCGCGACGAGGCCGCCGATCGCGATCAACCGGGTGCGCTTGGCCTTGCGCTCCTGCTCCTGGCGCAGCGCGAGCGCCTTGGCGCGGGCGTCGTCGCGCCGCTGCGACTTGGTGGGACGGGGGTCGTTCGTGGGCATGGGTGCTCCTGGGCTCGGGGGCCGGTGCGGACCGGCCGGGACGTGCGGGCGGCGTCGCGCGGGTGCGCGTCAGCGCGTGGCGTGCCGGTGTGCGGGCGGGCCCCGCAGCGGCCGTGCGGGGTCGTGCCCGCGGTCGCGCCGGACGAGCACGGCGCGACCCGCGGCGGGCGGCGTGCGGGTCGCGGACGTCACGGGCAGGTCCGCGACGCCCGTCACCGGCACCAGGCGCGACGCCAGCAGCGCGGCGACGGCGGCGGCACCGCGGCGCGTCGCGACACCCAGGCTCAGGCCGCACGCCGTGAGCAGCAGGTGGGTCGCGACGACGGGTACGGCGACGCTCAGCAGCAGGACCGCGCCGTGCGACGCGGACCCGAGGCCCAGCGTGCCGTCCGGGCACTCGGCGGCCGAGCGCAGCACCGCCATCCGCACGCCGAGCGCCGCGAGCGGACCGTCGGCTCCGACGCACTGGTGCAGCAGCACGCGACCCTGCGCCGCCAGCACGGCGGACGCGACCGCGAGCAGCGCACCGAGCGCACCCGCCAGACGGGCGCGCACGCCGACGACGGCCATGCCCCGCACCGCCGACGTCGCCCGCACGGCACCAGGGTAGGGGTCACCCACCCACGGGGTCACCCACGCCCGCACCGCCGTCCGGCGGCCCCGCACGTCGGCGGCGTCCGGCACGTCGCACGCCTGTGGTGGCCGAGCCCGCCTGTGGTGGCCGGGGGTGGCCTCAGGGGCGCGGGAGGGTGGGCGTGGGCAGCGGCCACCAGGTGATCGCCTGCGCGTCGAGCAGGCGGTCGGCCAGCAGCAGCGCACCGACCAGCGCGACCACGACGACGACCAGGGCACCCACCGGGCCGGGCGCGACGGCCGCGAGCGTGCGACGTGCACCCGTGCGCGTCATCCGCGACAGCGGACCCCACCAGAGGAACGCGACCGCCAGGACCACGAGACCCGCGACGAGCAGCACCGCCGTGGTCCCCTGCGGCTCGGCCCCCGGCGGCGACCCTCCGATCTCCCACCGCCCCGAGCTCAGCAGCCACCAGCCGAACCCGCCGGCGATGACCACGGCGGCCGCGCCGACGAGCAGCGCCGGCAGCACACCCAGGACCGAGCGCACCAGGTACCAGGGCGACGACGTGACGGCGAGCAGCCCGTCCGAGCGCCGCACGCCGCGCCGCTCCCGACGCGTGTGCATGGCCTCGACCGTGGCCCCCACGGTGCGCACGGCGACGACGAGCACGAGCACGACCGCCAGGGTGACGACCGGGTAGAGCATCCCCGCGGTCGCGACGACGAGGCCGAGCGCGAGCAGCGACCCCCAGCGCCGGCGCGCGGGCGGCCGGACGTACCACGACTCCTCGCCGTCGGCCCCCTCCGACCGCTCGAGGTCGTCCTCGAGCCACTCGACGCCGTCCGGGTCGTCGGGGTCGGTGGCGTCCGGGCCGGTGCCGTCCGGGTCGTCGTACGGGTGGCCGCCCGTGCCGTGGGCCGCCTCGTCGGCGTCGTCCGGCCAGCGGTCCGGGGGCGCGGACGACGGGGGCACGGGCGGCGGCGCCGGAGGGCGCACCGGCACGGCCACCGTGTTCCCGTCCCGCACGGGCGGCGCCGGTGGCGCGACGACCGCCGCGGCGGCCCCCGCCGACGTGCTGACCGCGACGGTCCGCAGCGCGTCCTGCGGCGAGGGTGCCCGCTGCTCGACGAGCTCGGTCGCGAGCTCGTCCTCGTCCCACGCGTCCTCGTCCGGGTCGTCCTGGTCCGGGTCCTGGTCGTCCTCGTCCGGGTCGACATCGTCCGGGTCGACATCGCCCGGGTCGACGTCGTCCTCGACGTCCTCCGCGAGCCCGTCGTCCTCGTCGGTCCCGTCGTCGACCCCGTCGTCCGCGTCGTCCGGGTCGTCGCCGGTCCCGTCGTCCGGACCGTCGGCGTCCGCGTCGTCCGGACCGTGGTCCGCGTCGCCGTCCGCGTCCTCGACGTCGTCGTCGACCAGGAGGTCGTCCGCCTCCTCCTCGGCTCCGTCGCCGTCCGCCGCGCCCTCGTCGGCCCCGTCGTCCGCGTCCTCGTCCCCCGCGCCGCCGGACCCGTCGCCCGCAGCCGCAGCACCGGCCACGGCCAGCGCCGCGGCACCGGCCGCCGCAGCCCCCGCACCCCCGGACCCGTCGCCGTCCCCGAGCGGGACCGTCACCGCCGCCCCCGGCGGCAGGTCGCCCTCGGCCGCGACGGTCCGCAGCGCCGCGACGACGTCCTCGGGGTCGGTGCGCTCACCGGGGTCGGGACGCAGCGCGCCCTCGATCGCGGCCCTCGTCAGCGGTCCGACGCCGTCGAGGTCCACCTCGCCCGCGCGGGCCCGCGCGAGCACGGCCTCGACCGGGCGCGTGCCGAACGGGTCGCGACCGGTGGCCGCGAACGCCAGCAGCGCGGCCCAGCCCCACAGGTCGGTCACGGGTCCGGGCTCGCCGCCGTCGAGCAGCTCGGGCGCGAGGTAGCCCGGCGTGCCGAGCACGAAGCCCGCGGTCGTGAGGTTCGCGTCGTCGTCGACCCCCTGCGCGAGGCCGAAGTCGATCAGCACGGGCCCGTCGTCGGTGAGCAGCACGTTCGACGGCTTGAGGTCACGGTGCACGACGCCCGCCGCGTGCACGGCCGCGAGCGCCGAGCGCAGGCCCTCCGCGAGGGTCAGCAGGTCGTCGGCGTCGAGCGTGCCGCGCTCGCGCACGTGCTCGGTGAGCGTGTCCCCCGCGACGAGCTCGGTCACCAGGAACGCCTCGGTCGAGTCGGCCTCGGCGTCGAGCACGGCGGCCACCGCGGGGTGCCGCAGCCGCTGCAGCGCGGCGACCTCGCGCATGAGGCGCGAGCGCACGACCGCGTCGGAGCCGACGTGCGGGTGCAGCAGCTTCAGCGCGACGGGGTTCCCCCCGCCGTCGACCGCCCGGTACACGGTGCCCATGCCGCCCGAGCCGAGCGGCGCGACGACGGTGTACCCGCCGATCTCCGACCCCGGCGTCAGACCGATCCGCTCCATGACAGGGCAACCTAGCCGGTCCCGGCGGCGCGGCGTGGCGCCACGCGCCCGAGCGTGTCACCCGTGGGACGACTAGGGTCGTGGGGCGAGACCTGCGAGGAGTTGATCTGGTGCCCATCGACGCGCCGCGCGACGGCCACGACCTGGTCGTCGTCGCGAACCGCCTTCCTGTCGACGTGAGCCTGGACGAGGAGGGCGAACCGAGCTGGACGAGGTCGCCCGGTGGTCTCGTCACCGCGCTCGCCCCCGTCATGTCCCGGGCCGAGGGGGCCTGGGTCGGCTGGGGTGGCGCCCCCGGGCTGGAGCTCGAGCCGTTCGACGTCGACGGCACCGAGCTCGTGCCGGTCATGCTCACCGAGACCGACGTCGAGCGGTACTACGAGGGCTTCTCGAACGACACGCTGTGGCCGCTCTACCACGACGTCATCGCGCCGCCGCAGTTCCACCGGCAGTGGTGGGACGCGTACCAGCGGGTCAACCGGAGGTTCGCGGAGGCCGCGGCCCGCAACACCGCGCGCGGCGCGACGGTGTGGGTGCACGACTACCAGCTGCAGCTCGTCCCGGCGTTCCTGCGCGAGCTGCGCCCGGACCTGCGCATCGGGTACTTCCACCACATCCCGTTTCCCCCGCTGGAGATCTTCGCGCAGCTCCCGTGGCGCAAGCAGGTGGTCGAGGGCCTGCTCGGGGCGGACCTCATCGGGTTCCAGCGCGGCGGTGACGCGGCGAACTTCGTGCGCGTCGTGCGCCGTCTGACGGACCTGACGACGCGCGGGCAGATGGTCACGGTCGACGAGGGCACGACGTCGGTGCGGCACGTGCGCGCCGCCGCGTTCCCCATCTCGATCGACTCGCACGCGTTCGACGAGCTCGCCCGCACCCCGCAGGTGCAGGAGCGTGCCGCGCAGATCCGCCACGAGCTCGGCGACCCCGAGCACCTGCTGCTGGGCGTCGACCGGCTCGACTACACCAAGGGCATCCGGCACCGCATCAAGGCGTACGGCGAGCTGCTGGACGACGCGCGGCTGTCCGCCACCGACACCACGCTCGTGCAGGTCGCGAGCCCGAGCCGCGAGAACGTCGGCGCCTACCAGACGCTGCGCGACGACGTCGAGCTCCTGGTGGGGCGCATCAACGGCGACCACGGCCAGGTCGGGCACGCTCCCGTGCAGTACCTGCACCAGTCGTTCCCGATGGAGGAGATGGCGGCGCTGTACCTCGCGGCCGACGTCATGCTCGTCACGGCGCTGCGCGACGGCATGAACCTCGTCGCCAAGGAGTACGTCGCGGCCCGGTCCGACGAGCGCGGGGCCCTGGTGCTCAGCGAGTTCACGGGCGCCGCCGACGAGCTGGTCGGCTCGGTGCTGGTCAACCCGCACGACATCGACGGCATGAAGGACGCCATCACGTACGCCGTGCACCTGGACCCCAAGGAGTCCCGCAAGCGCATGCGCCGGCTGCGTCGGCGCGTGCTGGGCCACGACGTGGCCGCGTGGTCCGAGCAGTTCCTCGCCGCGCTGGCGGCCGTCCCGGTGAGGGAGGACCGTGCCTGACGCCCGCGTGCCCGCCGCCGACGTGCCCGCCGACCTGCGCGACCGGCTGACCGCGCTGGGAGCCGACCCGGACGTGCGCCCGCTGCTGGTCGCGCTCGACTTCGACGGCACGCTCGCGCCCCTGCAGGACGACCCGGCGGCCTCCCGGATCCTGCCCGCGGGGGTCGACGTGCTCGCCGCGCTCGCGGTGCTCGACGGGGTCGCGCTGGCCCTCGTCTCGGGTCGCGCGATGGGTGACCTGCACGCGCTCGCGCAGGTCCCGCCGGGCACGTACCTCATCGGCAGCCACGGCGCCGAGCGGGCCCGCGTCACGCAGTTCGGGCTCGACCGCGACGTCGTCGAGCTGACGCACGCGCAGGCCGACCGGCTCGCGGCGCTCGGCGCCCGCGCCGCCGCGGTGGCGCGGGGTCGCGACGGCGTGTGGGTCGAGACCAAGCCCACGGCCGTCGTCGTGCACACGCGGCTCGCGGAGCCCGGGGACGCGGCCCCCGCCGAGGCGGAGGCGATCGCGCTCGGCGCCGAGCTCGGCGTCGGGACGCTGCACGGCAAGGACGTCGTCGAGCTGTCCGTGCTGCCGGCGGACAAGGGGACGGCCCTGCAGGCGCTGCGCCGCGAGCTCGGCGCGCCCGTCGTGCTGTACGCGGGCGACGACGTGACCGACGAGCACGCGTTCGCGGCGCTCGACGCGGACGACGTGACGCTCAAGGTGGGTGCGGGCGACACCGTCGCGCGGTACCGCGTGGCCGACCCCGAGGCGGGTGTCGCGGCGCTCGCGGTGCTGCGCGACGCGCTGGCCTGACGCACCGGCGGCGGGGTCCGGCGCACCGTGCTGCACCGCACGTCGAGGGACCTGCGTCCCGGCCGTCGGCCACGTGACGTGTGCCATACTGACGAACGACCGAGGGAGGTCCGACGGACCCCCCTCGATCCGTGTCAGCGGAGACACTCAGGGCTCAGCAGAACCCGCATCCCCGCGGGCCTGCGTTGACACTCTTCACGACGGATCGTCCGGCACGTACCTGCCGGTGAAGGGAATGCACAACCATGGCTACGGTCACCTTCGACCACGCGACCCGGATCTACCCGGGCACCGAGCGTCCCGCGGTGGACGCCCTCAACCTCCACATCGAGGACGGCGAGTTCCTCGTCCTCGTCGGCCCCTCGGGCTGCGGCAAGTCGACCTCCCTGCGCATGCTCGCGGGCCTCGAGGACGTCAACGCCGGCCGCATCCTCATCGGTGACCGCGACGTCACCGACGTGCAGCCCAAGGACCGCGACATCGCGATGGTCTTCCAGAACTACGCGCTGTACCCGCACATGACGGTCGCCGACAACATGGGCTTCGCGCTCAAGATCGCCGGCACGCCGAAGGCGGAGATCCGCCAGCGCGTCGAGGAGGCCGCCAAGATCCTCGACCTCACGCAGTACCTCGACCGCAAGCCGAAGGCCCTGTCGGGTGGTCAGCGTCAGCGTGTCGCCATGGGTCGCGCCATCGTGCGTCAGCCCCAGGTGTTCCTCATGGACGAGCCGCTGTCGAACCTCGACGCCAAGCTCCGTGTCCAGACCCGTACGCAGATCGCGTCGCTGCAGCGCCGCCTCGGCGTCACGACGGTCTACGTCACGCACGACCAGACCGAGGCCCTGACCATGGGCGACCGCATCGCGGTCCTCAAGGACGGCATCCTGCAGCAGGTCGGCACGCCGCGTGACATGTACGACACGCCGGCCAACGTCTTCGTCGCCGGCTTCATCGGCTCGCCGGCCATGAACATCGGCACGTTCCCGGTGCTCGAGGGCGCCGCGTCGGTCGGCTCCTCGCGTCTCGCGCTGCCGCGCGAGGTCGTGTCCGTCCTCACCGAGGACGACAAGGGCCACATCACGGTCGGCTTCCGGCCCGAGTCGCTCGACGTCGTCGCGCCGGGCACGCCCGACGCGTTCCCGGTCGTCGTCAACCTCGTCGAGGAGCTGGGCTCGGACGCGTTCGTCTACGGCTCGCTGACGAACGACTTCGGCCAGGCCGCCGCGGTGCACTCCGGCGCCGGCGACGCGCAGGTCATCGTGCGCGTCGACCCCCGTCAGGTCCCGCCGAAGGGCGCGACGATCAGCGTCCGCATCCGCCCGAACGAGCAGCACCTGTTCCACGCGGGCTCGGGCGAGCGCATCGGCTGACGCTCCGCACGTGACGTCGAGGCGGGTCCGGCACAGCCGGGCCCGCCTCGGCGCGTCCGGGGCACGCCCGATGTCGGCGACACCTGAGAGGATCGAGCCATGAGCGGTACGGCACAGCGCCTGCAGATCACGGCGGCCAACCCGGACCCGGCGCTGCTGGACCTGCCGTGGCACATCCCGCTGGCGGAGTGGCCCGCCGAGACGCTCGCGGCCCTGCCCCGCGGCATCTCCCGGCACGTCGTGCGGTTCGCCCGGCTGTCGGGGCGCGTCATCGCGATCAAGGAGATCGGCGAGACCGTCGCGTACCGGGAGTACGAGCTGCTGCGCCAGCTGCGCAAGCTCGCCGTGCCGAGCGTCGAGCCCGTGGGCGTCATCACCGGGCGGCGCGCACCCGACGGGGAGCCGCTCGAGGCGGTGCTCATCACGCAGCACCTGCAGTTCTCCCTGCCGTACCGCGCGCTGTTCAGCCAGGCGCTGCGTCCCGACACCGCGACCCGCCTCATCGACGCGCTGGCCGTGCTCATGGTGCGGCTGCACCTCGCGGGCTTCTACTGGGGCGACGTGTCGCTGTCGAACACGCTGTTCCGGCGCGACGCGGAGACGTTCGCGGCGTACCTCGTCGACGCGGAGACCGGGGACCTGCACGACGTGCTGACGCCCGGGCAGCGCGGGTACGACCTCGAGGTCGCGCGCGTCAACATCATCGGCGAGCTCATGGACCTGCAGGCCGGTGAGTTCCTCGACGACACCGAGGACGCGGTCGCGATCGGCGACGCGCTCGCCGTCCGGTACGAGGAGCTGTGGCGTGCCCTGACCGAGACCGAGTCGTTCGGGTTCGGTGAGCGCTGGCGCGTCCAGGCGCGCATCGACCGCCTCAACGACCTGGGCTTCGACGTCGGCGAGCTCGACATCACGACCGACCTCGACGGCACGTCGGTGCGGATCCAGCCGAAGGTCGTCGACGCCGGCCACCACTCGCGCCGCCTCATGCGCCTGACGGGCCTCGACGTGCAGGAGAACCAGGCGCGGCGCCTGCTCAACGACCTCGACGAGTTCCGGGCAGCGACGGACCGGCAGGCCGACGACGAGGCGTTCGTCGCGCACGACTGGCTCACGGACATCTTCGAGCCCGCCGTGCGCAGCGTCCCGCGCGAGCTGCGCGGCAAGCTCGAGCCCGCGCAGATCTACCACGAGCTGCTCGACCACCGGTGGTACCTGTCGCAGCAGGAGCACCGGGACGTCCCCATGCCGGAGGTCGTGACGAGCTACGTCCGGACGATCCTGCCGACCCGGCCCGACGAGCAGGCCGTCCTCGGCACCCGTGCCGAGGACCTGCGCGACGGCGAGACCGCGGCACCGCCACGCGGCGACGACGACTTCGACCCCGACCAGCTCATCGGCTGACGGAGCCCGCCCGACCGCTCTCGTCCGCCGGCGCCCGTCGCGCCCGCCCCGGACGTCGGCGGCTCCGGTCCGTCACGAGCCGCCGACGTCCGGGCCGGCACCGGTCGGGTCAGGCGGCGGCCGGGCGGCGACGCCAGGCGAGGACGGCCGCCGCCAGCGCCGCGACGAGGGCGGCGACGCCGAGTCCGCGGGCCACGGGGTCGCTGCCGGTCGCACCCGTCGACCCGTCGGCGCCGGCGGAGACGGGCTCTGCGTCCGCGTCGGTCGCGTCGGCATCGCCCGCGTCCGCACCGGACGCCCCGGACGCCTCGGCGTCGTCGGTGGCCTCGTCGGCCGTCGTCGTGAACACCGGGGCCGGGCGCTCGGGCTCCTCGTCCCCGTCCGCGACCTCGTCCCAGCTCACGACCGTCCCGTCGGAGTACGCCTGGTCCGCCGGCAGCACGAGCGTGGTCCCGGCCTCGGGGAGCGGACCGGCGGAGATCTCGAACTCCTGGAACTGGCCCTGCGAGATCTCGGCGCCCGGCGACGCGGTCCACACGACGCGCACGGGCGCCTGGGTGATGGTCGCGCCGTGCCGCTCGACGGGCTCGGGAAGGTCGGCCTTCTCGATGGTGGCCTGCCACCCGGGCACGGGCTTGGTCGACACGTACAGCAGCGGGGTGTCGGTCGGCAGCTCGACGGTGAGGCCGGTCGTCGTGGCGGTCTCGGACTCGTTGGGCACCCGGAACGTGAGCGTCGTCCACCCGTCGGCGGTGGTCGACTCGGGGATCACGCGCACGTGCGCGTCGGCGGTGGTGGGCAGCGCGACGAGCGCGGCGACGAGCGCACCGACGGCGAGCAGGCGCGGCGTGCGGCGGCGTGCGACGTGACCGGACGGGACGTCACGGGTGGGTCGAGCGGTCGTGGGCAGGGTCATGTCGGTCCTCACAGGTGGGGTGCGCGGCCTCTGGCGGTGCGCGTGGCGGTCGGGGCGTCGCGACGGCCCGCGCCGACAGCCCACGTGCGGGGTCGGGCGTCAGGACGTCGCGAGGGGCAAGACGCGCCTCGGAGGACCACGGCGGCGCGGCGGGACCCGCAGGTGCAGCGAGGGTCGTGCGGGGTGGGCAGCGGCGTGCCCGGCCCGACGGCCGACGACGAGCACCCGCGGCGTCGGCACGACGCACCGGACCCGCCCCCACAGCTCGACGGCCCACCACAGCGCCCGGTCGGCACCCGCGACGACGAGCGCGGTCACGACGACGGCGAGCGCGTGGGCCGCGAGCATGACGAGCGTCGCCCGCGTGCGCCCCGTCCCCGGCGGGGCGCAGTGCAGCGCCGCCGCGTGGTGGCCCGCTCCGACCGCCTCCAGGCCCTGGCACGCGAACGCCGCCGCGGTGCCGGGCGACGCAGTGCCGAGCGACGCGGTGCCGGGCGACGTGCTGCCGGGCACGCTGCCCGACGCCGCGGCGAGCACGTGGTGCACGACCACCTGCGTCGCCCCCAGGAGCACGGCCGCGGCCACCGGCCGCACGCGGCGGCGTGCGCACCCGACACCGGCCGGAAGCAGCAGCAGGCCCAGGGCCACCAGCAGCACGGGCGCGGGCGCGCGGCCGCCGGCGACGACGTGCGCGATCCCCGCCAGGGCGACGGCGAGCGCCGTCAGGCCCGCACCACGCACGAGGCGCAGCGCACCGGTTCCGGGGGTCGACACCGCGCGAGGCTAGCGCGGCACCGGGACGAAAGACCCATGCCGAAGCGATTCGGGCGGTGGGGCGCCCGGGCCGGGTCAGGCGCGCTGGCGCGCCACCTCGTACAGCGCGATGCCGGCGGCGACGCCGGCGTTGAGGGACTCGACGGCCGACGCGATGGGGATCGACACGATCGCGTCGCACTGCTCCCGCACGAGCCGCGACAGCCCCTTGCCCTCCGACCCGACGACCAGGACCAGGGGGTCGGCCGCGAACGGCAGGTCACCGAGGGGCACGTCGCCGCCCGCGTCGAGGCCGACGACGAACACGCCGGCGCGCCGGTACTCCTGCAGCGCGCGCGTGAGGTTGGTCGCGCGCGCCACCGGCACGCGGGCCGCGGCACCAGCGGACACCTTCCACGCCGACGCGGTCACACCGGCCGCGCGCCGCTCGGGCACCAGGACCCCGTGCGCACCGAACGCCCCGGCGGACCGCAGCACGGCGCCGAGGTTGCGCGGGTCGGTGATGCCGTCGAGCGCGACGACGAGCGGTGCCGTCTGCGACGCCTCGGCCGTGTCGAGCAGGTCGTCCGGGTCGAGGTACTCGTAGGGCGGCACCTGGATCGCGACGCCCTGGTGCACGGCGCCGTCGGTGAGCCGGTCGAGCTCGGCGCGGCCCACCTCGAGCAGCGGGTACCCGGCGTCGGCGGCGGTCGAGACGATCTCGCGCGTGCGGTCGTCGGCCTCGAGCCGCGACGCCAGGTACACGGTCGACACCGGGATGCCGGCGCGCAGCGCCTCGACCACCGAGTTGCGGCCCGCGACGATCTCGTGGGTCGAGCTGGTCCGTCCGCCGCGCGTGCCCGACGCGCCGCGTGCGGCACGCGCCGACGGCCGCCCCGACGCCCCGGGCGTCGACCCGGTCTTCTCGGCCGCGATCTTGCGCTTGTGCGCGACGTGGTACGGGCGGTCCTCGGCCTTGGGCGTCGGCCCCTTGCCCTCGAGCGCGCGCCGGCTGTGACCACCGGTCCCGACGCGGGCGCCCTTCTTCGAGCCGGGCTTGCGGGTCGCGCCACGGCGCTGGGAGTTGCCGGCCATCAGTCCTCCGGGTTGTCGGTCGAGGGCGCGGCGAGCGTCCAGCGCGCACCCGTCGAGGAGTCCTCGACGACGACGCCCGCCGCGGTGAGCCGGTCGCGGATCGCGTCGGCGGTGGCCCAGTCGCGGGCGGCGCGCGCGGCCGCCCGCGCATCGAGCTCGGCGCGCACGAGCGCGTCGAGGGCGTGCGCGGTGCGCCCGTCGCCGGCGGCCGCCGTCCACTGCGGTGAGCCGGGGTCGAGCCCCAGCACGTCGAGCATGCCCCGCAGCACGACCATCGCGTCGCGCGCGGCCGCGTCGTCGCGCGCGGCGAGCGCGCTGTTGCCGGCGCGCAGCGTCTCGTGGACGACGGCGAGCGCGGCGGGCACGTTGAGGTCGTCGTCCAGCGCGGCGGCGAACGCCGCGGGGAGCGCGACGTGCGCGACCTCGTCGGCGGACGCGGCGCCGGCGCGCTCGGTGGCGCGCTGCACGAACCCGGTGAGCCGGTCCCACGTCGCCTCGGCCTCGGCGAGGGTGTCGTCGGTCCACTCGAGCATCGAGCGGTACTGCACCGCGGTCAGCGCGTACCGCACGACGGCCGCGGGGGCCTTCTCGAGCACGGCCGTGACGAGCAGCCCGTTGCCGAGCGACTTGCTCATCTTGGCGCCGCCCTGCGTGACCCAGCCGTTGTGCAGCCAGTACCGCGCGAACCCGTAGCCCGCGGCGCGGGACTGCGCCTGCTCGTTCTCGTGGTGCGGGAAGCGCAGGTCGAGACCGCCGCCGTGGATGTCGAACGCCTCGCCGAGGTACCGGTGCGCCATCGCGGAGCACTCGAGGTGCCAGCCCGGACGCCCGCGCCCGTAGCGGGTGTCCCACGACGCCGTCGCGGGCTCACCGGGCTTGGGGGCCTTCCACAGGGCGAAGTCGTGCGGGTCGTGCTTGCCGGAGCCGGCGTCGTCGGGGACGTCCGTCATGTCGTCGACGCGCTGGTTGGTCAGCGAGCCGTAGTCCGCCCACGAGCGGACGTCGAAGTACACGTCGCCCGGGCCCGCGGCGTACGCGTGACCGCGCTCGACGAGGCGGTCCATGAGCTCGAGCATCGCGGGCACGTGACCGGTGGCGCGCGGCTCGTAGTCGGGCGGCAGCACGCCGAGCGCGTCGTACGCGGCGGTGAAGGCACGCTCGTTGACCAGCGCCCACGCCCACCACTCCCGCCCGGCGGCGGCAGCCTTGGCGAGGATCTTGTCGTCGATGTCGGTGACGTTGCGCACCATCGTGACCCGCACGCCGTTGCGGCGCAGCCAGCGGACGAGCACGTCGAAGGCGACGGCGGACCGCACGTGGCCGATGTGCGGGGCCGACTGGACCGTGGCACCGCACAGGTAGATGCCGACCTCGCCCTCGACGAGAGGGACGAAGTCACGCACCGACTGGGTGCCGCTGTCGAACAGCCGCAGGTTCACCGGCCCAGGCTACCGGCGCGCGGGCGTCGAGCCCGACCGGGAGGGCCGCCGCCCCGTCAGCCGACGCAGATCCCCTCGCCGCGGTAGGTCGGCACGGTCGCCTCGACGTGGTCGCCCCGGACGAGGTGGACGTGGGCGAACCGCTCCATGACCTCACCGGCCTTGGCGTGCCGGAACCAGACGCGGTCGCCGACGCGCAGGTCCGCGCGGGCGGGCACGCGCAGCGGCGTCTGCACCTCCCCGGCGCCCTCGCGCGGCGCGAGCCGCAGCCCCGCCGGCCACACGGGCCGCGGCAGCCGGCTGGGCGCCGCAGGCCCCGAGGCGACGTAGCCGCCGCCGAAGACGGTCGCCCACCCGTCGCCGGGGACCCGGACGACGTCGAGGCCGAAGTACGCGGCGGGCCGGGCGTCGAACGCGCGGTACCCGTCGAAGAGCGTGGGGACGAACAGGCCCGAGCCGGCCGTCACCTCGGTCACGGCCGGTGCGGCCGCGCTCACCTCGAGCGAGCCCGTACCACCGGAGTTCACCAGGTCGAGGGGGCGTCCCAGCACCGTCGCGACCGCGTCGACGACGTCCGCGCGGCGGCGCGCGAGCTCGCGCACCGACGCGGCCTTGACCAGCCGGACGGCGGGCGACGTGTCCGGCAGCCCCGCGACCTGCGCCTCGTAGAACATGACGCCGCGCACGTCGAGCGCGCCGCGGTGCTCGACCGCGACGGCGAGCGCCGCGGCCTGGTCGGGGGTGCGCACGGGGGACCGGCGGACGCCGAGGTGCACGGCCCACGGGCCGCGCCCCAGTCGCAGCGACGCGTCGACGTCGAGGCACACGCGCAACCGCCGGCCGTGCCGCCGCGCCGCGGCGGTCAGCAGGTCGGCCTGCGCCGTGTCGTCGACCATGAACGTCACGGCGGCGGCCGCGTCGGCGTCGGCGGCGACCGCGTCGATCGCCACGGTGTCGACCGTCGGGTAGCCGAGCAGCACGTCGCGCACGCCGTGGCCGACGAGCCACAGCGCCTCCGCCGCGGCGTACGCCATGACGCCCGCGAACCCGGGACGCGCGAGGACCTGCTCGAGCACGTGGCGCACCCGCACGGACTTGCTCGCGACGCGCACGGGCGTGCCGCCCGCGCGCCGGACGACGTCGGCGGCGTTCGCGTCGAGCGCGTCGAGGTCGACCACCACGAGCGGTGCCGGCAGACCCGCCGTGGCCGCGTCGAGCCGCTGCCCGAGCGTCCGGCCGGTGGGGTCGGTCGCGTCGACGACCCCACCCGGGGCCGCGCCCGTGCGGCATGCGGTCGTCGCGGCTGCCGTGCCGGTGGTGGTCAGGCCGGTGAGGCCGGGAGCGGTCATGCCAGGGCGGTCACCCCGGTCGACGCGACGGGCGGCACGAACCGGTGCACGTCCGCCGGGTGCGCGTCGTCCTGCGGGTCCTGCGGCTCGTGCGTGACCTGCGGCTCGTGCGGGTCCTGCGCGGTGCCGCCCAGCATCGCGGCCTCGTCGATCGGCACGGCGAGCGTCGCGAGGTGCTCGGCGAACAGCCGCAGCCCCTGGTAGCCGGCCTCGTCGTCACCGTCGACCAGCCACGCGAGCGAGAAGCCGTCGACCGCCGCGATGATCGAGCGGGCCACGACGTGCCGCGGCACGCGCCACACGACGCTGCCGGCGCGCTCGACCTCCTCGAGGAACTGCTCGGCCGCCGCCCAGCTCACGACGTACTGGTCGACCCCGACCTGCGAGAGCTCCGGATGGCGCAGCGAGGTCGTCGTGAGCTCGTACGTCAGGAGCTGCGGACCCCGCGTGGCGCGGATGTTGGCCCACAGCCCCTCGAGGACACCGAGGATGAGCTCGCGCGCGGGCGCGGTCTCCGGCATCTCGGCCATGCCGCGGGCGAGGTTGCGTTCGGTGATGGTGTGCGCCATCGCCCGCAACAGCTCGTCCTTGTCGCGGAAGCAGTAGTGCACGACGCCCAGCGAGACACCCGCCTCCGCCGCGACGGCGCGGACGGTGGCGCCGTCGATCCCTTCTCGGCTGGCGACGCTCAGAGCGGCCTCGATGAGCTGCTCACGACGCTCGGCGACCGGCAGACGGTTCATTGCTCCTCCTCGCGGACGCCTGACCAGCACGCCCCCCCGGCTGCCGTCGACGCCTCTCCCCGAGGATCATCTCATCGGTAGTCGTGACGATAGTCAAGGATTTCGCACACTTGACTTGGACGCGCGACCAGCCGATGCTCCGAGGATGGGAGGGCGTGGTCCCGCGCGCGGCGGGACCGGGACGTGGCACAACTGGGCGCGCACGCAGAGCGCGACCCCGCAGAGAGTCGCACGTCCGCGCGACCTGGGTGAGCTCGTCCACGAGGTGACCGCCGCCACGTCCGCCGGCGGGCGGCTGCGCGCGGTCGGCGCCGGCCACTCCTTCACGGGCGCCGCCGTGACCGACGGCGTGCTGCTCCACCTCGACGCCCTGGCCGGGTTCGAGCGCGTCACGCCCCTGCCGGACGGCGGTGCGCACGTCACCGTCGGCGCGGGCATCCGGCTCGCCGACCTCAACGCCGGGCTCGCCGCACGGGGCCTGGCGATGCGGAACCTCGGCGACATCGACCGGCAGTCGGTCGCGGGCGCCATCAGCACCGGCACGCACGGCACGGGCGCGCGGCTCGGCGGCCTGGCGACGCAGGTCGTCGGCTGCCGCGTCGTCACCGCCCGTGGCGACGTCGTCGAGGCGTCCGCCGACCACGACCCCGAGCTGTTCGAGCTCGCGCGCCTGGGCCTCGGCACAGCGGGCGTCCTCGCGGCCGTGACGCTCGAGGTGGTGCCCGCGTTCCGGCTGCAGGCGCGCGAGGAGCCGATGGCGCTGCACGACGTGCTCGCCGACCTCGACGCGCTCGTCGACGACAACGACCACTTCGAGTTCTACTGGTTCCCGCACACCGACGGCGCCCTGACCAAGCGCAACAACCGGGTGCCCGACGACGTCGACCGGCCCCTGTCGCCGCTGCGGCACCTCGTCGACGACGAGATCCTGTCCAACGGCGTCTTCACGCTCGTCAACCGCCTCGCCGCCGCGCGCCCCACGCTCGTCCCGCGGCTCAACGCGTTCGCGTGCCACGCCCTGGCGGCACGCACCTTCACCGCGGCCTCGGCCGACGTGTTCGTCTCGGCGCGGCGCGTGCGGTTCCGCGAGATGGAGTACGCGGTCCCCCGCGAGCACGTGCGCGACGTCCTGCTCGAGGTCGACACGTGGCTGCGCCGCACGGGCGAGCACGTCCCGTTCCCCGTCGAGGTCAGGTTCGCCGCCGCGGACGACGTCTGGCTGTCGACCGCGCACGACCGGCCGACCGGGTACGTGGCCGTGCACCAGTACCACCGCATGCCGTACCGCCGGTACTTCGACGCGGTCGAGCGCATCGTCGCGCAGGTCGACGGCCGGCCGCACTGGGGCAAGCTGCACGGCCTGGACCACACGCGCCTGTCCGGCCTGTACCCGCGGCTCGCCGACGCCAACCGCGTGCGCGCCCGCGTCGACCCGACCGGCACGTTCCGCAACCCGTACGTCGACAAGGTCCTCGGCCCGCTGCCCTGAGACGCCCGCGTCCACGGGCCCCCGGGCGTCGGCGCCCGGGCCAGGGTTCAGGCGAACGAGGGACCCGTCCGCGCTGGCCTGTCACACGTCCGGCGGTCAGGCTGACGGGATGGCGGACGTGGGACGGGCTGTCGTGGCTGACGCGCTCGGCGGACCGGAGGTGCTGCGGGTCGTCAGGACGACCGTGCCGGAGCCCGGACCGGGCGAGGTGCGGGTCCGCGTGCACGCGGCCGGTGTGAACCCGTGGGACTGGAAGTCGTACGCACCCGGCTCCGGCGGGCGGCCCCCGGTGCGGCTCGGGCTCGAGGTGGCCGGGGTGGTCGAGGCCGCGGGACCGGGCGTGCGGTGGTTCTCCCCGGGCGACGAGGTCGTCGCGTGGCCCGTCACGGGTGGCTACGCCGACGTGGTCGTGGTCCCGCAGCGGGTGCTCGTGCGGCGGCCCGAGCGCCTCGACGCCGTGCACGCGGCCGCGCTGCTGGCCGCGGGCGTCGCGGCCGCGCACGCCGTGGACGCCACGGCCGTGGGCGACGACGACGTCGTGCTGGTGCACGGCGCGTCCGGCGGGGTCGGCCGCATGACCGTGCAGCTCGCCGTCCTGCGCGGCGCGCGCGTGATCGCGACCGCGTCACCGGCGTGGCACGACTGCCTGCGCCGCTTCGGCGCGGAGCCCGTGGCGTACGGACCCGGCCTGCTGGACCGCGTCCGCGACCTCGAGACCCGCCTGGGCCGGGTCGACGTCGCGATCGACGCCGCCGGCAGCGCGCAGGCGCTGGACACGTCGGTCGAGCTGGTCGCCGACAGGTCACGCGTCGCGACGCTCGTCGCGCTCGACCGGGCCCCACGGCTCGGCGTGCTCGCGCTGGGGCACGGCCCGGGCGCGGACCCCGGTGACGCCGTGCGCGACGCCGCACGCAGCCAGCTCGCGGCGCTCGCGGCCGACGGGACGCTCGACGTGCTCGTCACGGGCACGTACCCGCTCGAGGAGGCCGCGACCGCCCACCGGCGCAGCCGCGAGGGTCACGCGGGCGGCAAGCTCGTGCTCGTCACCCGGTGACGCGCGGGTGGCTGCCCGTCACGGGCGGCCAGAGCTCCGGCGGCGGTGCGAGGGGCGCCGCGGGCCGTGCGTTCTCGTCGATCTGCTGCAGCCCCGCGAAGGTCGCCTCCAGCATGTCGAGCGGCACCCGGTTGCGCTGCCGGACCGGTCGGGACTTCGCGCGCCGCGGCAGGCCGTGGGGACCGGTCACCGCCGCGGGGACGCCGAGCGTGGGAGCGCGCTCGCTGTCGGTCGATGGCACTGTCACGTCGACGGACGGTACCGGCGATTCGTCCGGTTCGCGACGACCGGACGGCCCGCTGCCGCACGACGGCCGGGATCGGGTGCGGCAGTTTCACCCGCGAGGGTGGTGCGGTGACCACATCGTGACACCGGAGTCAGCGCGCTCCGCCACGGCGGTCGGCGATCAGGCCGTGTCGAGCGCGACCAGCGCCGTCGCGACGGCCGCGACCCCCTCGCCGCGACCCGTCAGGCCCAGGCCGTCCGTCGTCGTCGCCGACACCGTCACCGGGGCGCCGCACGCCGCCGACAGCACCGCCTGCGCCTCGGCGCGACGCGGCCCGAGCTTGGGGCGGTTGCCGACGACCTGCACCGCGACGTTGCCGATCGTGAACCCCGCGGCCCGCACGCGCCGCGCCGCCTCGGCCAGCAGCGCCGCACCCGGAGCGCCGGCCCAGCGGGGGTCGTCGGTGCCGAACTGCTGCCCGAGGTCGCCCAGCCCCGCCGCCGACAGCAGCGCGTCGGCGGCGGCGTGCGCGGCGACGTCGGCGTCGGAGTGGCCCGCGAGCGGACGCTCCCCCGGCCACTCGAGCCCCGCCAGGTGCAGCACGGCGCCGGGAGCCGGGTCCGGGTCGTAGGCGTGCACGTCGATGCCGATGCCGGTGCGCAGGTTCACGCCGGTCCTCCCGTCGTCAGGGCCTGCGCGACGAGCAGGTCGCGGGCCGTCGTCACCTTCGCCGCGCGCTCGTCGCCCGGCACCACCCACACCGCCACGCCCGTCGCCTCGACGAGCCCCGCGTCGTCCGACGCCGCCGTCGCCTCGTCGCCCGCCCGCCCGGACCCGACCGCGTGGGCGCGCTCGAGGACGTCGCGGTCGAACCCCTGGGGGGTCTGCACCGCGACCAGGTCGGCCCGCGGCACGGTCTGCAGCACCGGCCGGCCGGTGCGGTCGCCGACGCCCACGCGCTTGACCGTGTCGACGACCGGCAGACCCGGCACCACGGCCGCGTGACCCGCTCGAACGGCGTCGACGACCCGCGCGACGAGCCCGGGCGGCGCGAACGGCCGCGCGGCGTCGTGGACGAGCACGACGTCGACGTCGTCGGTCAGCTCCGCGAGGCCGGCGCAGACCGACTCCTGACGCGTGCGGCCGCCCCCGACGACGTCGAGCCGGACGTCCGCGAGCGCGTCGTCGACGACGGGGCCGAGCAGCGCGGCGACCTCGTCCAGGAGGTCGGCCGGCGCGGTGACGACGAGCTGGGTGACACCCGAGCCGTCGGCGGCCCGGGCGGTGAGCAGGGCGCGCGCGGCGTGCACGACGAGCGGCGTCCCGGCGACGGGGACGACGGCCTTGGGCAGCTCGTGCCCGAGGCGCGAGCCGCTGCCGGCGGCGGTGAGGACGGCGGCGATGGTCATGTGCGCATCGTGCCCGGTCGCGGCGCCCCGAGGTGCCCGTGACACAGCAGACGGCCCGGGCGGCGTGCGCCCGGGCCGTCGTGCGTGCGGAGCAGGTCGTGCGTGCGGATCAGGAGGCGAGGACCTCGTCGAGGATGGCCTCGGCCTTGTCCTCCTCGGTGTGCTCGGCGAGCGCGAGCTCCGAGACGAGGATCTGACGGGCCTTGGCGAGCATCCGCTTCTCGCCCGCCGACAGGCCGCGGTCGGCGTCGCGGCGCGACAGGTCGCGCACGACCTCCGCCACCTTGATGACGTCGCCCGACTGCAGCTTCTCGAGGTTGGCCTTGTAGCGCCGCGACCAGTTGGTCGGCTCCTCGGTGTACGGGGCGCGCAGCACCTCGAACACGCGGTCGAGCCCCTCCTGTCCGACGACGTCGCGGACACCCACGAGGTCGACGTTCTCCGCCGGCACCTCGATGGTCAGGTCACCGTGCGCGACCTTGAGCTTGAGGTAGATCTTCTCCTCGCCCCGGATGGTCCTGCTCTTGATCTCTTCGATCTTGGCTGCACCGTGGTGCGGGTAGACGACGGTCTCCCCAACAGTGAAAGTCATCTGCCGGTGTCCCCTTTCGCAGACGTGTATGGTATCACGCCCCCCTCCTGCGGATTCCGGGCGTCTCACGGCGTCCGTGCTGGTCAGCGCCCGGTCGACGGCCGGTCATCGCGCGTACGACGCGCGTCCACGGGGCCGTCGGCGCAGCCGTACCGCCCGACGGTAGGCTGACCTGCAGCTCCCCAGTGTCCGTCCGGTCCCGCTGCGGCCACCCCGTCCGCGCGGTCGGCACGGGCGCGGGTAGCCCGTCGCCCCACCCCGCACCCACCCGCCGCCATCCGCACCCACCCCGCGCAGTGCACGCGCAGTGCACGCGCGCGAGAACCCCGAGCAGGAGCACCCGTGACCCGCCTCCGCCCCCGCACCGCCCGCACGGCCGCCGCCGGCCTGGTCGTCGCCGCCGCGCTCGCGCTGACAGGCTGCTCGGCCACCAACCCCATCACGACGCTCGGGGCCTACGAGGCGTCGGACGGCACGGGCACCACCGTCGGCGACGTGCGCGTGCTCAACATGCTGGTCGTCACCCAGGCCGAGGGGGCGCCCGGCGCGCTGACCGGTGCGCTCGCCAACGGGTCCCGGGAGGCCCAGACGGTCACGCTCGCCGTCGGCGACGAGGAGGCCGTGCGCCTGCGCGTGCCCGCGTCCGGGACGCTCCTCGTCGGCGCGCCCGACGCGCCGGCGAACTACGCCACGGCCGACCTCGAGATCGCCGCGGTCGACGTCGCTCCCGGCGGGCTGACGCGGCTCACCATCACGACGGGCACCGGCGGCACGGTCGAGCTGCAGGTGCCGGTGCTCGACGGCACGCACCCCGCGTACGAGTCGATCGTCCCCACGTCGGCCCCCGACGCCGGCGCCTGACGACCCGCCCGGAGCGGGATCAGCCGAAGCGACCCGAGATGTAGTCCTCCGTGGCCTGCTCGCGCGGTGACGAGAACATCGTCGCCGTGTCGTCCATCTCGATGAGCCTGCCGGGCTTGCCCGTCCCGGCGATGTTGAAGAACGCCGTGCGGTCCGACACGCGCGCGGCCTGCTGCATGTTGTGCGTGACGATGACGATCGTGTACTGCGACTTCAGCTCGGCGATGAGGTCCTCGATCGCGAGCGTCGAGATCGGGTCGAGCGCCGAGCACGGCTCGTCCATGAGCAGCACCTGGGGGCGGACCGCGATGGCCCGCGCGATGCACAGGCGCTGCTGCTGACCGCCCGACAGGCTCGAGCCGGGCCGCGCGAGCCGGTCCTTGACCTCGTTCCACAGGTTCGCGCCCTGCAGGGACCGCTCGACGAGGTCCTGCTGGTCGCCCTTCGACATGCGCCGGTTGTTGAGGCGCACGCCGGCGAGCACGTTGTCCGCGATCGACATCGTCGGGAACGGGTTCGGGCGCTGGAACACCATGCCGATCTGCCGGCGCACCGTCACCGGGTCCACGTCGGCGCCGTACAGGTCCTGGCCGTCCATGAGGGCCTTGCCGCGCACGCGCGCGCCCGGGATGACCTCGTGCATGCGGTTGAGCGTGCGCAGGAACGTCGACTTGCCGCAGCCCGACGGGCCGATGAGCGCCGTCGCCTGCCGCGCCTCGATGGACATGTTGACGCCCTCGACGGCGAGGAAGTCGCCGTAGAACACGTCGAGGTCCGAGACGTCGATCCGCTTGGACATGAGGGGTCCTTCCTTCGGTCGGTGCGGGCCCGCGGTCAGCGGGCGCCCTTCGGGGCGAACCAGCGGCTGACGAGCCGGGCCACGAGGTTGAGGAGCATGACGACGAGGATGAGCGTGAGCGCGGCGGCCCAGGCCCGGTCGATGCCGGTGCCGCCCTGCTCGTACTGGCGGTACGCGAACACGGGCAGCGTCGCCATGCGCCCGTCGAACAGGTCGGTGTTGACCTGCGTCACCAGGCCGACCGTGAGCAGCAGCGGTGCGGTCTCGCCGATGACGCGCGCCACCGCGAGCATGACGCCGGTGACGATGCCCGCGGCGGCCGTGCGCAGCACGACCTTGACGATCGTCAGCCACTTGGGCACGCCGAGGGCGTACGACGCCTCGCGCAGCTCGTTCGGCACGAGGCGCAGCATCTCCTCGACCGAGCGGATGACGACGGGCGTCATGAGCAGCGCGAGCGCGACCGCCCCCATGACGCCGGCACGGTAGGCCGGCCCGAGGATGAGCGTGAACAGCGCGAACGCGAACAGGCCGGCGACGATCGACGGGATGCCCGTCATGACGTCGACGAGGAACGTGATGCCCCGGGCCAGCGGGCCGCGCCCGTACTCGACCAGGTAGATCGCGGTCAGCAGGCCGATCGGCACCGAGATGACCGCGGCGCCGGCCGTGATGAGCAGCGTGCCGATCAGCGCGTGCTTGATGCCGCCGGACGTCATGTCCCCGAAGACCCCGACCATGTCGGTCGTGAGGAACGCCCAGCCGAACGCGGACGCGCCGCGCGTCACGACGAGGATCACGAGCGAGACCAGCGGGATCAGCGCGAGCAGGAACGCGCCGGTCACGAGCGTCGTCGCGAGCCGGTCGGCGGCCCGCCGCGGGCCCTCGACGACGCGCGACGTGATGCTGGACGCCAGGACGAAGACCAGCGCGCCGAGGGCCACGACGCCCGGCACACCGGGCGAGCCCAGCGCGAGCAGGACGACGTACGCGACCGCGAACGCACCGACGGCGAACGCCCACGTGATCCAGCGCGGCAGCCGCCCGTAGGCGTCGCCGGTGAGCAGGCCCGACGTGGCGGTGGGGGCGTCGACGGCCATCAGTTGGCTCCCGAGAACTCGGCGCGGCGCGCGATGATCCAGCGCGCGACGAAGTTGACGACGAACGTGATGACGAACAGCGCGAGACCCGTCGCGATCAGCGCGCTGACGCTCAGCCCGCTGGCCTCGGGGAACTTCGACGCGATGTTCGCGGCGATCGTCTGGTGCTGCCCGGGCTTGAGCAGGAAGAACGAGAACAGGAACCCGGGCGAGATGACCATGAGCACGGCCATCGTCTCGCCGAGCGCACGGCCCAGGCCCAGCATGGACGCGCTGATGACGCCCGAGCGCCCGAACGGCAGGACCGCCTGGCGGACCATCTCCCAGCGCGTCGCGCCGAGCGCCAGCGACGCCTCCTCGTGCAGGCGCGGGGTCTGCAGGAACACCTCGCGCGACACGGCCGTGATGATCGGCAGGATCATCACGGCCAGCACGACCGACGCCGACATGATGTTCTTGGCCGGCGCCTGGTAGCCCTCGAGCAGCGGCACGAAGCCCAGGCTCGACGACACCCAGCTGAACACGGGGTCGAGCTGGCCGATGAGCCACAGCGCGCCCCACAGGCCGTACACGACCGACGGGATCGCCGCCAGCAGGTCGATGAGGTAGCCGAGCCCCTGTGCGAGGCGGCGCGGCGCGTAGTGCGAGATGAACAGCGCGATGCCGATCGACACCGGCACGGCGAGCAGCAGCGCCAGCAGCGAGGCCAGCAGCGTGCCGAAGACGAGAGGGCCGACGTACTCGGCGACCGAGCCGCCGTTGAACCACGAGATCGCCTCGAGGTCCTCACGGGACGCCGTCAGCGCGGGCCACGCCTCGAGGACGAGGAACACCGCCACGGCGGCGAGCGTGACGAGGATGAGGATGCCCGCGCCCGTCGACAGGCTCGCGAAGACCCTGCTCGCCGTCCGGCCGGTGGACGCGGCGCGCACGGCGGCTCCCGCGTCGACGTCGGGCTGCGGGGTGTAGCCCCCGCGCGGGGGTGGGGAGGTGGTGGTGACAGCCACGGCTGCTCCGTCGGTCGGGGAGGGTGAGGGCACCGAGCGAGCCGTCCCGGGGTGGGCGTCGTGCCCCGCCCCGGGACGGCTCGGTGCCATGTCCGGCAGGTGCCGTCGGTCAGGCCGCGCTGATCGAGTCGATCGCCGCCTGGACCTCGGCGCGCAGGTCGTCCGAGATCGGCGCGGAGCCCGCGACGCTCGGGTCGGCCGCGCGCCCCTGGCCCTCGGCGCTCGCCACGTAGGTGAGGTACGCCTTGACGTTGTTCGCGTCGGACTCGTCCGCGTACGTCGAGCACGCGATCGAGTACGAGATGAGGACCAGCGGGTAGGCGCCGGCCTCGGTCGTGGTGCGGTCGAGCTCGACGACGAGGCGCTTGTCGGTCGCGTCCTGCGAGCGCGGCGACGCGTCGACCACCTTGGCCGCGGCCTCGGCCGAGAACGGCACGAACTCGTCGCCGACCTTCAGCGCGACCGTGCCCAGGTCGCCGGCGCGCGACGCGTCGGCGTAGCCGATCGCACCCTGCGCACCCGAGACCGTGTCGATGACGCCCTGCGTGCCCTGGCCCGACTGCCCGCCGGACAGCGGCCAGTCGCCCGACGCCTCGTGCGGCCAGGCGCCGTCGGACGCGGCCTCGAGGTACTCGGTGAAGTTCTCCGTGGTGCCCGACTCGTCGGAGCGGTTCACGGGGATGATGTCGATCGACGGCAGCGTGACGTCGGGGTTCTCGGCGGCGATGGCCGCGTCGTCCCACGTCGTGATGTCGCGGTTGAAGATCTTCGCGATCGTCGCGGCCGAGAGCTGGACGTGGTCCGTGTCGACGTCGGGCAGGTTGTACACCACGGCGATCGGGCTGATGTACAGCGGCAGCTCGATCGCCTCGCCGCCCTCGCACCGCTCGGCCGCGGCCGTGAGCTCGTCGGTCTTGAGCGCGGCGTCCGAGCCGGCGAACTGCACGGCACCCGAGAGGAACTGCTCGCGGCCACCGCCCGAGCCGACCGCGTCGTAGCTGACCACGACGCCGGGGTGAGCGTCGTTGAAGCCGGCGATCCAGCCGGCGACCGCCTTCTCCTGGGACGACGCACCGGCGCCGGCGAGCGAGCCGCTCAGCTCCGCGGCGGTGCCACCGGCGGTGTCGCCGGCACCCGACGTCCCGTCCGGCTCGGCCGAGGAGCCGGTGCTGCACGCGGCGAGCGTCAGCGCCAGGGCGCCCGTGAGCGCGAGGGCACCGACACGGCTGTGGGGGGTGAGCTTCACTGTGTCCCGTCCTGTCGTTCTGCGCGCACCGGTCGGTGCGCGGCCGACGCCGACGGTAGGTGTGCCAGGTGACCGCACCGGCGGCCCCGGGTGAACCCCGGGTGAACGCTCGTCGACCAGACGCGCGTCCGGGTCACCCCCGGCGCGTCACTCGCCGGTGCCGTCCGAGATCTTGTAGCCCAGCCCGCGCACGGTCGTCAGCAGCGTCGGGGCGGACGGGTCGGGCTCGATCTTCGCGCGGATCCGCTTGACGTGGACGTCGAGCGTCTTGGTGTCCCCGACGTAGTCGGAGCCCCAGACGCGGTCGATGAGCTGCCCGCGCGTCAGCACGCGGTCGGGGTTGCGCAGCAGCATCTCCAGCAGCTCGAACTCCTTGAGCGGGAACGGCACGAGCTCGCCGTCGACGTGCACCGTGTGCCGGTCGACGTCCATGCGGACGTTCGCGAGCACGAGGATGCCGTCCTCCTCGCCCTCGTCGGACGCCGCCCGCACGGCCACCTCGCGCCGCCGCAGCACCGCGCGGATGCGCGCAAGCAGCTCGCGCGACGAGTACGGCTTGGTGACGTAGTCGTCGGCGCCGAGCTCGAGCCCGACGACCTTGTCGATCTCGTCGTCCTTGGCCGTCAGCATGATCACCGGCACGTCGGACTCCAGGCGCAGCCGCCGGCACACCTCGGTGCCGGGCAGCCCCGGGAGCATGAGGTCGAGCAGCACGAGGTCGGCACCGTGCTCGGCGAACCGGTCCAGCGCGTCGGGACCGGTCGCCGCCGTGACGACGTCGTAGCCCTCACGGCCGAGCTGGTAGGACAGGGGGTCGCGGTAGGACTCCTCGTCCTCGACGAGCAGGATGCGGGTCACGTGGTGCTCCTGGAAGGGGTCGTGGGGGTGTGCGGCTCGGGGACGGCCGCGGGGGCGGGGACGGCGACGGGCAGGCGCAGCGTGAACGTCGAGCCGCGCCCGGGCTGCGACCACACCGACACGTCGCCGCCGTGGTCCGCCGCGACGTGCTTGACGATCGACAGGCCCAGGCCGGTGCCGCCGGTGTCGCGCGAGCGCGCGGGGTCGACGCGGTAGAAGCGCTCGAACACGCGCTCCTGGTCGGCCTCGGCGATGCCGACGCCCTCGTCGACCACCGCGACCTCGACGAGGTCGTCGCGCTGCCGCACGCCCACGCTGACCCGCGTGCCCTCGGGCGAGTACGCGACCGCGTTGTCCAGCAGGTTGCGGACCGCGGTGACCAGCAGGTTGCGGTCGCCGAACACGGTCAGGCCGCGGTCGCCGCCGGCCACGACGCGGACCTGCTTGGCGTCGGCGGCGGTGCGCGCGCGGTCGAGGGCCTCCGCGACGACGTCGTCGACCGCGACCGCCGCGACGTCCTCCAGCGCGCCGGCGACCTGCAGCCGGGACAGCTCGATGATCTCGTGCACGAGGGCCGACAGGCGCGCCGCCTCCGCGCGCATGCGCCCGCTGAACCGGCGCACCGCCTCGGGGTCGTCGGCCGCGTCCTGCACGGTCTCGGCCAGCAGCGACAGCGCACCCACCGGCGTCTTCAGCTCGTGGGACACGTTGACGACGAAGTCCCGCCGGATCGCCTCGAGCCGCCGCGCCTGCGTGAGGTCCTCCGCGAGCAGCAGCAGGTGGTCGGGCGTCACCTGCGCGACGCGCACCTGCAGCAGCAGGCGCGACGGGCCGACGGGCCCGCGCGGGACCTCGAGCTCCTCGTCGCGGATCACGCCGTCACGCCGCACCGCGGCCGTCATGTCGCGCATCGACGCGTGCACGAGCTGCCCGTCGCGCACCAGGCCCAGCGCGTGCGCCGGGGCGCTCGCCCGCACGACGCGGCCGTCCGTGTCGAGCACGACCGCGGCCGAGCGCAGCACCGCGAGCGTGCGCACGAGGCCGTCCTCGAGCTCCGGCTCCGGCTGCGGCGGCACGGTGTGCTGCTCGCGCTCGCTCCACCGGAACGCGGCGACGGCGAAGGCGCCCACGGCCATGCCGATCGCCCCCGTGACCAGGGGCGCGGCCTCCAGCATCCAGTCCACACGTCCACACTAGGCCGGACGCCGGCACGCCCCGCGCCATCGTCGGCCCCGGTCGCCCAACGGCCTCCGCCTGTTCATCTGCCGGGGGGCGGTCGTTCACCGACGCGTGCGACCGTGTGGGCCGCACACGCGGACGGAAGAGGAGCACATGCGGGACATCTTCGAGGCCGAGCTCGCCCAGCTCGGCGAGGACCTGGTGGCCATGAGCCGCCGGGTCGAGCAGGCCATCAGCAGCGCGGGCATCGCGCTGCTCACCGCGGACCTCCAGCTCGCCGAGTCCGTGATCGCCGACGACCTCACCATCGACGCGCTCGAGCGGGACCTCGACGACCGGTGCGTGCGCCTGCTCGCGCAGCAGCAGCCCGTCGCGACGGACCTGCGGGTCGTCGTGTCCGCCCTGCGCATGAGCGCGTCGCTCGAGCGCATGGGCGACCTCGCCCGGCACGTCGCGCAGGTGGCGCGCGCCCGCTACCCCGTCGTCGCCGTCCCGACGGGCATGGAGGCCACGTTCACGCAGATGCAGGACGCCGCCGTGCGCGTCGCCCGCCGCGTGACCACGCTGCTCGGCACCCGCGACATGGCGCTCGCGGAGTCCATCCAGCAGGACGACGACCTGCTCGACGAGCTGCACGCCGGCACGTTCACGTCGATGCTCGCCGGACCGTGGGGACGCTCGACGCAGGAGACGGTCGACGTCACGCTGCTCGGCCGGTACTACGAGCGGTTCGGCGACCACGGCGTGTCCGTCGCGCGACGCATGGTCTACCTGGTGACCGGTGGTCTGGCCGACGAGCTCGACCAGGCCACGGTGCGGGGAGCCTGACCGACCGCACCGTCAGGACGGGGCCTCGCCGGCCCCGCACACGCGAGAGGCGCCCGCCCCGGGGAGGGGGCGAGCGCCTCTCGTCGTGCGTGCGGGTCGTGCCGGGTCAGCGACCCTGGTTGGCGACCGCCGCGATGGCGGCCTTCGCGGCCTCGGGGTCGAGGTACGTGCCGCCGGGCGTCGTCGGCTTCAGCGTCTCCTCGTCGAGCTCGTACAGCAGCGGGATGCCGGTGGGGATGTTGATGCCGGCGATGGTCTGCTCGTCGACGTCGTCGAGGTGCTTGACCAGGGCGCGGATCGAGTTGCCGTGCGCGGCGACCAGGACCGTCTTGCGGGCCCGCAGGTCCGGGACGATCTCCGACTCCCAGTACGGCAGCGCGCGGACGAGCACCTGCGCGAGCGCCTCGGTGCGCGGGATCGGCTCACCGGCGTAGCGCGGGTCGGCGTCCTGCGAGAACTCGGTGCCGAGCTCGATCTCCGGCGGCGGGACGTCGTACGAGCGGCGCCAGAGCATGAACTGCTCCTCGCCGTACTCCTCGAGCGTCTGCTTCTTGTTCTTGCCCTGCAGCGCGCCGTAGTGGCGCTCGTTGAGGCGCCACGACCGCTTCACGGGGATCCACAGGCGGTCGGCGGCGTCGAGCGCGTAGTTGGCGGTCGTGATCGCGCGGCGCAGCAGCGACGTGTGCACGACGTCCGGGAGCACACCCGCGTCGGTCAGCAGCGTGCCGCCGCGCTTGGCCTCCTCGACGCCCTTCTCGGACAGGGGCACGTCCACCCAGCCGGTGAACAGGTTCTTCGCGTTCCACTCGCTCTCGCCGTGGCGGAGCAGCACGAGGGTGTAGGTCATGCCCCTCATCCTGCCGCAGCCGTGCACGACCCGCAGGGACGTCCGTCCCCCGGTCGCCCCGCTCCCCACCCCCGCCCACGGAGTACGTCCGGCACCGACGGCGGGTGCCCACGCGTACGCCGTCGGTGCGGGACGTGCTCCGTCGCTGGGCGGGTCAGCGCGGGTCAGCGCGGGTCAGCGGGTGGGCTCGGCTGCGACCGCGTAGACCTTGAGGACCTGGTCGGCGGCCGTGGACCAGGCGTAGCGCTCGGCGACCTGACGCGCCGCCGCGGCCCAGCGGGCGCGACGCGGTGCGTCGGCGAGGGCGTCGGCGATCACGTCGGCCCAGACCGCGGGGTCGTGCCCCTGGACGAGCCTGCCCGAGACCCCGTCGTCGACGACGGTGCGCAGCCCGCCGACCGACGCCGCGAGCACCGGGGTCCCGCTGGCCTGCGCCTCGACCGCGACCAGCCCGAACGACTCCGAGCGCGACGGCATCGCGACCACGTCGGCCGCGCGGTACCAGGCCACCAGCTCGTCGCGCGGCGCGGGCGGGCGCACCACGACGTCGTCGTCCACGCCCAGGGTGACGGCCAGCGCCCGCAGCTCGCGCACCGCCGTCGGCCGGCCGGACGGACCACCGAGCACCACGAGCAGCGGCACGGGCCGGCCGCTCGCACGCAGCGCCCCGATCGCGCGCACCAGGACGTCGGGCGCCTTGAGCGGCTGCACACGCCCGGCGAACAGCACGACGGGCCGGTCGGTCGGCAGGCCGAGGCGGCGGCGGGCGCAGTCCTGCGCGTCCGGGCCGCCGGGTCGGAAGCGGTCGAGGTCGACCCCGGGCTCGACGACGTGCACGCGCGCGGGGTCCGCACCGTAGAGGTCGACGAGCTCGCGCGCCTCGACGGCCGTGGACGCGACGAGCGCGTCCGCGTCGGCCACGACCTGCTCCTCGCCGACGACGCGCACGCTCGGCTCGGCCACGTCGCCGGGTCCGAGGCTCGCGTTCTTGACCTTCGCGAGCGTGTGGGCCGTGTGCACGAGCGGCACCTCCCACCGCTGCGCCGCGATCGCCCCGACCTGCCCGGACAGCCAGTAGTGCGAGTGCACGACGTCGTACCAGCCCGGCCGGCGCGCGGCCTCGGAGCGCAGCACGCCCGCGGCCATACCGCACAGCACGCCGGGCAGGTCGTTCTTGTCGAGCGCCTCGAACGGGCCGGCCGGGACGTGGTGCACGAGCACGGGCGGTGTCACGCCGGGCGGCACGTCGTCGGCCAGCAGGACGTCGCGCGCGTCGTGGGCGGACAGCGCGCACCCGGCCGCGTCGGCGCCGTCGAGCACGACCGTCTCCGGGACGTCGGACCGCGTCGCGCGCGTGAACACCTCGACCCGCGCGCCGCGCGCGGCCAGCGCGTGCGCGAGCTCCAGGACGTAGACGTTCATGCCGCCGGCGTCGCCCGTCCCGGGCTGGTCGAGGGGCGACGTGTGCACCGAGAGCATGGCGACGCGTGGCGCTCGCTCGGTAGTCACCTGCCCATTGTCGCCCGGACGAGGGCGCGTCGCGCCACCCGACCCCGCCGGACCCTCACCCACCGGAACCCCACTCACCGTCAGGCGGCCCCACCGAGGAGCCAGGTTCCGGTCGCCGGCAGGAGGTGGCGCCCACCGGAACCCCACTCACCGTCAGGCGGCCCCATCGAGGAGCCACGTTCCGGTCGCCGGGCCCATCGCCCACCGGAACCCCACTCACCGTCAGGCGGCCCCATCGAGGAGCCACGTCCCGGTCGGCGGCAGGGGGCGGCGCCGAACGGAACCCGACTCACCGTCAGGCGGCCGCATCGGGGAGCCAGGTTCCGGTCGGCGGCAGGAGGTGGCGCCCACCGGAACCCCACTCACCATCCGCCAGCCCCATCGAGGAGCCACGTCCCGGTCGGGGGCAGGGGTGGCGGCGAACGGAACCCGACTCACCGTCAGGCGGGCGCGTCGGGGAGCCGGGTTCCGGTCGGCGGGTGGGGACGGGCGGCGGACGCGGTGCGGCGGACGGCCGCGCGGAGCATCGCGTCCGTGACGAGGGGGTGGGCGAGGCGGACGGGCGCGAAGTACAGCCGGCCGCGCTGGCCGTGCAGCCGGACGGCCGTCACGACGCGCAGCAGGCCCCGCTCGGCGTCGACGCCCACACCGACCCGGAAGTCGAGGTGGCGGTCGTCGAACGCGAGCAGCGCCTCCTCGCCCTGCACCTCGCGGACCGCGAACGTGTCGCGCGGCGCCGGCGAGAGGCCGATGAGCCGCACGGCGACCTGCCGCACCGCCATGAGCGCGAGCACCCACCGCGGCCCGCGTCGCACGTCGAAGACCGCGCGCGCCCACGCAGCCGGGTCGGTCGGGGCTCCCGCGGGCAGCGGGACGACCTGGACGTCGCAGTAGTCGGGACGGGGCAGGTCGCGCAGCGCGAGGGACACCAGGGCAGGGGTCGCGGCCGGCACGGTGGCGGGGTCCAGGGCGGGGTCGACGGTCACGACGGAGCCTTCCGTACGGTGGCGTATGGTTTTCCGTACGGTAGCGTACGGACGTGCCGTCGTCACCCCCGCGCAGTGCCCGCACCTCACGCGAGCAGTGGGTCGACGCGGCCTCGCGGGCCTTCCGCGCCGACGGCCTGGACGCCGTGCGCGTCGAGCCCGTCGCCCGCGCGCTCGGCGTCACCAAGGGCTCGTTCTACTGGCACTTCGCCGACCGGCGCGCGCTCGTCGAGGCGGTCGTCGCGCGCTGGGAGGTCGAGCAGACCGACGACGTCATCGCCCGCACCGCCGCCGACGGCAGCGCGCACGAGCGCCTCTCCGCCCTGTTCGCCGAGGTCGCGGCCCGCGCTCCCGGTCGCGGTGGCGAGCGCCGCCTCTACCTCGAGGCCGCCTCCGAGGGCGTCGAGGACGCCGTGCGACGCGTCACCGCCCGGCGCGTCGACCACGTCGCCGCGCTGCTCGTCGAGCTCGGCCTGCCCGCCGACGTCGCCCGCCCCCGCGCGGTCGTCGCGCTCGCGTCCGCGATCGGCGCCGACCAGCTCACCGACGTCCTGCCCGGCGGCACCGACCGCCGCACCCTCGTCGCCACGGCCCTCGCGATGGTGCTCGCCCCGCCCGACACCCCCTGACGTCGGCGCGCGACGCGGGAGCGGACCTCCCCCGCGCGGGGGAGGCGGATCACCCGCGCGCGGGTGGGCCCGGTGCGGCGGGAGGGGGAGCATCGACGCCATGACCGACGCCGCCGTCGCGCACCACGTGCCCGCTCCCCCGACCGTCCTCTGGCTCGCCGACCGCTGGCGGCGGCTCGACCACGCGACGCTGCTGACGCGGGTCGTCACCGCCGTGCTCACCGTCGCCGTGGCGGTGCTCCTCACCGCGACGCCCCTCTGGCTGCCCGACGTCGTCCACGACACCCCGCCCGGGCTGACGTACCAGGGCTGGATCCCGGCGAACGAGCCGCAGCGCTGGTTCGGCCTCGTCGCCACCTGCGCCGGGCTGCTGGGCGTCGGGGCCGTCGCCGTCGCACCGCGCGTCCCGTGGGTCGCCACCGTCATGGCGCTCACGCCGTTCGTGCTCATGCCCGCCTACGGCACCGTGCTCGGGTCGTCGTGGCTCGCGCTCGCCGCGGTGGCGGTCGTGGTCGCGACGCGGCGACCTCTCGTGGCGGTCGCGCCGTGGGTGGCCGCCGCGGCGGTGGGCGTCGCGTGGCAGGTCGGCTACCGGCCGGCGCTGTTCCCGGACGGCCCCGGCTACCCGACGAGCGGGTCCGCGGGCATCGCGGCCGGCCTGGGCCTGGCCGCGTACGCAGCCGCCGCCGTGGCCCTCGCCGCCTGGCTCGGCCACGTCCTGCGGGCCGCGGCGGCCCGCACCGACCGGGCCGTGACGGACGCGCACGCGGCCCGCGCCCAGAGCGCACTCGTCACCGAGCGCACGCGTCTGGCCCGCGAGCTGCACGACGTCGTCGCGCACCACGTGTCGCTCGTCGCCGTGCGCGCCGAGAGCACGCCCTACACGGTCACGGACCTCGACCCGCGCGCGGCGGAGGCGTTCGCACGCATCGCCGACGACGCCCGCACCGCGCTGGCCGAGCTGCGGCACGTGCTCACGGTGCTGCGCCGGGGCGACGACGCCCCGCTCGACCCGCTGCCCGGTGCGGCCGACGTCCCGGCGCTCGTCGCCGCCGCACGCGGCGCCGGGCAGGCCGTGACGGTCGAGGGCACCTGGCCGGTGCTCACCGGGGGCGTCGGGCACGTGCTGCACCGCGCCGTGCAGGAGGGCCTGAGCAACGCACGCCGGCACGCGGCCGACGCCCCGGTGCTCCTGCGCCTCACCGCGGACCACGGCGTCGCCGGGTTCCGCATGACGAACGTCGCCCCCGACGCCGCGACCGTCCCCGCGCACGGCCTCACCGGCATGCGCGAGCGCGTCGAGGCGCTCGGCGGCACGGTGTGCGCCGAGGTGGACGACGGTACGTTCGTGCTCGTGGTCAGCCTGCCCGTCGACGCGCCGTGACCCGCGTCGTCGTCGCCGACGACCAGCCGGTCGTGCTCAAGGGCTTCACGGCGATCCTCGGCGCGGCGCCCGACCTCGAGGTCGTCGGGACCGCGACGGACGGCGCCGAGCTCGTCGCGCTGGTCGCCGCGACGCGTCCGGACGTCGCGCTCGTCGACGTGCGCATGCCGCGGCTCGACGGCATCGCGGCGACGCGGCGCATCCGCGACGCGCACCCGGGCACGCACGTGCTCGTGCTGACCACGTTCGACCTCGACGAGTACGTCACGCGCGCGCTGCGTGCGGGCGCGTCGGGGTTCCTGCTCAAGGACGTGCCCGCCGCGCGGCTCGTCGAGGGCGTGCGGCTGGTCGCGGCCGGTGCGCTGCTGCTCGGCCCGCGCGTGACGCGGCACCTGGTGGCCGACGTCGGGGGCCGACCGGGTCGTGCGGTGCCCGGCCTGGACCGCCTCACCGCTCGCGAGCGCGAGGTGCTCGCGACGGTCGCGGAGGGCCTGTCGAACGCCGAGGTCGCGGCGCGCCTCGGGATCGGTGAGCAGACCGTCAAGACGCACGTGTCGGAGCTGCTGCGCAAGCTCGGCCGGCGGGACCGCGCGCAGCTCGTCGTCGTGGCCTACGAGTCGGGCGTCGTCACGCCGGGCTGAGCAGCGGCCGGGTCGGGCAGCACGTACCGGCGTCGGCGCGCCCTCGTCAGCGTGTGACGACCGGCACGACGCACGCGGGCGAGCGCAGGTCGACGCGCGCGACCTGCGCGCCACGCGGGTCGTGCACGACGAGCGCGTGCGCGTCCTGCAGCGCGACGACGGTCCACCCGTGGACGACGTCGAGGTGCCGGGGCGTCGGACCGCTCAGCCGGTGCGTGCGGGGGCCGCTCAGCGAGCCGTCGGCGTGGACGTCGAACACGCTGACGACGTCCGGTCCGCGCAGGCCCAGCGCGCGCACGCCGAGCACCAGACGGTCACCGTCGAGGAGCACGTGGGACGGCGAGCGCCGCACGCCGTCCGCGAGGTCGTCGGCCGGGACCGCGGGGACGCGCTGCACGGCGGTGCCGGTCGCGGTCGCCGCGTCCCACAGCAGGACGTGGACGCTCGCGTCGAGCTCCCCGGCGACGTACAGCCGCGCGCCGTCGGCCGCGAACGCGACGTGGCGCGGGCCGGTCCCGGGCGCGAGCGTGGCCGCGACGCCGTCGGGCGTCAGCGTGCCGTCCGCGGCGCGCGCGTAGCGGCGCAGCTCGTCGGTGCCGAGGTCGACGACGAGCACGTGCCGGCGGTCCGGCGTCAGGGCGACGAAGTGCGCGTGCGGGCCCTCCTGCCGGTCGGCGTCGGGGCCGGTGCCGCTGTGGTCGAACGCCTGGGCGGGGTCACCGGACGCGACGACCTGGGGGGCGAACGCACCGTCGGGCGTCAGCGGCACGACGCCGAGCACGCCGTCGACGTAGTTGGCGACGTAGAGCGTGTCGTCGACGACGAGGAGGTGGCACGGGGAGACGCCGCCGGACGCGACCGTCGCGCGGGCCGTGAGCCCGTGGTCGCCGCCGACCTCGAACGCGGTCACCGAGCCCGGCGCGCTCTCCCCCACCGCGTACAACCAGCGGCCGGAGGGGTGCGTCGCGACGAACGTCGGCGCGGGGGTCTCGACGACGAGCCGCGGCTCGCCCAGCGCGCCCGTCGCCGCGTCGAGGTCCACGCGCCAGACGCCCTCGCCGAGCCCGGCCTCGGTGCCGATGCCGGCGTGCGGGAACGTGCCGATCCACAGCGGTGTCGTGGTGCTCACGCGACGACCCTACGCACCCGCGCGCCGCCGCGGCCGCCCGCCGGACCGGCGCCGCCCATCATGTGGGACGGGGCCTGCGCGAGACCGGGCCGGGAGGGCTCATGCCGCCGCCGGAGCGATCTGCGCCCGGTCTCGTGGCGGGCTCGTCCCGATTGGTGGACGTCGATGCCGTCGGAAGGGTGCGGGCAGGGCGAGGGCCGGCCGCGCTCCTCGTCAGGCGGGTGCGATCCAGGGCGACGGGTCGGCGACGACCGTGCGCAGCACGGCGAGCGCGCCTCCGGTCATGGCCGGGTAGTCGCCCGCCGCCGAGCGGCTCACCGACGGGGACGACCAGTCGGCGAAGATCACGCGGTCGGCGAGCGCGTCGCGCACGACGTCGTGCACGTCGTCGAACACGAGACCGAACGTCCCGCCGAGCACGACCTCGCTGACGTCCACCACGTTGGCCACGGTCGCCACGGCGAGCCCGAGCCACCGCGCGGCCCCGCGGACGGCGTCGCGCGCGCGGGGGTCGCGGGCCGCCAGCGCGGTCACGACGTCGACGAACGGCGCACCCGCGACCAGCCCGGCGGCCCGGGCGATGGCGTCCTGACCGGCGTGCTGCTCGAGCGACACGGGCCGCGTGCCGTCCGGCCCGCCGTCGACGACGACGTGCCCGATCTCGCCGCTCCAGCCGTGCCGGCCGAGGAAGATCTCGCCGTCGAGCACGAGCGCACCACCGACGCCGACCTCGCCGGACACGTAGAGGAACGACGGCGGGACGGGCCCGCGGCGGGCGTGCGCCTCGGCCCGGGCGGCGAGGTTGGCCTCGTTGGCGACGCGCGGCGGCAGGTCCGCCAGGACGGGGTGCGCGGCGAGGCGGGCGACGACGTCGACGTCGCGCCAGCCGAGGTTCGGGGCGTAGCGCAGCGGTCCGGTGACGCGGTCGACGAGGCCCGGGAGCGCGAGCGCGGTGCCGGCGACGCGCACGCCGTCGGCCGCGAGCGCGGCCAGCACGGGCGCCGCGAGCGTCGCGAGCGTGTCGAGGACGTCGTCGGGGTCGCTGCCGCGCAGGTCGAGGTGCTCGACGGCCTCGGCGAGGACGCCGCCGGCGAGGTCGACGGCCCGCAGACCCAGGTAGTCGACGTTGACCTCCATGCCGACGCCGGCGACGCGGCCGCGCGCGGGCTCGAGCGGGACGGCGGGCCGTCCGGCGCGCGCGACGGCCACGGGGTCGAGCTCGCGGACGAGGCCGCCGTCGATGAGCACGTCGACGAGGCCCGTGACCGTGCCGCGCGCGAGGCCGGTCGCGGCGGCGATCTGCGCGCGCGACGGCGGTGACGGCGCGTCGACGATCTGCGCGAGCGTCACCGACAGGTTGTGCGCGCGCATCTGCGCCTGGCGTGCGGCGCGCGAGGGGTCGGGGACACGTTCGGCGGCTCGCCCCTCGCGCGTACGCGGCTGGTCGGCGAGAGTGGTGGGCGAGGTGTCCCGGGAGGGCGCGGTGACGGCGACGGCGACGGGCGCAGTGTCGTCCGTCGTGTCGTCCACCCTCGGCATGGCTTGACCCTACCGACTCCCGGGGATAAATTCATCCCGAGAACAAAACCCGGTCGCCCGACTGACGTGCGCCCGGTCCGCACTCGACGTGGAGGCGTCATGGTTCGCAAGCCCACCCCCGACGACAAGTTCTCCTTCGGTCTCTGGACCGTCGGATGGAACGGTCAGGACCCGTTCGGGGCCGCCACCCGCTCGTGGCTCGACCCGGTCGAGTCCGTGCACAAGCTCGCCGAGCTCGGCGCCGCGCACGTGACCTTCCACGACGACGACGTCGTCCCGTTCGGCTCCTCGGACGCCGAGCGCGACAAGATCCTCGACCGCTTCCGCGGCGCGCTGGCCGAGACCGGCATCACCGTCGAGATGGTCACGACCAACACGTTCTCGCACCCCGTCTTCAAGGACGGCGCGTTCACGTCGAACGACCGCCGCGTGCGCCGCTACGCGCTGCGCAAGATCCTGCGCAACGTCGACCTCGCCGCATCGCTCGACGCCGACACGTTCGTCATGTGGGGCGGCCGCGAGGGCGCCGAGTACGACTCCGCCAAGGACCTGTACGCCGCGCACCAGGCGTACGCCGACGGCATCGACACCGTCGCGGCGTACATCAAGGAGAAGGGCTACAAGCTGCGCATCGCGCTCGAGCCCAAGCCCAACGAGCCCCGCGGCGACATCCTGCTCCCCACGATCGGCCACGCGCTCGGCCTCATCGCCCGGCTCGAGAACGGCGACATCGTGGGCCTCAACCCCGAGACGGGCCACGAGCAGATGGCCGGCCTGAACTACACGACGGGCCTCGCGCAGGCGCTGTGGGCCGAGAAGCTGTTCCACATCGACCTCAACGGCCAGCGCGGCATCAAGTACGACCAGGACCTGGTCTTCGGCCACGGCGACCTGTTCTCGGCGTTCGCGACGGTCGACCTCATCGAGAACGGCTTCCCCGGCGGCGGCCCCCGGTACACCGGTCCGGTGCACTTCGACTACAAGCCCTCGCGCACCGAGAACTTCGACGGCGTGTGGGCCTCGGCCGCCGCCAACATGTCGACGTACCTGCTGCTCAAGGAGCGCGCCATCGCGTTCCGTCAGGACCCCGAGGTCCAGGAGGCCCTCGAGGCCGCCGGCGTCCTCGAGCTCGCGAAGCCCACGCTGAACGACGGCGAGAGCCTCGAGGACTTCCTCGCGGACCGCTCCGCGTTCGAGGACTTCGACGCCGACGCCGTCGCCCAGCACGGCTACGGCTTCGTGCGCCTCAACCAGCTCGCGCTCGAGCACGCGCTCGGCGCGCGCGGCTGACCCAGCCCGACCGGACGCCCGGGGAGCCCAGCGCTCCCCGGGCGTCCGCCGTCCCCGGCACCCGACGTCCGAGCGGGCCGGTCGACCACCCGCTCGGACACCAGCGCCCGGCAGTACCGGGCACGTCGGCAAGGGAGCACAGGCGATGACGCTCGTGGCAGGTGTGGACTCGTCCACGCAGTCGTGCAAGGTGGTGGTGCGGGACGCGCAGACCGGCGCGCTGGTGCGGCAGGGCCGCGCCCGGCACCCGGAGGGCACCGAGGTCCACCCGCAGCACTGGTGGGACGCGCTGCAGGCGGCCATCGCCGACGCGGGCGGCCTCGACGACGTCGAGGCGATCAGCGTCGGCGGGCAGCAGCACGGCATGGTCGTGCTCGACGCGGACGGCGAGGTGATCCGCGAGGCGCTGCTGTGGAACGACACGCGCTCGGCGCAGGCCGCGCTCGACCTGATCTCCGAGCTGGGCGACGGCGACACCGCCGCGGGCGCGCAGGCGTGGGCGTCGGCGATCGGCTCCGTGCCCGTCGCGTCGCTCACCGTGACCAAGCTGCGCTGGCTGCGCGACGCCGAGCCCCAGAACGCCGCACGCGTCGCCGCCGTGGCGCTCCCCCACGACTGGCTGACGTGGAAGCTCGCGGGCGGCATGGCCGAGGTCGGGTTCGACGGGCTCGTGACCGACCGGTCCGACGCGTCGGGCACGGGCTACTGGTCGCCGTTCAGCGAGGACTACCGCACCGACCTGCTCGAGCGTGCGCTCGGCAGCGTCCCGCGCCTGCCGCGCGTGCTCGCCGCGAACGAGGCGGGCCCGGTCGCCCCGGCGTTCGCGAAGAAGCCCGTGCTCGGCCCGGGCGCCGGCGACAACGCCGCGGCGGCCCTCGCGCTCGGCCTGCTGCCGGGCGACGTCGCGGTGTCGCTCGGGACCTCGGGCGTGGTGTCGGCCATCGCGTCCGCGCCGATCGCGGACGGCAGCGGCCTCGTCACCGGCTTCGCCGACGCGACCGGCTCCTACCTGCCGCTCGCGGTCACGCTCAACGCCTCGCGCGTGCTCGACGCGGCCTGCCGCATGCTCGGCGTCGACCACCCTGGCCTGTCGCAGCTGGCGCTCTCGGCCCCCGCGGGCGCCGACGGGCTCGTGCACATCCCCTACCTCGAGGGCGAGCGCACCCCCAACAAGCCGCACTCGACCGGCGCGCTGCACGGCATGCGCCTGGCGAACACGACACCCGCGCACGTCGCACGCGCCGCCGTCGAGGGCATGCTCTGCTCGCTCGCCGACGGCATCGACGCGATGCGCGCCGTCGGTGTGCCCGTCGAGCGCGTGTTCCTCATCGGGGGCGGCGCGCAGTCCGAGGCCGTGCGCCGCGTCATCCCGTCCGTGCTGGGGCTCGACGTGCAGGTGCCGACGCCCGGTGAGTACGTGGCCGACGGCGCCGCCCGGCAGGCCGCGTGGGTGCTGTCCGGCGAGGACGCCCCGCCGGCGTGGTCCGCGTCGACCGACGCCGAGGTCGTGACGGGCACGCCCGCGCCGGTGGTCCGCGAGCAGTACGCCGCCGCCCGCGAGCTCACGGTCGACCGTCCCGCCTGACGCCGGCCCGGCCCCGGGTCGCGACTGGATCGACGAGGGGGCCGGCACCCGGTGGGTGCCGGCCCCCTCGTCGTGCGTCACGTCCCCCCGGCCGTGACGCGCGGGCGACGCTCAGTGCGCGTCGTCGTACGCCTTCTTGACCTCCGCGGAGATACGACCCCGCTCGGAGACCTGGTAGCCGTTGGCCTTCGCCCACTCACGGACCTCCTGCGCCTCGTTCGAGCGCGCGGAACGCGACGACGAGGACGTGGAGCGACCGGCACGGCCGGAGGAACGGCCGCTCACCTTGCGCGCGCTGGCGACCCACTGCGCGAGCGCGTCACGCAGCTTGGCGGCATTGTCGGACGTGAGGTCGATCTCGTACGTCACGCCGTCGAGACCGAACGTGACGGTCTCGTCCGCCGTCCCGCCGTCGACGTCGTCGACGAGCAGGACCTGCACCTTCTGTGCCATGGAATGCTCCCGGGCGTGGGGTAATTGCTGACGCGCACACTGTCTCACCCGAGATTCCGCACGTCAAACGTTGTGCCGCATTTCTCAGGTCGCGGCGCGGTCTGCCTCGTCGTCGTCAGCCTCCAGCTGCGCCAGCGCACGACGCTCCGTCCGGTCGGCATTGACGATGGCGCGCATCGCGAACCAGAAGATCAGCCCGACACCCACCGACGGCAGCAACGCCGCCAGAACCGCACCCCACCCGCTCACGAACCCTCCAATGACAACGTCAGACCTGCGGCTTCACGAGTGGAAAGGGAATGGTGTCACGGATGCCGTGACCGGTCATGGCGATGAGCAGGCGGTCGACGCCCATGCCCATGCCCCCCGACGGCGGCATCGCGTGCTCCATCGCGGCGAGGAAGTCCTCGTCGATGCGCATCGCCTCGTCGTCGCCCTTGGCCGCGAGCAGCGCCTGCGCCTCGAAGCGCTCACGCTGCACGACGGGGTCGACGAGCTCGGAGTACGCGGTGGCCAGCTCCATCCCCCGCACGTACAGGTCCCACTTCTCCACCAGACCGCGCTCGGTGCGGTGGTCGCGGGTCAGCGGCGACGTCTCCACGGGGAAGTCCCGCACGAACGTCGGCGCCCACAGCGTCGAACCCACGTGGTGCTCCCAGAGCTCCTCGACCATCTTGCCGTGGTTGCGCTGCGCGGGCGCGAGCTCGACGTCCGCGGCGGCCAGCAGGGCCAGCAGGCGCTCGTCCGAGGTGTCGTGCGTGATCTGCTCACCCAGCGCCTCGGACAACGAGCCGTACATCGTCAGCGCGGCCCACCGCCCACCCAGGTCGTACTCGGAACCGTCGGCGAGCGTCACCACGGTCGTGCCGAGCGCCTCGAGAGCCGCGGTCTGCACGAGGTCCTGCGTGAGCGCCGCCATCGTGTCGTAGTCGCCGTAGGCCTCGTACGCCTCGACCATCGCGAACTCCGGCGAATGCGTGGAGTCGACGCCCTCGTTGCGGAAGTTCCGGTTGATCTCGAAGACCTTCTCGACACCGCCGACGGCCGCGCGCTTGAGGAACAGCTCGGGTGCGATGCGCAGGTAGAGATCGATGTCGAACGCGTTCATGTGCGTCTCGAACTGACGCGCCGCGGCACCCTCGGGACGCACCTGCAGCATCGGGGTCTCGAGCTCCAGGAATCCCCGCCGGTAGAAGTTCTCGCGCAGCGAGCGCACGACGGCCGAGCGCAGCCGCACCATCTCGCGCGCACCCGGACGCACGATCAGGTCGACGTAGCGTTGACGGACGCGCGCCTCCTCCGACATCTCGGTGCCTTCGTAGAGGTTCGGCAGCGGTCGGATCGCCTTGGCGGCCATGCGCCATTCATCGGCCATGACGCTCAGCTCGCCCCGACGGGACGCGATGACGCGCCCGTGGACGAAGACGTGGTCACCCAGGTCGACGTCGGCCTTGAACGCGGCGAGCGACTCGGCGCCGACCTCCTTCTCGCTGAGCATCGCCTGCAGCCGCGTTCCCGCGCCGTCCTGCAGGGTCGCGAACGCGAGCTTGCCGGTGTTGCGCAGGAACACCACGCGCCCGGCGACGCCGACGACGTCGTCCGTCTCGGTGCCTGGCTCGAGGTCCGGGTACGCGGCGCGGACGTCCTCGATGGTGTGCGTCCGCGGGACCGACACCGGGTACGGCGCGACGCCCGCGTCGAGCAGCCGCTCACGCTTGGCCCGCCGCACCCGCATCTGCTCGGGGACGTCGTCCGCGGCGGGCACCGCCGGGTCGACGACGGGCGGCGGGGTGGTGGGCTCGGTACGTGCGGTCACCGGGCGATTCTACGGGCGCGGCGCGCGGTCCCCCGCGGCCGCGGTGGCCGCGGCCGCCGGTGCGGACACCGACCGGGGGTCGAGGTCGAGCGCGACGTCGAGGATCGGCGACGAGTGCGTCAGCGCCCCGACGGACAGGTAGTCGACACCGGCGAGCGCGACCTCCCGCGCCCGGTCCAGCGTGAGGTTGCCCGTGGCCTCGAGGTCGACGTGGCCCGTCGTCGCCTCGCGCGCCCGGACGCGCGCGACCGTCGCCGCGAGCGTCACGGCGTCCATGTTGTCGAGCAGCAGGAAGTCGGCGCCCGCGTCGAGCGCCTCGTCGGCCTGCTCGGGTGTGTCGACCTCGACCTGCACCGCCACGTCGGCGAACCGCTCGCGGACCGCGCGCACGGCGGCAGCCACGGAACCCGCCGCGACGACGTGGTTGTCCTTGACCATCGCGACGTCGTACAGGCCCATGCGCTTGTTGGTGCCGCCGCCGCAGCGCACGGCGTACTTCTCGAGCGCGCGCAGCCCTGGCGTCGTCTTGCGCGTGTCGAGCACCTGGGCACCCGTGCCGAGGAGGGCCCGGGTCCAGCGGTACGTGTGGGTCGCCACGCCCGACGCGCGTGACACGAGGTTGAGCAGCGTGCGCTCGGCGACGAGCAGCACGTGCGTGGGCCCGTCGAGCGACGCCAGGACCGTGCCCGCGTCGACGACGGCGCCGTCCCGGACGTGCCACGTGACGGACGAGCGCGGCAGGCCGAGCCGCGCGGCGACCTGGTCCAGCACCTCGGGGACGACGACGAGCCCGGCGACCGCCCCGGCCTCGCGCGCGACCACGTCGGCCCGTCCGCGCGCACCGGCGTCCACCGTCGACTGCGTCGTGACGTCCCGCCCGGGCGCCGGGCCGAGGTCCTCGTCGAGCGCGACGGCGACGAGCCGGGCGACGGCCGCGGGCGCGGGGCCCGGGTCACCGGGCAGGACGGGCGTGTCGGACCGCCCGGCAGGAGCGGCGTCGTCGACAGTCAGCGGTGCGTCGGTCACGGGGCCACGGTAGCGGTGCCCGTCCCACCCGCCGCTCCACCCCCGTCCGACACGGCCGCGAACGGAACACGGGTACCCGTCCGACGCCCCCATCGGGGAGCGAGGTTCCGCTCGGCACCGCGGGGGTGGCGCGAGCGGAACACGGGTACCCGTCCGACGCACCCATCGGGGAGCGAGGTTCCGCTCGGCGCCGCGGGGGTGGCGCGAGCGGAACGTGGCTACCCGTACGGGGTACCCGACGAGGAGTCAGGTTCCGGTCGGGGGCGCGGCGTGGGGCCTGCGAGGTGGGTGGGCACGACGGAGCCCCGCCGGCTGTCGGGGGGGAGCAGCCGGCGGGGCTCTGCGTGGGCCGGGGTGAGGTGACGTGTCACCCCGGCCCGCCGCTGCGGTCAGCGCCGCAGCAGCGTCTGGCGCACCCCCTCGAAGGTCATCCCGCGGTGACGGGCCACGACCAGCGCGACACCGGCGAGGATGACGAGGAGCGCCAGGCCCGCAAGGCCGAGGCCCGCGCCCGTGACGGCCAGGCCGGAGCCCGAACCGCCGGACGCACCCGGTGCCGCGGCGAGGACCTGCACCGCCGCGTCGGCCACGACCGTGCCGTCGACAGCCGCGACCAGCAGGTAGGTGCCGGGGGTGGTGGCCGCCGGGATCGTCGCGGAGACGACCGCCGTGCCGCCGTCACCGACGCGGACCGTCGCGAGCTGCGTCGTCCCGCTCGGTGCGGCAGCCGCACCGACCGCCGCGCCACGGCTGCCCGTGGCGGTGACGCCCGCACCGAGTGCGATCGTCACGCTGTCGCCGGGCTCGAAGCCGGACAGGCGCACCTGCACCGCCTCACCGGCCCGCACCTGGGTGGCACCCAGGCTGATCTGCGCCGACGGACGCGGGTTCGGCTTCGGGTCCGTCGTCGGGGTCGGCGTCGGCTGCCCGGTCGGGGTCGCCGTCGGCTCACCCGTCGGGGTCGCCGTCGGCTCACCCGTCGGGGTCGGCGTCGGGGTCGGCGTCGGCTCGGTGCTGACCGCCTCGACCAGCTGGCCGACACCCCAGCGGGCCGTCGACTGGTAGCCGGCGCTCGTCGGGTCCGCCCAGTTGGTGATGCCGATTCGAGCACCGTCTGTGGCGTCGTTGACCTGGAAGTCCAGGCCGTGGAACGTCCCCAGACCGCCGTCCTCGAGGAGGCTGATCGCGGCCTCGACGACGTACCCGGTGTCGGTGACCGTGGTGGCGGACTGCACGCGGTTCTGCTGGAACGCCTCGTCACCGGTGCCGAACGACACCGCGTTCTCGGCGCTGATGCGGATCTGCGTGTCGTCGTAGCGGTACGGGCCGTTCTTGAAGTTGCCCGCGTCCACGTAGATCTCGACCGAGTCCTGGGTCCAGGGGTCGGAGCCCGTGACGTCGACGTCGGGGTCCGTCACCTCGGCCAGGACCCACAGCGTGCTGTCCCGCCACAGGGTCCGGACCTCGGCCGCAGCCGTGTTGGTCCCCGAGACCTGCTTGCCCGTGACGACACCGGCGGCGTCCTGCCACACGTCGTCGACGAGACCGTCCACGACCGGTGCTGCCGCCGCCTGGGCGACCTCGAGGTAGGACAGCGGCTCGACGAGCGTGAGGGTGCCGAGCGCACCCCCCGTGTTCCAGCCGCTCGTGGTCGCGCCGACGACCCGCGCGTCGAACCGCAGGGTCGAGCCCTCGGCCGCGTCCGTGAGCGGGACGTGGACCACGGCCTGCCAACCGCCGGCGACCTCGGCGACCTCACCGGGGACGTCGCCGGAACCGTCGCGACCGAACGCGTACGTCTGGTCACCGACCTGCAGCTCGATCCCGGTGGCCGTCGCGTCCGTGACGTCGACGTAGGCCGTCAGGTGGTCGGCGTTCCAGCGCAGCTGGAAGGCACCGGCCCCCTCGATCGCGTGCAGCCGCAGCTGCTGCCACTCGAGCGCGGACGTGGCGTCCCCGTCGAGGGCGACGTCGCCGCCGAAGACGTTGGCGGTGCGGATGCGCTCCGGCAGCCCGCCCTCGGCCGCACCGAAGAACGCCGGCTTGGCCTGGAGCTGACCGTCGAACAGCAGCGGGAGCTGCGCCGAACGCCAGCTACGCGGGTCGGTCAGACCCCACACGGTCACCGAGAAGAGCTCGTCCTGGTGCTCACGGAACACCCGGAACGCGTCGCGGTAGTAGTAGCCCTGCTCGATGAGCGCGGCCTCCGTCGGGTTGTTCCCGGCGGTGACGTCGAGCTCCGTGACGGCCTGGATCACGTCCAGGTCGGCGAAGCGCTCGATCGCGCCCTCGAGGTTCGACACCGGCATGGCCAGGTTCACGTGGAACTGGTGGCCGACGCCGTCGATCGGCACGTCGTCGGCGAGGAGCCGCTCGACGAGGTCGTGGTACCGCTGCTGCTTGCCGGACTGCTCGGTGTTGTAGTCGTTGATGAACAGCGTCACCGGCCGGTTGGTCCCCGGAGCGGCGAACTCCTGGTTGAACGCCTCCTCCGCGTAGCGGAAGGACCAGTCGATGTAGTCGGCACCGACGGTCTGGTACCAGGCGCTCCGGCGCAGGCCGTCCTCGTAGTTCGACGTGTCCGCGACGACCTCGTTGATGACGTCCCACGCGACGATCGGGTTGGTGTCCGAGCCGAACGGGCCGTACTCGGCCGCGAGCAGCTCGGCCACACCGAAGATGTGGTCCCGCATCCGCTCGAGCATGAGGTCGCGCGCCGATCCGTCGGTCGGCAGCGGGTTGCCGGCGTCGTCGTGGAAGAGCCAGCTCTCCCACCCGTCACCGGTGCTCTGGCCCGGGTTCTGGCTGTGCCAGACGAGCACGTGCCCGTAGTACCCGAGGCCGTTCTCCTGCGCGAAGTCCAGGGTCTGGATCGCCTCGGGGTGCAGGCGCAGGTTCCGCTCGGCGTCGTAGAACGCGTACGGCTTCATGTGGTTCTCGGGCGTGACCTGGTTGAAGTGCCGCAGCAGGAGCTGCGACGCGGCGCCCGTCGTCTCACGCGCGTCGATCGCCACACCCACGGGGATGTCGAACGTCCCGTACAGCGGGTCGAGCGGCTGGATCGTGATGTCGGCGAGCGCCACCTCGATCTCGTCGACGTAGAGGTCACCCGTGCCGGCGCCCGTCTCGAAGTAGATGCTCTCCGTCTCGGTCGGGACGGTGATCCGCCCCCGCAGCTGCGTCCACTCCGAGCCGACGCCCTCGGCCGTGAGGAGCCGCTGGTAGCGGTCGGCGTCGGCGAAGGACTCCGAGCGCGCGACGCTGAGGTGCACGTTAGCCGAGCCCGAGCCCAGGCGGACCCAGGCAGACACGTCGTACGTCGCGCCGTCCGTCAGCTCACCGGCCGTGGGGGCCGCGAGGCCGTTCCACGCGCTGGTGCGCTCGGTCACGACCGCGCTCCACGCGGTGTCGGCAGCTGCCGACGCGTCCGTGCGCTCCGCCACGGTCGTGGCGGTGCCGCGCGGGCCCCAGGCGCCGAGCGACTCCTCGAAGTCGTTGTTGAGGCCGGTGCCGGTATCGGGGTCACCCGGACCCTCGGCGCCGCCCTGCGGGAGCGTGAAGGTCCAGCCGGCGGCGAGGCGCTCGCTGACGACGGTCTTCGTCGCGGCGACGGAGGCGGCACGGTCGCCACCACCGTCGTGCACGAGCACGATGCGGCCCGGCTGGATGGCGGCGCGCAGGTTCTCCGTCAGCACCGCCTCGTCCTGGGTCGCCCAGTCGTTGATCGTGTTGGACACCGCGAGCGGCTGCATGCCGAGCGCGACGGCGACGGGGATCGTCTGGCCCCACGAGCCGTTGGGTGCGCGGAAGAACGGCACCTTGGCCTCGGGGTCGCCGAGCGCCTCGCGGATGATCGCGAGGTTCGCCTTGAGGTCGGCCTCGACCTCGGCCTTGGTGTAGCCGCCCATGTCGGCCCAGCCGGTGCTGTGGTTGCACAGCGTGTAGCCGTCGGCCACGATCCGGCGCAGCAGCTCCGCACCGCCCGGGGCGGTGATCTGCTCGCCGATGACGCAGAACGTCGCGGGCAGGTCGTTCTCGGCGAGGAAGTCCAGCAGCTCCTCGGTGTCGGCGCCGTTGGGGCCGTCGTCGAAGGTCAGCGCGGCGACGTTGCCGGTGCCGCGCGCAGCGCCCACGGGGGTGCTGGTCGGGTTGACCGCACCGCCGGGGACGAAGCCCTCGAGGTCCGGCACCCAGTCGTCGGTGACGGCCTGACCGGTGATCACGACGTCGTCGACGAGGAAGCTCGTCGTGCCGCCGGCGGCCTCGAAGTACAGGTCACCGCCGGTCACGCCCTCGCCACGCGTGTAGGTGCCGGTGAGCTGGACCCAGTCCTGGTCGGTCACGGAGACCGCCGGTGCGACCTCGGTCCAGTCCTCGGGAACCTCGGCGACAGTGGCCTTGACGCTCGTCGCCGCCTCGCCCGGGGCCAGCTTCACCCACGCGGAGAGGTCGTACGTCTGACCGACCGCGAACAGCGAGCCGATCGACGTCGCCGCGCCGTGCCAGTTCGCCGTGCGACCGGTCACGAGCATGCTCGCTTCGCCGCTGTGCGCGTCGGCGGCGGTCCGCTCGACCTCGGCCGTGCCGCGGCCGAACCACGGCTCGACGCCGGACTCGAAGTCGCTGCTCAGGACGATGTCGCCCGCGTCACCGCTGTCGAGGACGGTCACGACGACGTCGTCGAGCAGGAACGCGGGCCACGGCGCGCCGCCACCGACCTCGACGGTGACCTTGGAGCTCGCGGGGACCGAGCCCTCGGGCAGCGCGTAGGTGCCCTCGATCGTGGTCCACGCGTCGGCGGTGACGGCGGTGTTGCCGACCCACTTGTAGTCCGCGGCGTCACCCGAGGCGCCGTTGAACGCCGTCAGGCGTGCCTCCGTGGCCGCCGCACCCTCGGGCAGCTTGACGCGCGCGCTGAAGGCGTAGGACTTGCCCGCCTCGAACGTCCCGTCGGCGCTGGACACCGAGTCCCAGGAGTTCGCCCGGTCGGTCACGCTCAGCGCGTAGCCGTCACCTTCGGCGACGTAGCCCAGGATCGGGTTACCGCTCTGCTGCAGGTCGCCCAGCGACTCGTCGTCGAAGTCCGCACTGAGCAGGACCTGGGCCTCCGCAGCGCCTGCCGTGGCGCCGATCACCGCCAACGGCGTTGCGACGAGTGCGGCGGCGACAGCGCCTGCACCGATAGTTTCGAGCACCTTGCGGTGCCGGGTCCGACCCATTGACGCTCCCTTGCGCGCGGAAAGTCCGATATCGTCCCGCCACCGTACGCAACAAACTGGTCATACGACCAGACTCCGTCCACGGGAACACCCGGATGGTTGCAGAATCGATATCGAAAGTTTCCGGAACTTCGCTCCTCCGGGTGATACGGAGCCCGCTCCGGGGCCTGGCACCGGTCTGGGGGCACGACGAAGCCCCACCGGCTGTCAGGGGGGATCAGCCGGTGGGGCTCCGTCGGCGTCACGGGGAAGGACGGCCCCCGTGACCTGCCGCGTCAGCGACGCAGCGTGCGACCCACCTCCTGTGCGAGGAGGCCGCGACGACGGGCGACGAGGAGAACCGAGCCCGTCAGCAGGATCAGGACGGCCAGCAGGCCGAGGCCCAGACCCGCACCCGTGGTGGCGAGCTTGCCACCGGCCGCGGTGCCCGATCCGGCGGCGGTGCCACCGTCGGTCCCACCGGTGCCACCTGTCGCGTCCGCGGCGAGGACGGTCAGCACGCCCTCGGCGAGGACGTCCGCACCGACCGCCGCCACGACGCGGTACGTACCCGCGACCGTCGAGGCCGGGATCGTCACCGTGAGCGACGCCGTGCCGTTGCCGGCCACGACCGTCGACCCCAGCAGCGTCGTGCCCGTCGGGGCCACGACCGCGGCACCGACGCCACCGACACCACCCGTGGCCGTCGCCCCCGCACCGAGGGCGATACCCACGGTGTCACCGGGCGTGAACCCGGCGAGGTCGACCGTCACCGTGCCACCGGCCTTGACGTGCGCCAGCGACAGCGACAGCTGCGGCTCGGCACCCTCGACCGGAGGCGTCAGCTTCGACACGAGCTGGGCGACACCCCACCGCTGCGGCGTCAGGTACCCGCGCCCGGTCGGGTCGGCCCACGTGCGCACCGCGGTGCGCGCGCCGTCCGTGGCGTCGTTGACCTGGAAGTCCAGGCCGTGGAACGTCCCGAGGCCGCCGTACTCGAGGAGGCTGACGGCCGCCTCGACGCGGTAGCCGGTCGCCGTGCGCACGGCCGACGACTCGACGCGGTCCAGCTGGAACGCCTCGTCGCCGATGCCCACCGACACGTTGTTGTCCGCGTCGATCCGCACCTGGGTGTCGTCGTACCGGTACGAGCCGTTCTTGAAGTTGCCCGCGTCGAGGAAGATCTCGACCGAGTCGCGCTCGTACGGTGCGCTCGACGACGTGTCCACCGTCGGGTCGACGACGTCGGCCAGCACGTACAGGGTCGTGTCGCGCCACATGGTCCGGACCGTGGCGGTCGCGCCGCCCGTGCCCGAGTACTGCTTGCCGGTCGACACCGTCGCGGCCTGCGACCACGCCTCGTCGACGTCGCCGTCGATCGTCGGCGCGGACGCCGCCTTCACGACCTCGACCGTCGACAGCGGCTCGACCAGCGCGAGGGTGCCCAGGACGCCCGGCGTGTTCCAGCCGACCGTCCGCGACCCGTCGACGGCCCGCAGGTCGAACTGGATCGTGCCGCCCTGCGACGCACCGGTCAGCGGCACGTGCACCACGGCCAGCCAGCCGCCGTCGACCTCGGTCACGACGCCGTCGACGTCACCCGAGCCGTCCCGCGAGAACACGGACGTCTCGTCGCCGACCTGGAGCTCCACGGCGTCGAACGCGTCGTCCACCTCGACGTACACGGTGAGGTGGTCGGCGGCCCAGCGTGCCTGGAAGGCGGCCGCACCGTCGACGTCGTGCAGCGGGAGCTGCGACCACGCGAGGTCGGACGTCGCACCGGGCTTCAGGGCCACGTCGCCGGCGAACACGTTGCCGCCGCGCAGGCGGGCACCGAGCTCACCGTCCTCCATGATCCCGTGGTACGCGGGCTTGGCCTGCATGCCCTCGTCGAACACCAGCGGCCCACCGCTGCTGTTGCGCCAGCTGCGGGTGTCGTACAGACCCCACACCGACACCGAGTACAGCTGGTCCTCGTACGCCCGGAACGCGCGGAACGCGTCGCGGTAGTAGTAGCCCTGCTCGACGAGCAGCGACTCGGTCAGCGGCGTCCCCGTCGTGACGTCGAGCTCGGTGACCGCCTGCTGCAGACCCAGGTCGGAGAACTTCGCCAGGGCGCCGGCCAGGGAGGACACCGGCAGCGAGAGCGAGACGTGGAACTGGTGGCCCACGCCGTCGATCTGCACGTCCCGCGCGAGCAGCCGCTCGATCAGGTCGTAGTACCGCTGCTGCTTGCCCGGGAGCTCGCTGTTGTAGTCGTTGATGAACAGCTCGATGCGGTCGCCGCCGGGGGCCGCGAACACGTCGTTGAAGTACTTCTCGGCGTACTCGAACGAGTAGTCGATGTACTGCTCACCGAGGTACGTGTACCAGTCGCTGCGACGCATGCCGTCGGAGTACTGACCGCTGTCGGCGATCGTCTCGTTGACGACGTCCCACGCGACGATCGGGTTGGACGCCGAGCCGAACGCGCCGTACTCGTCGTACATCCACTGCGCGACGCGCTCGATGTGGTCCTCCATGCGCTGACGCACGATCTGCGCGCTCTCGTCGTTCACGGGCAGCTTGTTGCCGGCGTCGTCCTGGAAGAACCAGGCCGGCGTCTGCGCGTGCCACACGAGCACGTGCCCGTAGACCCGCAGGTCGTTCTCGACGGCGAAGTCCATGAGCGACTTCGTCTCCGCGCTGGGCGTGAACGTCCTGCCCGAGTACCAGTTCTCGGGCTTCATGGAGTTCTCGGGCGTGACCTGCGTGAAGTGCTTCGTCAGCAGCTCCGCGGCGGACCGGTAGGTCTCCCGGGAGTCGGCCGCGACACCGAGCGGGACGTCGATCGCCGAGTACAGCGGGTCGAGGTCCTGGATCACGGCGTCGGGCCGCTGCTCGAACACGATGTCGTCGACGAGGAACGTCGAGGTGTTGCCCGCGACGCCCGAGCCGGCCCACTTCGTCTCGAAGTAGATCTCGGCCGCCGACGTGTAGTTCGGCATGGTGAACGTGCCGCTCGCCTGGACCCAGTCGTTCGACATGCCCGGCAGCTGCACCAGGTTCGGGTACGACGACGAGCCGTCGGACGCGACGTGAGCGGACAGGGTGATGTCACCCGGCTCGCCCTCGAACTTGATCCAGGCCGAGAAGTCGTACGTCGCACCGGGCTCGAAGATGCCCGCCACGTCGTGCTGCAGACCCTGGCCCTGGCTGATGCGGTCGGAGACCCGTGCCGCGTAGCTCGACGCGTGACCCGGCGAGACGACGTCGACCGTGGGCGCGCCCCGGCCGTTGTCACGACCCGACCAGCCCTGCAGCGTGTTGTCCTCGAAGTCGGCGTTGAGCTTCACCGTGCCCCAGCCGTCCGTGCCACCGGCAGGAAGCGTGAACACCCAGCCGGCGGCGAGGCGCTCGTCGACGACCGTCTTCGTGGCGGCGATCGACTTGGCCCGGTTGCCGCCGCCGTCGTGCACGAGCACGATCTCGCCGTCCTTCATGGCGGTGCGCAGGTTCTGCGTGAGGGTGGCCTCGGTCAGGCTGTCGTCCCAGTCGCTGATCGTGTTGACCACGCCCAGCGGCTGCATCCCGAGCGCCACGGCGACCTCGGCCGTCTGGCCCCACGTGCCGTTGGGCGCGCGGAAGTACGGCACCTTGGCCTGCGGGTCGCCCAGCGCGGTGCGGATGATCGCGAGGTTCGCCTTGAGGTCGGTCTCGACCTGCGCCTTGGTCCACGAGCCCATGTCGGCGTACGTGGTGCCGTGGTTGCACAGGACGTGCCCCTCGGCGACGATCCGCTGCAGGAGCGCCGCGCCGCCGTTCTGGACGTTCTGGCCGATGACGCAGAACGTCGCCTGGATGTCCTTGGCCTTCAGGTAGTCGAGCAGCTCGGTGGTGTACGCACCGTTCGGGCCGTCGTCGAAGGTCAGCGCCGCACGGTTCGTGGCACCCTCGACCGCGCGTGCGGCCGTGACGGGCGTCGTGGTCGGGTCGACCGCACCGCCGGGCACGAAGCCCTCGAGGTCCGGCACCCAGCCGTCGCCGCCGCTGCTGACGGGCGGGCCGACGAACAGGACGTCGTCGACCAGGAAGCTCGCCGACGGGTCGGCCACCTCGAAGTAGATGTCACCACCGGTGACACCCGCGGCACGCGTGTACGTGCCGGTGAGCTCCACCCACGCGTCGGCGGTGACGGCCACCTCGGCTGCGGTCACGTACCCCGACGGCGTCTGGGCGACCGTGATCTTGGCCGTCGAGGACGCCGTGCCCGGTGCGAGCTTGACCCATGCCGACACCGTGTAGGTGCCGCCGGGGGCGAAGATCGGCGCGATCGACGTCTGGGCGCCGTGCCAGTTCTGGGTGCGGCCGGCGGCGAGCATGCTGCCCGTGCCGGTACGCGCGTCGGTCGTGGTGTGCGCCGCGGTGCCGCCGCGACCGGCCCAGGGCGCGATCGTGGACTCGAAGCCCGACGCGAGGACCGTGACCGGCTCGGCCGGCTCCTGCGGCTCACCCGGGTCCACTGCGCCGGCGGCGCGCGTGACCAGGACGTCGTCGAGCAGGAAGCCGGGCTTCGTCGCAGGCGAAGCCTGGGACCCCCAGGTTCCGGCCTCCACGGCGAACTTCACCGTGCTCGCGTCGACACCGGCCGGGACGGTGTAGGTGCCCGTCACGGTGGTCCAGTCCTCGGCGCTCAGCGCCGCCGGGCCGACCGGCGTGTAGCTGCCGTCGTAGAGCGTGAAGCGACCGATGGCACCCGCGTCGGCCTCGAGCAGCTTGATGCGCGCGCTGAACGTGTACTCGACGTCCGCCTCGAGGATGCCGGTGGCCGACTGCACGGTGTGCCACGTCTCGCCGCGGCCCGTGATGCTCAGCGCCTTGCCGGCGCCCTCGTCCACGTACGCGAGGGTCGGGCTGCCGGACTGCTGCAGGTCACCGAGGGTGCTGCCGTCGAAGTTCGCCGCTGCGACCGTCGTGACGGTCGGCGTCGGCTCCTCGCCACCACCCGCCGGGGCGGGACGGGTGACGCGGATGTCGTCGATCTCGTAGGTGTACGCACCGGTGCCACCGACGAGGTCGCCGCTGCCGATGTAGACCGCGCGCGTCTCGTCCGCGTCAGGTGTCCACGTCCCGGAGATCGTGGTCCAGTCGTCGGCGCCGACCGCGGTGGCGCCGACGTGCTTGTACAGCCCGTCGACCACGAGGCTCAGCTGAGCGGTACCGACGGTGCCGGCCGCCAGGCGCGCCTTCGCGGTGAAGGTGTGGACGACGCCCGCCTCGAACTCGAGGGCCGGGGACTTGATGCCGTCGTAGTTGTTGGCGCGGCCTTCGACGCGCAGGTGCTTGCCGAGGGAGACGGTGGTCAGCGTCGGGTTGCCGTTCTGACCCCAGCCCTGCCAGTCGCTGGTCTGGAAGTCGACGGACGACACGACCGTCGGCGCCTCGCCCTCCGCCCCGAGCTGGGTGATGGCGACGTCGTCGACGAGGTAGGTGTAGGCACCCGCGATGCCGTCGGTGCCGAGGAAGACCTGGCCCTGCTCGGTCTCGGTGGGCGTGTGCGTGAAGGAGACGGTCGTCCACCCCGTGGCGTCGAACGTGGTCTGGGTGTTGCCCAGCCACGACTTCGGGCCGACGAACCGGAAGTTGCTGGCGCCCTGCGTGCCCTCGGCGAGGCGCACGCGAGCGCTGGCGACGTAGGTCTTGCCCGCCTCGAACGTCACCGTGGGCAGCTGGATGCCGTCCCAGTTGTTGGCGCGGTCAGCCACCTGGAGGACCTTGTCCTCCTCGACCGCCAGCGCCGGGTTGCCGCTCCGCTGCCACGGCGACCACGAGTCGTCCTCGAAGTCGAGAGAGGTCACCGCCTGCGGCTCGGCGGCACTCGCGGAAGACAACGTCGTCCCCACCAGAGGAGCGGCGACGAGGGCCAGGACGGCCGCACCCACTCCGATACTTTCGGACGCCCTACGGCGCTTCTTCGCTTGCATCGTCGCTCCCTTGCGCAACACGGCAACCCCCACTGACGGGCCAGGGGGTCAGTCTGCGGAGTCACTGCAGGTGAGCGCACTACTGGTCACCCGTTCAGATGCAACCGGATCGTCGGACGACTTTCGACAGTTTCGACGATGGCGACGTCGCCATCGGACTATCCGACCGCACGCGGTCCGATCTCGACCGTTCCGTCCCCGCGAAAGTTCACCCCGACCCGTACGAGCCACTCGGCCGACGTGCGCGGGAAGTCCGCGCGGGCGTGCCCACCTCGCGACTCCTCGCGCGCGAGCGCCGCGAGCGTGAGCGCCGTCGCCACCTGGTGCACGTTCGTCGTCTCCCACTCCGCCAGCTGCGGCTCGCCCAGCGGCCGGCCGTCGTCGCGGCGCTGCTGCGCGTCCGCCGGGATCGCCGCCAGCGCGGCCAGCGCCCGCCGCAGCCCGTCGCCCGAGCGCAGCACACCCGGGCCGTCCGTCGCGACCCGCTGCACACGCGCCCGCGACGCCGCCGCCACGAGCGCCACCGGTCCCGGCCGCGGGCACGGCTCGACGTGCGGCAGGAACCCGCCCTCGATGCGCGCGGCGACGTCCCGCGCCGCCCGGTGGGCGAACACCAGACCCTCCAGCAGCGAGTTCGACGCGAGCCGGTTGGCGCCGTGCACACCCGTGCACGCCACCTCCCCCACCGCGTACAGGCCCGTCAGCGACGAGCGCCCGTCGAGGTCCGTGACCACGCCGCCCGAGTGGTAGTGCTGCGCCGGCGCCACGGGCACGAGGTCCGTCGCCGGGTCGATGCCGTGCTCGGCCAGCCGCTCGTGGATCGTCGGGAACCGCCGCCGCAGGAAGTCGGCACCCAGGTGGCGCGCGTCGAGCCACACGTGGTCGGAACCCGTCGCGGCCATCCGCCGCACGATCGCGTGGGCGACGACGTCCCGCGGCGCGAGCTCCGCGAGCGGGTGCTCGTCGGGCATGAAGCGCACGCCGTCGGTGTCGACCAGCAGCGCACCCTCGCCGCGCACCGCCTCGCTCACGAGGGTCAGCTGGCCCTTCACACCGGACCCGAGCCACAGCACCGTCGGGTGGAACTGCACGAACTCCAGGTCCCCCAGCAGCGCACCCGCGCGCAGGGCCGCCGCGATGCCGTCACCCGTCGCCTGCGCCGGGTTGGTCGACGAGCGGAACACCTGCCCGATCCCGCCGGTCGCCAGCACGACCGCCGGCGCCAGCGCGGCACCGACACCGTCCCGTGACCCCTCGCCGATGACGTGCAGCGTGACGCCCGCGACCGCACCGGGCGCCCCGTCGGGCCCCGGAGCGCCGGTGAGCACGTCGAGCACGAGCGCGTGCTCGATGACCTCGATGCCCGGGTCGTCGCGCACCGCCTCGATCTGCGCGACCAGCGCGCGCGAGATCTCCGCGCCCGTCGCGTCGCCGCCCGCGTGCGCGATCCGGTCCGCCAGGTGCCCGCCCTCGCGCGTCAGGCTGATCTCGCCGTCGGGCGTCGTGTCGAAGACCGCACCGCGCGCGACGAGCTCGTGCACACGGCGCGGGCCCTCGGTGACGAGCGTCTCGACGGCCCGCGGGTCGCACAGCCCCACGCCCGCGACGAGCGTGTCCTGCAGGTGCGCCGCCGGGGAGTCGTCCGGGTCGAGGGCCGCCGCGATGCCGCCCTGCGCCCACACGGTCGACCCCGACGACAGCACGCCCTTGGTGACGAGCAGGACGCGCCGCACGCGCGTGCGCAGCTCGAGCGCCGCCGTCAGGCCGGCGATACCGGACCCGACGACCACGGCGTCCGCGTGGACCGTCCACCCGGGGTCCGGCGCCGCGAGGCGGGTGGCGAGGCGGACGGACGGCAGGTCGGGCATCGCGGGCACGAGGGGACACTAGCGCTGCACGGCGCCCCGCCCTCGCGGCGTCCGACGCGTCGGCGTGGAGGGTTGCCGTCGCCTGGCGACGGCGACCCTCCGCGCGAGCCTCAGCGCGTGGCGGCGCGGCCCTCGCCCAGGGGCAGGCCCGACGCGACCAGGCCGGTCCGGGCGGTCCACCCGTCGGGCACCTGACCCGGGTCGTCGCCCGTGTCGACGATGCGGTTGTCCGCGTCGACGAGCACGACGTGCGGCGAGTACGTGCGCGCCTCGGCGTCGGACATCGTGCCGTAGGCGATGACGATGACGACGTCACCCGGGTGCACCAGGTGCGCCGCCGCGCCGTTGACGCACACCTGCCCGCCGCCCGGTTCGCCGGCGATCGCGTAGGTGGTCAGACGCGCGCCGTTGGTGACGTCGACGACGTCGACCTGCTGGCCCGGCAGCACGTCGGCCGCCGCGAGCAGGTCCGCGTCGATCGTGATCGAGCCGACGTAGTGCAGGTCGGCCGCCGTGACCGTCGCCCGGTGCACCTTGCCCGTCATCATCGTGCGCTGCAACGAGGTCACGCGGCACCCCCGGGTCGGTCGGTCGTCCCGGCCGTGAGGCGGCCGGCACCACGGCCGGCCGAGCGCGCGGCAGCGGCCGCCCCGCGCAGCGTCAGGGGCGCGTTGTCGATCAGACGCGTCGAGCCGACCCGTGCGGCGAGCAGCAGCAGCGCCTCGGACGTACCGCCGTCGGGCGGGCCGAAGGTCGCCGCGTCGACGACCTCGACGTAGTCGACCGCGTCGTCGGCGGCGAGCCGCTCGTCCAGCACCGCGCGCGCGGCGGCGCCGACCGCGTCGGGCCCGTCGCCCGCGTCGGCCGCACGCCGGCCCGCGTCGAGCGCCGCCGCCAGGCCGAGCGCACGCTCGCGCTGCCCGTCCGTGAGGTAGGCGTTGCGGCTCGACAGCGCCAGGCCGTCGCCCTCGCGGACCGTCGCGTGCACGGCCACGTCGACCGGCACGTCGAGGTCGTGGACCATGCGGCGGACGGCCGCGACCTGCTGCGCGTCCTTCTGCCCGAACACCGCGACGTCCGGCCGCGTCAGGTGCAGCAGCTTGAGCACGACCGTCAGCACGCCGTCGAGGTGGCCGGGGCGCGACGCGCCCTCCAGCACCTCGCCGATCCGGCCCGCGGTCACACGCACCGTCGGGTCGCCGTCGGGGTAGACGACGTCGACCGTCGGCGCGAACACCACGTCCTGCGCACGCAGCAGCCCCGGCCCCGACAACGAGGCCAGGTCGCCCTCGAGGTCGCGCGGGTAGCGCGCGAGGTCCTCGGCGGGGCCGAACTGCAGGGGGTTGACGAAGACCGTCACGACGACCACGTCGGCCAGGGACCGCGCGTGCGCGACGAGCGCCAGGTGACCGGCGTGCAGCGCGCCCATCGTCATCACCACGGCGCGCCGGTACGGGCGCGTGCCCGCGTGCGGCTCGGGGCGGGGCAGCGTCGTGGCGTCCTGCGCGGCGAGCGCCGCGACGAGCGCGTCACGGTCGCGCACCAGCGCGGGGTGGATCGTGCTCATGCGTCCTCCTGCGGCGGGGTGCCGCCGTCGTCGACCGGCCCCGCCGCAGCGGGTGGCTCCGGCGGTGTTCCGTGGTCCTCCTGCTCCAACACGGGAGGGCGCGAGTTGATGCCCGCCAGCGCGTCCAGGACGTGCTGCGCGTCGCCCGGGCGGACGAGCCCCGCGCCCAGCGCCCGCGCGGCCGCCGCACGGGACAGGGCACCGTAACCCGTCGGCACGTCGACCGCCCCGCTCGTCGCACCGAACGCCGTCAGCACCGCGACGTGCTCCGCGACCGTGCCCGCGTCGCCGCGGCGCACCGGGCCCGTGAGCGCCGCGATGGCCCCGGCACCCCCGGCGCCGGCACCGTCCTCGGCGCGCAGCGCACCGTCCAGCGCGGCCTCCAGCAGCGGGCGCAGCACCCTGCCGGGCTCGTCGACGCCCGCGGCACGCAGCGCCTGCGCCGCCTGCGCGACGAGCACGACCAGGTGGTTGGCGCCGTGCGCGAGGCCCGCGTGGTACAGCGGCCGCTGGTCCTCGTCGAGGACGACGGGCTCACCCCCGATCTCGACGACGAGCGCCTGGCCGATCGGCAGCACCGGCGCGGGCGCCGTCACGGCGAACGCGCACCCGACCACCCGCGCCAGGTCGAGCGACGTCCCGGTGAACGTCATGGCGGGGTGCAGCGCGAGCGGGATCACCCCGGCGGCGCGTGCGGGTGCCAGGACGGCCGTGCCGAACCGGCCCGACGTGTGCACGACGATCTGGCCGGTCTGCCACGCACCCGTCTCGGCCAGGCCCCGCACCAGGGGCGCGAGCGCGTCGTCGGGGACGGCGAGCAGGACGAGCTCGGCGCGGCGCACGACCTCCGGCACGTCGAGCACGGGGACGCCCGGCAGCAGCGTCGAGGCGCGCTCGCGCGACTCCGCCGACACCGCGGACACGCCGACCACGGGGTGCCCGGCGCCGCGCAGCGCGCTGCCGAGCACGGCGCCGACGCGACCGGCGCCGATCACGCCGACGCCGAGACGCCCCGGACGCGAGGCCGGGCCGGCACTCACGACCGGGGCTCCTCGGCTCCGGGGGACACCTGGGCAGCGCCGCCGGGGTGGGCGTCGGGGTCGGCGGCAGGGCCGGCGGCGGGGCCCGCGTCCGGGCGGTCGGCCGGGTGCGCGTCGTCGCCCGCGGCGTCGGCCGCGAGGACGGGGCGCGGGGGCTCGACGCCCGCGACCTGCGCGGCCGTGCCCAGGTCCGCCGCGGCGGTGCGCATCCACAGCTCGGGGCCGGCGACCGCGCGCGCCTCGCGGGCCCGCTGCGCCTGCTCCTCGAGCAGCGCCGCCGCGACGTGCTGGTCGAGGTGCTCGACGCGCGGGGTGACCGGCCCGGGGGTCGAGTGCGTGACGAACGACGCGAGCCGCAGGCGCCGCTGCAGCGGACCCTGCTCGAGCGCGAGGCTCTGCGTGCGCTCGTGCGGCACGACGACGACGCTGCGCCACCACCGGCCCGACCGCATGACGAGCGCCGTGCGCGTCACGAGCACACCGTGCCGGCGCCGGCTCAGCGGGTCGACCCAGCGCGCACGGTGCGGTGCGGGGGTGAAGCCGCCCTCGTCGTCGACGCCCGCGAGCGCCGCGTCGATCACGCGCAGCGGGTCGTCGACGCCCAGGTCCGGCAGCACGAGCCAGAGCGCCACGCCGGCCTCGGCGCGCGTCGCGACGGGGTGCAGCACCGACTCGGTCGCCGACTCGGCGCCGTACCCGGCGACGTTGATCTCGACCTTCCACCAGTCGGCGCGGCGCCACAGCGGCCCCTGGCTGAGCCGCACGGCCTGCACGCGCCCCGGCGGGACGGTCTGCGTGCGGGTCTCCGTCAGGCCGTGCCGCAGCCGGATGCCGTCGGGCGACGCCGCGGCGCGGAACGTCGCACCGGTGTTGATGCGCCCCCACACGTACCCGCCGCCGCCGAGCAGCGCGGGCACCAGCACGAACATGCCGCTGACGTCGCCCACGACGATGCTGACGACGACGGCCCCGACGGCCAGCAGGAGGAGGATCCACGGGGCGACCGACCGCAGGATCGACCCGACGAGCCGCGACATCGGCAGCTCGTAGACCTGCCGCTCGGGCGCCGCCGCGTACACGGGCGCCGCGGCCGACGTGCCCGCGGGTGCGGTGGCCGTCGAGGTGCCGTGCACGGTGCCGGACGCCGGGCCCGGTGCGGCCCCCGGTGCGGCCCCCGGCGCACCCGCACCGACCGCCGGGGCGTCCTCGGCCGCGTCCGGGGTCGTGCGCAGCGGCCCGACGCCCGCCGCGAGCGCGAGGATCTGCGCGCGCAGCGCCGTCGCCTCCGACTCGCGCAGGAACGCGAGCTGCACGGCCGAGCCCGACCCGCCCGCGACCTCGAGGTTGAGCTGCGCGAGCCCCAGCAGCCGCGCGAGCAGCGGCTGCACGACGTCGATCGCCTGCAACCGGTCCAGGCGCGCCTGCCGCTGCTGACGGAACAGCAGACCCGTGCGCAGGTGCACGGCCTCGTCCGTCACGGCGTACCGCATGACGCGCCACGCGAGGGCCGAGTAGGCGAACCCGACGACACCCACGAGCAGGACGACCCCGAGCACCACGAGCCAGGCGCGGCCCGGCCCGAGCGCGTCGGCGACCCCCCGCAGCGTCTCGGACATCTGGAAGCCGATGATCGCGACGAACGCGGCCAGCACCTTCCAGCCGCGCAGCGCCGGCGTCACCGGGTGCAGGCGGTGCCAGTCGTAGCCCTCCTCGCCCGCCGACTCCGGCACGGGGCGCAGCGCCGTGCTCACAGGCCCGCCAGCCGGGCCTCACCGCGCGACGCGAGGCGGTCGCGCAGCCGCGCCGCCTCCGCCGGCGGCAGACCGGGGATCGTCGCGTCGGTGCCGGGCGCCGCGGTGTGCAGCTGCACGGTCGCGATGCCGAGTCGGCGCGCGAGCGGCCCCGAGCTCACGTCGACGTACTGCATGCGCCCGTACGGGACGACGACGAGCGAGCGCAGGAGGATGCCGCGGCGGATCAGCAGGTCCTCGGCGCGCTCGGCGTACCGCAGCGCACGGACCTGCCGGTGCACGAGCAGCGCCCCCCACAGCAGCAGGGCCGCGAGCACGCCCGGCACGGCCCACAGCCAGGCCACGCCGATCGCCGCGGCCAGCGCGACCGTCGGGACGAGCAGCACCACGGCCCAGACCCCCAGCACCACGAGCCGAGCCGTGGCCAGGCGCGGCGAGACGGCGGTCCAGGCGACGTCGTGCAGGTCGAACGGGTCGGCGCCCGACGGCGCACCCTGCCCCTCGGGGTTCGTGGTCATGGCACCCATCCTCCCGCACCACCCCGCGCCTCCGGATCGTCCGCGCGGACGAGCAGGGGCCGCGGACGAGCACGGGTGCGCTCGCGCCGGACGGGCTCAGCCCGCCGACGGGTCGGGCTCGACGCGTCCGCCCAGCGCGGGCTCGTCGGCGTCGGGCGGCGGGATGCGGCACCAGTGCTCGACGACGAGGCCCACGACGGCCAGGGCGACCGCACCGAGCACGGCGACGCCCGCCGCCGCCGCGAGCCTCGCGTTGCCCGGCACGTCGGCGTCCATCAGCAGCGACAGCCCCTGCCCGCCGTACCAGCCGGTGAGCAGCGCACCCGTGTAGCAGGACGCCTTCGCCAGGACCGCGGTCCGCGCGGCGCGCACCGGGTCGAGCGTCGGCCGCCTGCCCCGCTGGTACTGGCGCACGGCCCAGCCCATCGAGAGCACGACCGCGGCGATCAGCAGCTCCACCGCGACGACGAGCCACGGCACGTCGGGCGGTGTCGCCGCACCGCGGCCCACGAGCATCCGCATGGCCCACCACGTGACCGCCGCGACACCGGCGGCGAGGACCACGAGCGTGCGTGCACGGGTCGCGCTCACGGCAGGTGCGCCTCCCCCGCGCCCTCGGCACCGTCCGGCTCGGGGTTGGCCGCCGGCACGGGCGCCGTGAGCCAGTCGAGCGCCATCCACCGCACGCCGTCCCGGTCGGGTGCGGTGGCGGCGAGCTGCGCGACGGGTCCGCCGCCGAGGCCGGGGAGGACGGCCTCGGGGTCGATCTGCGCCCAGGGCTGCAGCACGAACGCGCGCTCGTGCGCGCGCGGGTGCGGCAGCTCGAGGTCGTCGGTCACCGCGAGCGTGTCGCCGTAGACGACGATGTCGACGTCGAGCGTGCGCGGACCCCAGTGCTCGAGGCGCTCGCGCCCGTGCCGCTGCTCGACGGCGTGCACGGCGCGCAGCAGGTCGCGCGCCGCGAGCGTCGTGCGCGTCAGCACGACCGCGTTGAGGTAGTCCGGCTGCTCGGGGCCGACCGCGGCCGTGCGGGCCAGCGGCGAGACCGCGTCCACCTGGATCCCCGGTGTCGACGCGAGGTCCGCGACGGCCTGACGCAGCGTGTCCTGGGCGGGTCCCAGGTTCGCGCCCAGCGCGAGCACCGCCCGCACGGGGTGCGTCGGGGGGTCGTCGAGCGCGTCGAGGACGACCTCGCCGTCGACGACGTCGGGCACGGGCGCCATGAGCTCGGTCCGGGGACCGTCGAGGGCGTCGTGCGGCACGGGTGCCATGAGCTCGGTGCGGGGGCCGTCGGGAGCGTCGTGCGGCGACGGGCCGGACGCGGTCCGGGCGGGAGCGGCTGCCGCGAGGACGGCCGGCAGCACACCCGTCGGCACCGCCCCCGTCGGTGCGGGGCCGACGACGACCGCACCGCCCCCGTCGGGCCCGGCGTCGTGGCTGCGTCGCGACGCCTCCGACGACGGGGCCGCGGGGACCGCGCCGGACAGCGCACCGGACACCGAGACCCGCTCGGGCGGGGCTGCCGGCGGGGCCGACGGCGCGGCTGCCGGCGGGCCGGCGGCGGACGCGGCGACGGGCGGCGGCACCACGAGGGGCGCGGCGGGTGCCTCCGGTGCGGCCAGCGGGCTGCGCGAGGAGGCGTCCGGCGCGGCCGCGTGCGCGTCGGGCACGGCGCCTGACGACGCGGCAGCCGACGACGCGGCGGCCGACAACGCGGCGGCCGACGACGCCGTGGCCAGAGACCCCGCGCCCGACGACGCGGCGGCCGGGTCGGCCGTCAGCGGCAACGGCGCCGTGCGCGGCCGGGTGCCGCCGTCGGAGCGGCGCACCTGCCCCGTCGGGGCGCGGTACGGCTCGGCGGCCGGCAGCTTGGTGCGGTCGCGCCGGATCGAGACGACGACGTCGCCGAACGGCACGGTGATGGGCGCCTGCGGCTTGTGGACGGCGACGTCGACGGCCTGCACGTGCGGACGCGCGAGCACGGTGGCCGCGATCCGCTCCGCGACGGTCTCGATGAGGTCGGCCGGCTCCCCCGACAGGACCGCGGCGACGAGCTCGGCGACCTCGCCGTAGTCGACCGTGTGCGCGAGGTCGTCACCCGCGGCCGCACGACGCGTGTCCACGTGCACCACGACGTCGGCCACGAACGTCTGCCCCTCACGCCGCTCGTGCGCGAACACCCCGTGGTACCCGGTCGCGCTGATGCCCGTGAGCCGGATCTGGTCCAGCCGGCGCCCGCCGTCGTCGTGCACGTCGTCCTGCACGTTCACCGTGGTCCTCCCAGTGCGGCACGCGTCGTCGCGTGCCCTGCCGTCGTCTGCTCCGCCGCTGCCTGCTCCGCCTCGGCGGCCGTACCCGTCGCGTCGTCACGTGCCGCGGCCACCCAGCGGGCCGCCACGCGCACCGCCGCCGCCGACGCCGCCACCTCGTGCACCCGCACCGCCCACGCCCCGGCCGCGGCCGCCAGCGCCGTGACCGCCGCGGTCGCGTCGTCACGTGCCCCGGGCGGCGCCGGTGTCCCGTCCGGCCCGGCGAGCAGGTGCCCGAGGAACCTCTTGCGGCTCGCGCCGACCAGCACGGGGAAGCCGTCGGCCACGAGCTGCGGCAGGTGCGCCAGCAGCGGCCAGTTGCTCTCACCGGTCTTGGCGAACCCCAGGCCCGGGTCGAGCACTACCTGCTCGTCGCGCACCCCGGCCGCCCGCAGCGCGTCGACCCGCTGCGCGAGCTCGCGCCGCACGTCGGCGACCACGTCGTCGTACGCGTCGTGCGCGTCCATGACGTCGGCGTGGCCGCGCCAGTGCATCGCGACGTACGCGGCACCCGAGCGCGCCACGACCTGCGCCATGCCGGGGTCGGCCATGCCGCCCGACACGTCGTTGACCAGCACCGCGCCGCGCTCGACGGCCCGTTCGGCGACGACCGCGCGCGTCGTGTCCACGCTCACCGCCGCGCCGTGCGCGACGAGCCGCTCGACGACCGGCACCACGCGCTCGAGCTCCTCGGCGACCGGGACGCGTGCCGCGCCGGGACGCGTCGACTCACCCCCCACGTCGAGCAGGTCCGCGCCGTCACCCAGCAGCGCCAGGCCGCGCTCGACCGCCGCATCCACGTCGAACCAGCGCCCGCCGTCGGAGAACGAGTCGGGCGTGACGTTGACGACGCCCATGACGAGCGTGCGCACCGGGGTCCGCAGCGCCGCGGGCAGGGCCGGCAGGCGCGGCCCGTCCGGGTCGGCGCCGCGCGTGCTCACCCGCGTGTCCACCGTCGGCCGCTCAGCGCCCGAGGACCAGGCTCATCGCCTCGGCCCGGGTCGCGACGTCGCGCATCTGGCCGCGCACGGCCGACGTCACGGTACGTGACCCCGGTTTGCGCACACCACGCATCGACATGCACAGGTGCTCGCACTCCACGACCACGAGCACGCCCTTGGGCTGCAGCACGTCGACGAGCGCGTCGGCGACCTGCGACGTCAGCCGCTCCTGGACCTGCGGGCGCCGTGCGTACACGTCGACCAGGCGGGCCAGCTTCGACAGCCCCGTGATCCGACCGTCGCTGCCGGGGATGTACCCGACGTGCGCGACACCGTGGAACGGCACCAGGTGGTGCTCGCACGTCGAGTACACCTCGATGTCGCGCACCAGGACCATCTCCTCGTGGCCGAGGTCGAAGGTCGTCGTCAACACGTCGCGCGCGTCCATGCTGAGCCCGGCGAAGATCTCGCGGTACGCGCGGGCCACCCGGGCCGGCGTCTCGCGCAGACCCTCGCGGTCCGGGTCCTCGCCGACGGCGAGCAGCAGCTCGCGCACCGCGCGGGCCGCGCGCTCCTCGTCGTACGGCCCGACGGCGCGGCCGCCGTCGTCCCGCGTGCGGGCGATCGTGGACGGGGCACCGGCGGGATGGGGGGTCGTCGCGTCCGTCACGTCAGCGCGGCCCGTCCGTGTCCGGCGTGCCCTCCGGCGGGACCTCGACGACGGCCGTCGCCGGGCGCTCGGGGTGGGCCGCGGCGGCCTCGTCCTGCGGGATCACCGGGTGGCCGTTGAGCTCGGCCTTCTCCGCCGGCGTCATGACGGGCCCGCGGTCGGACACCGTGCGCTCGTCGCCGGAGATCCAGACGTCGCGCGGCGGGCGCTTGACCACCGGCGAGAACACCTCGGCGAGCTGCTGCTGGTTGAGCGTCTCCTTCTCCAGCAGCTCGAGGACGAGCGCGTCGAGCACGTCGCGATACTGCACGAGGATGTCGCGCGCCTCGTCGTGCGCGCGCTCGATGAGCGCCCGCACCTCGATGTCGATCGCGCCCGCGATCTCCTCCGAGTAGTCGCGCTGGTGGCCCACGTCGCGCCCGAGGAACATCTCGGACGACTCCTGGCCCAGCTTGATCGCGCCGAGGCGCGCGCTCATGCCGAACTGCGTGACCATCTTGCGCGCGGTCGACGTGGCCTTCTCGATGTCGTTGCTCGCACCCGTCGTCGGGTCGTGGAACACCAGCTCCTCGGCGACGCGTCCGCCCATCGCGTACGCGAGCTGGTCGAGCAGCTCGTTGCGCGTCGTGGAGTACTTGTCCTCCTGCGGCATGACCATCGTGTATCCCAGCGCGCGACCACGCGGCAGGATCGTCACCTTGGTCACCGGGTCGGTGTACCGCAGCGCCGCCGCCACCAGGGCGTGCCCGCCCTCGTGGTACGCCGTGATCTTGAGCTCCTTGACGTTCATCACGCGCGTGCGCTTCTGCGGGCCCGCGATGACACGGTCGATCGCCTCGTCGAGCGCCGAGTCGTCGATGACCTGCGCGCTGCGCCGCGCGGTCAGCAGCGCGGACTCGTTGAGCACGTTGGCCAGGTCCGCACCCGTGAAGCCGGGCGTGCGGCGCGCGACGGCCGTGAGGTCGACGCCCGGCGCCATCGGCTTGCCCTGCGCGTGGACCTGCAGGATCCGCTCGCGCCCCTTGAGGTCGGGCGGCTCGACCGCGACCTGCCGGTCGAACCGGCCGGGACGCAGCAGCGCGGGGTCCAGGATGTCGGGGCGGTTGGTCGCCGCGATGAGGATGACGTTGGTCTTGACGTCGAACCCGTCCATCTCGACGAGCATCTGGTTGAGCGTCTGCTCGCGCTCGTCGTGCCCGCCGCCCAGGCCCGCGCCGCGGTGCCGGCCGACCGCGTCGATCTCGTCGACGAAGATGATCGCCGGGCTGTTCTCCTTGGCCTGCTGGAACAGGTCGCGCACGCGGCTCGCGCCGACGCCCACGAACATCTCGACGAAGTCCGAGCCGGAGATCGTGTAGAACGGCACGCCCGCCTCGCCGGCCACGGCCCGCGCCAGCAGCGTCTTGCCGGTCCCCGGCGGGCCGTACAGCAGCACGCCCTTGGGGATCTTGGCGCCGACGGCCTGGAACTTGGCCGGCTCGGAGAGGAACTCCTTGATCTCCTGCAGCTCCTCGACCGCCTCGTCGACACCCGCGACGTCCGCGAACGTGACCTTGGGCGACTCCTTGCTCACGAGCTTGGCCTTGGACTTGCCGAAGCTCATGACGCGCGAGCCGCCGCCCTGCATGTTCGACATGAGGAACCAGAACAGGCCCAGGATGATGATGAACGGCAGCACCAGCGTCAGCAGGCTGCCCCACCACGACGGCTGCGGGACCTTGGACGTGAAGCCCTTGTCCGGCGCCGCGGCCGTGAGCGCGTCGACGACCTGCGGACCCTGCGGCGTGACGTAGAAGAAGTAGACCTGCGTGCCCAGGTCCCCGTCCTCGTCCGGATCGGGGTCGTACGCCTCGGTCAGCGTGAGGTCGACGCGCTGCGTCCCCTCCGTGACGAGGGCCTGCTCAACCTTGCCGTCCTCGAGGAGCTGGAGGCCCACGGACGTGTCGATCTGGTGGACCGTCGGCACGTTGAGCATGCCGAACGCCGCCAGCGACAGCGCGACGGCCAGGGCGACCCAGATGAACGGGCCGCGGAAGAGACGCTTGAAGTTCATGGGCGATCGGGGCGTGGCCCCTCATCCTCCGCTCGCAGGGACTCTGCCCTTGAAAGTACACGCTGGACCTGCCGGCCCCGCGTGGTGTTCGCCCACGGCACAGGCGGCCCCGGGCACGGTGCGTCGTGCCGGTGGGCCGTGCCGCCGGTCAGTGCTGGTAGACGTGCGGCGCCAGCGTCCCCACGAACGGGAGGTTGCGGTAGCGCTCGGCGTAGTCCAGCCCGTACCCGACGACGAACTCCGTCGGGATGTCGAACCCGACGTACCGCACCGGCACGTCGACCTTCGCCGCCTCGGGCTTGCGCAGCATCGTCGCGATCTCGACCGAGGCCGGCCCGCGCGAGCGCAGGTTCGACAGCAGCCACGACAGCGTCAGGCCCGAGTCGATGATGTCCTCGACGATGAGCACGTGCCGGCCCGTCAGGTCCGTGTCCAGGTCCTTGAGGATGCGCACGACGCCCGACGACTTGGTGCCGGACCCGTAGGACGACACCGCCATCCAGTCCATCGCCACGTTGCCGCGCAGCCGGCGCGCCAGGTCCGCCATCACCATGACCGCGCCCTTCAGCACGCCGACCAGCAGCAGCGGCTCGCCCGCGTAGTCCGCGTCGATCTGCGCCGCGATCTCGTCGAGCCGCGTGTGCAGCTGCTCCTCGCTCAGCAGCACCCGCTCGAGGTCGTCACCCATGTCCGCCGCGTCCACCGCTCACTCCCGGTCGTCGTGCTGGTCGTCGTGCTCGTCGGGCCGTGGCCCTGGGTCCCCCTGCGCGTGCGGGTGCGCGTCGCCCCCGCCGCCCGCCGCGGTCGGCAGGCCGAGGTAGAGCCTGCCACACGCACGTGACGCGATCCGGCCGCCCGGGAGGTGGAGGGGGCCCTGCCCGCGCCACTCGGCCACGAGCCCGTCGACGGCCAGCACGTGCACGCGTGCGAGCGCGCCCGCCGGGCAGCCGGCCCGCACCGCCGCGTCGTGCAGGGCACGTCGGCGGACGCCCGCGGGGGCCGCGGCGAGCGTCGCGACGTCGAGCACCACCGCGTCGGCGGACGGGTCGAGCAGCGACGACGCCAGGACGTCGGCGGCCAGCTCGTCGAGGGCGGCGGTCGCATCCGCGAGCGCGTCGGCCGTGCGCGCCAGCGCCTGCGCGACACCCGGGCCCAGGACGTCCTCCAGCAGCGGCAGCACCTCGCTGCGCACGCGGCTGCGCAGCGGCAGGCCGGCCGGCGGGCGGCTCTCCCGGTGCGGACCTCCCGGGGCGTCGGGGCGCGTGCCGGGCGCCCGGCCGTTCGTCGGGTCCTGCCACGGCACGAGGCCCTGCGCGGCGCACGCCGCCTCGGTGTCGGTGCGTCGCAGCGACAGCAGCGGGCGGCGCCAGCGCCCCCGCACGGGACGCATGCCGGCCAGCGCGCGCTCGCCGGACCCGCGCGCGAGCGCGAGCAGCACGGTCTCGGCCTGGTCGTCGAGCGTGTGCCCCAGCAGCACCGCGGTCGCGCCCAGCTCGTCGGCGGTCGCGCGCAGCGCGTCGTAGCGGGACGCGCGCGCGGCGGCCTCGGGCCCGCCGGCCGTCCCCACGGCGACGCGCACGACGCGCACCGGGTCGAGCCCGAGGCCCCGGCACGCCGCCGCGGCATCCTGCGCGACGTCGTGCGAGCCGCGCTGCAGCCCGTGGTCGACGACGACCGCACCGGCCCGCCACGAGCCGCCCGCGGGCGCCTCCCAGGCCAGGCCCGCGGCGAGCGCGAGCGAGTCCGCACCGCCCGAGCACGCGACGAGCACCGTCGAGCCCGGTGCGACGTCCGCGAGCGCGCGGCGCACCGCGACCCGCACCGCGGCGACCGCGGGCACCGGGCCGGTCACGGCCGGCACACCCGCGTCGCGCCGGACCGCATCGGCCCGGCACGGCTCATCCGTGCACGCGGCGCACCCACGCGACGGGGTCGCCGATCTCCGCGGCGCTCGGCAGCGCGTCCGGTCCGGCCCACACCGCGTTGAGACCGTCGAGGCCGACGCGTCCGCGCACCGCCCGCACGAACGCGGCGCCGTCGCGGTACTGCGCGAGCTTGAGGTCCATGCCCAGGAGCCGTCGCACGAGCCGGTCGAGGCCCTTGGCCCGCGCCGCCTCGTCGCGGCGGCGCTCGAACGCGCGGCGGATCGCCCGCACGCTCGGCACGACCTTCGGGCCGACCTCGTCCATCATCACGTCGGCGTGGCCCTCGAGCAGCGACATGATCGCCCCGACCTCGTCGAACACCGCGCGCTGCCGGTCGGTCAGCAGGGACAGGACACCGCCGTCACCGTCCGTCACGGCCCGCACGAGCGCACCCAGCACGTCGTCGAGGCGCGGCAGCGCGGGCCGGTCCTCGCGCCCGTCGCCGGGTGCGGCGTCGGCCAGGTCGGACAGCAGCTCGGCGGAGCGCGCCCGCAGGTGGTCGGCCAGCCACGGCGCGGTCGCGAACTGCAGGGCGTGCGTCTGCTCGTGCAGCGACACCCACAGGTGGAAGTCGCGCGCGTCGACCCCGAGCTGCCGCTGCGTGGCCAGCACGTTGGGCGCCACGAGCAGCAGGCGCCCGGCCTGGCCCGGTGCGGCGGTGAACGGGTCGTACTGGCCGATGACCTTGCCGGACAGCAGCGCGAGCACGCCGCCGACCTGCGCGGCGGCGGCCAGCCGCGCCGGCTCGGGCACCACGACCGGCGAGCCGTCGCGCCGCGTCGCCAGGGGCGCGGCCATGACGGCGAACATCTCGGCGTTCGCGGACGCCCAGCGGGCACGGTCGACGACGAGGACGCGCGAGACCGCCTCGGGGTCGCGGCCGTCGGCGGGCGTCATACCGGTCGCGTCGACGACGTGCCGGGCGGCCACGGTGGCCGAGGCGCGCAGGTCGTCGACGAGCTCGACCAGGGTCGCCCGGTCCGCGACGGGGCCGGGCGCGGCGACGCGCCCCGCGAGGCGCGCGGCCGCCCGCCAGTCGACGGGGCCGGGGGCGGTGGGTTGCACCGGGCCACGGTAACCCGCACCGACGCCGAGCCGCCCGCGCCCGTGGGGACCCGCCGGACCCGGGCCGGGCCTCACGGGCCCCGCGACCCGGAGGCGGCGTCGCACGGCCCGCACGCGCGCGCCTGCATCGCCCACAGCGCCGCGTAGCGCCCACCCCGCGCCACGAGGTCGTCGTGGGTGCCCTGCTCGACGGCCCGCCCCTCGCCCAGCACGACGACGTGGTCGGCCAGCCGCACGGTCGACAGCCGGTGCGTCACAAAGACCGTCACACCCCCCACCCGCGCCGCCACCTCGGCCGCCGTCGCCTGGTACGCGTCGACGAGGGCGTCGCAAGCGCGCGGCGACGATCCCGGGAAATTCACAGGATTCGCCTCGCAGGTGGGTGAGCCACAGTCACCCGAGCACGACCGCGCGGTAGGACGGCACAATCGCTGAACGTCTATGAGATGGGCGCTGGCGAAGGAGGGCGCAGCCGACCCGCGCGATCGGCACGCGACGGCACGGCGCCGCGCTGCCCCCGACGGCACACGCCGGGCACCGTTGGAGGACACCTCGACGCGGACGCACCACCGGGCACGCCGGACGCGGCCCCGGCGCACGCACCGGCGCGCAGGGGCCTGCACAGGGCGTTCCAGCGGCCCCTGGCGCTCAGCGAGCCGAGCGAGGCCGTCCCTCAGGGGGCCGACGTGCCCGCGCGCCCGTAGCGGTCCTCGAGTCGCTCGACGTCGTACTCCCACCCCGGGGCCGCGGTCGAGACCTCGGCGAACACGACGTCCTCCACGGCGGTGAGCCGGTGCACGACACCCGCGGGGAGGTGGATCGTGTCGCCCACCTCGAGCCGGCGCGACTCGAGGACCTCGGAGCTGTCGCCGTAGTCCACGTCGGCCACGCCCTGGACGATGGTGATCGTCTCGGTCTTGCTCCGGTGGTACTGCAGGCTCAGCCCGTGACCGGCGTGGACGTGGATGATCTTGCCCACGTACAGACCGGGGTACTCCGCGAAGACGTGCTCGCTCCCCCAGGGCTTCGTCACCACGCGCGCGCTGAAAACGTCCACCGACTCGGTCACGCTCTTCCCTACGACGATATCCGGTCGATCACGATAGCCGACCCCACCTGCCCGAGCACACCCGCCCCGGGCACCACCCACGGGGCCCCGCCAGGGTGCGGGTCCCGCCTCAGCATCCCGGCTCCTCGGTCCGCGACGCGATCCGTCGCGCCTCGTCGAGGAGCGCGTCCCCCCACCGGTCCCACAGCCCCTCGAGCCGGCGCGAGAACCGCGCGACCCGGAATGCGCCGTCCGTGAACGGCGTGTGCAGACCCAGGATCGGAAGCCTGCCGCGCACACCGTCGGCGACCGACGCGGGCGCGGCGGCGCCGTCCACCACGTCGAAGTCGACGAGACCGGCCTCGAGGTCCCACTGCACGACTGGCCAGGCGCGTCCGGCGTTCGCCGCCCGCCGCTGCCAGGCGTCGAAGAACTCGACGGACTCGCGGACCGGCACCCCGATCTCCCGGGCGCCGACGAACAGCTCCACCTCGACGTGCCGATGCTTGGCGGCAAACCGCTTCATGTTCGTCGTGTTGGTCACGCGGTTGGCGGCACGGTCCCGCGGCTGCGGGAGCTCGAGTGCCCACGCGTCATCGGACCACACGAACCGTGCACCCGCCAGGTGCACGCGGTACGCGAGCTCCAGGTCCTCGGCACCCCAGCCCTCGAACGCCTCGTCGAAGCCGCCGACGTCCCGCAGGAGCGACGTCGGCACCGAGACGTTGGTCGTCCAGAACAGCCGCCAGGGGGACGGCGCCGACGCCAGGCCCTGCGCCTCGTCGCGCCGCATGTCGACGAACTCGTCGCTGCGCGCCGCGAGCGCCAGCGCCTCCTGGTTGGTGCCGTCCAGCACAGCCCTGGACACGTTGCCCGCCACGTCGATGTCGAAGCGGTAGCCGACGGCATTGCCGATCACCGCGCGCGGGGTGGCCTCCTCCCCGCGCAGGTACGGCAGGTGCACCTCGGCGTGCGCCCGCAGGTAGCCGGGGCCGGCAAGCGCCCCGCAGTCGAGCATCACCGTCACCGACCGGCGTGCGAGCGCGATGCCGAGGTTCCGGGCCGCGGCGACCCGGTGCCCCCGGTCGGTCTGCCACACGTACCTGACGTCCAGGTCGCGGGCGACCTCGGTCACGACCTCCGACGTGCCGTCGGACGAGCCGTCGTCGCAGACCACCACCTCGAACGGCGGGCAGCCGCCCTGCGCCTGGTCCACGAGGCTCCGCAGAGTCCGCGTCAGGAGCGCGCGGCGGTTGTACGTGGGCACCACCACGGTGACCCCTTCGAGCACGTCGTCCCCCGTCCTCTCGGCCGGCGGGCGGGATCCGGGTGGGGACTGTACCGGTCGAACCGGACGGGCTCGTGACCGGACGAGCTTGTGCTCAGCGGCAGCCGCACGCCGCGAGCGCCGTGACGAACCCGTCGATCGCCTGGCGCGGCGCCCACTGCCCGCCCTCGGGCGTCTGGTCGGCCATGACGACGAACACGAGCTGGCGGCGCTGCGCGTCGAGCACGGTCCCCGCCAATGAGGTGACCCGCGGCAGGGAGCCGGTCTTGGCGCGGACCAGGCCGCGCGCGTCGGACTTCGTGAACCGGTCGGCAAGGGTGCCGTTCAGGCCCGCGACCGGCATGCCGACGGCCACGTCCCGCAGGCCGGCGCGGGCGGGGTCGGTGGTGAGGCGCACGAGGTCGGCCAGCAGGGACGGCGACAGGGACGACCCGGCGCCGAGACCCGACGCGTCGGCGAGCCGCGCCCCGGTCACGTCGATCCCGAGCGTCGCGACCTGGCGCAGCACGGCCTGCGTGGCGCCGTCGAAGCTGGGCGGCAGCCCGGCGTCGAGCGCGACGAGCCGTGAGACGACCTCGGTGATGGAGTTGTCGGACGTCTCGAGGAAGTGGTGGACGACGTCGACGACGGGCGCGGACTCGACGCGGGCGATCTCGTCGCCCGTGGCCGGGCCGCGTGTGCGCGTCGGACGGCCCTCGACGCTCACGCCCACCTCGGCGAGCCGCTGCACGAAGACGTCGGCCGCCTGCATGGACGGGTCGGTGGAGCGTGGCGCGTACTCGCCCTCGCGCAGCCGGCCCACGTCGACCGCGAGCGCGGTGACGGGTGCGACGAACCCCTCGTTCACGTTGGCCGGGTGCCACGCCGGGCTGACGGCCGGCCCGGTGAACAGCGAGTCGTCGACCACGAGGCGCACGGTGGTCACACCCTGCAGCGCGAGGGCGGACGCGGTGCGCGCCGCGAGGTCCGCGAGCCCCGCGTGGCCGAGGGTGGCCGTCGGGTCGCCCGCACCCGCGGAGAGCATCATGTCGCCTCCGCCGACGATCGCGATCGTGCCGTCGTCGACCCGCACGACCCGCGTGGCCAGCGTCGCCCCGGGGTCGAGCGCGGTCAGCGCGGCGACGCCCGTGAGCAGCTTCGCGGTCGACGCGGGGACCCGTCCCGCGTCGGGGGCGTTGGCCGCCAGCACCTCGCCCGTGAGCTGGTCGACGACCGTGACGCCCACGCCCGGGCCGAGGCGGGCGTCGACGACGAGCGCGTCGACGAGCTCCTGCAGCTGCCCCGCGACCGGCAGCGGGACCTGCGGGTCGAGGTCGCCCAGGGCGCGCGGTGCGGCCGACGGCTCGACCGCGCCCGGGGCCGTCGGGAACGGCAGGGGGTCGGGGACGGGCGGCGCGAGCGTCACGATCCCGGGGACCACGTCGTACGCGTCGGCCGTCGCGTACGCCCCCGCCGCGAGGACCACCACGACCGTGCCCACGCCCGCGACCCGTGCCGCTGTGGTCATCGTCACCCGCCTCGTCGTGCCGCGGCTTCGGTACCGCCGCGTCGGTGCGTCAGACTACTGTCCGAGACAGCGGCGCCCGGGGGGTCGACGCGCCCGCAGGTCGACCGACCCCCACCGCCGGCGGCGGGGACGCGTGGAGGGAAGCACAGTGGAGTTCGACGTCACGATCGAGATCCCCAAGGGGCAGCGCAACAAGTACGAGGTGGACCACGCCACGGGGCGCATCCGCCTCGACCGGATGCTCTTCACCTCGACGCGGTACCCCGACGACTACGGCTTCATCGAGGGCACCCTCGGCGAGGACGGCGACCCGCTGGACGCGCTCGTGCTCCTGGAGGAGCCGACGTTCCCGGGCTGCCTGATCCGCTGCCGCGCGCTCGGGATGTTCCGCATGCGCGACGAGGCGGGCGGTGACGACAAGGTGCTGTGCGTGCCGACGGGCGACCAGCGTGCCGCGTGGCGCCAGGACATCGACGACGTGTCCGACTTCCACCGCCTGGAGATCCAGCACTTCTTCGAGGTCTACAAGGACCTCGAGCCCGGCAAGTCCGTCGAGGGCGCGCACTGGGTCGGACGCGCCGACGCGGAGGCCGAGATCGAGCGCTCGCGGCAGCGTGCGATCGACTCGGGCTACGACCACTGACCCGAGACCGCTGAGCGTCCGGCCGACGGGTGCCGGACCGCGCGCTCGCGCCGGAGCGGGGTGCGTGCGCCGGTGCGTCAGGGGCGGCCGGCGAACGGCATGGTGCTCGACCAGCGCATCGGGGTGACGCGCAGCGGCACACCGGGCTTGGACGCCTCGACGATCTGCCCGTTCCCGGCCCACATCGCCACGTGGTAGATCGTGCCGGGGTCGTTCGTGTTGGTCGCCCAGAAGACGAGGTCGCCGGGCCGCAGCTGGTCGTAGCCGATCTTGAGGACCTGCTTGTACTGGTCGCGCGACGTGCGGTTGATGGTCACACCGGCCGCGCGCCACGCCCCGCTCGTCAGACCCGAGCAGTCGTAGCCGTCGGGGCCCGTGCCGCCGTAGATGTACGGCAGGCCGACCTTCGACTGCGCCCAGGCGACCGCCGCGGCCCCGGCGGCCGCCGAGCCGCGCGACGTGCCGGTGCCCAGCCCGTAGGGGTTCGACGGGGCCGGGGCGGGCGCGGGGGGCGGCTCCGGGGCGGGCGCCGGGGCGGGTGGGGCCGGCGGCGGTGCGGGGGCCTGAGACGGGGCGGGCGCGGGCGCCGAGCCACCGGACGAGCCGCCCGAGGACCCCTCGCCCGACGGCGCCGAGCCGGACGAGCCGCCCGACCCGCCGGCTGCCGGTGTCCCGCCCGTGGCAGCACCGCCGCCGCCGGCGCCCGCCGGAGCGCCCCCGGTGGTGGCCGGCGGCTGCGTGCGCTGCGCCTGCGCGGCGGCGTCGGCGCGTGCGCGACGCTCGGCGTCGAGGGCGTCCTGCCGCGCGCGCTCGACCTCGGCGCTGGTCTGCCGTGCCGCCGCGAGCGCGGAGATGAGCCCGTCGCGCTCGGCCTGCCCGGCCGCGAGCGACGCCTCGGCGTCCGACTGCGCGCGCTCGGCCGCGGCCAGCGCGTCCTGCGCCGCGTCGGCGGCCGCGACGGCGTCCTGCGCGGCGTCGGCGGAGCGGCGCTCCATCGTCTCGGCGACGAGCAGCGCGGCCTGGTACTCCTGCACCGCCTCGTCGGCCTTGCCGGTCGCCTGGTTGAGGGCCGTGGTGCGGCGCGCGACGTCCTGGAAGCCCTCGGCGGACAGCGCGGCCTCGAGGAGGTCGGCCGAGCCACCGGTGCGCGCGAGCTGACGGGCGAACGTGACGAGCTTGCGACGGGCCTGCTCGGCCTGCCCGGCGGCCTCGTCGGCGCGTCCTGCGGCCTCCCGCGCGCGGCTGCGGGCCGCGTCGGCGTCCGCGACGGCCTGCGTGTAGCCCTCGCCCGCGACCTGCACCGCGATCTCGGCGGCCTCGGCGGACGCGGCGAGCTCGGCGAGCCGGACCTCCATCTGCGCGACCGACTGCTGCGCGCGCCCGACCGCGGCGCGCGCGTCGCGCACGTCGTCGGCGGACGGTGCGGCGGCGGCGGGTGTGCCCACCAGGCCGAGCGTCAGCAGTCCGACCGGCAGCAGCGCGAGCGGGCGCCGGACGCGCCGGGCGAGGGGACGCCGTGCGGCGCGCGCGCACGCGTCGGCCGCTCCCGCACGGAGGGCCGGCCGGGGCTCGGGTGTCACGTCTGCGTCACGCACTCTGGGCACGCTACCTGTGGGATTCCCACAAGAGAACACCTGTCACACACGTCCCAGAAGTCACATCGTTGTGGTTCGGGATCAAACCGGACAGACCTCCTCGGCCGATCGGGTGACCTCCCCGACACACCACCACCACCCACCCTTCCCACCCCACCCCTCCCCCGCACGCCTCCCCGCCACCCCGCCGACCGGAACCCGACTCACCGTTGCGGGGCCGTACCGGTGAGCCAGGTTCCGTTCGCGGCCCACCCACCCCACCGACCGGAACCCGACTCACCGTTGGGCGGCCATATCGGGGAGTCGGGTTCCGGTCGCGACCACCCGTCGACCGGAACCCGACTCACCGTCGGCGGGTCGTATCGGGGAGTGGGGTTCCGGTCGCGGGTCACCCACCCCGCCGACCGGAACCTGGGTCACCGTCACGGGGTCGTTTCGGGGAGCCAGGTCCCGGTCGCGGCCTACCCGCCCCGCCGACCGGAACCTGGGTCACCGTTGCGGGGTCGTATCGGGGAGTGGGGTGGCGGTCGTGGACAAAGGGTCTCGGATCGTGAGACGGGCGTGCCGAGGAGTGGGACGCGACCCGTACTCTCATGCCATGTTCCGTCGAATGTGTCGCTGACCAGCGCACGTTCGGCCTGCCCGCGGGCCGGTCACCCCGGCGTCGGGGTCGCCGTCACCGCGTCCCGGCCGGGCCACCGGCTCGGCACGTGCGCCTTCCACCTGACCCCCCGCGGGGCGGGCGTCGACAGCGCGCTCCTCGGGTGACGTCCCCCCTCACCCACCGACCCACCGGCAGGACGCCGGCCCCGAGGAGCAGACCATGAGCAACGAGAGCTGGAGCTTCGAGACCCGCCAGATCCACGCGGGCCAGACCGCCGACGCCGCCACCGGCGCACGCGCCCTGCCGATCTACCAGACGACGTCGTTCGTCTTCGACTCCGCCCAGCAGGCCGCGGACCGGTTCGCGCTCAAGGAGCTCGGGCCGATCTACACGCGCATCAACAACCCGACCCAGGAGGTCGTGGAGAACCGCATCGCGAGCCTCGAGGGCGGCGTCGGCGCGCTGCTGCTCGCGTCGGGCCAGGCGGCCGAGACGTTCGCGATCCTCAACATCGCCGAGGCCGGCGACCACGTCGTCGCCTCCCCCAGCCTCTACGGCGGCACGTACAACCTGCTGCACTACACGCTGCCGAAGCTCGGTATCGAGACGACGTTCGTCAGCGACCCCCACGACGCCCAGGCGTGGCGCGACGCGATCCGCCCCAACACCAAGCTGTTCTTCGCCGAGACGATCCCCAACCCGCAGGCCGACATCCTCGACATCGAGCTCGTCGCCGGCGTCGCCCACGAGCACGGCGTGCCGCTGGTCGTCGACAACACGGTCGCGACGCCGTACCTCATCAACCCGCTGCAGTGGGGCGCGGACGTCGTCGTGCACTCGGCGACCAAGTACCTCGGCGGGCACGGCTCGGCGATCGGCGGCGTGATCGTCGACGGCGGCACGTTCGACTACGCCCAGCACCCCGAGCGGTTCCCGAACTACAACACGCCCGACCCGTCGTACAACGGCCTGGTGTTCGCTCGGGACCTGGGTGTCGGCGGCGCGTTCGGCGTCAACCTGTCGTTCATCCTCAAGGCCCGCGTGCAGCTCCTGCGCGACCTGGGCGCCTCGATCAGCCCGTTCAACGCGTTCCTCATCGCACAGGGCATCGAGACGCTGTCGCTGCGCGTCGAGCGGCACGTCGCCAACGCCGAGAAGGTCGCGCGGTGGCTCGAGGCCCGCGACGACGTGCGCACGGTCCACTACGCGGGCCTGGAGTCCAGCCCGTGGCACGCCGCCCAGCTCAAGTACGCGCCCCGCGGCGCGGGCGCGGTGCTCGCGTTCGAGCTCGACGGCGGTGCCGCGGCCGGTCAGGCGTTCGTGTCGGCGCTCGAGCTGCACTCGAACGTCGCGAACATCGGGGACGTGCGCTCGCTCGTCATCCACCCCGCGTCGACGACGCACAGCCAGCTCACGCCCGAGGAGCAGCTCCGGTCGGGCGTCACGCCCGGCCTGGTGCGTCTCGCCGTGGGCATCGAGCACATCGACGACATCCTGGCCGACCTCGACGCGGGCTTCCGCGCGGCCAAGGGCGCCTGAGACCCTGCTGCCGGCACCGACGAGAGGCTCCTGCGCGATGACCCAGCCCGACCCCCGCACCGACGCACCGGACCGCACGCCCGCACGGCGTGCGATGCCCGGCGCGGGGTCGGACGCGGTCGACGTGCCGGACCCTCTCGTCGGACGTCGTGCCCGCCGTGGCGCGACGCTCGGCAGCCGCCGCCCGCTGCCGGACCGTCCCGCCGTCCCGGCGAGCGCGGCCTGGCGCGACGGGGACGACCCGGGGCGCCGGCAGTTCGCCGACCTCGGGCCGCTGAAGCTCGAGTCCGGCGGACGGCTGCCGACCGTGCGCCTGGCGTACGAGACGTGGGGCGAGCTCGACGAGGACGGCAGCAACGCCGTGCTCGTGCTGCACGCCCTGACGGGCGACTCGCACGTCACGGGCGCCGCCGGCCCGGGCCACCCGACGCCCGGCTGGTGGCAGTCGATGGTCGGGCCGGGCGCGCCCATCGACACCGACCGCTGGTTCGTCGTCGCACCCAACGTGCTGGGCGGCTGCCAGGGGTCGACGGGCCCGGCGTCGACCGCGCCCGACGGACGCCCGTGGGGCAGCCGGTTCCCGCTGCTGACGGTGCGCGACCAGGTCGCGGCCGAGCTGCGCCTCGCGGACCTGCTGGGCATCGACTCCTGGGCGCTCGTCATCGGCGCGTCGATGGGCGGGCAGCGCGTCCTGGAGTGGGCCGCCACGGCACCCGACCGCGTCGACGCGGTCGCCGCGATCGCGACGTGCGCGCAGACCACCGGCGACCAGATCGCGGGCTTCCACACCCAGCTCACCGCGATCACCGCCGACCCGCGCTACCGCGACGGCGACTACTACGACGTCGCGGACGGCGACGGCCCGCACGTCGGCATCGGCATCGCCCGGCAGATCGCGCACCAGACCTACCGGTCGGCGCTCGAGCTCGACACGCGGTTCGGCCGCATCCCGCAGGGCGCCGAGGACCCGTTGGAAGGCGGGCGGTTCGCCGTGCAGTCGTACCTCGACCACCACGGCGACAAGCTGGCGCGCAGGTTCGACGCCAACACGTACGTCACGCTGACGCGCACGATGATCACGCACGACCTGGGACGCGACCGTGGCGGCGTCGAGGCCGCGCTCGCGCAGGTCACCGCCCGCGCCCTGGTCGTCGCGGTCGACAGCGACCGGCTGTTCACACCCGCGCAGTCCGAGCGCGTGGCGGCCGCGATCCCCGGTGCCGGTCCGGTGCGGTACGTGCACTCGGACTACGGGCACGACGGCTTCCTCATCGAGGAGGACCAGGTCGGCCGGCACGTCGCCGACTTCCTGCGCGAGGGCGCGCGGACGCGCTGAGCGGGTGCCGCGGTCAGCGGGTGCCGCGTCAGCGGGTGCCGATCCCGGTCGAGACCCTGCCGAGGCCGACCTCGAGAGTCGGCAGCGAGAGGACGTCGTACGCGACCGCGTCGGTGAGCAGCGCCAGCAGCACCGCCCACGGGCCGGGGCCCACGACGCCCGTCGGCTCGCACGTCACCCACCGCCGCACGAGGCGGTGGTGCGCCTGCACCGTCATCAGGATGCGTCCGGCGTCGTCGACCCAGGAGCCGCCGTCGCCCCACAGGCCGTCCGGGCGGTAGTGCACGGCCAGGTCGCCGATGCGGCCCGGCCGCCGCAGGCGGAACACCGGCCGCGCGGCGAGCCAGGCGATCTCGGTGCCGGCCGCGTCGACGACGCTGACGTACGAGCCGGGGGAACCGTGCACCACCCAGGTGCCGTCGCTCGTCTCGACCGCGACGGCGCGGCGCTGGTACCGCACCACCGCGAGAGGCCCGTCGGCGCACCGCACCTCGGGCGGGCCGAGCCGCATGACACGCGGCACGGTCCACAGCACCTGGCCGGCGTGGCCCACCTGCCGGAGCGGCACGGGCGGGCTGTCCTGGGTCACGCAGCCATCGTGGCAGCGCCGGGCCGTCGGCCGCGTGCGCCGAACGGCGGACGAGCCCGCGCGAGCCGGTGCGGCACGGCACGATGGACGCATGACCGTCGACGTCGCGACCGCCACCACCGCCCTGCGCAGCCAGTGGGAGCGCCTGCACGCCTGGGTGGAGCTCATGGCGGACCCTCGCCTGGGCCGTGAGGCGTCGGTGCTCGACGGGTGGAGCATCGTCGAGCTGTGGGCGCACCTGGGCCGCGCGATGGACGCGCTGGCCGTCTGCACGCCGCTGCCGGCCGGGACGGTCCCCCTGAGCCTCGCGGAGTACCTGGGGTCGTACGCGGGGCGTGCGGCCGACATCGCGGAGACGACGCGCCGGCTCGCCGACGAGCACGCCACCGACCCGGTCGGGTACGTCACCGCGTCGGCCGCGGCCGCGTTCGCGAGGCTCGACGAGCTCGGCCCGGGCGACCCGGTGGTGCAGGCGCGGCGCGGACCCGTGCGGCTGTCGACGATGACGGTGTCGCGCGTCGTCGAGCTCGTGGTGCACGGCGACGACCTGTACCGGTCGGTCCGCCGGGCACGCGACGCCGACGCCGTCGCGGACCCGGTGGACCGCGACGCGCTCGCGCTCGTCGCCGACGAGCTGCTCGCGATCGTCCGCGCACGCGGCGGCTGGGACCTCGAGGTCGCCGACGCCCGCCGCTGGGTGCGCCTGGCCGCCGGGCGCGCACCGTACGACGTCGACGAGCTCGCCGTCGCGCTGCAGCCGCGCTACACGTCCGACGCGGTCCCCGACCTGGGGCGCATGCTGCCGCTGCTGTGACGGGTGCTGCGACCGCACGCCGCGCGCGGGGCAGGCCCGGCAGGCGTCAGTCAGAACCGTACGGATCGTCGACGCACGCCTTGGCCTGCGGACCGCTCGGCTCGTACTCCTCGCTCAGCACGTACTGCTCGAACGCCGTCCCCGTCAGCTCGTGACCGTCGGGCACGTCGTGACGTCGGAAGCACTCCTGGACCAGATCGCCCAGGCTCAGGCCGCGCGGGTTGTCCCGCATCTGGTGGTACAGCGACGAGATGTTCCACGTGGTCCCGATCGCGCACCCGTCCACGAGCTCACGGAAGACGGAGTCCGCCTCTTCCTGAGTCGCGAACGAGGCGTAGAAGTCGTCCAGCGGTCCGATGTCGTGCCCACCGCTCTCCGGGAACCCCACGTCGAAGCCGTAGCCGGCCGCATCGATGCACGTACGGAAGAGCTCCTGCGCCTCACGCAGCTCGGCGTCGGACACGGTGTAGTCCGCGAGGGCGGCGCGCTCGACGTCGCTCGGGTCGTCCGCGAGCACGCGATCGATCTCGGCCACCCACATGGCAGCGACGCCGGGCTCCGGCTCCTCGACGGAGCACCCCGCCAGGGCGATCAGCGTGGGAAGCACGACAGAGACGCCCCGTCGGAACCGCCGCGCTCGTCGCTCCGTGCTCCACGATGTCCTCACGCTTGCCATCCTCTCGTCCACGGGGTCCGGCGCCCACGACCGGACGGGTGCTCCACGATGTGACGCCCCCGTCCGCGTCGGCGCGAGGCTGGGGCTAGCGTGAGGCATGCTCTCGGCCCGTGTCGTGTCCTTCTCGCCCGACGACCCGCTGAGCGGGCTCGTGGTCGACGACGCTCCACAGCCGGCCGTCCCCGACGAGTTCACGACGGTCGACGTGCGCGCCGCGTCGCTCAACCACCACGACCTGTGGTCGCTGCGCGGCGTGGGCCTGCGCGCCGAGCAGCTGCCGATGGTCCTCGGCACCGACGCCGCCGGCGTCACGGCCGACGGGCGCGAGGTCGTCGTGCACGCCGTCGTCGGCGGTCCCGACGGGCGCGGCGTGCCGGCCGGCGAGCCCCGCACGCTGCTGTCCGAGCGGTACCCCGGGACGCTCGCCGAGCGCGTCGCCGTCCCCGCGTGGAACCTCGTCGACAAGCCCGCCGGCCTGACGTGGGTCGAGGCCGCCTGCGTGCCGACCGCGTACCTCACGGCGTACCGCATGCTGTTCCGCTCCGGCGGTGCGCGGCCCGGGCAGCGCGTCCTCGTGCAGGGTGCGGGCGGGGGCGTGGCCGTCGCGGCCGTGCAGCTCGGGGCGGCCGCAGGGCTCGAGATGGTCGTGACGGGCCGGGACGCTGCCAAGCGCGAGCGCGCCCTCGGGCTCGGCGCCGCGCTGGCGGTCGAGCCGGGGACGCGGGTCGGGCCCGTCGACGTCGTCCTGGAGACCGTGGGGCGGGCGACGTGGGAGCACTCGGTGCGCTCGGTGCGCCCGGGCGGGCGGATCGTCCTCGCGGGACTGACGTCCGGCGACCCGGCACCGGCGTCGCTGACCCGGGTCTTCTTCCAGGAGATCAGCGTGGTCGGCGCGACGATGGGCACGCGCGACGAGCTCGGCGACGTCCTCGCGTTCCTCGCGCGCACGGGCGTGCGGCCCCTCGTCGACTCGACGTACCCGCTCACGCGCGCGGCCGACGCGCTGGCCCGGCTCGCCGGGGGCACGCACGTCGGCAAGATCGTGCTCGAGGTCTGACGCGCCGTGCAGCCGCCACCCGACCTCCCGGGCCCGCCGTCAGGCGCGGCCTCCGACGCCGCGGCCGAGCCCCCACCGGCCGCACCGGACGGGCCCGCACCACCGGACACCCCCGCCTGGGACGGCTCGACGCTCACGACGTCCTGGGCGCCCGACGCGCTCGGTGACGGCTTCGAGGCCCGTCGTCTCGACCTCGCGGACGACGACGAGGGCGAGGTCACCGCGACGCTCGTGCGGCACCTGCCGGACCCGACGCTGCGGCCGGCACGCGCGGTGCTGTACGTGCACGGCTGGTCGGACTACTTCTTCCAGGCGCCGCTCGCCCGGTTCTGGCACTCGCAGGGCGCCGCGTTCTACGCGCTCGACCTGCGCAAGTACGGCCGCTCGCTGCGCGACCACCAGACCCCCGGCTACGTCGACGACCTGCGCACGTACGACGAGGACATCGGCGCCGCCCTGGACGTCGTGCGCGCCGAGCTCGGGCCCGTCGCGCGCGTCATGCTCATGGGGCACTCGACGGGCGGGCTCGTGCTCAGCCTGTGGGCCGCGCGGCACCCCGGGGCCGTGCGCGGGCTCGTCCTGAACTCGCCGTGGCTCGAGCTGCAGGGGTCGTCGCTCGCGCGGCACCTGTCGGCGCCCGCGATCAGCCGGCTCGCGCGGTTCAGCCCCAAGGCCGCGCTGCCCAACATCGACCCCGGCTACTACGCGCGCACGATCGACGCGGCGACCGGCGGCGACTGGACGGTCGAGGCGCGGTGGCGTCCCACGCCCTCGTTCCCGGTGCGCGCCGGGTGGCTTAGCGCCGTCATGGTGGGACACGCGGCCGTCGCGCGCGGCCTGGACATCGACGTGCCGGTGCTCACCGCGATCTCCGACCGCACGCTCATCAGCCCCCGGTGGAGCGACGAGATGCGGTCGGCCGACATCGTGCTGGACACCGAGGCGATCGCGCGGCGCGCCGTGCAGCTCGGGCCCGTCATGACGCTCGTGCGCGTCGCGGGCGGCATGCACGACCTCACGCTGTCCGCGCGGCCCGCGCGCGAGCGCTTCTACGCCGAGCTCACGCGCTGGCTCGTGGCCTACGGCTGGGACTGACGGACCTGCCCGACCGGCGGGCGAGGCGACGTCGGTGCGTCAGAGCGCGCCGGTGGCCTCCGCGAGCGTCGGACCGCCGTCACCCAGGCGCCAGGCACGCCAGCCGTCGACGCCCTCGACACCGGACAGCGTCGCCGCCGCCACGTCCGGGTCCGGCAGCACGGTGCCGTCAGGCAGCTCGATGAGACCGTCGGAGCGCAGCAGCGCCGAGAACCGCTGCCCGCGGCGCTCGCGGACCCACACGAGGGTCGTGACGGCGCGTCGCCGCTTCGCCAGCATCGCGAGCTCGGGGTACGGCCAGTCCGGGCGGGCCGGGCGGCGCGGGTCGGGCGGGGCGTCGGTGACGGCCTGCCCTCGCGGCGGTGTCGGGGCGTCCGCACCCGCGTCGTGGGGCGGGGGCGCGCCGTGGGCCGGGGGCGCGCCGCTGCCGTCGGCCGGGCGGGTGGCCGCGCCGTCGACGACGGCCGCACGCAGCCCGGCGACGGGGGTGAGCGTCGGCGGGCCCTCGAGCGTCGATGCCGACGGCGGCACCGACGCGTCGCGCGGCCACTCGGTGACGTCGGGACGCCCGGGGCCGCCGGGGCGCGGCGAGTCGGCGGGGGGCTCCGGCGGCTGCGCGGTGGGGCCCGCGGTGCGGAACGGCAGGGGTGTCGGCTCCGTGACGCTCCCGCGCCGGCCGATGGGGGTCGGCGCGGGCGGCTCGGTGCGCTCCGGCGGCGTCACGGCGCGCAGCTCACCGGTCGGCAGCGACTTGGCGCGGCCCGACGGCAGGCCCTGCGCGCGTTCGTGCTCGTACGCCATCGCCGTCGCGAACGCCTCGCTCGACCGCACGAGCCGCAGGGCCGTCGGCTCGACGGGACGTCGTACGCCCTCGTGCAGCGCGAGCGGCGACACCTCCAGCAGCCGACGCTCGTCGCCACGGACCACACCGACCTGCAGGACGTCGACCTGGTGCGCACCGGCGCGCAGGTAGCCGAGGGTGTCCGCGGCCTCGGCCGCGACCTCGGAGCACAGCAGCAGCAGCCGCACGCCGCCGGCCGGCCGGCCGGCCCCCGCGCCGAACGGCACGTGCTCGCGGAACGCCGCGAAGTCGACCGCGAACCGGCTCGGGTCCACGTGGTACGCGCGGGCCAGGTCGGCCGTCGTCATGCGCGCGGCCGCACCGCCGTGCCGCAGCGCTCCCACGATCGCGTCGTCGTCCAGCACCTGCGCGACCTCGACGACGACCGGGCGTCCCGACGAGTCGAGCGCGAGCAGCTCGGGCAGGTCGGCGCGGTCGGACGTGCCACGGGCCCGCACGACGAACAGCGGCTCGCCGGCGATGGCCGCGAGGTGGTGGGTGAGCAGAGCGGTGACCTCCTGCGCGAACGACCCGGCGAGCGGCTGCATCGGCTGGACGAGGCGCGGGCGCCCGTCGTCGAGCTCGAAGATCGGCATGTCGCGTCCGGGCCTTCCTTGCACAGCGGGGCGGGCGTGACGGTGGCACGTGGCAGGGCGCAGCGTGCGGTCGTCGCCCCGACACTGTCCCACATCGAGGGCGACCGAGTCAGCCCGTCGGACGGGCGACGGCCCGTCCGACCGGGGTGTCGGTCAACCGTTCAGGTGATCCTCCTCCAGGTGGACGCGCGGACCGGCCCCGGGCAGGGTAGGAGCATGCTCGTCGCCTTCTCCGTCGCCCCGCTCGGTGCGGGCGAGTCCGTGTCGCAGGCCGTGGCCGACGCCGTCCGGATCGTCCGCGAGTCGGGGTTGCCGAACCGCACCGACGCGATGTTCACGACGCTCGAGGGCGAGTGGGACGAGGTGATGGACGTGGTGCGGCGCGCGACCGAGGCCGTCGGTGCGCACGGCCACCGCGTGAGCCTGGTGCTCAAGGCCGACATCCGCCCCGGGCACACGGGTGAGCTCGACGGCAAGGTCGAGCGCGTGGAGTCGCTGCTGCGGCACTGACGCGGCAGCCGCCCCCTCCACATCGCCGAGCCGCGGAGCACGAGCTCGGCGGCTGGCGGCGTCAGGGGGTGGACGGCTCCCGGCTCGGCAAGCGCGACGCCAGCAGCTCGGCCAGGTGGACGCCCTGCACCCCGGCGAGCTGGTCGGCCTGCGTGCGGCACGAGTAGCCGTCGGCCAGGTACACGTCACCCGGGGCGGCGGCGCGCAGCGCGGGCAGCAGCGCGTTCTCGGCGACCGCGACCGACACGTCGTAGTGGCCCTTCTCCATGCCGAAGTTGCCGGCGAGGCCGCAGCAGCCCGCGAGCGTCGAGAACGTCGCACCGGCGTCGGTGAGCAGGCGGCGGTCGGCGGTCCACGTCATGACCGAGTAGTGGTGGCAGTGCGGCTGCACGACGGCCGTGACGTCGGACAGGTCCGGCACGAGCCAGCGGTCCCCGGGGCCGATCGGTGCCGGCGCGGTGAGCAGCTCGGCGAGCGTGCGGGTCTCGCGCGCGACCGCCGCCGCGCGCGGGTCGTCCGGGAGCAGGTCGACGAGGTCGCTGCGCAGCACCGCCGTGCACGACGGCTCGAGGCCGACGACCGGGATGCCGTTGACGGCGAACGGCCCGAGCACCTCGAGCAGGTGCTCGAGCTGGTGGCGGGCGCCGTCGAGCTGGCCCGTGCTGATCCACGTCAGGCCGCAGCACGCGTCGTGGTCCGGCACCAGCACGTCGTACCCGGCGTCGCGCAGCACCGCGACGGCCGCGTGCGCGACGGACGGTGCGAGGGTGTCGCTGAACGAGTCGGTCCACAGCAGGACGGGTGGGCGCGGGGCGGACGTCCCGCGGGCCGCACCGGCAGCGTCGTCGGTGGCGTCGACGGGCAGCGTGACCGTGGCCGCGTCGCGACGTCCGACGACGCGCACGTCACCCGACCGTCGCCCGTCCTGCCGGGCCCACGCGCGGAACGGGACGGGCGCGAAGCGCACCATCTTGCGCCGCGTGTCCATGCCACCCAGCCCGAGGACGGCCTTGGCGACCGGCCGCACCCCGAGCACCGCGTTGGCGAGCGCCGCGAGGCCGGGCACGCCCGTGACGAGCCGCGCCCACCGCGGCAGCCAGCCGAGCGCGTAGTGGTTCACCGGCCGCAGCCGGCCCTTGTATGTACGGTGCAGCACCTCGGACTTGTACTGCGCCATGTCGACGCCCGCGGGGCAGTCCGACGAGCACGCCTTGCAGCTCAGGCACAGGTCGAGCGACTCGTGCACCTCGCGCGAGGACCACCCGCGTGACACGAGCGACCCGTTCGCCATCTCCTGCAGGACGCGTGCCCGGCCGCGCGTCGAGTCCTTCTCGTCCTTGGTCGCCAGGTACGACGGGCACATGAAGCCGCCCGTCGCGCCGTTGTCGGCGCGGCACTTGCCGACGCCGACGCACCGGTGCACGGCCGTGGTCATGTCCCCGGCGTCGTGCGCGAAGGAGAACCCGGACCCCGCGAGCAGCGGGCGGGCCGCGGGGCGGCGCAGGTCCGCGTCGAGCGGGCGGGGCCGCACCAGCACACCGGGGTTGAGCAGGTCGCGCGGGTCGAACAGGTCCTTCACGGCACCGAACAGGTCGATCGTGCGCCTCGAGTACATGACGGGCAGCAGCTCCGAGCGGGCCCGCCCGTCGCCGTGCTCACCGGACAGCGAGCCGCCGTGCTTCGCCACCAGCGTGGCGGCGTCCTCCATGAACGCGCGCAGCGGGTCCCCCGACCGCGCCATCGGGACGTCGAGGCGCAGGTGCACGCACCCGTCGCCGAAGTGCCCGTAGGCCAGGCCGTCCACGCGGTGGTCCGCCATGAGCGCCTCGAGCTCGCGCAGGTACGCGCCCAGCCGCTCGGGCGGCACGGCGGAGTCCTCGAACCCGGGCCACGCCTGCTCGCCCGACGGCGTGCGCCCGCCCAGCCCGGCGCCGTCCTCGCGGATCCGCCACATCGCCGCGGCATCCGGGCCGGGCGGGAAGATCCCGACGGCGTCGGTGCCGGCGTCGGCCGCGAGCGCACGGGCCGTCGCCAGCGCCTCGTCGAGGGTCGCGCCGCCGACCTCGCACATCATCCAGCCGCCGCCCGGCGGCAGGTCGGGCACCGCCGACGCGCCCTTGACGCGCCGCACGACGTCGACGAGCCGCGAGTCCATGCCCTCGATCGCCAGGGGCCGGTGCGCGAGCAGCGCGGGGACGGCGTCGGCGGCCGTCGGCATGTCCGGGTAGCCGAGCACGACGAGCACGGGTGCCGACGGCACGGGCACGAGGTTCACGGTCGCGCCGAGCAGCGTCACGAGCGTGCCCTCGGTGCCCACGAGCATCTTGGCCAGGTCGGTGCCGTTCTCCGGCGCCAGGTGCTCCAGCGAGTACCCCGAGACCTGGCGGCGGAACCGGCCGAGCTCGGTGCGGACGACGTCGAGGTGCGCGCGGACCAGCGCGTCGAGGCCCGGGACGACGTCGAGCGCACCCGCACCGGACCGCGCGGTGAACCGCCGTCCCGTGCCGTCGACGACGTCGAGGTCCACGACGTTGTCCGCGGTGCGCCCGAACGCGACGGCCCGCGGCCCGCACGCGTTGTTGCCGATCATGCCGCCGAGGGTCGCGCGCGCCTGCGTCGACGGGTCGGGGCCGAACCGCAGGCCGTGCGCGGCCGCCGCCTTCTGCAGGTGCGACATGACGACGCCCGGCTCGATGCGGGCCGTGCGCGCGTCGGGGTCGATCTCGAGGACCCGGTTCACGTGCCGCGAGAAGTCGAGCACGATGCCCGTGCCGACGGCGTTGCCCGCGACCGACGTCCCCCCGCCGCGCGACGTCAGGGGCGTACCGGTCTCGCGTGCGACGGACAGCGCCGCGAGCACGTCGTCGGTGTCCCGGGGGAACACGACGACCTGCGGGACGACGCGGTAGTTGGACGCGTCGGTGGAGTACTCGGCCCGGCGGCGGGAGGAGTCGTCGACGCTCCCGGCCACGGCGTCGCGCAGCGCCTGCACGACGTCCCGGACAGCGGTCCCGGTCGCGTCGGTCGTCACAGCCACGGTGCGCAGTCTCCCACCGACCACGTAGGACCTGCGCACGCGTCCCACCCTCCCCTCCCCGGCTCCCGAGTGCCGAGCTCGTACTTCGGCGGCCTCGGACGACCCGGAACCCGCCGAACTACGAGTTCGGCGGGGGGGGGTGAGGGGTCCGGTGACGGGCTGGTCAGGGGGTCAGGGGGCAGCCGGTGCAGGCCGGCGGGCGGGCGTCCCGGGGCGGGCAGGTGGCGCAGGCCGAGCGGCCGAGCGCGGACGACGTGGTCTGGACCAGGCCCACACGCGCGGCGTGGTCGAGGACGGTCTCGACGAGGCCGACGTCGACGCCCAGCTCGCGCGCGACCGTCGCCGGCCCCGCACCGCGTCCCGACGCCGCGACGACGTCCGCGAGCAGGCTCACCGCGCACCGCCCACGACAGCGCACCGGCCCACCGCCACGACCCGGCCCGCCGCGGCGCGCCGCCTCACCACGGCGACCCGCCTCACCACAGCGACCCGACGCGGAACACCGCGACCGCCAGCAGCCACGCGACCGCGAGCTGCGCGCCGACGCACCCGAGCGTCCAGCGCGCACCGAACAGCCGCCACTGCTCGGCGACCGTCGCGAGGCACGGCGTGTACGCGAGCACGAAGACCATGAACGCGGCCGCAGCGGCGCCCGCGTGCCCGCCGGACGACTCGTCGAACGTCGCGCGCAGCCGCTCCCCCAGGTCGCCCGCCGCCGCGGGGTCGTCGGGCTCGTCGACCGCGTACACCTGCGCGAGCGCGCCGACGACGACCTCCTTGGCGACGAACCCGGTCACCAGGGCGGCCGACGCGTGCCAGTCGCCGAACCCGGCGGGGGCGAGGACCGGCGCGACCGTCTGCGCCGCGCGGCCGTACAGCGAGTCCGCGACGGGCACGTCGCCGACCGCGTGCCCGCCCGCGACCGGCACCGCGAGCGCGACCCACACCACCGTGAGCGTGACGACGATGACCTGCCCCGCCTTGGTGAGGAACGAGCGCACCCGCGCCCACGTGGACGCCGCCAGCGCACGCAGGCGGGGCCGCTGGTAGGCCGGCAGTGCCAGGACGAGCGGCTCGCGCCGCAGGTCGCGGAACAGCGTCGCGCGCAGCAGCAGGCCGCCGAGCACGACGAGCGCGATGCTCGCGACGTACATGAGGAAGATCGCGGTGCCCGCCTGCCCGGGGAAGAACACCGACGCCAGCAGGATGTACACCGTCAGGCGCGCGGGGCACGACGTCCACGGCACGAGCAGCCCGACCAGCAGGCGCTGGCGGGCGTGCGGCAGCGTGCGCGTCGCCGCCAGCGCGGGGAGGTTGCAGCCGAACCCGACGACGAACGGCAGCATCGCGCGCCCGTCGAGCCCGATGGCCCGCATCGCGCGGTCCGCGACGAACGCCGCACGCGCCAGGTAGCCGCAGTCCTCCAGCACGGCCACGGCGACGAACATCAGCGCCATGAGCGGAACGAACGCCGCGACCGTGCCGACCCCGGCGAGCACGCCGTCGACCAGCAGGCCGCCGAGCCAGGCCGGTGCCCGGGCGGTGTCGAGCGCGGTCGTGAACGCGTCGGCGAGCGTCCCGTTGACGAACCCGTCGACCGCGTCCATGAGCGGGGCCGCGGCGGCGGTCGCGAGCTGGAACAGCGCCCACATCACCGCCAGCAGGACGGGCACACCCAGGACCGGGTGCAGCAGGACGCGGTCGACGCGGTCCGACCAGGTCCGCACCCCCGTCGGTGCCGCACCGCCGACCGACCGCACGACGTCGTCGACCCAGGCGAACAGCTCCTCGACCTCGTCGGGCGTGGGGTCGACGGCGGGGTCGGACGTGCGTGCGTCCGACGCGCCCGACCCGGGCGCCGACCGATCGTCGGGCCGCCCACCGGGCAGCCGCACGCGGCCGGACCCGGACTCGTCGGCGAGCGTCGCGACGACCGCGCGTGTGAGGTCGCCACCGCCGCGGCCGCTGCGCGGGTGCACCGGGACGACCGGCACGCCCAGCCGTTCCGCGAGCGCACGTGCGTCCACGTCGACGCCCCGCGCGCGGGCCACGTCCACCATCGTCAGCGCGACGACGACCCGCAGCCCCAGCCGCGCGACCTGGCCCAGCAGGTACAGCGAGCGCGACAGCGCACCGGCCTCGACCAGCACCACCGCGACGTCGGGGCGCCCGGCGCCGGTGCCGCCCGCGACGACGTCGGCGGTGACCTGCTCGTCCGGCGTGCGCGCGACGAGGCTGTACGCACCGGGCAGGTCGACCAGGCGCAGGTGCCGCGGGCCGTCGGGACCCGCCTCGGGGCCGACGGGGGCAGGCAGCCGCCACGTGCCGGTCTGCATCTCGACGGTCGTGCCGGGCGCGTTGACGACACGCTGCCGACCGCCGGTCAGCGCGTTGAACAGGGTCGACTTGCCGACGTTGGGGTTGCCGACGAGCACGACGAGCGGCACGTCGACCGTGACCGTCGCACCGCCGCCCGGCGCGGCCTCGTGGCAGCTCATGCCGTCGCACCCGCCGACTGCCCGGCGTCGGGCCGCGACGCGGTGCCGACCACTGCCCCGGTGCCGGCGAAGGGTCCGGGTACGACGCCGGCCACGGGTCCCGGTACGACGCCGGCCACGGGTCCCGGTACGACGCCGGCCACGGGTCCCGGTACGACGCGGATGCAGGACGCCGTGCGCGCGTCGACGGCGAACCGGTCGGCGCCGACCGCGACGACGAGCCCGCCGAACGCACCCCGGTGGGTGACGCGCACGTCTCCCCCGGGACGGAGCCCCAGCTCGCGCAGCCGCACCCGCGGCCCGTCGTCCAGGTCGACGTCGACGACACGGGCCGACCCACCGGCCGGGACGCTGCTCAGCTCCACGTCGTGAACGTAGACCTGAGGCAAGCCTCACCTCACGGGACCGAGGTCCCCACCCACCCCGACCCACCCACCAACGACCGGAACTTGGCTCACCAACCTGCACCCCAGAACGGGAGTCACGTCCCGGTCGGCGGCAGGCGCACCCCCGAACGGAACCTGGCTCACCGACCAGCACCCCAGAACAGGAGCCAGGTTCCGGCCGGCGGCAGAGATGACCGCGAACGGAACCTGGCTCACCGACCAGCAGCCCGGAACGGGAGCCAGGTTCCGGCCGGCGGAGCACGGGCCCACGACCACCCGACCCACCGACCCACTCGCGACCGGAACCCGGGTCACCAACCAGCACCCCAGAACAGGAGTCACGTCCCGGTCGGCGGCAGGGATGACCGCGAACGGAACCTGGCTCACCAACC
>Ga0160450_100023_pt1 | contig 169964 bp, 147 predicted proteins | sample HID1975K_E1MG_FD_108257 | JGI IMG/M metagenome (GOLD analysis project Ga0160450, IMG submission 108257) | Enriched soil microbial communities from UW Madison campus, WI, USA - HID1975K_E1 MG | ecosystem: Environmental > Terrestrial > Soil > Unclassified | place: USA: Madison, Wisconsin...
ACCACACCGTAGCGGTCAAGGTCCAGGCGCGCGGCGCCGGCATGCATCATTTCGACCGCGCAGCAGGCCAGACCGAAGGTCATGGGCCACATCGAACCGGTACGGGCCCAGTTCAACAGCGCGTCGACGCTGGTGGTCAGGTAACCCTTTTCCAGCAGCGGGTTGTCGCCTTCGGGGCGCAGGATGTCGTCGACCCGCCCTTCCGGGACCGGGTTGTTCATCAGGCCGTCGAGCGTCTGAATCACTCCCATTCCAGCGCTCCCTTCTTCCAGACGTAAATGAAACCGAGGAAAAGCATGCCTACGAAGAGGCCCATCGTGACCAGCGAACGTGCGCCCAGCTCCATGAAGACCTGGGTCCACGGCACGATGAAGATGATTTCCAAGTCAAATACGATGAACTGGATCGCGATCAGGTAGTAGCGCACATCGAACTTCATGCGCGCGTCCTCGAAAGCCTCGAAGCCGCATTCGTACGGCGAGAGCTTTTTCAGATCAGGACGTCGTGGACCGAGGAATCGGCCAACCAGCATCAGCGCAACGCCGATACCGGTGGCAACGATCAGAAACAGCAGAGACGGCAAATATTCGGCCAGCACAGCGATTCTCTCTTGCCTCTGCCGCGACGCCTGCAGGCGTGTTGGCATGGGGGAGTGGACGGATACCGCTACCTGGCGCTTTGCGCGCCAGACGAACCCGCTTACAAACAAAATGGTGCCCAAGAGGGGACTCGAACCCCTACGACCTAAGTCGCTACCACCTCAAGGTAGTGCGTCTACCAATTCCGCCACCTGGGCTTACGTTCGCAAGGAGGGGTTTCCCTATCGGATTCCCTCAGTGCGCCGCATATTGTAACCGTCTTCAGCGAGTCTGGGTGCCTTCCGAAGGCTTTTCTTCACCAGATTTCGGCGTTTCCGCCTGAGCCGGCACAGTAGCCTGCGGAACCGACTGCTGCACAGCGGTTTCCGGGGCTTTGGGCACGGCCGGCAGCTCGCCCGCCGGGGCGGCCGGGGTCGTTGCGACCGGGGCCGACATCAAACCAAGATCCTGCTGGGTGGCCGGGCGCGAGCCATGGCTGGCGTACCAGGCCATGAACAGGCTGATGCCGAAGAACACCACGGCCAGCCACTTGGTCGACTTGGACAGGAAGTTGGACGCGCCACGCGCGCCAAACACCGTACCCGAGGCGCCGGCACCGAAACCCGAGCCTGCGGCGGCACCGGAACCACGCTGCATCAGGATGAGCGCGATCATGGCGACGGCCACCAGCACGTAGACCACATTGAGGATCAACATCAGCATTTCGAATCCGTCCTCGGACATGTTCGTGCCGACGGTTGGCCGGCAACATTACTAATTAGCGCCCGGCCGCCGCAGTGGCGATGGCCAGGAAGTCCGCGGCGACCAACGAGGCGCCGCCCACCAGCCCACCATCGACATCGGGCTGCGCGAACAGTTCCCCTGCGTTGTCGGGCTTCACGCTGCCGCCGTACAGGATCGGCAACGAATCGGCGATTCTAGCATCCAGCTTGGCCACTTCGCCACGGATGAACGCATGGACCTGCTGGGCCTGCTCCTTGGAGGCGGTACGGCCGGTGCCGATGGCCCAGACCGGCTCGTAGGCGACGACGGCGTGCTGGAAGCCGGCCGGGCCGACCAGGGCGAGCACGGGGGCGAGCTGGGCGGCGATGACCTGTTCGGTCTGGCCCGCCTCGCGCTGTTCCAGGGTTTCGCCCACGCACAGCACCGGGGCGAGGCCGGCATGCAGGGCGGCGGCGAACTTGCGGGCGACCAGTTCACTGGTTTCGTTGTGGTACTGGCGGCGTTCGGAGTGGCCGACCAGGCCGAACCGGGCCCCGACTTCGGCCAGCATGGCGGCGGACACTTCGCCGGTGTAGGCGCCCTTTTCATTGGAGCTGACATCCTGCGAGCCGAAGGCGATGGCCCGGCCTTCAAAGGCTTCGACCAGTTCGCCCAGGTACGGCAGCGGGGGCAGGATCACCACCTCGACGCCGTCGACCGGCAGGCTGGCGACCAGGTCGCTGACCAGGTCGGTGGCGAATTGGCGGCTGCCGTGCAGCTTCCAGTTACCGGCGACGATCTTGCGGCGCATGCGGTGCTCCTTTGGGTATCAGCCGGCAATGATACCGGATGAAACGAATGGGCGTGGTTGCGAAAACGCTTACATTTCAAATGGATATTGGTTTTGTCCGAAAGTCGGCAGCTGGAACGTCATCGCGCGGGTCGGGCGCGGGCGGGGCGGCGGGACACGCCGTGAACCCATCCATGGGGGCTCTTAGGCGACATCCATGTCGCCTAAGGTCCCGCCGCCCCGCCCGCGCCCGCCCATGACAGTTGGCCGTTTCGCACGGGAAGGCGAAGGAGCGTGCCGACCAACGGTCGGCACCTACCCTTCCCCACCCCATCACCCATCACCCATCACCCATCACCCGTAGCCTCACCCATCCGCAGACCCAAAGCGACAGCAGCAAACCTGCCCCCTGCCCTCGGTTCCGGTCGCAGCAATCTGTGAGGTCGGGCGCTGCCATGCCCCGCCGGGACCTTAGGCAACATGGATGTTGCCTAAGAGCCCCCATGGGTGAAGGCGCATTGCCTGCGAGGCACTGCCTCGCATGCGACTGAACGCACAGCCGCCAGCGGCTGGGCCGGACCGCGGAGCGGGGTTCACGGCGTGTCCCGGCGGGGCATGGCAGCGCCCGGCCAGCCGATACGAACCGAACAGCCGGCCGTTGCCGTTGAAGTTGACCTTAAAAGAAGAAGGCCGCCTTCCGGCGGCCCTCCCAACATCACTTCAGCTTGATCTCGCGCAGACGCTCCTCCAGGAAACCATGCGCCGTGATCGGCTCCGGATAGCGGCTCGGGTTTTCCGGCGTGATGCAGGTCGGCAGCACATCGATCAGGAAGTCCGGGTTCGGGTGCAGGAAGAACGGCACCGAATAGCGCGGCTGGCGCGCCTGCTCGCCCGGAGGATTGACCACCCGGTGGATCGTCGACGGATACACATGGTTGGTCAGACGCTGCAGCATGTCCCCGATGTTCACCACGATCGTGTCCGCGTCCGAGGTGAACGGCACCCACTTGCCCTCGTGCGACTGCACCTCCAGCCCGGCCGCACTCGCCCCCACCAGCAGCGTGATGAAGTTGATGTCGCCGTGTGCACCCGCGCGCACGTTCGGAATGTTCTCGGCGGTGATGGGCGGGTAGTGGATCGGGCGCAGGATCGAATTGCCGTTGTTGGTCTTGTCCGCGAAGAAATCTTCCGGCAGCCCGATGTGCAGCGCCAGCGCCGACAGCACCCGCGAACCCAGCTGGTCCAGCGCCTGGTACAGCGCATAGCCACGCTCGCGGAAGTTCGGCACCTCGGCCGGCCACAGGTTCGGGGCCATCACGTCACGGTACTTCGAGTCATCCGGGATCTCCCGGCCGATATGCCAGAACTCCTTCAGGTCGAAGTGCTGCGAACCCTTGGCCGTCTCCACCCCGAAGGCCGTGTAGCCGCGCGCTCCGCCGCTGCCCGGCACGTGGTACTGGCGCTTGGTCTCTTCCGGCAGTGCGAAGAACGCCTTGAACACCTCGTAGGCAGCGTCGATGTCGGCCTGCGGGATGCCGTGGTTGCGGATACCTGCGAATCCCCATTCGCGGTAGGCCGCGCCCAGCTCGGCAACGAAGGCGTCGCGGTCACTGTCGAAACGGGTGATGTCGAGGGTCGGGATCTGGCTCACAGCGGTTCCTGGCTTGTTCGGATGGGTCGCAGGCCATCTCGGTGGCCCGGCTGAACATTGTGCCAGATCCGCCACCCGGCACTGCCGACACAAAGATACAAACCGATACAATGCGCCCGCCCCGTTGCCTTGAGCGGGGTGCCGACGCAGCCGCCGCCACGTCCCCGCCTCCCTTCCACTGCGCCGCCGACCCGCTCCATGCCCCTTTCCCTGCCCGCCTTCGCCCCCTCCCCGTCCACGCGCTGGCAGCGCCTGGCCTGGCTGAGCCTGTTCACCGCCCTCAACGCCGGCGCCGCGATCCTCATCGCACTGGGCAACACCCCGCTGGGCGACAACCCCGGTGGCGGGCTCGGGCTGGCCTACCTGGGCATCGCCCTGCCCGGCCATTTCCTTGCACTTGGCGCAGGGGTATCGCTGCTGCCGCTGCTGCTGGGCCTGTGGCTGCGCGGCACACGGCCCCTGCTGGTCAGCGCGGTGGTCCTGCAGACCCTGTGGCTGTGCCTGCTGCTGGTCGATGCCAAGGTGTTTGCCCTGTATCGCTTCCACCTCAATGCCATGGTGCTCAACATGGTGTTCGGCGGCGCACTGCAGGACCAGGTCGCGCTGTCCTGGCAGACCTGGCTGCAGGTGGCGGCCGTGCTGGCCGCCGTGGTCGTGGCCGAAGTGCTGCTGGCCTGGGCCTGCTGGCGGCTCGTGCCCGGCGCGGCACGGCGCCGCCCGCTGCTGCTGGCCTGGGCCGCCGGCCTGGCCCTGATGACCTGCGGCCAGGTCGCTACCGCCTACTACGACGCGCGCGGCGAACGCGCGGTGACCAGCCAATGGGCGTACCTGCCCTGGGCGCAGCCGATCACCGCCAAGCGCCACATGCACCGGCTGGGCGTGCAGAGCCTGCCCCAGGCCAGCCTGCCCGACCCGCGCCACAGCCAGCTGCAGTACCCGCTGCACCCATTGCGCTGCCAGAGCAACGTGCAGCCCAACGTGCTGGTGGTGGTGATGGAATCGCTGCGCCATGACGCGCTCGATGCCACCACCATGCCCAACACCTGGGCACTGGCCGCGCAGTCGGAGCAGTTCACCGCCCACTACAGCAGCGGCAATGCCACCCGCTACGGCCTGTTCGGCCTGCTTTACGGCCTACCTGGCGGCTACTGGGACAGCATGCTCAGCGAACAGCGCGGCTCGCAGCTGTTCGACGTGCTCCAGCAACAGGGGTACGACCTGCATCTGTACGGCAGCGCGCCGCTGCACAGCCCGGAATTCGACCGCACCGTGTTTGCCCAGGTGCGCGATCAGCTGCACACGGCGCCGTCGGCACTGCCGGTGGCCGCGCGTGACCGACACATCATCGACGCACTGCGCGCCGACATCACCCGGCCGGGCAACGGCCACTGGTTCGGGTTCGCGTTCCTGGACAGCACCCACGCGCCCTACCACCTGCCCAAGGACTACCCGCCGCTGGCCACGCCGATGGCGAGCCACATCGACTTCCTTGCACTGGACGAAGACCACGTGCCGGTACCGGAGCTCAACCGCTACCGCACCGCCGTGCACTACGCCGATGGTTTGCTCGGCGAGCTGCTGCAGACCCTGCGCGACAGCGGCCAGGCCGACAACACCATCGTGCTGGTGACCGGTGACCACGCCGAGGAATTCAACGACCTTGGCCTCAACTACTGGGGCCACAACGGCAACTTCTCCGACTACCAGATGCGCGTGCCGTTCGTGCTGCATTGGCCCGGCCGCACGCCCGCCCGGCACACCGGCAGCACCAGTCACGAGGACTGGGTGCCCACCCTGATGCGTCACGGCCTGGGCTGCGAGAACGCGCTGGCTGACTTCAGTACCGGCCGCGACCTGTTCGACCCGGTGCCGGCCGACCGTGCACTGCTGGTGGAAAGCTGGTCGCAGCGCGGCATCCGCCAGGGCGACCGCACCTACGTGTTCGACAAGTTCGGCAACGCCACCACCCTGGACCGCCAGTACCTGCCGGTGCCCGACCAGCAACCCGATGCCGCTGCGGTACGCGCGGCATGGGACGCGCTCACCCATTTCCGCCGGCAATGACCCGGCCGCTCCCCGCCTGGAACGTTCATCGATGAACACCCCTTCCAATACCCCGCCCCTGAAGATCCTGCACACGGAGGCCGCCAAGGGATTCGGCGGACAGGAGATCTACATCTACCGCCACATGCTGGCCATGCGCGAGCGTGGCCATGACGTGTCGCTGCTGTGCCAGCCCGGTGCGCGCCTGGGCGCCATCGCACGCGAGGCCGGCTTCACCGTGCATGACCTGAAAATGGGCGGTCTGCTGCGCCTGCTGCGCGGGATCTGGTCGGTGCGGCGGCTGGTGCGCCGCCATGGCTTCGACGTGGTCAATACCACCAGCCGCCGCGACAGCCTGATCGCCGCCGCCGGCGCGCGGCTGGGGCGCACGCCGCTGGTGGTGCGCTCACGCCACCTGATGAGCCCGGTCAACTCGTTGCTGACCTATACCGGCCTGCCGCACCGGGTGATGACGGTGAGCAGCTTCGTCAAGCAGCTGCTGGTGGCGCGCGGGGTGGACGACCGCCACGTGGGCATCGTGCCGCCGATCGCGGTGCCGCCGGAGTGGTCCAAGATCGACTGCGATGATCCCTGGCAATGCGTTCAGGACACCCGTGCCGAGGTACGCCGCGAGCTGGGCTTTGCCGACGACCAGATCGTGGTCGGCTGCGTGGCGGTGCTGCGCGAACCCAAGGGCCACGTGGACCTGCTGCGCGCTATTGCGCCGCTGTGCCGCCAGCACCCCAACCTGCAGCTGGTGATTGTCGGCGACGGCCAGCCGGTGATGGGCCGGCTGGAGGCGCTGCGCAGCGAACTGGGCGTGGCCGCGCAGGTCCATCTGCTCGGCTACCGGCCCGGCGCGTGCCGCCTGATGGCCGGCTTCGACATCTTCGCCCTGGCCACGCACAAGGAAGCGGCCGGCACGGTGTTCCTGGAGGCGGCGCACGTGGGCGTGCCGGTAGTGGCCACGCGCGTGGGCGGGGTGCCGGAAATGGTGCTGGAAGGCAGCAATGCTATTCTCGCCCCATTGGGCGACCAGGCGGCCCTGACCCAGGCGCTGCAGACCCTGGTTGAAGATCCCGCGCAGCGCCGGCGCATGGGCCGTGCCGGCTGGGAATGGATGCGCAGCGCGCAGCGCTTCACCCCCTCGGGGCATACCGAAGCGACCGAACACTATTACCACCAGTGGTTGAAGGAACTGGGCCATGGCCAACGCTAGATCCGTGCCGGTATTGATGCACCACCACGTGTCGCCGTCGCCGGGAATGATCACGGTGTCGCCGGAGAATTTCGAAAGCCAGATCGCGTGGTTGGCCAACAACGGCTGGACCTCGCTGACGCTGGCGCAGTACGCCGACTTCCTGGCCGGCAAGCCGGTCCCGCGCAAGTCGATCGTGATCACCTTCGACGACGGCTACCTGGACAACTGGGTGTACGCGCACCCGATCCTGCTCAAGTACGGCATGCACGCGGTGGTGTTCGTGGTCACCGGCTGGATGGGCGAAGGCCCGGTCCGCCCGCACGCCGGGCAGCCGGGCGTGACGCTGCCGCCCACGCCGGACCATCGCGGGTGCGAAGCGGCGATCCTGCGGGACGACCGCACCGATGACGTGATGATGCGCTGGAGCGAGGCGCGCGCCATGATCGCGGCCGGCACCTTTGAAGTGCATTGCCACACCCACTCGCATACGCGCTGGCTGAAGCAGGACATCACCCGCGAGCAGAAGTGCGAGGGCATCACCCGCGACCTGTCGATGGCGCGGCTGGTGCTGCAGCAGCAGCTGGGCGAGGTGTCGGACACGCTGTGCTGGCCTTACGGCGATTTCGACGCGGATTACCTGCCGATCGCGCGGGCCCAGGGCTTCAAATACCTGCACACCACACACCCGTTCGGGCGCAACGTGGTGGGCGGCAATCCGGAGCACATTTACCGGTTCGCGATCCGCAACCGCCCGGCCAGCTGGCTGCGCAAGCGCATCGCGTGGAGTTACAACCCGTTGATCGCCCCGGTGTTCAACCGCTTCAAGGCGAAGCAGAAGAAGATGGTGCCAGGGCCGTAAGGCGGTCGGGGCTGTAACGCCATCCGGTAGAGCCGACCGTTGGTCGGCTGCTCCAGCACGGTGCACGTCAACGCAGCCCACCGACGGTGGAAAAGCCGACCAACGGTCGGCTCTACCGCACGGTGGCCGTTCTCAGGCGGCCGCCGCCTTCACCGCGCCGGACAGGTGGTCCAGCGTGGACTGCATCAGCTCGGCGGTATCGGCCTCGACGGTCACACGCACCACCGGCTCGGTGCCGGACGGACGCAGGAACGCGCGACCGCGGCCCTTCACCGCCGCCTGCGCGGCGACCAGCGCGGCCTGCACTGTTTCCGCCTGCACGATGGCCTTGGCCGACACGTCGCCCAGCCGCACGTTCACGGTCTTCTGCGGCACCCGGCTCAGGTCCTGCAGCGAGGCGCGCAGCGTGCGGCCTTCGCGGCGCAGCACTTCCAGCACCTGCAGCGCGCTGACGATGGCATCGCCGGTGGTGGCACGGTCCAGGCACAGCAGGTGGCCGGAGGCTTCGCCGCCCAGCACGCCGCCGCCTTCGACCAGCGCCTGGTGCACGTAGCGGTCGCCCACGTTGCTGCGCACGAACGGCAGGCCGAGGCGCTCCAGCGCCTGTTCCAGGCCGAAGTTGGTCATCAGCGTGCCAACCACCGGGCCACGCAGGCGACCATTGCGCTGCCAGGACGCCGCCAGCACGTACAGCAGGTCGTCGCCGTCGACCGGGTTGCCCTGGTCGTCGGCCATCAGCACGCGGTCGCCATCGCCGTCGAAGGCGATGCCGAGATCGGCACCGACCTCGCGCACCTTGTTGGCCAGGTTGTCGATGTGCATCGAGCCGACGCCATCGTTGATGTTCACCCCGTTGGGCTCGGCACCGATGGTGACCACCTCCGCGCCCAGCTCGCGGAACAGCAGCGGGGCGATGTGGTAGGTGGCGCCATGCGCGCAGTCGAGCACGATCTTCAGCCCGCGCAGGTCGAAGCTGCGCGGCACGCTGGCCTTGCAGAACTCGATGTAGCGGCCCACCGCATCGCGCGCGCGCATGGCCTTGCCAAGGCGGTCGGATTCGGCGGTGGTGAAGTCGCTGTCCAGCGCCGCTTCCAGCGCCAGTTCGGTGGCGTCGTCGAGCTTTTCGCCATCGGCGGAGAAGAACTTGATGCCGTTGTCGTAATGCGGGTTGTGCGAGGCGCTGATGACGATGCCGGCGTCCGCGCCCAGGGTGCGGGTGAGGAACGCCACGGCCGGGGTCGGCATCGGGCCGAGCAGCTGCACGTCCACGCCGCCGGCGACCAGGCCCGCTTCCAGCGCGGCTTCGAACATGTAACCGGAAATGCGCGTGTCCTTGCCGATCACCACCACCGGGCGGTGCCCGGGGCGGTGGCCATTACGCTCGGTCAGCACGCGGCCGAGCGCATTGCCCAGGCGCAGCACGAAATCGGCGGAGATCACCCCTTGGCCCACGCGGCCACGGATGCCGTCGGTGCCGAAGTATCGGCGCGCACCCATCAGGCGACCTCGTCGGCAACCGGCGCCGGCTGACGGCCGAGCATGGCCAGCAGGTCGGACAGGCGCTCACGCATTTCGCGGCGGTCGCAGATCTGGTCGATGGCCCCGTGCTCGAGCAGGAACTCCGAGCGCTGGAAGCCTTCGGGCAGCTTTTCGCGCACGGTCTGTTCGATCACGCGCGGGCCGGCGAAGCCGATCAGTGCCTGCGGTTCGGCGATGTTGATGTCGCCCAGCATCGCAAACGAGGCCGAGACGCCGCCGGTGGTCGGGTGGGTCAGGACCGAGATGTACGGCAGGCCGGCCTCACGCAGTTTGCCCAGCGCGGCCGAGGTCTTGGCCATCTGCATGAGCGAGAACAGGCCTTCCTGCATGCGCGCGCCGCCGCTGGCGGAGAAGCAGACATACGGGGCGCCGATTTCGACGGCCTTTTCAGCGGCCAGCGAGAAGCGCTCGCCGACGACCGAGCCCATCGAGCCGCCCATGAAGGCGAAGTCGAACGCGGAGGCGACCAGCGGGCGGCCCTTCATCAGGCCCTGCATGGCGATCAGGGCGTCGTATTCGCCGGTATTCTTCTGCGAGGCCTTGATGCGCTCGATGTACTTTTTCTGGTCCTTGAACTTGAGCAGGTCGGTCGGTCCCAGGCGCGCACCGATTTCGGTGGTGCTGTCGGCGTCGAACAGGGCGGCCAGGCGCGCGCGGGCGCGGATCGCCATGTGGTGGCCGCACTTGGGGCAGACTTCCAGGTTCTCTTCCAGCTCAGGTCCGTACAGTGCGCTGCCGCAGTTGCTGCACTTCTCCCACAGGCCCTCGGGGACGCTGCGCTTCTTGCTGGGGACGTTGTCGGTGCGGATGCCAGACGGCATCAACTTGCTGAGCCAACTCATGCGGGATGCTACTTCCGTTCAGGGCGGCCCGAAGGCCGCAAAGGCGGACAGTCTAGCTCAGGCCCTCCCCACCCGTGCACCCCCTGCCGGGTGCGGCGGCGAACGGTAAAACCGTGCTGTGACGTATGTTTACGTGCAGATCCGTAGCGCCGGGCTCTGCCCGGCGAAGGCGCCAAGGTGCGAATGCCGGGCAGAGCCCGGCGCTACGGGTAGGCTCACGTCAGGTTCCGCTGTCCAATGCCTTGCGCAGCGGCGCGAGGAAGTGCTGCGCGGTCTGTGCGGCAGCGCCTGCATCGGCCGCTTCACCCAGTGCGGCGACCAGGGCGCTGCCGACTACGACGCCGTCGGCTTCGACGGCCATGGCCGCGGCGCTGGCCGCGTCCTTGATGCCGAAGCCGGCCACGACGGGGACGGTGGAGCGGCTGCGCAGGTCGCGCAGGCGGGCGCTGGCGGCGCTGCTGTCGAGGCGTTCGGACGCGCCGGTGACGCCGGCGAAGCTGACGTAGTAGAGGTAGCCCTGGGCCATGGCCGACAAGGTGTCCAGGCGGGTGTCGGCGGTGGTCGGAGAGGCCAGCAGGATCAGGGCCAGGCCGGCGGCGGTGAAGATGGCGCGGGTTTCGGCGGCCTCTTCCGGCGGCAGGTCGACCAGCAGCACGCCGTCCACGCCCGCGGCGATGGCCGCGTCGGCGAAGCGGGCGGTACCGTGAATCTCGACCGGGTTCAGGTAGCCCATCAGCACCACCGGGGTGGTGGCGTCGTCGCGGCGGAAGGCGGCCACGGTTTCCAGCACGTAGCGCAGCCCTGCCCCGCGCGCCAGCGCGCGCTCGGAGCTGCGCTGGATGGTGGGGCCGTCGGCCATCGGGTCGGAGAACGGCACGCCCAGTTCGATCACGTCCGCGCCGGCGGCGGCGAGTGCGTGCATCACCGGCACGGTGGCGTCCAGGCCCGGATCACCGGCGGTGATGAAGGGAATCAGGGCCTTGCGGCCCTCGGCGCGCAGGCGGGCAAAACAGGCATCGATACGGTCCACGGACATTTCAGGCACATCCTTCAATCAATTCAACGGCGCCGCTGGCGCCCCAGTACAGCGTCGAAATCACCCCGTCGAAGATCTCCAGCCGGATCGCCAGATCCGAGCCAGGGTCCTGCCAGGTCAGGTATTCACCCGTTTCAGGGTCGTAGGCGTGCGGCTGCGCAAGGCTGCCCTTGGGCAGGCGCTTGAGCGCGGCGTCACGCGTCATGCCCAGGCGCAGCCCGAACGGGCCGGCCTGGGTGATGGTTTCATCGGTGCCGTCCAGCGGCGCCAGTTCAAAGCGCTGCACGTGGTCGTCGTCGACCATCATCGAGATGCCCTCGGGCAGGCTGCCGCGCTCGTAGTACTCGCAGCTGCCGGCCTGCCCGCCTTCGCTCAGACCGGCCGAATGCCAGGTGGCATCGGCATCGGCGGCGGTGAAGCGCTGGCCGATGACGATGTCGCCGGCATGGTCCAGGGCAACGGACACCACGGCGGGCGCCGGGGCCGCATCGGGGGCCGGGGCCGGCGGTTCGGGCTCATCCTCGATCGGGCGGTTGGCCAGGTCGTCATCATTGCTCGCCGGCACCTGCGCCGGTGCGATGGCCGCGGGCGACGCCGGCGCGGCGGGCAGCAGCGGCGGGTCCGGTGGGGTGCAGGCGGTCAGACCGACCACGATCAGCAGCGCACTTCCCTGGCGCAGCAGTGGATTCACAGCATCAGGCCCTCGCGTGCGGCGATGGTATGCACGTCCTTGTCACCACGGCCGGACAGGTTGCACAGCACCAGTTTGTCGCGAGGCAGGTCACGCGCGATCTTGATGGCCTGCGCCACGGCGTGGCTGGATTCCAGCGCGGCCAGGATGCCTTCGCTGTGGGCCAGCTGGTGGAACGCGGCCAGCGCCTCTTCGTCGGTGATGCCGACATATTCAGCGCGCCCGGCATCGGCCAGGAAGGCATGCTCCGGGCCGACGCCCGGGTAGTCCAGGCCGGCCGACACCGAGTGGGTTTCGGTGATCTGGCCGTCGTCGTCGCAGATCACATAGGTGCGGTTGCCGTGCAGCACGCCCGGGCGGCCCGCGGCGATGGAGGCGGCATGGCGGCCGGTCTCGATGCCATCACCGGCCGCTTCGGCACCGACGATGCGCACGTCGCGGTCGTTGAGGAAGGCATGGAAGAGGCCGATGGCATTGCTGCCGCCGCCGACGCAGGCGGTGATCGCATCGGGCAGGCGGCCGTAATCGGTGAGCATCTGCGCGCGCGCTTCGCGGCCGACGATGGCGTTGAAGTCACGCACCATGCGCGGGTACGGGTCCGGGCCGGCGACGGTGCCGATGATGTAGAAGGTGTCGCGCACGTTGGTGACCCAGTCGCGCATGGCTTCGTTGAGCGCGTCCTTGAGCGTGGCCGAGCCGGAGGTGACCGGCACCACCGTGGCACCGAGCAGCTTCATGCGGTAGACGTTGATCTTCTGCCGTTCGATGTCGGTGGCACCCATGTAGACCACGCACTCCAGGCCCAGACGGGCGGCCACGGTGGCGCTGGCCACGCCATGCTGGCCGGCGCCGGTCTCGGCGATGATGCGGGTCTTGCCCATCCGCGCGGCCAGCAGGGCCTGGCCGATGGTGTTGTTGATCTTGTGCGCGCCGGTGTGGTTCAGGTCTTCGCGCTTGAGCAGGATCTGCGCCCCGCCCACCTGCTGGCTGAGCCGTTCGGCGTGGTAGATCGGGCTGGGCCGGCCCACGTAGTGGGTGAGGTCCTTGTCGTAGGCGGCGATGAAGGCCGGATCGCGGCGCGCCTCGTCGTAGGCGGCCGCCAGTTCCTGCAGCGGCCCGATCAGCGTTTCAGCAACGAAACTGCCGCCGTAGCGGCCGAAATGGCCCTGGGCATCGGGGTAGGCGTGGAAATCGGTGATGGGGGATGCGGACATGGCGCGACAACCGGTGGAGACAGGGTGCCAATTTAACGCACATGTCATGACAGGAATATCGATAATATCTGCGACAACCCGTCAGGAAAACTCACATGAGCGACCTTCCCCTGCCGCCGCTCAACGCCCTGCGCAGTTTCGAGGCCGCCGCCCGCCTGGGTGGGGTGGGCCGTGCCGCGGAGGCCCTGCACGTCACCCATGGGGCGATCAGCCGCCAGCTGCGGGTGCTGGAGGATCACCTGGGCGTGTCCCTGTTTGAACGCGACGGGCGCGGGCTGCGCCTGACCCGGGCCGGAGCCGAGCTGCAGAGCGCCTGCGAGGGCGCGTTCGGGCAGATCCGCGAGGCCGTGGGCGCGCTCAAGCGCCAGCAGCGACCCGACGCGCTGGTGCTGGGCTGCAGCGGCAGCATCCTGGCGCGCTGGATGATTCCGCACCTGCCAGCGCTGCAGCGCGACCTGCCGGCGCTGGCGCTGCATTGGTCGGCGCAGGACGGCAGTTTCACCGACGCCCAGCGCGGCCTGGATGCGGTGCTGCTGCTGGCCCAGCCACCGTGGCCGCGGGGTTGGCAGGTGCGCGAACTGGCGCCGGAACGGGTGGGCGTGGTGGTCAGCCCGCAGCACCCGGCGGCGGCGCGGTTGCGCCAGCAGCCGCCGACCGCCCTGCTCGGCGAAGCGCTGCTGCATACCGCCTCGCGCCCGCAGGCATGGCCGGCGTGGGCGCTGGCGCATGGGCTGGACCCGGCGCAGCTGCACATGGGCAGCGGGTTCGAGCACCTTTACTACCTGCTGGAGGCAGCGGTGGCCGGACTGGGCGTGGCGATCGCGCCCGAGCCGCTGGTGGCCGACGAGCTGGCCGCCGGCCGCCTGTTGGCGCCGTGGGGCTTTGGCGCCACCGGCGGATTCTGGGTGCTGGCCACGCCTGACGGGGCGGTGGATGCTCGGGTGGACGTGCTGGCCGGGTGGCTGCAGCAGCAGCTGGCGGGGGCGTAGGTCCCCACCGTGGGTGGGGACGATGCCGGGGCGCGCGCCGGTCAGACGGCGGTCGGCGCTGCCAGGCGTTGCTGCACGTCGTCGCGCAGGCGCGCCAGTTCCACTTCGGCCTGCTGGCGCTGCTGCATGCCCTCGCGGTGGATGGTGCGCACTTCTTCCACCGTGGCGATCAGCTGCTCGTGCACGTGGCGCAGCGTGGCCACGTCGATCACCGCGCGCTGGTTGGCCTTGGCCGTTTCAACCGTGGTCTGGCGCAGCAAGTCGGCATTGCGCCGCATCATCTCGTTGGTGGCATCGTCGATCGCGTTGGACAACGCCACCGCGTTCTTCTGCTCGTTGAGCGACAACTGGATCGCGAACTGACGCTTCCACGACGGAATGGTGATGTCGCGGACCGTGTTGAACTTCTCGATCAGCAGGATCGCGTTGGCCTGGATCAGTCGGATCATCGGCAACGACTGGTCGGCTGCGTGCTGCATGACCAGCAGGTCGCCCACGCGCTTGTCGAGCAGCCGGATCGCGTTGTCCAGCTCGCCCTGGCGGATCCGCTGCTGCGGATCATCCTGGCCCTGCCCGGCCAGCTGTTCGCTGCGCAGCGAGGCGATCCGGCGCTTACCGGCGGCGATGTGCAGGCCCAGGCCGTGGCGTTCTTCGCGGACGATCTCGTGCATGCGGTCGAACTCGACCACGCGCTGGCCCATCAGCGCCTGTTGGCTGCCCACGTCGCCCATCAGCTGTTCGATCTGGCGGTTGGTGTCGCTGAATTTCTGCACCAGCTCGCCCTTGGACGCGCGCAGTTTGTCGATCAACCCACCGATCACCGGCACCTTCGAGCGTTCGGCCAGCCCGTCAAGCTTCAGCGAGCGCGCGATGCGCACCACCTCGCCCAGCTTGTCGCCGCTGGCATCGAGGTCGCGGTTGCGTACCTGGTCGAGCAGCTGGCTGGAAAACGCCGCCGTCTTGGCGGCCGCGTCGCGCCCGAACACCTGCAGGTTGCCCGGCCGGATGTCGTCCAGGCTGCGCCCGATCTCGGCGATCTTCGGCAGGTCGTCCCGGCCCAGGCCCAGCGCCTGCAATGCATTGTCATCGATGACATCCACGCTGACCTCCACCGGGAGGGGCGCGTTCGGCTGGGAATCCTGGGTCATCGGTGCATCTCCATTGGGGAAGGCGGCCGGCGCGCCGGCACGGGTCAGTGTACTCAGGGGAGTCTAGCGTGCGCCGCGGCGACCTCGGCGCGGATCTGGCCCAGCAGCTGCGCGGCCTGCGCGTTCTGCCGTGCCTGCGTCCGGGTGCCGCTGGCACGGACCGCCTGCTGCCACGCCGGCACCAGCACCTCGGCGATGCGCTGGAAGTGGTCCAGCAGGGCCGCGTCCTGCGCCTGCAACAGCTGCGTCTGGCCGGCCTGCACGCGTTTGAGCGAGGCCAGCGTGCGCAGGTGCACCACGCGCTGCTGCAACGTGCCCTGCGCATCGATGGGCAGGCCAGCACCCAGCGCCGTTCCGGCCTCGGCCCACTGCTCCAGCGCCTGCGCCCCGTGCAGATCCGCCGCGGCCGCGTGCGTGCCCGCCTCGACCACGGCGCCCAGACGGCGCGCATGCGCCTGGGCATTGAGCAGCAGGACGCCGCACTGCGCCTGCAACGCGTCGGCGTCGGCCTGGCGCTCCACGTCGCGCCCCAGTAGCCGCCCCCACCAACCGGTCTGGCGGCGCAAGCGGGCCGGGTTGCCCGCCTGCAGCGCCAGGGCAAGCCGCGACAGCGCCTCGACCAGACCGCGGCGCGGGTCGTCCTCGTACGCGCCGACACCCGCCGCGCGCGGCGCCATCGCCTGTACCAGCACCTCGCCGTAGCGCGACAGCACCGCTGCGTCGGCGACGAGGGTGGCCGGCGGCGCCGGCAGCGCAGGCAACGACGGCGCGGTCATGCAGGCGCATCACCGCCGTCGCGTTCCCAGCGCGGCGGCAGGCTCGATTCGCCGTAGAAGTGGCGCATCAGCGCCTCATCCAGGGCGCGCTCCTCGGGCGTGGAGGCGCGCCTGGGGCGGGCACCCACGCGCGGGGCCGGCCCGCTCTCCATCTGCTGGCGCACCCAGCCAGCCAGCAAGGCCAGCGTTTCGCCGGTGCGAACCTGTTGCTGATGCGAATCGCCGAGCAGCTGCAACAGCGGGGCCAGCCCGGCCTGCAAGCCACTGGCCAGCGGTTCGGCCAGTGGCGGTGTCGCCACCGGCGCGGCGGGCGTGGCGGCGACCGGTACCGGCTCGGCGCGTGCGGCCGACAGCCGCTCCAGCGCCGACAACAACGCCGGCCAGGGCGCGGGCTCGACCTCGGCCACGGCCGCTGGCGGCGGCAACTGCAACGCGCTGGCGATGTCGGCCAGCTGCGCTACCACGCGCCCGCCGACATCGGCGTCGTCGGCACCCATGGCTTTGTTGCGCAGGAAGTCACGCTTGATCTGCTGCCAGCGCTCCAGCTCGGCGCCCTGCAGCAGGCCCCGCAGTTCGGCCAGCTTGAGCAGGTTTTCCTCGGCCCCGGTGGTGAGCAGCTGCGCCTCGCCCTGGTAGTGGTCGGACACCAGCTGCTGCAGCTCGGCGTCGTTCATCACCGGCGAGATCTTCTCCGACAGCTTGTTCATGTTGCGGTAGCTGCCCTGCAGCCGGAACGCCGGCTCGGTGCGGTAGCGGTCATCCTGCGCGGCACTGGCGATGTACTGCTGGTTGACCCGGTAGACGACGTCGCGCACGCGCAGCATGCGCTGCAGGGTGGCGACGATCTCGTTGACCTCCGCGCCGCTGTAGGCGTGGCTGAGCGCGTTGGTGGACACCTCCTTGCCCATCGCCCGCTCCACCAGCAGGTACAGGTCGGCCATGTCGCGCGTGGCCAGCGGCGCCAGCACCGGATTGGAGGTCAGGCTGTTTTCGATGTAGCTCAGGGTGAAGGCATCTTCCATGCCGCCCAGCACGTCACCCAGGTTGTAGATGTCGGCGCGGTTGGCCAGCATGTCCGGAATCTTGAACACCTCGCCGGACTCGGTATACGGGTTGCCGGCCATCACCACGCAGAACTTCTTGCCGCGCATGTCGTAGGTGCGGGTGCGCCCGCGCCACACGCCTTCGATGCGGCGCGTGCCGTCGCACAACGAGATGAACTTCTGCAGGAATTCGGGGTGGGTGTGCTGGATGTCATCGACATACAGCATGGTGTTGTTGCCCATTTCCAGCGCCAGGTTGAGCTTTTCCAGCTCCTGGCGCGAGGTGGCATCCGGCGCCTGCGCCGGGTCCAGCGAGCGCACCTCGTGCCCCAGCGCCGGGCCGTTGATCTTCATGAAGACCAGGCCGAGGCGGTGCGCCACGTATTCCATCAGCGTGGTTTTGCCGTAGCCGGGCGGCGAGATCATCATCAGCAGGCCCATCAGGTCGCTGCGCTTGTTCTCGCCCACCGTGCCCATCTGCTTGGCCAGGTTGTCGCCGATCACGCCGAGGTAGACGTCGTTGATCAGCTTGTTGCGCACGAACGAGGACAGCGGCCGCGCCTTGAACTCGGACAGGCGCAGGGTGTCGCGTTCGCGCGTGACGATGCGCTGGCGGACCGCCTGGTAGGCGTGGAACGCAGGCACGAACACGCCGGTGTGGTGCTGCAGGCGCGCCAGGAAATCATCCAGCGACAGGGTCATGTGGCCCTGCACGATGCGCGGGTGTTCGCCCAGCAGGCCATCCACGCTGACCAGCAGCACCACATCGCTGGCGCGGGTGCGCAGCGCGCGCTGCACCAGCAGCAGTGCAGCCGCCTCGTCGGCATAGCCGGCGTGGTCGGTGAACGCCGGGGTGCGGCACAGGGCGCGCAGCCACTGCCCCGCCAGCGCCCAGCGCGCGCCCAGGCCGTCCTGCTCGCGCTGCAGGGCGCGCTCCAGCGCCTCGCGCTGGCCAGCCGCCTGCAGCTGTTGGCCCAGTGCCTCCAGCAACGCCAGCGCATAGCGGCTGCTGGTGAACACCGGTTCGCCGGCCGACAGTTCGTCGGCGAGGTAGGCGGCGGCCGCCAGGTGGTCGGCGGCCGTGAACGGCAGCGCGTGTTCGTCATTGAACGCGGCCAGCGCCTGCGTCATCTCCGTGCGCAGTGCCTGGCGGCCCTCATCGGAGCCGAACAGCCGCGCGATCGCATCGGCGCCGGCCTGGCGTGCCGGCCACTGGGCCACCTCTTCGCGGCGCTGCCGTGCGGCCCAGAACAGCATTGCCAGTGCGCGCACGCGTGGCGCGTGCAACAGGGTGCCGGCCGCCTGCTGCAGCGGCAGCAGCGCGCGCAGGATCACGGTGGCGTCGTGGTCATGGATACCGCGCTCGTAGCCTTCGCGGTAACGCGGCGCGGCGAAATCACGCACGCTGCGGTCCAGCGCCTCGGGCTCGGCAGCGCTGTGCTGCAACCCGGCCAGGTCGAGCCCGTCACGGTTTTCCATGGCTGCACGCAGCACGCTGCCGGCCAGGTACTCGCCGCGGTACAGCGTGTCCGATTCCGAATCCAGGCTGAGCTGCCAGTACGGCTTGAGTTCGGCCAGTTCGGGATCGTGCAGCGGCTCCAGGAAGTCGGTGCCAGTGAGGTGGATGGCCAGCGCGTCGCCGCGCGGCAGGATGGTCAGGTCCAGCGCCTGGGTGTTCACGCTGAAGCGGTGCCGCGGGCCAAGGCGCACGACGTTGCCGCCGGCCTCGAACAGGTCGCTGCGATCGCGCAACGCGCGCACGGCCTGGTCGCGCACGCCTTTCAGGCGCGATTCGATATCGTCGGCCTTGACGCTGTCACGCAGGCCGCGCAGGCGTTCGGCCAGTTCGCGCAGCTTGAGGATCAGCGGGTCGCCGGCGAAGAAGGCGTTGAGCTCGTCGGCGGTGGCGAAGCGCTCGGTGCGCTTGGCCAGGCCGTCGAGGATGCGGGTGGCCGCGTCCAGCACCGAGCGCGCCTTGCGCTGGCGCTCGTCCAGCAGCGCCTGCTTGTGGGCCTCGAAGGCATCGATCAGTTCCTCGCGCTTGGCCAGGATGTCGCCCAGGAACTGCTCGTGTTCGCCGAACTGGCTTTCCAGTTCCTCCAGCTGCACCAGCAGCCGCGACATCTGTTCGTCGGCGCGTTCGGGATCGGTGGCCATCGCCAGCGCGCTGGTGATGGCCTGCGAGAACAGCGCGAACTGCGCGGCGAACTGCGCCACCGCTTCGGCCGACCCCAGGCTGCGGCGGCGCTGTTCGGCGCGTGCGCGGGTCTGGTTGAGACGCGCGTAGATGGCCGAGATCGCCTCGACCACGCGGGTGCGCGCGGTGGCATCGTCGACCTTAAGGCCAGCCATCAGCTCGGACAGCATGTCCAGGTCGGCCGACATGGCGCGCAGGCCGGCCAGCTGTTCGTCCAGCACCCGCGCGCTTTCGGCCTGCTGCGCGGCCTCGTCCAGCGCCTGCAGGCGCTCGCCCAGCGGGGCCAGCGCGGCGTCGCCGGCCAGGAACACGCCGGTGGCCGCGCCGATGGCCTCATGCGCCTGCTGCAGCGCGGCGGTCATCGCATCGATCAGGTCGGTGTCGATGTAGCGGTAGTCGCGGATGGTGAGCAGGTGCCCACGCTGCGCCGAGATCGCATTGAGCGCCTCGACGAAGGACTGCACGTCTTTCCAGTTCTCCGGCTGCAGGCGGGCCAGCAACGCCTTCTGCGTGTTCTGCGCCTGGGCCATGGCCTGCGCGGACTGCGCGCGGATCGACTGCACTTTCTCGTATTCGTCCAGCACCGACTCGCCGGTGCTGCTGACCTCGCGCAGCAGGCTGACCGCGCCCCCGCATTGCGCGTCGTCCAGCCAGTGGTGGGCGTCGAACAGGCGCCGGGTGTCCTGCACCAGGCGCTGGTAGCGCTGCACCGACACGTCATCGCCTTCGATGGTGCGGGCCAGGTCGAACAGGTTGGAGATGCCGCGCACCAGCTCGGCATTGCCGATGCGGCCCATGAAGGTGTTGCCGGGCGGACGGCTGGCGGCGAACTCGTCGCTGCTGAATGGCGTCTGCCAGACCTGCATGGCGTGGATGCGGGTCGGCTCGCTGCCTTCGGCATGGAACAGCACCATGCGCCCGTCGTGCATGAAGGCATAGCCGTGGCCGAACACCGGGTTCTGCAGCACGCGCTGGATGGTGTTGTAGACAAACAGCGCCGAGCGCCCGCCTTCGCGCTCGTAGAAGATGTAGAGCACGTCTTCGCCGTTGGGCGAGCGGATGGCGCGCTTGAACTGCATGCCGTCCATCGCCGCGTCGAATGCCTTGTGCTCGCCGCTCTGCAGGTAATAGCCGCCCGGGAAGATGATGCCGTGGTCTTCGGGCAGCTGTACGCAGGCCTGCACGATGGCATCGTTGCGGATGATGTTGCCGGTGAGGGTGTTGTAGATCAGGCCCCGCCACACCGTTTCGCGGTACGGCAGCACCTTGAGCAGGATCAGCGAGCCGACCCGGGCGAAGTCGAACTGCGCGTCGTCCAGCGACTGCGTGCTGTCCTCGACCGGTTCGCTGTAGACGCCCTGCCCGCTCTCGGTGTTGTTCTCGACCTTGATGGTGAGGTCGCCGCCGGTGGTTTCCACGAACAGGCTGTCGAGGATGTTCAGGTGCGCATGGCGACCGGTAACGGCCATGTCGCGCGTGGCGCGCGTCCACTCGAAGTCGAACGGCGGCGGCAGTGCGATGTCGCGCTCGCCCCGGGCGTCCAGGTAGGTCAGTGCGCCGTCACGGGCCAGCGCCCAGCGGAACACGCGCACGTCGCTGCTGCGCTCGCCGATCTGGAACGAGGCCAGCAGCTTGTCGCCGACCACGATCAGCTGCAGCAGGCGCGCGTGTTTGTAATAGGCGTAGAGCTCGCCGAAGTCGTGCACGAACGCCGGCTGGGCCAGGAAGCTGCCCTTGGCGTCCACCGGCACCACGTCGTAGCCGTCGTTGGCCTGCACCAGCCGGTACAGCCCGAACACGTCTTCGACGCGGGTCTGGGTCTTGAGCCCGATGTACACGTTGTAGCCGAACAGCAGCAGGTCCGGACCGACCTGGACGATGTCGCGGCCGACGCAGTTGTTTTCGCTGCGGATGCGGAAGCGGCCGGTGACCTCCAGCCGGCTGTCGCCGAACTCGGCCAGGCGCTGCGTGTTGAGGGCATCGGCGACGCTGCGCAGGCGGCTGCCCTGCTCGGCCAGGCGGCGGCGCAGCACTTCATAGGCGCCGCCCTGGGCAACAGCCTGGTCGACGCTGGCAGTGGCTTCCGGCGCGGACGGCTCGGGACGGTTGGCGGTATCGGACATCGGCTTCCTTCCGGCTCACGGACAACCGGCCGGGCGAGCCGGCCGGGAAAGGCGTGGCGGCGGCCTCATGGCCACCGCCGGGGTGCCGGACACGCCACCCCAAGGCGGCGCGCCGGCAGTGCGGCTCAGCGGGTTTCGACCACGGTGGCGGTCACGCTGGGCACCGCTTCAACCGTGTCTTCGCTGATCTGGCGCGGCGCGGATTCGCGCGGGCCCACGCCCAGGTAGCGCTGCATCAGCTCCTGCACGATCGGGCTCTTGTCGGCCAGGCCTTCGATGGACTTGCCCAGCGACACGGCCTTGATCAGGTTCTCGAACATGCCGCCGTCGCCGCCCACCAGGTCGATGTCGGCATTGCGCAGCGCGCTGGCGATGACGCCGGCGTTCTCGCGCGAGACTTCCTTGCCGGCATCGATCGAGGCCAGTGCCTGCTTGAGGCTGTTGTCGAGCATCATGCGGAACTCTTCGTGGCCGCGCGCGGTGTCGCTGAGCGAACCGATCGCCTCGAACTTGCGGACCAGGCCTTCGGCCTCGGCCAGCAGCTTCTTCTGCACCACGCCGGCTTCGGCGCCGCCGATGGACTCGGTCGCGGTAGCGCGGGCACGGCCCATCTGCTCTTCGCCATGGGCCTGGGCCTGCAGGTTCTCGGCCAGCACGCGGGCCTCGTTGGTGCCCTGCTTGAGGTTGGCTTCGGCCTTGGCTTCGATCACGCGGGCTTCGGCGATGCCGACCTTCTCGATGGCCAGCGCCGAGGCTTCGCGCACCTGCGCCTCGGCCAGGCCGGGGGCGGCCTGTTCGGCACGGGTACCATCGGCCAGCAGGCGCTTGGCGTCGGCCTGCTTGCCGGCCGCTTCGTGCTGGGCCTGGGCCAGGGTGGTGATTTCCACGGCACGGTGCTTGGCCGAGGTTTCGGCGGCCTGTGCCTCCTTGACCTGGCGCACCAGCAGTTCCTGCGCCTTGCCTTCGGCCTCCAGGATCAGCACCTGCTTCTGGCGATCGGCTTCGGACACCTCACGCACTTCCTTGATGCGCTCTTCTTCCTGGGCCACGGTCTTGTCGATGGCGATGCGTTCGCGGGTGATGTTGGCCACGTCCATCTTGCCGGACTCCACCACCTTGTCGCGCTCCACGCCCTGCAGTTGCACTTCGCGCTGGGTGGTGACCTGCTCCAGCTGGCGCGCGCGCTCGACGCGCTCGGATTCGATGGCCACCGCGCGCTGGCGGTTCTGCTCGGCCACTTCCACTTCGCGCATGCGGTTCTGTTCGCGGATGTCGATGACTTCCTGCGCTTCGATGCGCGCCTGCTCGGACAGCTGGCGCTGCTCTTCCTGGACCTTGGCGGTTTCGGCTTCCTCACGCGCGCGGATGGTTTCGATCTCGCGCTTCTGGCGGGCTTCGGCTTCGGCCTGCTGGCGTTCGAGCGCCAGCAGCGCTTCACGCGCCTCGACGTTCTTCTTGGTGATGGCCAGCTTTTCGTTCTGTTCCAGCTCGTTGGTGACCACGTTGTGGGTGGCGGTCAGCTCGGTGATCTTGCGGATGCCCTGGGCGTCGAGGATGTTGTTCTGGTCCAGCAGCAGCTTGGGGGTCTGCTCCAGGTAGTCGATGGCGACGTCTTCCAGCGCATAGCCGTTCAGGTCGTTGCCGATCACGGCAATGATCTCGTCGCGGAATTCCTGGCGCTTTTCGAACAGTTCGGTGAACTCGAACTTCTTGCCTACCGTCTTCAGCGCTTCGGAGAACTTGGCGTTGAACAGTTCATCGACCGCATGCTTGTCCGAGGCGCGGTCGGCACCGATCGCCTTGGCCACGCGCAGCACGTCGGCCTGGGTTTCGTTGACGCGCAGGTAGAAGGCCACGGCGATGTCGGCGCGCATGTTGTCGCGGCAGATCAGGCCTTCCTTGCCGCGGCGGTCGATCTGCAGGGTGATCAGGCTGATCCGCATCAGCTCGGCGCGGTACAGCACCGGAATGATCAGCGCACCGGTGAAGTGCACCTTGGGCTGCGAACTCATGTCGTTGACGATCAGGGCCACGCCCTGGTCCACCTTGCGGTAGAACGCTTTGAACAGGCCGGCCAGGCCAAGCAGCAGGACCAGCAGGATGCCCACCCCGATCACGAACGGGGCCAAGGTCGCAAAACTCATCGATGGATCTCCTTATCGCCCGCAATCAGGCTGTCTTGGATGGAAAGCGCGGGGTGGGCGTTCTCACGCACCACCAGGTAATGGTTGTGGTCGGCCAGGTAGTCCAGCAGGACCACGCGGTCGCCGCGTATGAGCACGCTGCCGTCCTGCGAGCGCACCTGCAGGATCAGCCCGGCGCCGCCGTCGTCGACGTTGGCATGGCCCACGGTGGCGGTGACCTGCGGCGAGGCGACCACGCCGACGCGGCCCAGCAGTGACGCCTGGGGCACCGGGCGCAGGCGCAGCAGCAGGCGCCGGATCGGACGCAGCACGGCCACGCTGAGCGGCACGGCGGGCAGGAGTGCAAGCACGGCGGTAACGCTGCCGGCCAGCCAGCGCACCGGGGTGGGCAGGGGCTGCAGCAGGAACAGGTGGACGAAGTAGGTGACGGTCCAGCCGAAGAAGGCCAGCAGCGCGATCACCAGCATCACCGGGGCGCCGCCCAGGCCCAGGCGCGCGAACATGCCGGAAATGCCGTGCAGGCCGTCATCCCCCAGGTGCAGGTCCAGGCCGTCATGGGCGATGCCGTCATCGACCACGCCGAAGGCGGCCAGCAGCCAATACAGCACGGCGAACGCCAGCACGATGCTGTACGGCAACGTGGGGAAACTCAACGCGACAGTGAGGAACTCGTCCATTCCATGCCTTCCCTGTGAAGGCGGCCAGCCGCTTCCCCGGCCGCCGCTTGAGGGAAGCGCTCCGGCTTCCCGCGATTACGCGCCGTGCCGGCCGCGCCATGTCCTGTCGATGCTACGTGAAATTGGCCGCTGCGCCCATAGCAACGCGGCCGCGCCTTGGCTGGCGTGGTGGATGGGCTGTCGGCAATGGCCGCGTCGGGATCGCGGCAGATGTCCCGACCAACGGTCGGGACCTACCGGGCTTTACCTGTCCCGTGTCCCGTACCGGGATTCACGGTCGGGACCCACCACCGGCCTCAGTCGGCCTCGTGGCAGTCGGCGCGGCGGACTTCTTCGACGAACTTGCGCATCTTGTAGCCGTCCTTGATGCCCGGCTCGGATTCGATCCCGCTGGAGACGTCCACGCCCCAGGGCAGCGTGGCCACGATCGCGTCGAACACGTTGTCCGGGGTGATCCCGCCGGCCAGCAGGAACGGCCGGTGCAGGCCGGTGGGCAGGCGGGTCCAGTCGAAGGCCACGCCGGTGCCACCGCCGCCGCCGGGCGCGTGGCTGTCGAACAGGAACCCGGCCGCGCTGGGGTACCGCAGCTGCAGCTGGCGCGCGTTGACGTCCTCGCGGCCGCCCATCGCCACGGCCTTCAGGTAAGGCATGTTGAAGCTGCGGCAGAACGACTCGTCTTCCTCGCCATGGAACTGCAGCAGGGTCGGCCGCACCGTGCGCAGCACCTCGCGCACTTCTTCCTTGCTGTTGTCACGGAACAGGGCCACCACGTCCACCATCGGCGCGATCGCCTGGCGCATTGCGCGGGCTTCGGCCGGCGCCACGCGGCGCTTGCTCTCCCGGGCGAAGATGAAGCCGACTGCATCCACGCCCAGTTCCCCGGCCAGGCGGACGTCGCCGGCGCGGGTCATGCCGCAGAACTTGATACGGGTGCGATAGAAAGAGCGGCTCATAGAGTCACCTCGGCGGGCAGTTGCCAGTTGTCGGGGTACAGGGGTCCAACGAACACCAAACCCTGCGGCGGTGCGGTCGGCCCGGCCACGGTGCGGTCCTTTCCGGCCAGCAGCTCACCCAGCCACGACACCGGCTTGTCCCCGCACCCGACCAGGATCAATGAACCGACGATATTGCGCACCATGTGATGAAGGAATGCATTGGCCTGAACACAGACCTCCAGCACCTCGCCATCGCGGGTCACGCTGATCGCCTGCAGCTCGCGGCGGGCATGCAGGGCCTCGCAATTGACGCTGCGGAAGGCGCTGAAGTCATTTTCGCCCAACAATGCCTGTGCCGCGGCGTGCATCAGCGCGGCATCCAGCGGCCGCCGTTCCCAGCTCAGACTCTGCCGGTTCAGCGCCGGGCGCACCTGCCGGTTGAGCAGGCGGTAGCGATAGCGCCGGGCGCGGGCGGAAAAGCGCGCATGGAAATCATCGGCCACCGGCTGGCACCAGCGCACCGCGATGGCGGGCGGCAGGCGGGTGGTGGTGCCCAGGGTCCAGCCGCGCGCGTTGCGGATCACGTCGGTGTCGAAATGCACCACCTGGCAGTGCCCGTGCACGCCGGCATCGGTGCGCCCGGCACACATGACCTTGATGGGCGCATCGGCCACCGAGGACAGCGCCTCCTGCAGGCTGGCCTGCACGCTGGGACGACCGCTCTCGCCCAGCTGCTGCCAGCCCTTGAATTCACTGCCATCGTATTCCACGCCCATTGCGTAGCGCATGGTCAACCTCTGTAAGTCGGTAAGAACCGGCCAGGGCCGGTCGGGGCATCAGGCCGGATCGCGCTCGGACCACACGGCAAGTTCATTGCCGCCGGGTTCGACGAACTGGAAGCGGCTGCCCCCGGGAAAGGAAAACACAGGCTTGACCACCCGCCCGCCGTGGGCGGCCACCGCCTCGGCAAGCGGTGCCAGATCATCGGCATAGATGACCAACAGCGGCGCGCCGGTTGCCGACGTGCACGGGGTGGCCCGGAAGAAGCCACCCTGCAGGCGACCGTCGTCGAAGGCGGTGTAGTCCGGGCCGTAGTCGACGAACGACCAGCCGAACACCTGTGTGAAGAACTGGCGGCTGGCCGCCGGATCGGTGGAGGCGAACTCCACGTAATCCAGCCGGCGCTCACGCAAGGCGGTCGCGGGGGCCGCGCTCATCCCAGCCGCGCCAGCAGTTCGCGTGCCTGCGCCTGGCTGTGCGGATCGGCGGCAACGGCCACTTCCTGCAACAGGGTGCGTGCGGTTTCCGCATCGCCCAGGTCGAGATAGGCGATGGCCAGTTCGAGACGGTCGCGGCCCGGGGTCGCCAGCACGTGGCCGCTGTTGTCGGTGGCCTCGAACGGTGCTTCGATGCCCTGCGCCGGCGCAGCGCTTGCTTCGGCTTCGGCTTCGGCTTCGGCATCGCCAGCCGCTTCGGCATCGACGGCAACCGCGTCGCCATCGGCGGGAAACTCGAACACGCCACGGAACGACGGCTGTGCTGCCGCTTCCAGCGCATGCGCCGGCGGGGTGTACACGTCGACCGTGTCCAGGTCTGCGCCCGCATCCACGCCAGCATTCACTGACGGGACCTGCTCCACGCCGGGCGTCGGTTCGTCGCCCTCGCTGTGCGCTGCCTCGCTGTCGGCCACGGGCTGGCCCGGGTACGGCTCCAGGTTGAAGACCGGCTCGCGGCGCAGGCCATCGGCGTAGTGTTCGGCCGGCAGGTCGAGCTCCTCATTGGCTTGGTCACGTGCCTGATCCAGGCGCGCGTCCAGGGCGTCGTCCTGCTGCGCGGCCAGCTCGTCCACATAGTCCGTGGCCGGTACCGCCGCAGCCAATGCGGTGGCGTCCAGGCTCTCGCGGCGCAGCGGTGGCAGCGGCGAGGGCTTGCGGCGGCGGGACACGGCCCACCCGCCCACCACCAGCAACAGCACCACCAGCCCCAGCCAGTACCAGCCGCCCCCGCCAGCGTCGCGCGTGGCCGGGGCCTGGCCCAGGCGCTGCTGCGCGGCGGCCAGGTCGCTGTCTTTCATCGCAATCAGCGTCTGCTGCTGCTTCTGCAGCTTTTCCAGGTCGGCGACGCGGCCGCGCAGCTCCTGGATCTCGGCGTCGCGGGTGGCGACATCTTCCTTGGCCTGACGCAGTTGTTCGTTGCCCAGCATGTCGCCCTCACTGCCGGCGGCGGTGCCGGTGGTTGTGCCTGCATTGGTATCGGTGGCGGCGACCGCCGGCGCGATCTCCAGGCGTGCGCCGCTGGCCGCAGCCGCAGCCGCTGCCACCGGCTTGACGGCCGGGCCCGGCGTGGCGGCAACGCCGCTGCTGGCCGGCTGCGGGATCGCCGCGCGCGACTGGCGCCACTGTGCGGCGTGTTCGCGCACGATCGCGGCCGCTTCGCTGGCGTCGATCGGCGCGGGGATATCGGTGGGGCTGCGCAGCACCGCGCCCTGCTTGAGCAGGTTGACGTTACCGCGGATGAAGGCCTCCGGGTTGGCGCGCAGCAACGCGACCATCGCCTGGTTGCGGTTGATGCCCTGTTCGCGGGCGACCGTGGCCGCGATCTGGGACAGGGTCTGGCCGCGTTGCACGGTGACGCCGCCGGCGGTGCTTGCCGGTGCGGGCGCTGCGCCGCGCGATGGCGCCGTGCGTGAAGGCTGCGCGGCCGTGCGTTCCGGCCTGGTCTCCGCCGCGGGCGCAGGCGCGGCCGCCGGCGCCGGTTCACGCACGATGGCATTGGACATCGCGCCGGCTGGCGCGACGATCTCCGGTTCGGCCACGGCCAACGCACTGTTGGGTGCATCGACCAGCGCCGAGTATTCACGGACCAGGCGCCCCTGTCCCCAGTCGGCTTCGATCAGGAAATTCAGCGACGGGGTGGTGACCGGGGTCTGGGTGCTGACCCGCACCACCGCCCTGCCCTGCGCATTGCGGGTCAATTCGAACTGCAGCTCGCTGACCAGGCCGGCCGGTGCGTCCAGCCCGACCCGGGCAAACGTGCCCGGCGAGGCCAGCGCCACCCGCAGGTTCTGCAGCTCGGCCGGGTCGGCCGAGATCACCGGAATTTCGGCCAGCAGCGGCTGGCCGGGCTTGGACAGCACCCGGATATCGCCCAGGCCCAGGGCCAGGGCGGAGCTGCTGGCGAGGGCCAGCAGCAGAGTGGACACATACTTGAGCGGGCGCAGGGCGCCCCGGGTCCGGTTGTTCATGGCGGCCAATATAGCGGCTCCCCCCGTGATCGGCGATGGTTGAATTGCAGCCGCCGATGGCATCCCCATGCCATCGGCGGTGCACGATCAGCCTTCGGCGGCGACCAGCTCGGCCAGCTGCACGGCATTGAGCGCGGCGCCCTTGCGGATGTTGTCCGACACGATCCACAGGTTCAGACCGTTGGGGTGCGACAGATCCTCGCGGATACGGCCGACATACACCGCATCGTTGCCCGACGCATGGGTGACCGGGGTCGGATAGCCGCCGGCTTCATGCTTGTCCACCACTTCCACGCCCGGCGAGCGCGACAGCAGCTCACGCGCGGCGGCCACGGTGACCTTGTCGCGGGTTTCGATGGTGACCGCTTCGGAGTGGCCGTAGAACACCGGCACGCGCACCGCGGTGGGGTTCACCAGGATGCTGTCGTCGCCGAGGATCTTCTTGGTTTCCCAGACCAGCTTCATCTCTTCCTTGGTGAAGCCGTTCTCCAGGAAGTCGTCGATGTGCGGGATCAGGTTGAAGGCGATCTGTACCGGGAACCGCTGCGGGTCGATCTGCTGGAAGCTGAGCAGCTGGCCGGTCTGCTTGCCCAGTTCTTCCAGCGCCGAACGACCGCCACCGGACACGGACTGGTAGGTGGCCACGTTGATGCGCGTGATGCCGTACTGGCGGTGCAGCGGCGCCAGTGCCACCAGCATCTGCATGGTGGAGCAGTTCGGGTTGGCGATGATGCCGCGCGGGCGGTTCTTCAGCGCCTCCGGGTTCACTTCGGACACCACCAGCGGCACGTCGTCGTCGTAACGGAAGGCCGACGAGTTGTCGATCACCACCGCACCGGCCGCGGCGAACTTCGGGCCGAACTCCTTGGACACGCTGCCACCGGCGGAGAACAGCGCGATGTCCACGCCCTTGGGGTCGAAGTCGGCCAGGTCCTGGACCTTGATCTTTTCGCCGCGGTAGTCGATTTCACCGCCGGCCGAGCGCGAGGACGCGAGCAGGCTGAGCGAGGCGATCGGGAAGTCGCGCTCGGCGAGGATGGACAACATGGTTTCGCCGACGGCGCCGGTGGCACCGACGACAGCGACGTGGAAACGACGATCTGCATTGCTCATGGGGGAACCTCGTGTTGGGTGTACCGACCTGCGGTCGGTACCTGCCGTGTTTTGGGGATCTGTACCGATCAGTGACCGGTACGTGCCGTGTTTGGGGAATGTGTGCCGACCAACGATCGGTGCCTGCCGTGCCTTGGGTGTGTACCGACCCACGGTCGGTACCTGCCGGTTCGGGAACCTCGCCTGTTGGCCGGGGAGGTTCCCTATCGTTTTGCGTCGTCGATTTTTTTGCCGCCCACGGTCGCGCGGCCGGTGTTCGCGGCGGCCACAGCGTCGGCGTTGATCGCGCTCGGCGGGCGGCCGGCGTTCGGCCCCAGGCCCAGCGCGGCGATGAGGTTGTCCACGGCCAGCTGCACCATCGCCCGGCGCGTGGCCTGGCTGGCGCTGCCGATATGCGGGGTCAGCACGATGTTGTGCAGGGCCAGCAGTTCCGGGCGCACCGTGGGCTCGCCTTCGAACACGTCCAGGCCGGCGGCGGCAAGGCGGCCGTTGGCCAGGGCATCGGCCAGCGCCACCTCGTCGACGATGCCGCCGCGGGCGATGTTCACCAAGGTGGCGGTCGGCTTCATCTTCGCCAACGCGCCGGCGTCGATGATGTGGTGCGAGGAGGCGCTATAGGGCAGCACCAGTACCAGGTGGTCGGCCTGGGCCAGCAGCGTGTCGAGGTCGACGTACTGCGCGCCCACCTCGGCTTCGGTGGCGTCGGGCAGGCGCGAGCGGTTGTGGTACAGCACGCGCATGCCGAACCCGAGCGCGCCGCGGCGGGCGATGCCCTGGCCGATGCGGCCCATGCCGAGGATGCCCAGCGTGCTGCCGTGGATGTCCGCGCCGAGCAGGGTCTGGAACGACCATTGTCCCCACTGCCCGTCACGCAGCCAGCGCTCGGCCTCGGTGATGCGGCGGGCGGTGGCCATCAGCAGCGCGAAACCGAGGTCGGCGGTGGTTTCGGTCAGGACGTCCGGGGTGTTGCTGGCCAGGATGCCGGCCGCGCTGAGCGCGTCCACGTCCAGGTTGTTGTAACCCACGCCGACGTTGGCGATCGCGCGCAGCTGTGGCGCGTTGGCGATCTCGGCCGGGCCGATGCGCTCGTTGAGGGTGATCAGGGCACCCTCGACGCGGGACAACTGCTCGGCCAGCATCTGCGGGGTATAGCGGGTGACATCGCCGGTCATGGTCAGGTCGACATGCTGCCCGAGCTGTTCGACGACATCGTCGAACAGCGGCTGGCTGACCCATACCCTGGGGCGGCGATCAGCCATCGATCGTGCCCGGAATGCGCGGGGTGATGTCGCCGACGTCGCCGCACTGCGCGCGGTGGCGCAGGGCCTGGTCCATCAGCACCAGCGCCATCATCGCCTCGGCGATGGGGGTGGCGCGGATGCCGACGCACGGGTCATGGCGGCCGGTGGTGATCACATCGACCGCGTTGCCGTCGGCATCCACCGTGGCACCGGGCAGGCGCAGGCTGGAGGTGGGCTTGAGCACGATCGAGGCGGTGACCTGCTGGCCGGTGGAGATGCCGCCGAGGATGCCGCCGGCATGGTTGCTGGCGAAGCCCTGCGGGGTGATCAGGTCGCGGTGTTCGGTGCCCAGCTGGGCCGCGCTGGCGAAGCCGTCGCCGATCTCCACGCCCTTGACCGCGTTGATGCTCATCAGCGCGGCGGCCAGATCACCGTCGAGCTTGCCGTAGATGGGCTCGCCCCAGCCGGGCGGGACGCCGTCTGCGACCACGTTGACGCGCGCGCCGACCGAGTCGCCGGACTTGCGCAGCGCGTCCATGTAGCTTTCCAGCGCGGGCACCTGCTCGGCAACCGGCCAGAAGAACGGGTTGTCTTCCACCGCCGACCAGTCATGCCCGGTGGGGGTGATCGCGCCGAGCTGGGAGAGGTAGCCCCGCACGGTCACGCCATGGCGCTGCTGCAGCCACTTCTTGGCGATGACGCCGGCGGCCACGCGCATGGTGGTTTCGCGCGCGGACGAACGGCCGCCACCGCGCGGGTCGCGGATGCCGTACTTCTGCCAGTAGCTGTAGTCGGCATGGCCCGGGCGGAACTGCTGGGCGATGGCGGTGTAATCCTTGCTGCGCTGGTCGGTGTTGCGGATCAGCAGGGCAATGGGCGTACCGGTGGTGCGGCCTTCGTAGACGCCGGACAGGATCTCGACGTCGTCGGCTTCGCGGCGCGCCGAGGTATGCCGGCTCTTGCCGGTGGCGCGGCGCTGCAGGTCGTGGTCGAACTCACCGGCGCTGATTTCCAGCCCCGGCGGGCAGCCATCGATCACGCAGCCGATCGCCGGACCATGCGATTCGCCGAAGGTGGTGACGGTCAGCAGTTTGCCGAAGCTGTTGGAACTCACGGTCGCTGTGCTGCCAGTTCGGTGATGCGCGCGCTGTGGGCGATCAGCTCACGGCATTCGACGGCGAAGATGCCCATCTGGCCGACCTTGAATTCGATCCAGGCAAAGTCGACTTCGGGCAGGAGCTTGATGAGATGCTGTTCGGACTCGCCTACTTCGCAGATCAGCAGGCCGTCTTCGCTGAGGTGCAGCGGGGCGTCGCGCAGGATCTTGAGGACCAGGTCGAGGCCGTCGGGGCCGGCCCGCAGGCCCATGTCCGGCTCGTAGGAGTATTCCCGCGGCAGGGCATCGGTTTCGTCGTTGGTGACGTAGGGCGGGTTGGTGACGATGAGGTCGTAGTGGCGGCCGGTGAGGCCGGTGAACAGGTCGGACTTGATCAGGGTGACGTTGTGCGCCTGGAGGCGGTCCTTGTTTTCATGCGCCAGGGCCAGGGCATCGTCGCTGAGGTCGACGCCGTCCACTTCCCAGTTGGGGTAGTAGTGGCCGATGGCGATGGCGATGCAGCCCGAGCCGGTGCACAGGTCGAGGGCGCGATGGACGTCACGGCCGGCCAGCCAGGGTTCGAAGCCGGTTTCGATGAGTTCGGCGATGGGCGAGCGCGGGACCAGGGCGCGGCTGTCACTCTTGAAGCTGAGGCCGGCAAACCAGGCTTCGCCGGTAAGGTAGGCGGCGGGGAGGCGTTCGTTGATGCGACGTTCGAACAGGGCGAGCACTTCGGCCTTTTCGGGCGTGGTGACGCGGGCGGCGCCGTAGGCGGGGCCGAGGTCATGCGGGAGGTGCAGGCTGTGCAGGACGAGCTGGGTAGCCTCGTCCAGGGCGTTGTCGTAGCTGTGCCCGAAGGTGAGGCCTGCGGCATTGAAACGGCTGGTGCCGTAGCGGATCAGGTCGATGATCGTGTGAAGTTCGGCGGCCGTTTCGGCAGTCATGGCAAGGCAACAGACAGTGTGGCCCCCGATTATAGGCGACCCCATGCCCCCCGGCATCCGTTGCAGTCGAAAGTGGTTGTGTTGGGGTTGGAGGCCTGGAGCCAGGTCAAGGTCAAGGTCAAGGTCAAGGTCAAGGTCAACTTCAAGAGCAGCGCCGCTTTGTTTGCGGGCTGGGCCGGTGGGGGTGGGTTGGCAGGGCACGCTGCAAGTACGTCCGTGTAAGCTCCGTCGCCGCATCCATGCGGCTCAGGGCCCTGCCAACCCACCCCCACCGCCCCCCGACACACCCCCGGTGCCGCATTGCGAGCAGAGCAAGGTCAAGAACCAGAGCAGCCTCCTGTGCCCGCACGGGTGGAGGAGTAGTGCCGAGCTTGCTCGGCACCTCCCTACCCTCACCCATGACCTGCCCCCCTCCCCGCGCACCCACCGCAACCGCCCTGCCAGTGCCATGCACTGGCCCGCCACACCTTGCCCTGCCTCGGGCCTTGCCTTGGGCCTTGCCTTGGCTTTTGCCTTTACCCAAGGGGCACCAGCCAACTGTCGAGCGTCGGCACGGGTGGGGTTGCGGGGCCCTGAGGCGCATGGATGCGCCGACGGAGCTTACATGGACGTACTTGCAGCGTGCCCCGCAACCCCACCCGTGCCGGCGCCGCCTCCGATCGCCGCACACCAAGGCTCCCGCTCCAAAGCTCCGGCTCCGGTTTCAGATTTCGCCTCTGCTTCAGACTTACCGCTCTTAAAAAGAAACCCCAACCAACCCCAAAAGACCCAACAGCGCCGCCACCACCCCTATCATGGTGGCCCCTTCAGGGAACGGGCTTTCCATGTTCAATCGCAACGTCGGCATCATCCTGCTCATCGCCCTGGCCGCCGGCCTGGGCCTGGTCGCCGCGCAGAAAGTGTTCGCGCCCACGCCGGCCAGCGACCGCCCCGCTACCGAATCGATCACCTTCTACCCCCAGCCCCGGCCCCTGCCTGACTTCAACCTCAGCCAGTCCGACGGCACCCGCCTCATTCCCGGCGAGCTCAAAGGCCACTGGACCCTCGTGTTCCTGGGCTTCACCTTCTGCCCCGACGTCTGCCCCACCACCCTGGCCGACCTTGCCCAGGCCCAGAAACAGTGGGAAGCCCAGCCCGAAACCCTCCGCCCCCGCCTTGTCTTCATCTCCGTGGATCCCGAACGTGACACCCCCAACCGCCTCGGCGAGTACGTGCACGCCTTCCACAAGGACACCCTGGCCGCCACCGCCGACGTCCCCTCGCTCGAGCGCTTTGCCACCTCCCTCGGCTTCGTGTTCCAGAAGGTCCCCGGCAAAGACTTCGATGAAAATCCCCAGGATTACACCCTCGAACACTCGGCCAGCCTGGCCGTGCTCGACCCGGACGGCAAACTTGCCGGCCTGATCCGCCCCCCTTTCAATGCGCAGGCCATTGCCCGCGATCTGCAGACGCTGACCGAGAAAACCGCACCATGAGCCTGACCACCACGCTGAGCTACGTCCTGCCCCACCGCCTGCTGTCCTCGATGGCGCGGCGCCTGGCGTATTCCAGCAACCCGCGGATCTCGCGCTGGCTGATCGACACCGTGACCGAGAAGTTCGGCGTCAACCTGGCCGAGGCCGCCAACCCCGACCCGCGCAGCTACGCCACCTTCAACCAGTTCTTCACCCGTGCGCTCAAGCCCGGCGCCCGCGTGGCCGCGCCCGACCCGCGCACCCTGGTGATGCCTGCCGATGGCCGCATCAGCCAGCTTGGCGCCATCGAGGACGGCCGCATCTTCCAGGCCAAGGGCCAGTCGTTCACCGCCGCCGAACTGCTGGGCGACGCCAAGGATGCCGAGGTGTTCCACCACGGCCTGTTCGCCACCGTGTACCTGTCGCCCAAGGACTACCACCGCGTGCACATGCCGTGGACCGGCACCCTGCGCGAAACCGTGCATGTGCCAGGACGTCTGTTCAGCGTGGGCCCGGCGGCGGTCAACAACGTCCCCGGCCTGTTCGCCCGCAACGAGCGCCTGGTCTGCCATTTCGATACCGACTTCGGCCCGATGGTGTCGGTGATGGTGGGCGCGCTGCTGGTATCCGGCGTGGAAACCGTGTGGGGCGGTGAAGAGATCCCGGCCTACGGCGACACGATTACCCGCAAGGACTATCGCGGCAAGGGGATCACGCTGGAGCGGTTCGCGGAGATGGCGCGCTTCAACTACGGCTCCACCGTGATCATCCTGCTGCCGCCGGGCGTGGCCGAGTTCGCCCCGCACCTGGATGCCGAGCATGCCGTGCAGCTGGGGCAGGCGCTGGCTACCCTGAAGTGACGGTGGTGCCGGCCGCTGGTCGGTATCTCAGGCATTTCAGGTATCCCGGGGAGCCGGCCAGCGGCCGGCACTACCTGGGGTCGAGGGCGTGATCGGCGCGCACAAAAAAACGCCCCGGGAAACCGGGGCGTTTTTTGTGCGCGATCCGCTGCGGTCAGATCTCGACCGGGCCCACGTCCATGCCGTCGTAGTCTTCCACGCCATTGGCTTCGGCCAGCGCCTGCAGCTCCTGGTTGCGGGCGTCCAGCGAGGCTTCGCTGTGCACCTCGGCGCGCTCCACGTGCAGCACGTGGTACGGCGCCTCGCCCTCTTCCAGGTCCGGCTCGAAGATCTCGACCAGGCTGTAGCCCATGCCGACCAGCTTCTCGCCCAGGCCGCTCAGCGGCTCGGGGGTGGTGTTGACGAAGAAATAGCCCCACAGCATCGGGCCATTGAGGTCCCAATCGGTGTTTTCGCGGATGTTGGCGAACATCTCGTTGATTGCGGTGATATCCATCGTCTTGTCCTGTATGCGTGACCCGGTGGCCGAAAGGGAGTGGCCGCGGGCGTGATGCCGGCAGCCTACTCCATTGGGCGTGTGCTTACTTGCCGCAACCCTGCAGCTTGAGCACCTGACCCTGCCTGAGCGCATAGGCCGGGGCCTTGAGGCCGTTGGCGCGGGCCAGTTCACGCACGTCGCACTGGAACTTGTCGGCGATCGACCCCAGGGTCTGGCCCTTGCCCACCTTGTGGCTGCGGACCGGCTTGGCCTTGGGCTTTGCCGCCGGGGTGGCCACCGGGGCGACCGGGGTAGCGGCCACCGCGCTGGCCTGCACCTGTGCCACCGGCACCACGCTGCCCACGGCCACGTTACCGGTGTAGCTGGCCGCGGCAGGGCGCACGATCGCCGCGTTGAGATCGGCGGTGATCAGGGTGCGTGCCAGGTCCGCGCGCGGGCCGCTCACGCAATAGCGGTTGTACAGCCCGGCGATGCGGGTGGTGGCGTTGATCGTGGTACCGGCCGGAATCCAGCCGTCGGCCTCATAGCGCGGGTTGAGGTTGCGCAGCGCGCGCATGTAGCCGTCGCGGGTGCCGGCACTGCCCAGGCAGATGGTCAGTTCGTAGATGGTGGTGGACTTGGCCAGCCGGATCGTTGCCGGCTGCGCGCTGATCTTCGGGAACTCCACGCCGTACTGCTGCGGGTGCAGGAAGATCCAGGCCGCGGCGATCACCATCGGCACGTAGTCCTTGGTCTCACCGGGGAACTGGTTGTACACGCTGTCCACCCAGAAGCCCTGGCCGCCGCTCTGCTTGAACACGCGCACGGCGCGGCCTTCGCCGCCGTTGTAGCCGGCCAGCGACAGCTCGACGCTGCCATTGAGTTCGCGCATGCGCTCGTTGAGATAGGTGGCGCTGGCCTCGGCCGCGCTGCGCGCATCGAAGCGGGTGTCGAAGCCGGTGCCATCCGGACCCAGCCCGAAGCGGCGGCCGGTAGCCGGCATGAACTGCATCAGGCCAGCGGCACCGGCGCGCGAGGAGGCGTGCACGCGGCCATTGGATTCCTTGGCCATGATCCCGAACAGCAGCGCCTCCGGCAGGCCGCGCTTCTCCCACTCGGGCCACATCACCTGGCGCAGGTTCTGGTAGTTCTCGTAGGTGGTCATCAGGGCCGGGCGCATGTCGGTGAGCCAGCGGCGGATGCCGGCCTGCACCGCCGGGTTGTACTCGACCATGTTGTCGAAGGCGTGGCGCTTGTCGTTGAGCAGCGCCGCCGCACGCGCCGCTTCGGGCACGTCGGCCGACAGCGGGCCGATGTGGTCCGGGTCGGCTTCCAGCAGGCCGCCATCGCTGGCCAGTTCGTCGCCGTCGCCATCGCGGGTGTCGGCGTTGTCCTTCAGCAGGCGCTTGTAGGCCGGCAGCATGTTGCTGACCTGGCAGCCCTTCTGGGCGACACAGGCGCTGATCACATCCTCCATGTCCTCCAGCGCGGCGTCGCCTTCGTTCTTGCCCTTGGGATCGGCATTGGCCACCAGCACCAGCGCATCGCGATAGCGCTTCTCGGCGGCGGCCATGCGCTGGTCCAGCGCCTCGATCTTCACCCGGTCGCGGGCCGAAACCCTCTGTGCATGGGCCTCCGGCACGAACGAGAGCATTGCAGCGAGCGCCAACAGCGGCCAACCACGGACAAGCAAGACAGGAACGGGCATTTTTGGCACTGTGTGCGAAAGATGGGGCAGAGTAGCCGCGCCGCTTGCATCGGGGCAACCCGGTCGGACCGGCAACCTGCGCCGACGTTTAGAATCCCGCCCATTCACACAGCACCAGCACAAGCGAGTTGACCATGGATCCGATCCTGCTCGGCAAAGGCATCACCGACGATATCGCCGTGACCCTGCAACCCCGCCTGGGCAATCGCCATGGCCTGGTGGCCGGGGCCACGGGCACCGGCAAGACCGTCACCCTGATGACCCTGGCGGAAGGTTTTTCACGGATCGGCGTGCCGGTGTTCCTGGCCGATGTGAAGGGCGACGTGTCCGGCCTGGCGGTGCCCGGCGCCGGCACCGAGGCGCTGCTGCAGCGCGCGAAGGACCTTGGCGTGGCCGACTACGCGCCCGCCGCCAGCCCGACGATCTTCTGGGATCTGTACGGCAAGCTGGGGCACCCGGTGCGCACCACCGTGAGCGAGATGGGTCCTACGCTGCTGGCGCGCATCCTGGAGCTCAACGACACCCAGTCCGGCGTGCTCGACATCGTGTTCAAGCTGGCCGACGACCGCGGCCTGCTGCTGCTGGACCTGGATGACCTGCGTGCCCTGCTCGGTCTGGTCGCCGATGAACGCAAGGACATCTCCACCGAGTACGGCCTGGTCAGTGCGCAGACGGTGGCGGCGATCCAGCGCTCGCTGCTGCGGCTGTCGCAGGACGGCGGCGAAGCCTTCTTCGGCGAGCCGGCGCTGGAACTGGCCGACATCATGCGGGTCAACCATGACGGCCGTGGCGTGATCGGCATCCTGGCCGCCGACCAGCTGGTCCTCAAGCCCCGGCTGTACTCGACGTTCCTGCTGTGGCTGCTGTCGGAACTGTTCGAGACCCTGCCCGAAGTGGGCGACCTGGACAAACCCAAGCTGGTCTTCATCTTCGACGAGGCCCATCTGCTGTTCGACGATGCGCCGGCGTCACTGGTGCAGCGCATCGAGCAGGTGGTGCGGCTGATCCGCTCCAAGGGCGTGGGCGTGTACTTCTGCTCGCAGTTCCCCGACGACGTGCCGGCCAACATCCTGGGGCAGCTCGGCAACCGCGTGCAGCATGCGCTGCGCGCCTTCACCCCGCGTGACCAGAAGGCGGTGAAGACTGCTGCCGAAACGTTCGTGCCCAATCCCAAGCTGGACGTGGCCGCCGTGCTGGCCAAGCTCGGCACCGGCGAGGCGTTGGTGTCCACGCTGCAGGACAAGGGCATTCCCTCGCCCGTGCAGCAGACCCAGATCGCCCCGCCGCGTTGCCGGATGGGCGCCATCACCGAGGCCGAACGCGCCCAGGTGCGCGCCGGCAGCCCGGTGGGCAGCCGCTACGACACCGCGATCAACCGTGAGTCGGCCGCCGAACTGCTGGCCCAGCGCGCGCAGAAGGTGGTCGCGCAGGCCGATACCCCCAAGGCCCGCACCCGCGAGCAGGACGAACAGCAGGAAGGCGGCTTCGGCCAGTCGATCAAGGACGCCATCTTCGGCACCAAACGCCGCCAGGGCATGATCGAAACCATGGCCAAGCAGACCACCCGGACCGTGGGCAGCAAGCTGGGCAACCAGATCGTGCGCGGCATCCTGGGCGGGCTGTTCGGCGGCAAGCGCTGAGCGATACCGATGTCGCGTTGGCGTCCCCCGGCGGAAAAGAGTACGGCCCTGATCACCGCACAGGGCCACCAGCGGTTGAAAGCCGAATTGGACGACCTATGGCGCGTGCGCCGGCCGGAGGTGGTCAAGGCCCTGGCCGCGGCAGCCGCCGAGGGCGATCGTTCGGAGAACGCCGAATACACCTACCGCAAGAAGCAGCTGGGCGAGATCGACCGGCGCGTGCGCTACCTGACCAAGCGGCTGGAATCGCTGCGCGTGGTCGACACCACCCCGACCGATCCGCAGGCGGTGTTCTTCGGCGCCTGGGTGGAGCTGGAGAACGTGGACAGCGGCGATACCAGCCGCTACCGCATCGTGGGCCCCGACGAGACCGATGCCGCCACCGGTTGGATCAGCATCGATTCGCCGCTGGCCCGCGCGCTGCTGAAAAAGCGGGTGGATGACGAGTTCGAGGTCGAGCTGCCCAGCGGGCGCACCGGCTTTGCGATCCTGGCGGTGGAGTACGGCGCGGGTTGAAGGAACCTGCGCCGGTCGCAGCGCCTGCCTGACGTTGATGGCCACCCGCTTTGGCAGGGTCGCATCCCGATCCATTTCCATGGAGCATGCCGCGTTCGGTGTCGGCGTGAGCATCGCCGAAAAGAGCGTTGCGCCGTTCAGCGCACGGCGTTACCGGGCGCTGCACCGCTATCGGCAGTTGTTTGGGAACCCACCCTGCCTTGCGCTGCGGGATAGCGCCTCCCCTCGCGCAGCGGCCGGAAATAATCGGCCTGGCGGTAAAACGCCGCGTCCTGCTGCGGATGCCAGCCGGGAATGCCCATCAGCGGCAACGGCCGCAGTTCCAGCGGGTCGCTGAGGGCGCGCCCGCTCTGGATCATCTGCGCGACCTGCGCCACGGCGCGCGCATCCTCGTCGGCGCACACCACCACGCACTTGCCCACCAGCAGACGCCCTGGCAACAATGCCTGTTCCATCAAGGCGTGGCCGATCACCGCCGCCACGGCGATTTCACCGCTGCGCCACCGCCCGGCCCCGTCCACGAACAACGCCGCCCAGTCGTGCCGGTCCCAGGCCTGCAGCACCGCCGGATCGCGCACCCGCACGATCACGCCAGTTTCGTCGAACTGGGTCAGCGCGGCCTGCGCACGGTTGCGCTGCTGCGGCCCGTGGCAGCCGATATGCAGGCACTGGCGCGCGTTGAGCGCATCCTTGATGGCCGGATGGCGTGCCCACACCAGCGCGTTGAACAGGTCGTGCCAGTTCTCCGCGCGGGTGGCAATACGGCCCTGGGCAATGCGTTGTTCGTAATGCAGGCCGTCGGCCAGCAGCGCGTCGTCCTGCTCGACCAGCTGGCGGCCCGGCAGCATCAGGCGGGCATCCAGCGCCGCGACGGTCGGCCAGTCGGCCGCCGTCATCAGGTCGGCGTAGCGGGAAAACCCGGCAAACAGCGGCTGGGCGAAGACGTCCGCCGCCACTACGCCACGCGGCGGCGCGATGAAACGGCGATGCGTGCCACCGGCATCGGCCGCCGTTGTCGTCACAGCACCTGCAGGTCGAACGGCTTGCGCGCGGCGTCCACGATCAACGCATCGCCATACAGGTCGTGGTCGTCGCTCTCGGTGATCTCCACGTCGACGAACTGGCCCACGCACAGGCGGGCCTCCTCGGCATTCTGGATGTGCACCAGGCCATCGATCTCCGGTGCATCGGCCTTGGAACGGGCCACGGCGATGCCGTCTTCGATGGCGTCGACCAGGCACTGCTGCACGGTGCCGATCTTGGCTTCCAGGCGTGCCGCGGAAATCTCCGCCTGGCGTGCCATGAAGCGTGCCAGGCGCTCCTGCTTCACTTCCTCCGGCACGGCATCGGGCAGGTCGTTGGCCGTGGCACCGGTCACCGGCGAGTAGGCGAATGCGCCCACGCGGTCCAGCTGCGCCTCGTCCAGGAAGCCCAGCAGTTCGTCGAACTCGGCGTCGGTCTCGCCGGGGAAGCCGACAATGAAGGTCGAACGCACGGTGATGTCCGGGCACAACTGGCGCCAGCGCTGCACGCGCTCGAGGGTCTTGTCGACCGCACCCGGGCGCTTCATCAGCTTCAGGATGCGCGGGCTGGCGTGCTGGAAGGGGATGTCCAGGTACGGCAGGATCCGGTTTTCCGCCATCAGCGGCACGATCTCGTCCACGTGCGGGTACGGGTAGACGTAATGCATGCGGGTCCAGGCATCCAGTTCGGACAGGCCTTCGCACAGCGCCTTGAGCCGGGTCTGGTAGGCCTTGTCGCGCCACATGCGCTCGGCGTACTTGACGTCCACGCCGTAGGCCGAGGTGTCCTGCGACACCACCAGCAGTTCCTTCACCCCACCGCGCACCAGCCGCTCGGCCTCGCGCAGCACCTCATCGACCGGGCGCGAGACCAGCTTGCCGCGCATCGAGGGAATGATGCAGAAGCTGCACTTGTGGTTGCAGCCTTCGGAGATCTTCAGGTATGCGTAATGGCGCGGGGTCAGCTTGATGCCGTAGTCGGGCACCAGGTCCACGAACGGATCATGCTTGGGCGGCAGCGCGGCGTGCACGGCCTCCATCACGCTCATGTAGTCCTGCGGGCCGGACACCGCCAGCACGTTCGGGTATGCCTCGCGGATCTGCTCGGGGCGCTTGCCCAGGCAGCCGGTGACGATCACCTTGCCGTTGGCGTTCATCGCCTCGCCGATCGCATCCAGCGACTCGGTCACGGCCGAATCGATGAAGCCACAGGTGTTGACCACCACGACGTCGGCCGCATCGTAGGAGGGCACGATGTCGTAGCCCTCCGAGCGCAGCTGGGTGAGGATGCGTTCGGAATCGACGAGCGCCTTCGGGCAGCCAAGGCTGACGAAGCCGACTTTGGGGTTCAGCTGGGACATGGAATCGCGGGACTCTGGGGGCCTGGGCCCATGCCGGAATGGCGTGGGGACCTGGGGCCGGAAACGGCGGCAAGTATACCGGCGTTGGGGGCCGGGCCCTGAATCGTGTCGGGCCGATCCCGCCAGACCCGGCACGGTCGCTGACACCGCCCTAACCGGCGCGCGGCCGATAATGAACGCCTGAACCAACAGGAGTCACGCATCATGGGTGAGTGGGTCACGCTCGATACGCACCACGGTCCGGTCCGGGCCTGGCAGGCCACACCGGCGGGCAAACCGCGTGGCGGGCTGGTGGTCATCCAGGAGATCTTCGGTGTGAACGCGCACGTGCGCGAGGTCGCCGAGGGCTTTGCGGCGCAGGGCTATGCGGTGCTGGCGCCGTCCTTCTTCGACCTCATCGACGGGGTCGAGGCCGACCCGGATGCCCTGCCCTACGACCCGGACGGGGTGAAACAGGGGCTGGAACGGGTGAACGCGCTGGGCGTGGAGAAGGCGCTGGAGATCGTCCGTGCGGCAGCCTCGCGGCTGGCCCCGGCCGGCAAGGTGGGCACGGTGGGCTACTGCTGGGGCGGCAGCATCGCGCTGTTGTCGGCGCTGCGGCTGGGCCTGCCCTCGGTGAGCTACTACGGCGCGCGCAACGTGCAGTTCCTGGACGAAACACCCAAGGCCCCGGTGATGTTCCACTTCGGGGCCAAGGACAAGAGCATCCCGCCCGAGGCGATCGCCGCCCACCGCGAGAAGCTGCCGCAGATGGCCACCTTCGTGTACCCGGCCGACCACGCCTTCAACCGCAGCGTCGGACATGCGTATGATCCAGACAGCGCCACCCTGGCGCTGGAACGCACCCTGGACTTCTTTGCGGAGCATCTTGGATGAGCGAGTTCGAACTGGATCCACGCCTGGCCACCGACAGCGTACTGGTAGCAGAAGGGCCGTTGTCGCAAGTGCGATTGATGAACGACGAGCGTTACCCCTGGTTGATCCTGGTGCCCCGGCTGGCCGGCATCACCGAATGGATCGACCTGGACGGCGATCAGCAGGACAAGCTGCGCACCGAGTTGAACCGTGCCTGCAAGGCGCTCAAGGGCACCGACGGCGTGGAGAAGATCAACATCGGCGCGCTGGGCAACATCGTGCGCCAGTTGCATTTCCACGTGATCGGGCGCCACGTGGGCGATCCGGCGTGGCCGGGCCCGGTGTGGGGCCAGGGCCAGGCACACCGTTTCGATCCGGAGGTGCTGGCCGAACGTGTCGCGCACTGGAAGGAACGGCTAGGATATTCGCCCCAGCCCTAGCGGACCCTGCCCCTGATGCGTTCCAACCTCGTCGCTGCCATCGTCCTGATCCTCGTCGGCCTGTTCCTGCTGGCCAGCAACCTGGGCTGGACCAACATGAACATGGGGAAGCTGATCCTCACCTGGTGGCCGGTGGTGCTGGTGGCGGTGGGCATCGGGCTGCTGTTCGGCCGAGGCAAGTAGAGCGGACCGTTGGTCCGCTGCTTTTGGGTCCGCTGCTTTTGGGTCCGCTGCTTTTGGGTCCGCTGCTTTGGGTCACCACGCCGCACGCCGGACCAAGCCACAAAAAAAGCGCGGAGTGATCCGCGCTTTTTTTGTGGGTGACGGTCCTCGTTACGGATCACGCAACCGCAGCCGACCAACGGTCGGCTCTACCGGTCGGGGAGCAGGCGCGCAGCAGCACGCGCGTTCGGCAACCGGGCGCACCGCAGGGCGCGCGTTGGAGACCCGGTACGCGGCAGTGCGCGCGCAGGGCGTGATCAGGTCCGCGGCAGGGTGACGCCGGTCTGGCCCTGGTACTTGCCACCGCGGTCCTTGTAGGACGTCTCGCAGATATCGTCCTTGTCGGCCTGGAAGAACAGCATCTGGGCCACGCCTTCGTTGGCATAGATGCGCGCAGGCAGCGGCGTGGTGTTGCTGAATTCCAGGGTCACATGCCCTTCCCACTCCGGTTCCAGCGGGGTCACGTTGACGATGATGCCGCAGCGCGCGTAGGTGCTCTTGCCGAGGCACACCACCAGGGTGTCACGCGGGATGCGGAAGTACTCCACGGTACGCGCCAGCGCGAAGCTGTTGGGCGGGATGATGCACTCATCGCCCACGATGTCCACGAAGCTGCCCGGGTCGAAGTGCTTGGGATCGACGATGGTGGAGTTGATGTTGGTGAACACCTTGAACTCGCGCGAGCAGCGCACGTCGTAGCCGTAGCTGGAGGTGCCATAGCTGACGATGCGCTGGCCGTTGGCCTGCTTGACCTGGCCGGCTTCAAACGGCTCGATCATCGCCTGCTGTTCGGCCATTTGGCGGATCCAGCGGTCACTCTTGATGCTCATGCTCAGTCCTGGGGTGCAATGGGTCGGGCTCGTCCGGGGCACGATTCTAGCAGCCGTCAGGGCAGCGGCCAGCAACCTGGCCCGCACGGTGGTCGCCGTGGCGGGGTGCCCTTGTCCAACAGTCGGCGCCTGCCAATCGCGGCACCCGCCGCCGCCGACGCCCCCCCCATCCAACGAGAAGGGCACCGGTCAACCCTTCGCGCATTGCATCGTGACGGCTCACTGCCGAGCTCGATGTCAGTGGATATGAGAGCTTTTTTGAAGCGTGTTCGTGAATTGCGTCACGGAATATTGAATTTGACAACCTGACCAGCCTGCCTCCAGTAAATTCGCATGCTAGCTTCACGTTGCGTTCAGCTTGAGCGCCATGACGAAAAGGACGATTCATGTACGTAGCACATGGTAGAAGCTTGATTGCCTCGTTACTCCTGGCCGCCGGATTTGCCTGGTCGGGAGCAGCCGAAGCAAAGGTCGAAGAGTGCAACAACTGCAGTATTTCTCAGATGGAAGAAGTGGCCTATCTCGCATTGGACAACGCGCCAGTGCCATACAACGAGGTTATTTATTTCGTCGACATGCAGGGCGGAAATGTTGGAAAGTTCGAGCTCTTCAAGGACTACTTGAACGTAGAAGAAGCATGCGTCCCCTCTCCGATCGAAGTGACGTTTGGATGCGTGGAGTTCCGCTGGGTCGATAGTCTGCCAGTCGAACAGCAGGTCCGTGACTACATCATCCTGATACGCCAACTTGGTGCCACCCCTATCTTCCTGCCTGCGAGCGCGGATCTTCCGCAGAACGGATACGAACTGGTCCAGTATCCGCAGAAGCAGGACGCTGTTTCGCAGTATCTGACTACTACCAATGCCCAACAGGTGCAGGAAGCCTGGAATGCACTCAGCTTTCTCGGAATCAGTGTTCCGGCGCCCGTCACTGTGACAGTCAGAATGCCAGATGGCAGTACCGCCACCTATGTCTGGAGCCCCGAAACAAAGAAGTTCAGTCTCGTAAAAGGAAGCGTGAGGGATAGCGCGGGCAATCGTGTCCCGGAGACGCCTGCGGACGTAGCCGGCGGCGTGGGTACATCACTGGAATATGACTTCACCAGCAACCCGGAAGACCTGTGGGCGTTCCTTGATCGGATGAACATGCTGGGCATTCCCGTCACGGGCCCCAATACTGGCCGAATGGTGTGCAGTTCACAGGTCACCGGCGAACGAGTCACCGTGACCTGCACCTCACAATAGGGGCTCAGCACGTTCGCGACCGCCCTGTGGCAGGTGCCTTGCTCGGCCTGGAGAGGGGAAGATTCAGACGGCTGAGACCATCGTTAGACGGCCTGCCAAGGGGACAAGGGGCGCACCACCGCGGTGCGCCCCTGACTGTTTCTGGCCCTTCAGGGATGTAATGAGCTTCGATGGCGAGTCAAGATTCGGGCATCGATCTTTGCGTCCAAACTGACACCGGGTTCGATCACGGTGCGCCGACCAGCGACCTCAGCAACGTTTGCCAATGCGTGCCGATGGGTACGACAAGCTGCTCCATGTACTTGAACATCCTTGGGAGCCTTGCCATGGAGTGCGTCGGCCGCAGTGCATCAGGCCCGGCAACGCCGGACTTGGTGGATGTTCTCCCAGCAACCAATGCTCAGATCAGGGAAGACAGAATCGGGATGCTGGCGCGCGGGCGCTTGCCCACTTCTTCGATCAGGCGCTCGGCCGCGCGCAGGTAGGCCTGGGCGGCTGCCGAGTCCGGCAGCGCCGCAGTGATCGGGGTGCCGGCGTCGCCCTGCTCGCGGATGCCGATTTCCAGCGGCAGCGACCCCAGCAGCGGCACGCCGTACTGGGCGGCCATGCGCTCGCCTCCGCCGTCGCCGAACAGGTGTTCGCGGTGGCCGCAGTTGCTGCAGGTGTGCACGGCCATGTTCTCGAGAATGCCAAGCACCGGCACTTCCACCTTCTCGAACATCTTCAATGCCTTTCGGGCATCCAGCGTGGCGATGTCCTGCGGCGTGGTCACGATCACCGCGCCGGCCAGCGGAATCTTCTGGGTCAGCGTCAACTGGATGTCGCCCGTGCCCGGCGGCAGGTCGATCAGCAGGTAATCCAGGTCATCCCACAGGGTGTCATTGAAGAACTGGGTCATCGCCGAGGTGGCCATCGGGCCGCGCCAGATCATCGGCGTCTCGTCTTCGATCAGGTAGCCGATCGACATGGTTTCCACGCCGAAGGCGCGCATCGGTTCGATCGACTTGTTGTCCGGGCTTTCCGGCCGGCCGCTGAGGCCGAGCATGGCCGGCACGCTCGGGCCATAGATGTCGGCATCGAGCAGACCCACGCGCGCGCCCAGTTTGGCCAGCGCCACGGCCAGATTCACCGCCGTGGTGGACTTGCCCACGCCGCCCTTGCCCGATCCCACGGCAATCACGTTGCGGATGCGCGGATGCGGGCTGAGCCCTTTCTGCACCTGGCTGGCGTGGGGACGACGCGACTGACTGGGGCTCACTGCATGACTCCGAAGAAGCGATTGCGCTGAACTGCGCAGTATACAAGCCGCCATCCACGCCCGTGGCGCGCGCCACGCTGGGCAGCCGGCACGCCGCCAGCCTGAACACAACCCCACCCGGCGACGCGATGTCCACGGACAGCATCAGGACAAGGGAGCGCGGCCCACCTCAAGGTTTCAAACGAAACTATTCCCTTCAAATCAACCACTTGAGGTGCTTCGGGGCCGAATTCCCTTGTCCTGCAACGGTTTGCCGATCATGTCTTTATGACGCGTTGATGAACAGTTGACACGACAAGTTAAGCCCATGTTAATCTCGGGTCATCAGCGCGTGATGCTGGTGAAGAGGCCTCTCAGCGAGACCTCGAAGGGGCACAAGGACGTCGGCCACGGGTGCAATGCCCGGCAGGCGCCCGGTGCAAAAAAAGACTTTTAGGGGGTTTCACCAATGACGAACCGCACCCTGCTCAGCCGCAACCCGCTGAGCTTTGCCATGGCTACGGCCCTGGTTGTATCGGCCATCTCACCGGCTTTCGCCCAGGACAGCAGCAGCGCGTCGGGCAGCGAAACCCGCGGCGCCACGCAGCTGGACAAGGTCACCGTGACCGGCTCGCGCATCAAGCGCGCCGAAGTGGAAGGCCCGGCTCCGGTAGTCGTGGTGACCTCGCAGGACATCGAAAAGCAGGGCTTCAACACCGTCTATGACGCGCTGACCACCCTGAGCCAGTTCACCGGTTCGGTGCAGAACGAACTGTCCGGCGGCTTCACCCAGAACGCCAGCTTCCTGAACCTGCGCGGCCTCGGCCCGGGCTATCAGCTGGTGCTGATCAACGGCCGCCGCGCCACCGACTACCCGCTGCCCTACAACGGTCAGTCCAACGCGGTGAACCTGGCCAACATCCCGGCCGCCGCCATCGACCGCATCGAAATCCTGTCCGGCGGCGCATCGGCCATCTACGGCTCCGACGCCGTGGCCGGCGTGGTCAACATCATCATGAAGACCAACTTCGAGGGCGACACGGTTACCCTGCGCGGTGGCACCACCACCCAGGGTGGCGGTGACTCGGGTCGCTTCCAGTGGGTGGGCGGCAAGACCGGCAGCAACTGGAGCGTGACGTACGCCTTCGAGGCCCTGGAGCGCGAGGCGATCTACGCCAGCCAGCGCGATTTCATGGACTCCTACCGTGACGACCCGTCGGTCGATCCGGCCGACGCCACCGCGGTGGAATCGGTGCGCTTCACCGTCAACCGCGGCGCCGGCGCCATTCGCGAATGGCCGGCCCCGGGCGGCCTGGAAGAGGTCTGCGGTCGCTTTGCCGACTTTGAAACCTACAAGTCCGCGCCGTCGGCCGCCGCGCCGAACCGCTGCGGTTACTTCGGTTACCCGGCCACCCAGTCGATCCGCAACTCCGACAGCACCCAGTCCGGCTACCTGTACGGCACCTACGACTTCACCGGTGGCACGCAGGCCTGGGGCCAGTTGAGTGCCTCGCGTTCGGAAGCCAAGCTGGCCAGCGCCACCCGCTTCTTCGCCAGCGGCGCGGCCCTGGGCATCACCAACCACTACGATCCGCAGTTCGGCGGCACCGTCGGCAACGTGCAGCGCATCCTGACCCCGTCCGAAGTGGGCAGCACCGGTGCGCAGAACAACTTCACCGAGAAGTCGCTGGACGTGGCCTTCGGTCTGCGCGGCAACTTCGGCGAGAAGTTCGACTGGGACGCCACCGTGTCCCACTCGCGCTACACCGCCGATGACAACTTCAACTGGCCGGTCGCCAGCCGCATCCGCGACTTCTTCTACGGTCCGCAGCTGGGTACCCGTCCCAACGGGCTGCCGATCTACCGCCTGAACGTCGACCGCCTGCTGAACCCGCTGTCGCCGGAAGACGTTGCCGCCTTCAGCGACAACTTCTCCAGCACCTCGTCGTCGCAGGCCTCGCAGGCCACCTTCGGCGTGAGCGGCGACCTGTTCGAGCTGCCGGCTGGCCCGCTGGCCATGGCCGGCGTGCTGGAAGCAGCGCAGCAGAAGTACGACGTGTCGCCCGATGCGCGCATGGCCCAGGATTACACCGGCACCGGTGGCCCGCTCGGCCGTACCGCAACCGGCGGCGGCGGCGATCGCAACCGTTACGCGGTGGGCCTGGAGTTCAGCATCCCGATCGTCAGCACCCTGAAGGCCAACCTTGCCGGTCGTTACGACAAGTACGACGACGCCAGCTCGGTCGACGGTGCCGCCACCTGGATGGCCGGCCTGGAATACCGCCCGTTCGAAAGCCTGCTGCTGCGCGGCTCCCATGCCACCAGCTTCCGTGCGCCGGACATGCACTACATCTTCGCCGAGCCGTCGGGCTTCTTCCTCAACGGCGCGCTGGACGAATACCGCTGCCGTCGTGACGGCCTGGACCCGCTGAACAACACCGACTGCGGCTCGGGCACCGACTACACCTACTCCATCCAGGGCGATCGCCAGGGCAACCGCAACCTGAAGGAAGAGACCGGCAAGTCGACCACCGTCGGGTTCGTCTGGGACGTGATGGACCAGATGTCGCTGAGCGTGGACTACTACAACATCGAGCTGAAGGGCGCGGTCAAGGACATCTCGTTCGGCTACCTGATGCGCAATGAAGCCGACTGCCGCCTGGGCCAGACCCGCGACGGCCAGCCGGTGGATGGCACCTCGGCCGCCTGCGATTACTTCCGCAGCCTGGTCGGCCGCGACGGCATCAACCCGACCACCGGTGAAGACGAGTACGTGGTCGACTACCACTCGGTGCCGTTCAACCAGGCCAACCAGAAGACCTCCGGCCTGGACGTGGCGTGGAAGTACAAGATCGATACCGACCGCTGGGGCGATTTCGACCTGGGCCTGAACTGGACCCACGTGCTGAAGCTGGAAGACCAGGAGTTCCCGGGCAGCGGCACGCGCAACGTGCGTGACCACAAGCAGTTCTTCAACTTCCGCAGCCGCATCAACTGGACCGCCAGCTGGGAACGCGACGACTGGGCAACCACCGTGTACGGCTACCGCTGGGGCTCGCTGCCGAACTGGGCTGAAACCGGCCGCATCGGTTCGTACGTGGTCTGGAACGCCAACATCCAGAAGAAGGTCACCAACAAGGCCACCATCGGTCTGTTCGTGAACAACGTCTTCGATGAAATGTCGCCCAAGGATGACACCTACAACACGTACCCGTTCTTCTTCTACAACTACAGCCCGATCGGCCGCGAGGTCTTCGTGCAGTTCGAGTACAAGCTGAACTGATCGCTCCGCGTTGCATCGAAGAGCCCGGCTTGCCGGGCTCTTCGCTTTGCAGGACATGAAACCTGTCTCATCCATCTGGAGAATGCGTATGAAGCGCATGTTGCCCCTCCTGGCGCTGGTCGTGTCGACCGCAGCCCCGTCGGCGCTGGCCGCCGCCCCCCAACAGCCCGTCAAGGATTTCGTCGGGCATGCCTCCTACAGCTCGGTCAAGATCTCGCCCACCGGCGAGTACCTGGCGATCACCGTCGACCAGGGTGACCAGGACGTGCTGACCGTCATCCGCACCAGCGACCTGAAGCCGATCAAGGTCAACACGCTGCCGGAAAAGAAGAGCGTCGGCTCGTTCTACTGGACCAGCCCGGACCGCTTGCTGTTCAACGCGGTCAAGAAGCTCGGCGGCTATGCCTCGCCGATGTCCACCGGCGAGTGGTATGCCGTCAATGCCGATGGCAGCCAGCCCCGCCCGCTGATCTACTACGGCACCCGCGATGCCACCCAGCGCGGCAAGGAAGTCAGCCGCGAGAGCTTCTCGCTGCTGGACACCCTCAAGGACGACGACCAGAACGTCATCATGCAGGTGACGTCGGCGCGTTCGTCTGAAGGTGCCAACACCGAAGTGGTGCGCATGGATACCGTCAGCGGCCGGCGCACGTCGCTGGGCCGCGCGCCCAAGGAAAACTGCAGCATCGCGCTGGATGCCGCCAAGGAGCCGCGCTTCGCGGTGTGCACCTCGAGCAAGAACGAGGAAGGCGAGTACGAAGAGCGCAGCGAACTGTACCGCCGCGATGGCAGCGGCTGGACGCTGCTCAATGCTTCCAAGGCCGACGGCAAGCACCTGGACGTGATCACCACGACCAACACCGGCACCGTCTACGCCACCCAGGACGACGACAAGGCACCGGCGGCCGTGGGCACCCTGGACACCACCACCGGCGCGTTCAAGTCGCTGTTCCAGGACCCCACCGCGGAGGTGTCCAACTACATCTGGTCCACCGATGAAAGCACGCTGGTGGGCGTGGTTACCGAGGCGGCCGCGCCGGCGGTGAAGCTGATCGACGAAAACCATCCCGACGCCGAGCTGTACGCCTCGCTGGCCGCGGCCTTCGAGGGGCAGATGGTCGACTTCTCCAGCTACACCCAGGATGGCCGGAAGATCATCGTCAGCGTCTACAGCGACAACAATCCGGGCGAGCTGTACCTGTACGACCGCGACACCGGCAAGGCCCGCTTCCTGATGTCGCGCCGTCCGCAGATCGACAAGAAGAACATGGCGTCGATCAAGCCGTTCAGCATCACCACCCGCGACGGCAAGAAGGTGTTCGGCTACCTCACCCTGCCCAACGGGTCGGACGGCAAGAACCTGCCGCTGGTGGTGAACCCGCACGGTGGCCCGATCGGCCCGCGCGACAACTGGGGCTTCAACCCCGAAGCACAGCTGTTCGCCAACCGCGGCTATGCCACCCTGCAGGTGAACTTCCGTGGTTCGGCCGGGTACGGCAAGGCCTTCCAGGACGCCGGCCACCGCCAGTGGGACCAGGGCATCCAGAACGACATCCTGGAAGCGACCCACTGGGCCATCAGCAGTGGCTACGTGGACCGCAACCGCATCTGCATCTACGGCGGCAGCTTCGGCGGCTACTCGGCGCTGATGGCCCCGATCCGCGAACCGGGCCTGTTCAAGTGCGCGTTCGGTTACGTGGGCGTATACGACGTGGACATGCTGTTCAAGAAGGGCGACATCCCGCAGCGTGACTCGGGGCTGCGCTACCTGCGCCGCACCCACGGCACCGAACGCGCCGACTGGAATCGCGCCTCGCCTGCGCTGCGTGCGGCCGAGGTCAAGATCCCGGTCTACCTCGCCGCCGGCGCCCGTGACGTACGTGCCGTGCCCGAACAGACCGAACTGATGAACAAGGCACTGATCGCCGCCGGCAACAAGCCGGAAGGCATGATCATCCAGAGCGGTGAAATGCACGGGTTCTACGGCGAGGAAGCGCGCGTGAACCTGTATACCGAAATGCTGAAGTTCTTCGACCGCCACATCGGCGCGGGCGGCAGCACGCCGGCCCGCAACTGAGACCGATGACCGTGCCGCAGCCGCACGGTTGACGTAGGCTGCATTGCCGGGTGGGTACGCCCACCCGGCACTTCTTCACACATGCGATGGAACACATTTCTATGAAACACCGGCAATGGATGGCAACACATGTTCTGTTGGCGGCGCTGCTGGCCGCGCCTGCGGCCTGGAGTGCAACCCCGGCACCGCCCGACCCCACCCAGGACCAGCTGATGATCACTGCTGGCTTCCTCAATGGTCACCCCGACCTGCGCTTCCGCCTGCTGGCCCTGGAGAAGCACAAGGCCGGCAAGCGCGAAGATGCCTTCCGCTTCTTCCAGTACGCCGCGCAGTACGCCGACAAACCCTCCCAGGGCATGGTCGCCGAGATGCTCTGGAATGGCGACGGCACCCCTCAGGACCGTGCGCTGGGTTATGTCTGGATGGACCTGGCGGCCGAACGCGGCTACGAAGGCTTCGTGGGCCTGCGGGAGCGTTACTGGAGCCAGCTTACTGAAGCCGAACGCGCGCGTGCGCTCGCCGAAGGCGAAGCGGTCTACGCCCGTTACGGTGATGCCGCAGCCAAGCCCCGCATTGCCGCGGTGCTGCGCCGCGAGCGCAAGGCGGTCACCGGCAGCCGCACCGGTTTTGCCGGCAATCTGCGCATCGTGGTTCCCGGTCCGAGCGGCTCGCGCGAGATCGATGGCTCCAAGTTCTACGACGAACGCTTCTGGGACCCGGCCAAGTACCAGGCCTGGCATGACGCGGTCTGGACCAAGCCGCGTATCGGCACGGTCGATGTGGGTGGCGTGGAACAGGTCAAGGCCGGGGATGCAACCTCGCGCATTCCCGTGGTGAGCCCGGTGCAGGATCTGCCCGAACCGGATGCCGGCAGCGAAATGCCGCAGCTCGAACCGACCGGCGGCAAGCCCTGACCAGGGCCTGCATCGGCTGCTTGGGCGGTCGGTACGGTGTCGGCGGTTGTTGTCAGCCGCGCAGGATCACCTGCGCGGCGTTATGCCCCGGCGCACCGGTCACCCCGCCGCCGGGATGGGTGCCGGACCCGCACAGGTACAACCCCGGCAACGCACCGCGATAATCGGCCTGGCCCAGCATCGGGCGCGCACTGAACAGCTGATTGAGGCTGAGCGCGCCGTGGAAGATGTCGCCGCCGATCAGGCCGAAGGTCCGCTCCAGGTCCAGTGGGCTCAACACCTGCCGGCCCAGCACCGAGGCGGCAAACCCCGGCGCATGCTGTCCCACCGTGGCGATCATCAGGTCGGCCACTTCATCGCGATGATCGTCCCAGCTGCGCCCGTGCGGCAGCTGCGGTGCCACGTGCTGGCAGAACAGGCTGGCCACGTGCTGCCCGGGCGGCGCCAGCGAATCATCCAGCGTACTGGGAATGAGCATCTCCACGATTGGTTCGCGCGACCAGCCGTGCTGGCGCGCATCGGTGTAGGCCCGGTCCATGTAGTCCAGCGACGGGGCGATGATGATGCCGGCGGTGAGGTGATCGCCCGCACCGGGCAGGCAGCGGAAGTCGGGCAGCCGCGACAGCGCCACGTTCATGCGGAAGGTGCCCGAGCCACAACGCCAGTTGGCCATGCGTTCGCGCGTAGCCGCCGGCACCTCGTCGGCGGCCAACAGCTGTTCGTAGAGCAGTTTCGGATTGACGTTGGCCACCACCGCGCGCGCATCGATACGCTCACCATCCAGCGTCTCCACGCCCACCGCCCTGCCCGCCTCGACCCGCACGCGGCGCACGCCGGCATCGGTGCGGATCTGCGCGCCGGCCTGCACGGCCGCGCGCGCCATCGCCTGGGTGATCGCGCCCATGCCGCCGATGGCATGGCCCCAGGCGCCCTTGACCCCGTTGCTCTGCCCGAACGCATGGTGCAGCAGCACGTAGGCGGTGCCCGGCGCGTACGGGCTGGCATAGTTGCCCACCACGCCGTCGAAGCCGAACAGCGCCTTGATCGGCTCGCTTTCGAACCAGCGGTCCAGGTACTCGGCCGCGGAAATGGTGAACAGGTCCAGCAGCTCCTGGCGCAGCCCGGGCGACAAGGCGTGCAGGCGGCGCCCCAGCTGCCCGGCCCGCCACAGTTCGGGCAGGGCCTGCAGCCAATGCCCGCTGCCCACATTGGGCGGCGCCTGCAGCGCCACGGCGCGCAGCACGTCGGCAAATACCTCCAGCCGCTGTTCGTACACCGGCAACTGCTGCGCATCGCGTGCGGAGAACCGGCGCACCTCGGCCTGGGTAAGACCGGTGCCGGCCAGCAGGTGACCGCCGTCGGGCAGCGGCAGGAAATTGTTGATGCGGCGTGGCACCACCGTCAGCCCGTGCGCTGGCAGGTCCAGGTCGGCGATCACCTTGGGCTGCAGCAGGGACACCGTGTAGGACGCCACCGAGTTGCGGAAACCCGGATGGAACTCCTCGGTAACCGCCGCGCCCCCGACCACCCCGCGCCGCTCCAGCACCAGCACGCGCTTGCCGGCGCGCGCCAGATACGCCGCGCACACCAGGCCGTTGTGCCCGGCACCGATGATGACTGCGTCCCACGCCTGCGCTGAAGGGTTTGCCATGGCCGTTATATACACCGCCACGGCGGGGCGTGTCGCCCGACGGGCCCCGGCTTTGCCGCTGCGGTCGTCCGGGCGTGCCGAAGGCGGTGGCCTGCCCCACGCAGGTGCGGCTTGCCATCGGCCATGACCTTCGACACCCTTGCAGGTCGGGCCAGCGGCGTATCGTCTGGCCCACGGCCCCGCAGGGGCCAGCCCACGCATGACCCATCGGCCTGGAGGCCATTCACAGTGATCGCTCGCACTCCCAAGATTGTTCTGCTGACCCTGGCCGTTTCGGCCGCGCTGGTCGGCTGCGGCAAGAACGAAACCCCGGCTACGGACAGCGCGGCCTCCACCGCCGCACCGGCCACCCCTGCCGCTGCGGCCACCGAGTACAAGCTCGACGAAAGCAAGCTGCCGGCCTACAACGCCTTCCACCCGTCCGACCTGGACACCAGCCTGGACGCCTGCAACGCGTTCGGCGACTACGTCAACAGCAAGTGGCTGGCGGCCAATGAGATTCCGGCCGACCGCACCAGCTGGGGCGCCTTCACCATCCTGGACGAGCGTTCGGTGGCCGTGCAGCACCAGCTCGCCGAGCAGGTCGCAGCGGTGAAAAACCCCAGCGGCATCGAGAAGATCGTCGGTGACTTCTGGGCCACCGGCATGGACGAAGCCAAGATCAACGCGCAGGGCATCGAGCCGATCAAGGCCGACCTGGCCGCCATCGACGGCCTGCAGAGCAAGGAGGCGGTCGCCGACTTCCTGCGCAGCAGCGCGGCCAAGGGCGAGAACGTGCTGTTCGGCTTCGGTCCGGAAGCGGACTTCAAGAACTCCAGCATGAACATGGCGTACGCCAGCCAGGGCGGCCTGGGCCTGCCGGACACCACCTACTACACCGACGCCAAGAACGCCGACAAGCTCAAGGCCTACCAGGCCCACGTGGCCAAGGTGCTGGAACTGTCCGGCGTTGCCGCGGCCGATGCGGCCAAGCAGGCCGCCGACGTGGTGAAGTTCGAAACCCGCCTGGCCAAGGCCTCCAAGTCCAGCGTCGAGCTGTCGCGCGATGTGTCGCTGTACTACAACCCGGTCACCCTGGCCGACGCCGACAAGCTGACCCCGAACTTCAGCTGGACCGAGTTCTTCAAGGCCCAGGGCGTGGCCGCGCCGGAGAAGTTCTCGCTGGCGATCCCGTCCTTCCACCAGGAAGTGAGCAAGGCGCTGGGCGATACCGATCCGTCGGTGTGGCGCGCCTACCTGCGCTTCCACACCGTGGACGGCGCCTCGCCGTACCTGGCTGATGCGTTCGTGCAGGAAAACTATGAGTTCTACGGCAAGACCCTGAACGGCCAGAAGGAAATGAAGCCGCGCTGGAAGCGCGTGCTGGGCACCATCGAGAGCGATGCCGGCGATGCGTTCGGCCAGCTGTACGTGAAGGTCGCCTTCTCGCCGGAAGCCAAGGCCAAGATGGAAGAGCTGGTCAAGAACCTCGCCGCCGCGCTGAAGGAGCGTATCCAGGGCCTGACCTGGATGAGCGACGAGACCAAGGCCAAGGCCATCGCCAAGTGGGAAACCTTCACCCCGAAGATCGGCTACCCGGACAAGTGGCGTGACTGGAACGGCCTGACCACCGGTCGCGACAGCTACTTCGGCAACGTGCGCGCGGCCAATGCGTTCAACTACAAGTGGTCCCTGTCCAAGATCGGCAAGCCGGTGGACAAGACCGAGTGGGGCATGACCCCGCAGACGGTCAACGCCTATTACAACCCGCTGCAGAACGAGATCGTGTTCCCGGCCGCGATCCTGCAGCCGCCGTTCTTCGACCCGAAGGCCGACGACGCGCTCAACTACGGCGGCATCGGCGCGGTGATCGGCCACGAAATGACCCACGGTTACGACGACCAGGGCAGCCGCTTCGGGCCGACCGGCAACTTCGAGAACTGGTGGAGCGAGGCGGATACCAAGAACTTCGGTGGCCTGACCGGCAAGCTGATCAAGCAGTTCGACGGCTACAAGGTCGACGGCCAGGCGGTCAACGGCAAGCTGACCCTGGGCGAGAACATCGCCGACCTGGGCGGCGTGGCAACCGCCTACGACGCGCTGCAGAAGGCGTCGGCCGGCAAGGAAGACCCGAAGATCGACGGCTTCACCCGCGATCAGCGCTTCTACTTCAACTGGGCCACCGTGTGGCGCACCAAGTACACCCCGGAGAACGCCAAGGTCCGCCTGGCCACCGATCCGCACGCCCCGGCGCAGTTCCGCGCAATGGGTGCGCCGTCGAACCTGCCGACCTTCGCCGCAGCGTTCCAGTGCAAGGCCGGCTCGCCGATGGTCCGCGCCGGCGACCAGCAGGTCGTGATCTGGTAAACCGCACTACCGCCTGATCGGCCGCAGGCGACTGCCCGCGACTTTTCCGGCAATGCGGTTGAGTAAGGAGAAACGCCTCGATTCCTTCGGGAATCGGGGCGTTTTTTTGTCTTCCTTTTGGGGGAGAGGCTTGAAGGCACCGGTTATGTGCGTCGCGAGCGTCGGGGCCCGTTGGCGGCCGGGGGACATTTGCACAAGGGCCTGTTCGCCGCCAAGGGGCCCCAACGCTCGCGCGGGTTGCCGTTCGCCGTTGCTTTCCGCCCTTCGTAGTTATCCTCCCCATCACGCTCTTTTCGCTTTGCTTGGTACACTCGCGCGATCCCAATCCACACTGGATTCGCTTTACATGTCCAACCTCCGTCCGCTCGCCATTGCCCTGGGCCTTGGCCTGGCCTCCCTGGTCATCGCACACGATGCGCACGCTGCGCCGAAGAAGAAGGCCGCGCGTGCGCCGGCGGTCAGCGCCCAGTGCAGCGACTTCTATGACGCCAGCAATGGCGCGTGGCTGAAAGCCAATCCAGTCCCGCAGACCGGCGCCACGACCGCCCTTGGGCAGCTGGCCGAGCGTACCCGCCTGCAGCAGCGCGACCTGCTGGACGCCTCCATGAAGACCCCGCAGGGCACCGTGCAGAAGCTGCTCGGCGACTTCTGGGCCAGCGGCCTGGACGAAGCCGCAGTGGAAGCCGACGGCTCCAACCCGATCGCCCCGCTGTTGACCCGCATCAACGCCATCAAGAAGGCCAAGGACGTCCCCGCCTCGATCGCCGCCCTGCACCAGGTCGGCATCCCGGTGGCGTTCAACTTCGCGCCCGACGTCGACCTCAAGGCGCTCGACCGCCATATCGGCTACTTCATGCAGGGCGGCATGGGCCTGCCGGACCCGGCCTTCTACACCCGCACCGACGCCGACACCGTCGCGCTGATGGCTCGCTACCGCACCTACGTCAAGCAGATCCTGGCCCTCACCGGCACCCCGGCGGCCAAGCTCGACGCCGAAGCGCAGGCCGTCATCGCGCTGGAAACCGAACTGGCGCGCAACGCACAGTCGCTGGCGGGCATCAACAACCCGTTCAACAACTATGCCCCCATCTCCACCAAGGAGCTCACCAGCCGCTACCGCAACCTGCAGCTGGATGCGTTCCTCAAGGTCCAGGGCGTCAATGACGACCTCGTCTCGCTGGCCGACCCCGCGCTGTTCAAGCAGCTTGACGGCATGGTCACCCGCATCAAGCCCGACCAGTGGAAGGCCTACCTGCGCTGGCGCGTCGGCGATGCCATGGCCCCGTACCTGTCCAAGGCCTACCGCGATGCCGAGTTCGAATTCCGCGGCCGCGTGATCCGTGGCGAAACCATCGCCCCGGCGCGTTGGGAACAGACCCTGGATGCGATCAACGTCGCCGCCGGCCCGATGCTCGGCCGCGAATACGCCAGCAGGTACCTGTCCGCCGATGATCGCCGCCAGGCGGCGGTGATCGTCGACAAGATCCGCGAAGTGCAGATCGATGCCGTCAAGCGCAGCACCTGGCTCAGCAACGAGGCCAAGACCGAAGCGCAGGCCAAGCTGGCCGCGCTGAAGATCGAGATCGGTACCCCGCTGCGCGACCTCGACTACAGCGTGCAGCCGATGGGCCGTGGCAGCTTCGGCGGCAACATGCTGATCGCCTCCACCTGGCGCCACCGCGAGGAAATGAAGCGCATCGGCAAGGGCAACGCCGACCGCCGCTGGGACGTGCTGCCGCAGCAGCCGGCGCTGGCCTACGACATCGCCCAGAACCGCCTGATCGTCACCGCCGCCGTGCTGCAGGGCCCGGTGTTCAACGCCAAGGCCGATGCCGCCGACAAGTTCGGCAGCTTCGGTGCCCTGGTCGCCCACGAACTGACCCGCGCCATCGACGCCAAGGGCGCGCTGGTGGATGCCAAGGGCGAATTGCGCAGCTGGTGGACCCCGGCCGACAAGACCGCCTGGACCCTGCTCGGCAGCCGCGTGGCCGCCCAGTACAGCGCGTACGATTTCCCGGGCATCAAGGGTGCCAAGGTCAACGGCGAGCTGACCCGCGAGGAAAACCTGGCCGACGTGGCGGGCCTGGAACTGGCCTGGGAAGCCTACAAGGCGGTGGAACCGTCGGCCAAGCCGGCCGCCCAGCAGGGCTTCTTCCGCGCGTGGGCCGCGCTGTGGGCGCAGCAGCTGTCGCCGAACGAAGCCGCCCAGCGGCTCACCGCCGACGTGCTGGCCCCGGGCCGCTGGCGCACCAACGGTGCCCTGTCCAACCTGCCGGCGTTCGGTGCGACCTTCAGCTGCAAGCCGGGCCAGCCGATGCAGCGCGTGGACAACGACCAGATCAAGGTCTGGCGCTGAGTCCAGCCGCAGGCACGGCAAGGAAAAGGGCGCCTTCGGGCGCCCTTTTTCGTTGCGGACCGACGACCGCGGCCGCCCATGTTGCCCGGCCGCGACAGCCACGCATGGCGTGGCTCTACCGTGGATCCGCCGCCAGGCTGCCGCGGTAGGCCACGATCAACCCGACCCACGGCGCGGCGATCTCCACGTCGAACACGAAACGTCCGTCGCGCTCGGTTTCGAACGTGCGCCCGCCCGGCAGCAGCGCCGTCGGCAGCGGAATACCCAGGCACGACCAGCGCCGCGCCACCAGCCGCAGGCAGTCCCCCTCGACCACCAGGGCCAGCGCCACATCGACGATGCCGAAGCGCTCCACCAGCAGGTGCGTGTTCCTGCCCTGCCCGCGACGTTGCCAGGAGGAGAACCGGCGGCCGCCGAAATCGCGGGTCCAGCGTTCGCCGCCGCGTTCGGGGGTAAACCCCACGCTGACCGGCACCGCGCTGGCCGCCGGTGGAAACCCGATCAGCGCCGCCACCATCCGTGCCAGCAGCGCGCGCCCGCGCCGTACCTCGGCGGTGCCCCGCCAGCGTCGTTCGTCCACCCCGGCATGCAGCGCCTGCACCTGCGCCGGCAGCTGTGCGAAGGCGCTGCCCAGCACCTGCTGGTACAGGCTGGCGTGCGGGTCCTCGCTGCGGAAGCCGGTGAAGATCGCACGGCCCTCGAACAACCGGTGGTAGTCCGACAACGCCAACGCGTGCGTGGCGGGCCGCGCGCCCTCGGCCGGCCTTTCGCCGGCCAGCAGCTTGCGCACCACCGCCTCGGTCGCCATCGACGGAATGTACGGGCCGTCCTCGCCCTCGGCGAGCAGGTGCCAGCTTTCCTCCACCGCCAGGCCCCCGCGCAGGCCGGTGGCGTGCACGTACATGCCGCCGCGATGCTCGCCGAACCTCATCCGGTTGAGCACGGTGTAGAACAGGCGTGACAGTGGCACCAGCGATGGCAGCCCGAACGTGGCACGCGCCCTGGCCAGCAGGTTGAGCACCCGATGCAGCACTTCGGGCACCGGGCCGGCGCCCATCCAGATGTCGGTCAAGGTGGGATGCTCGGGCGGAATCACCTGCAGGTCGGGCACGTCCACCAGCGAAAAACGCACGTGGCGCAGCGGCACCTTGCCCGGCACGGCGATGGTGAAGCGCCGGCTTTCGGCCAGCCCCAACCCGTGCGAAGGCACGCCGTTGCGCTGCAGCTTCACCGGTGCACCCGCATACCCGACCACCGCGCGCATCACGTTGAGCCCGATGCCCGCATACGGCGACGGGGCGATGCCGCCCTCCACCGCCACGATATCCATGCGCCCGGCCATCTCGCGCAGCACCGCGGCCGTCAGCACCGGAAAGCTGCTGACCCCGGACAGCACGAATATTCCGGCGGCCCGGGCCTGCGCGTCGAACCGGGCCACGCCGAACACGAAATCGGCCGCATCGGCGAAGTCCAGGTACGGAATGCGCGCGGCAATGCAGGCCTCGATCACGCTGTACGGGTGTTCACCGTAATCCTGGAACGGACCGGAAGCGTCCACCAGCAGGTCCGGCTGTTCGGCGTGCAGCAGCGGCGCGATGTGCTGCCGGTCGGCGCGCAGCGGGCGCAGCACCGGCGCGCCGGTGTAGTCGGCACAGAACGCGGTCGCGGCGGCGAGGTTGCGGCCGCAGATCAGCAGTTCGAGGTCGGCCCGGTCAGCCAGCAGTCGCGCCAGGCGCCCGCCGAAGACGCCATACCCACCCAGGATCAGTAGTTTCATGCGGGAAACGTCCTTGCTTCTGTTCCACCCGTGGCCTGGATACGACGAAGGGCACCGTCGGTGCCCTTCGCGTGATGTACCGCCTACGCGTTCGCCGCTAGCGGACGCTGCGGAGGTGGTTCTTGCGCGGACCGCCACCCGGCGGGCGCTTGTTGAACGGCGGTTGGCCGCGCCAGTACCGGATCAGCAGCCAGCCAAACAGCATCCCGCCCAGGTGCGCGAAGTGGGCCACGCCCGGCTGCCACCCGGTGGCGCCGAGCATCAGCTCCATGGCGCCGAACACGATCACGAAGGTGCGTGCCTTCATCGGAATCGGCGGGAACAGCAGCATCACCCGCTGGTTCGGGAACAGCATGCCGTAGGCCAGCAACAGCCCGAACACACCACCAGAGGCACCGAGCACGGTGGCCGGGTCGGCCATCATCATGCCCACCAGCAGCTGGCACAGACCGGCGCCGACGATGCAGACCAGGTAGTAGGTCAGGAAGCGCTTCTCGCCCCAGGTCTGTTCCAGCGGCGCGCCGAACATGAAGAGCGCCAGCATGTTGAAGAACAGATGGCCAAAGCCGCCATGCAGGAAGCCGTAGGTCAGCAGCTGCCACGGCTGGAAGTTGCCGCCCGGCGAGAACGGATCGAAGCCATCGCGCAGCGGTTGCAGCATGAACGGCTCGAAGGTGCCGTTGCCCAGCAGGAACGGTTGCTGCAGCAGGAACAGCACGATGTTGGCAATCAACAGTGCCTTGGTGACGGTGGGCAGTCGCGGAAACATGAGGGCATCCTTTGGAACCGTGCCCATCATAGCCGCAGCGCCCTGCCGTGGCCGCCTCCTGCGTCGTCGCATTCAACCACCGCTCCCGTAGCGGGGTCAGCCCGGTCCCCACAGCGCGGCGTCCAGGTCGTCACCGGTGCTGCGCGGCATCTGCTTGACCCGCCCGCGCTCGATCGCCACCCCTTCGGCACGCAGCCGCTGGTTCTGCTCGCGCCACCCGTGCGACCCCTCGGGCATGGCGATGCGTCCGTCGGAGCGCAGCACCCGGTGCCACGGCAGGTCCGGGTCTTCGTTCATGCCCAGCACGCGCGCGGTGAGCCGCGCCCTGCCCGGCAAGCCGGCCTTGGCCGCCACCTGGCCATACCCCATCACCTGCCCGCGCGGGATTGCGCGGATCACCGCCAGGATGCGCTCGCGCGCCTGCGTCGCCGCATCGGCGGCCGACACGGCATCGGCCGGTGTCACGCGCGTACGCGGCTGACCAGCAGCACCCCGAGCAGCACCAGGGCGGTTCCCAGGATTTGCCACGGTCCCATGGGTTCGTCGAGCAGCCATAGACTCATCACGATGGTGGATACCGGCCCGAGCATACCCACCTGGGCGGCCAGCGACGAGCCGATCCGCTTCACCGCCAGCATGATCGCCAGCACCGGCAGCACCGTGCACAGGGTGGCGTTGATCAGCGACAGCCAGTACACCGGCGCCGGAGCCTGTCCCAGCGCGGCCAGCGGGTGCAGCACCGCGAAATGCAGCACGCAGAGCACGCAGGCCACGCAGCTGGCGTAGGCGGTAAGGCGGATCGCCCCGATCCGCGCCACCACCTGGCCGCTGCCGAACAGGTACAGCGCGTAGCTCAGGGCACTGGCAAACACCAGCGCACTGCCGAGCAGGATGCGCCCTCCCTCCAGCTGCAGGTCATGACCGAACGCGAGCAGCACGCCCAGGTAGCTCAATCCCAGCGCAACCAGCTGCCAGCGCCCGGGCCGCTTTTTCAGCAGCACCAGGCTGATCAACAGCACCAGGGTGGGATTCAGATACAGGATCAGCCGTTCCAGGGTCACGCTGATGTACTGCAGCCCCTGGAAGTCGAGCAGGCTGGACAGGTAGTAACCGGTGAAGCCCAGCCACAGCACCCGGCCGCGATCGCCCCAGGACAGCGCCGTGGCCCGCCGCGCCGACCACACCGCCAGCAGTGCGAACAACGGGAAGGCCATCAGCATGCGCAGCGCCAGCAGCGTGGTGGCATCCACGCCATGCCGGTAGGCCAGTTTGACGATCACCGCCTTGCCTGACGCCGCGATGGCGCCCACCGCAGCCAGCGCGATGCCGCCTGCAGCGATACGGGCGGAGGACGTGGGCAGCGCGGAAACGGTAGGCGGCATCGGGACGGCAGACGGCCGCACGGGGCGGCCGAAGAATGGAAGGGAGAACGAATTGTCGCATGGTGCCCGACGGCGCGGACCGGGTCGGGCCAGGCCCCCGGCGTGTCGCGCGGGCCTACCGCATCAGCACGATTTCTTCGGCCGAGGTCGGATGGATCGCCACGGTGTCATCGAACTGGGCCTTGGTCGCGCCCATCTTCACCGCCAGCGCAAAGCCCTGCAGGATCTCGTCGGCGGCTTCGCCGAGCAGGTGCACGCCCACCACGCGTTCCTCTTCGCCCACGCAGACCAGCTTGAACAGGCTGCGCTGGGTGCCGTCGGAGAGTGCTTCCAGCATCGGGCGGAAGTTGCTGCGGTACACGCGCACGTCGCCGTGCTGCTCGCGTGCCTCTTCCTCGCTGAGCCCCACCGCGCCCAGCGCCGGGTGCGAGAACACCACGCTGGCCACGTTGGCGTAATCCATCTTCGCCTGCGGGTTGCCGCCAAACAGGCGGTCCATCAGCTTGCGCGCGGCTGCGATCGCCACCGGCGTCAGCCCGACCTTGCCGGCGATGTCGCCCACCGCGTGCACGCTGGGCACGGCCGTGGTCTGCCACTCGTCGACCTCGACTTCCCCCTTGTCGCCCACCACGATCCCCAGCGCTTCCAGCCCCAGGCCAGCGCTGTTGCCGCGGCGGCCGGTGGCGAAAAACAGCTGGTTGAACACCCCCTCGTGCGGGCCGTCATGGCCGTAGGCGACCACCGCCTCGCCCTCTCGGCGCAGTTCGCGCAGGCGATAGTTGAAATGCACCTGCACGCCCTGGTGACGCAGGTTTTCAGCCAGCTGCGCGGTGAGTTCGGCGTCGAAGCGTTCCAGCAGCCGGGCGCCCCGCACCAGCAGCGTGACCTTGCTGCCCAGCGCCTGCAGCAGCCCGGCCAGTTCCACGGCAATGTAGCCGCCGCCGACAATCGCCACCCGCTCGGGCGCATCGCACAGGTTGAAGAAATCGTCCGAGACCGCGCCCAGTTCCGCGCCGGGAATGTCCGGCCGCTGCGGATGGGCGCCGGTGGCAATCAGGATGTGGGTGGCGCTGATGCGCACCCCATCGCTGCATTCCACCGTATGCGCATCCACCAGCCGGCCCTTGCGCGGCACCCGCACCACGTTGTTCTCGTTCAGGCGCTTGAGGTAGCTGGCATGGATGTTGGCGATGTAGGCCTGGCGATGCACCACCAGTTCCTTCCAGTCCAACGCCGGCCGCACCGGAACGTCGAAGCCCATGGCCGCGGCCATGCCGATCTTGGCCGACAGATCGGCCGCCAGCCACATCGCCTTCTTCGGCACGCAGCCCACGTTGACGCAGGTGCCGCCCAGTTCGCCGGGCTCCAGCATCGCCACGCGCTGCCCGTGTTGGGCGGCGCGGAACGCCGCCGCCAGGCCGCCGGAGCCGCCGCCCAGCACGATCAGGTCATAGTCGTAGTGATTGCTCATTGGTAATGCTCGACTCGGTAAGGTGCGCCACACGGTGCAACGCTGTTGCCGCCACCGCGCATGCAGGCCATGAGCATGCCATGCCCGGCCGCGATCCAGTCGTGACGACGACGGTCAGTGTCAGGCGGCCGCGCGTCGCAACGGCGGCCAGTGCAGGTAGGTCATCGCACGCCACACCCACTCCAGTGGACCGAAGCGGAAATAGCGCAGCCACACCGTGCTGGCCAGCACCTGCAGCGCGAACAGCGCCATCGCGAACGGCACCTGGCCGGCGCGCGGCATCTGTTCAAAGGCGCCCAGGCCATACCCGTAGAACACCCACGTGCACACCAGCGACTGCGCGATGTACTGGGTCAGCGCCGTTCGCCCCACCGGTGCCAGCCATGCCAGGCGCGCGCGTGCCCGCACGATCCAGGCCAGGTAGCCCAGGCACATCAGCAGCGACGCCACCGAGTTCAGCGCGAACGCCGCGCCACTGGCGGCGGTGAAGGTGCCCGGCGCCAGGTACGGCTGCCAGAGCGCGCTGGCCACCATCATGACCAGCCCAGTGGGCAGTGCCACCCAGCGCAGCCGCCAGAACAGCCGGGCGAACGTGTCCGGCGTGGCCAGCGCGCCGCTGCGGGCGAACCAGCTGCCGATCAGGAACATGCCCAGCACTTCCGGCCCCACCACGATGATCGCGCTGAGCTGGGCGAAGAAGTCACGCAGGCGCTGCGCAACCGCCTGCAGGTAGGTGCCGTGGCCGTACGCCTGGCGCTGCATGTCGATGGTCTGCCCGGCCTGGGCCACGGCGTCAGCCACCTGCATGCCAGACGTCTCCAGGTGCGCCGACAGGCCCATCAACAGGCCCAGCAGCAGCATCAGCGCGGCCGCGCACAGATACGTCAGCACCCCCATCGCGGGCAGCCAGCGCGTGGGCGCTTCGCGACAGGCCAGCAAGGGCAGCGACACCAGCGCATACACCACCAGGATGTCGCCGGACCAGACCAGCAGCGCATGGCACAGGCCGATCAGCAGCAGGGCCGCGCTGCGTCGCAGGTAAAAGGGGGTGAACGCGCGCCGCGCTGCGTCGGCGCGCTGGGCCATGATCGCAAAGCCGGCGCCGAACAACAGCGAGAACAGGGTGAAGAACTTGCCTTGCACCAGCACGTAGATGGCCGCGTCCGCGGCGTAGTCCAGGCCGTGCCAGTGCGGGTCGATGCCGGTGAAGGCCAGGTCCAGCGGACCGCTGAAGGCCTCCAGGTTCATCAACAGGATGCCGAACAGGGCGAAGCCGCGCAGGATGTCCAGCACCGCGATGCGGTCGCCGGCGGCAACCGGCTGCAGAAGGGGGGAAGCAGCGTTCACAGGCACTCCGTCCGGCAAGGCGGTCATTATGCGGCGGCGTGGGCGCCCACGAACGCAGCGTGCGGGGCGCACAACGGCAACGGCCCGCCGAAGCGGGCCGTTGGATCAGGCGGGTTGGCCAGCACTCAGTGCTGGTGGCCACCGTCGCCGTGCACGTGGCCGTGCTCGAGTTCTTCGGCCGCCGCTTCACGCACGTCGACGATCTCGACCGAGAAGTGCAGGTCCTTGCCGGCCATCGGGTGGTTCAGGTCCACGTCGACCACGCTCATGCCGACCTTTTCAACGGTGACCGCGCGCGGGCCGAAGTTGGTCTGCAGCACGACCTGCTGGCCCGGGACCAGCTTGCTGGTGCCGAAATGCTTCTTCGGCACGCGCTGGGTCAGGCCCTCGCGACGTTCGCCGTAGGCATCGGCCGCCTTGACGTCCACCTCGAAGGTGGCGCCGGCTTCCTTGTCCATCATGGCGTTTTCCAGGCCCGGGATGATGTTGCCGTGGCCGATCAGGATCGCCAGCGGATCACGGTCCTTGGAGCTCTCGATCGGCTCCTGGCCCTGTTCGGCAACGGTGTAGTGGAAACGGACGACGCGGTCTTTTTCGATCTTCATGCGCAACTCTGGCTGGTCGCTGCCGATGGCAGACGGGTGGGGCGGGTTGTTCCCCGCCGGATACGCCGCCATCATGACGGCCTTCTGAGGCCGCGCATTATCCGGACAACCTGCACATGACGCCAGTTCCGCGCACGACCCGACTGGCCCTGCTGGCCCTCACCGCCCTGTTGAGCGCGTGTGGCGGCGGCAAGACCACCCGTCCCGCCGCCCCGCCCGCGTCCACCCAGGTCTGGCCCAGCGTGGTTCCCAACGATCCGCAGGCAGCCAATGCGGTGCTGATGCGCGCCATCGGCCTGGTCGGCACGCCCTACCGGTACGGCGGCAACACCCCGGAGTCGGGCTTCGACTGCAGCGGCCTGGTGACCTACGTGTACCGCGAGATGGTCGACCTCAGGCTGCCCCGCACCTCGCGCGACCTGGCCGCGGTGCAGGGCCCGAAGATCGAACCCAAGCATCTGGCGCCGGGCGATCTGGTGTTCTTTGGCAGCCGCGGCAACGTGTCACACGTCGGCATTTACGTCGGCGAAGGACGTTTCGTGCACGCCCCGAGCACCGGCGGCACGGTCCGGCTGGACTCGCTCGGCGGCGCGTACTGGAAGGACCATTACACGGGCGCAAAACGCGTTCTGCACTAAGCTGAACAGGGGTAAGGGTCAAATTTGTGATGCGCATCACGTGTTTGTAAACGAAAAATTAACGAAATTTGTACCTAATCACTGCGCTTACACGGCATCATCACCCATCGTTTTTATTAAGTGACCGCCGCGTGACGACAGCCGACCTGCCAAGCCAAGGCCAGACCGCCGCCCCCCAGCGCTGCACCCGCTCCGTTTTTCTCGCCGTCGCGCTCTGCCTGGCCAGCCTTCCGGCCTGGGCCCAGTCCGCACCGGCCACTGCTGTCGATGCCGCTTCGGCCGGCGCCAGCACCTCCGAATCCTCCGCGATGGCAAAGCCCAAGGCTGATGCCCCCGCCCGCAGCAAGGCCGACGCCGCTGCCAGCGCCACCCTCGCCGCCCTGCTTCCCCATCTGGCCGCGAACGACACCATTCCCCTGATGGACCGCTCGGCGATGTTCGCCGGCGACCTGAGCCGCCTGCTGGCCAACTACGACGCCAGCAGTGGCGCCAACGGCGCCGTGGTCGGCGGCGCGGCCGACAACGGCAAGGTGCAGTCGCTGCTGCGCCGCGCGATGACCCTGCTGGGCACCCCGTACCGCTGGGGCGGCACCTCGCCGGACAGCGGTTTCGACTGCAGCGGCCTGGTGGGCTACGTGTTCCGCACCGCCCTGGGCATCGAGCTGCCGCGCGTCTCGCGCGAAATGGCCCACGACGGCGAAGCCGAACTGATCAACGACCGCAACGCGCTGGCTGCCGGCGACCTGGTGTTCTTCGGCCGCAAGGGCCGGGTTGACCACGTGGGCATCTACGTCGGTGAAGGCCGCTTCCTGCACGCCCCCAGCACCGGCAAGGACGTCCGCGTGGACAGCCTGATGACCGGCTACTGGAGCGCCAAGTTCATGCAGGCCCGCCGCGTCGACCTCTAAGGTGCCACCGCCCGCCTGTTGAAAAGAACCGCTGCCCTGCAGCGGTTTTTTTTGGTTCCTCTCCCATCTGAAGGGAGCGTCTTGTTGCAAGGACAGTCGCAGTGTGAGCACCACGCTACGCGGGTGGCCGGTCGTGCAGGCGCCGCCGTTGGACCGGCTGGCGTCTCCGATCAGGCCGGTCGCGAACGTGAGGGCCCCGTAGCAGCCGGTAGGCCCCTGGCGCAAATGTCCCCCGGCCGCATGGCGGCCTCCTCCTTTATTTTGCCCAGGAGCCTACCGGCTGCTACGGGGCTCGGCTTCCGGTGCGCAGGTGGACGCCACGCTTTTTTTGACGCTGGGCGGTGGGTCGGGCGCTGGGACCCCATGCCCTTGGAGGCGAAATAAAGGGGGAGGTGGCGGCCGCAGGCCGACGCCGGAGGACATTCGCCGGAAAGGGTATGGGGGCGCAGCGCCCGACCCGCCGACGGCTGCGCCTGGAAAACGCCAAGGCACGTCTCTGCCTACCCCGCATAGGGGCACTGAATTGAGCACGCCCGCAAACGAGAGGGGTCCCTTCTTTGGCCGCTGCCACCCCCAACCCGCGTTGTCCCTCTTGTCGAACACGCAACAGCCAGCAAACCAAGTGCCTGCCCGCCTCGTCGGTCCAGGCCGCGGACCCGGACGTGGGGCGGCACGTCCAAGGCCACCGGACCAGCATCAGATTCCGCCCGTGATCCTCGTCTACAAGGTGACGCATGGCGGCAGTCCCTGATTTTCCGGCCCGGTGTGTAATCTGGTTTGGGTCCCCGCAGGCGGCCGAACGGACCGCACTGGCAGCCGCAGGCTGGCAGGTGCGCGGCGTGGCCACCGACGACTGCGTGGCCATCGGCATGCGTGGCAGCGACCAGGTGGTTGGCCTGCTCGACCTGCGCAGCGCCTTGCCCGCCAACCTGGCCCGGCTGCAGGCCCTGCTCGACGAACACCGGCACATGACCCTGCTGGCCATCCTGCCGGCGGGCGCACCGCCATCCTCGCCCGCCCTCCAGGCACTGCTGGCCGTCTGCGTGGAGACCTTCGCCGCGCCGCTGGACCTGGGCCGCATCGTCCAGCGCCTGCAGCAACTGGCCGGCGACGCCGCACAGCCCCCCACCCACGGACCGCAGCAGCTGATCGGCGACAGCGCCGTGCTGCAGGTCGCGCGCAGCGCCATCCGCAAGTTTGCCCCGGTCGACCTGCCGGTACTCATCACCGGCGAAACCGGCACCGGCAAGGAACTGGCCGCCCAGGCCCTGCACGCATTGTCGCCGCGCCATGCCCGGCCATTCCTGGCCGTCAACTGTGGCGCCATCCCGGCCGCGCTGGTCCAGTCCGAACTGTTCGGCCACGAACGTGGCGCCTTCACCGGCGCCGCCAACCGCCGGCTGGGCCTGTTCGAGACCGCCAGCGGCGGCACCGTCTTCCTCGATGAAATCGGTGATCTCCCGCTGGATGCACAGACCAACCTGCTGCGTGTGCTGCAGGAAGGCACCGTCGAACGGGTCGGCAGCAACAAACCGCTGGCGGTGGATGTGCGGGTGCTGGCCGCCACCCACGTGGACCTAGAACAGGCGGTGGAGCGCGGGCAGTTCCGCCGCGACCTGTTCTACCGCTTGAACGTGCTGCGCCTGCCATTGCCGCCGCTGCGCGACCGCGGCAGCGACATCCTGCTGCTGGCCCAGCACTTCCTGGCCAGCTTCCGCGACCGCCACGTCACCCGGGCGCGCGGCTTCAGCGCCGATGCCAGGCGCGCACTGGAACGCTTCCACTGGCCGGGCAACGTGCGCGAGCTGCTCAACCGCATCCAGCGCGCGGCGATTGTCACCGACGGCGAACTGATCAGTGCAGCCGACCTGGAGCTGGTCCCGGCGCAGCTGGACATGCCGCAGCGGCTGCTGCATGACGCGCGCCGGTCGGCCGAACGCGACGCGCTGCTGCATGCGCTACGCCAGAACGAATTCAACATCACCGCCTGCGCCCGCGACATGCAGGTCTCACGGGTAACGGTCTACCGACTCTGCCGCAAGCACCAGCTCGCCCTCCCCGAGTTGCGCTGAGGACGAAGCACCGCCGAAGCATGCCCTGCTCCCGAATACCCTCAGCAGCACTCCGCAAATCTATCCGCCGAAGAGCCCCCTTTTTGTTAAAGGGGGCGCGCCAACGGCGCGGGGTTTAGGTGGAATGCACACCGTACATGCTGTGAGCGGCACCGCTCACAGCATGTACGGCACCTTGAAGGCCAGGGTGAAGTCCGGCGCGTCCGGGGTCAGGCCGATGCCCAGCAGGCTCACCAGGGTGGTATTGCGGTTCAGCGCGTAGGTGATGCCCAGGTTGAGCGTGCCCGCGTTGGCGTCGCTGCCGATCACCTTGAACCACTGCCCATCGCGGTAGCGCGTGGACGCGCGGCTGCTCAGCTTGTCGCTGAAGGAAATGCTCAGGCTGGTGCGCTCGTTGAACGCGAACGCCACGCCCGCGCCGAAGTAATACGACCCGCCCAGCTTCACCTCGCCCGGGTTGACCGTATCCGGGTTGGCGTCCAGGTCGTCGAAGCTGCGCGGGAAGGAATGGATGTAGCCGATGTTGGCGAACAGGATCGCCGGATCGGCGGTCTTCACTGCCGACAGGCCCACGTTGGCCTGCCACACGCCGTTGCCGGTGGGCTGCTGTTCGGGCACCGCGAAACGGATGAAGTCATCGTCGTCGCGCTCCAGCACCGTCCAGTCCAGGCCATACGGCGCACGCCCGGTCGGCGCGGTCGCGCCTACCGTGAGCACCGTTTCCGGCCAGCGACCATGCTCGGCAAACAACCGGTAGTTCGCGCTCAGGCCGACATCGCCGATGCCGTTGCCGGTGGTTTCTTCCTGCGCGATCGCCGCGGCCGAACCGCCGGCACCACCCTTCTGGAACACGGTCTTGCGGGCCAGGTAAGGCACGTCCAGGTTCAGGGTCAGGCGGGGGCTGACGCCCCAGCGCGCGGCCAGGTTGTAGGTGAGCGTGTCCGATTCGACGTTCTCGATGGCGATGTTGCCCAGGAAGATCGCATCCAGCGCCAGGAAGCCGTTGAGCGTCACCTGTTTGCGGTCATAGCGTGCGTAGGTGAGGCTGTTTTCCACAGTGAAGCGGCGACTGAACAACGCCGCCTGCTGCTGTTTGACGTCATCCACGCTGCGCCGCGAGGCCTGCTTGGCCTGCTGCGCCTCCTCGGCGCTGCTGGCGTAGCCGTCCGCACTGGCGGGGGCGGCCGGGGTACCGGCGGGCAGCGGTGGTGGCGTGGCTGCACCGGCAACGGGCGCGGTCTTGCCCGTCAGCCGGGCCTGCATCGCCTGTACCTGCATGTCCAGCTCGCGCAACCGGCGCACTTCCTGCGCGTAGTTGGCCTTGAGGGTCTCCAGTTGCGCGATCAGCGCCTTGACGTCGGCCTCATCGGCCGGCGCGGTCTGCGCCTGCGCGCCGGCCGCAGCCATCAGTGCCAGCGCCGCCAGCGCCAGCGGTGTTACTCGTGTCGAGGTGTGCATTGCCTTGGCCCACGTTGTGTTGTCACTCCCCCTGCCCGGCCATGGGGACTACTGGCCGGGACCCATGCCGACACCCCGTACCAGCGTCATCGCCTGGGCCACGTTCTGGCTGAGCGGGACGTTGCTGGCGAGGGATTGCCGGACAAGATCGATCTGCATGCGATTGCTCACGGTCTGTCCGTCGCTGCCCAGGGCGATGCTCTGCCCGACGCTGCCGCTGCGGATCCACTGCTGTACCGCGCCGACACCTTCGATCTGCAGCTGCACCTTGGCGTTGTTGCCGTCCAGCTGCGCCACCGCGCTGACCCCGCCCTGCTGCACGCTGGCCAGCTGCTGGCCCTGCGCTGCCGGCGCGGGCGCATCGCCCTCGCGCACGTTGAGGTGGGTGGTGTTGCCGGCCACGTTGCCGTCACCGGCAACCTGGATGCTCTGGGTCAACCCGGCCACGTTCTGCAGGCCACTGGCGTCGATGCTGCGGCCGGTGGACACCGGCAGCGGCGCATCGGCGGCGGTGACCGTGACCGACGGGGTGAAGCTCACTTTCGGCGCCCCCCCGCCCCGGAAATCCATGCCCAGGGTGAGCGCGCTGGTGGCCGCCTGGTTGCCGCTGGTCCATTGGCTGATCATGGTGACCCCGAACCACGCCACGCTGCTGCCATTGACCGTGTAGCGGCCGCGCATCAGGTTCAGCTCGGGATCGGGAATTTCACTGAGGCCCTTGCCGGGCCGTCCTTCATCGGCATGTGCCGGCAGGGCCCCCAGCAGGGCCAAGAGCAGTACACCGTGCGTCCAGCGTGCGATATTCATGGTGCCTCCTAGAACAGATCCGCATGGGTGAAGCCGAAATCCACCAACTCCGCGTCGGTGATCGGCCCCTGCCGGGCATACAGCGAGCGCGCACTGGGCCGCTCGCCGGGCTGCAGCAGCACCGTGTTGCGATCGAAGTCAGTGCCGATCACGATGAACACGGCGCGCGACGGCCACGCCTGCAGAAATTCGCTGACGGGAATGCTGCGGTTGCCCAGGATCGGGTCGGCCACGTCCACCACGTCGTCGCGGACCTGCTTGAGGACCACGAAATGGCGGAAGCCCCGCACATCCATCAACACCAGACCGGGCACGCGCAGTGAGCGCAGGCGCTCTTCGTTGACGCGGTAGCCGCGTCCGCGCATGCCCATCGATTCAACGTAACGTTTGATGTCCAGCAGCGAGAACCCCCGCTGGTGGACCAGTTGCGGGTCCGAGACCCCCATCATGCCTTCGATCACCGTCCCTTCGTCCGCCTCCAGGTGGTAGGCGTACCGCAGGATCGTAGCCAGGGCCGCCGCGCCACAGCTGTAATCGGTGTGTTGCCGCACCACGTTGCGGAAGCGCCGTTCCTGCATGCTTTCCACACGCTGGGTCAGCACCGCACCGTTGGGCAGCACGCCACTGAAACCGACATCGCCGGCGCGCGCGGCGCCGAACGGCAGCATCAGCAGCAACAACGACCCGTACAGCGCGTGCTTGAACATTGGCGTGGCTCCGGATAAGGAAGGAGCCCCTGCCCCAAAGGGGGAGAATGGGACAGGGGCCCCCGGGAGCCCGGCCATTGGCGGATGGCCGGGTTTGTTGCGCTCAACGCGTACTGCTTGCGAAAGCGGACAGACTTACTCGCCGGTGCCGCCGCCACCGCCGCCGGTGGCCGGCTGCGCAACGGCCAGGGCCAGGCTGTTGGCCTGCAGGTTGCCCGAGCCGGAGGCGACGTTCACGCCGATGTTGCCGGTGGCGCCGCGGAACGCATCACCGGACAGCGACGCGTTGTTCTCGGCATTGACGTTCACCCAACGGGTGGTGCGCACGGTGCCGCTGAGGCTGGCATACAGGTCCGCGGCCCCGACTTCGATGAAGCCCAACCGGCCTTCCTCGTCGGTGTCGAAGGCGATGCCGCCCACGCCGTCCGTATACGGGTTGGCGGTCGCGTTCTGGATCTCGCTGTCCATGTCGAGATGGCCGGTGCTGTTGCCGCCCGGATGCGGCAGTTCACCGCTCCACGAATCCAGGTAGTAGTTGTCCTTCTGGTAGGCGTTGCCACGACCTTCGTAGACACCGCCACCGATGGCCAACGTACCGCCGGCGACGCGACCACGCATGGTCACTTCGGTGGTGTCGGACATGGCGCGCGTATAGCCTTCGTTGCTCACGGCATTGCCGGTGGAGACCTGGTTGGAGCTGATGCTCGACTGCGCCATGCGCGCGGTGGACACCGAGGCGGCGAGCGCGTTCTTCTGCTCGTTGTTGTTGCCCGCTGCGCTGTTCACGCCAATGTTGCCGCTGGCATCGCGGAAGGCATTGCCGCTGAGGCTGGAGTTGTTGACCACGCCTTCGTTGACGGTGAGGTTGCCCGCGCCGTACTGGTTCACGAACACTTCCGCATCGGACATGCCGAAGGTGAAGGAGGCATCGGCCGCAGACAGCGAGGCGGCGTTGTCCTGGGCGTTGTTGTCACCGGCGGCGACGTTGAAGCCGAGGTTGCCGGAGGCATCCTGGCCGACGTTTTCACTGATGGACGCATTGTTTTCCAGCAGCGAGTTGGACGCCTGATTGCTGGTGATCGACTGGCGGTTGTCGATGACGGCGATCGCGGCCGAGTTCACTTCCAGCTCACCGGTGATTTCCGGATCACCCGAGAAGTTGATGTCCGAGCTCAGGCGCAGGTCCTTTTCCAGGTTCACGTCGACGCCGTGGTTGTTCTTTTCCTTGCGCTCGTCGGCCTGGATGTTGCTGTTCTCGTTCACCGTCACGGTGCGGTTGCGGGTGACGTCGCTGTTGACGGTGCTGTTGCTGGTGGAATTGCTGTTGGTGGTGGTGTTGCGGGTCCGGTTCCAGGTACGCGAGTCGGTGAGCGTATTGGTTTCGGTATTGGTATCGGTGTTGGTGTTGGTGCGCGTTTCAACCACGTTGTGGAGGTGGTTGATGTTCGCGTTCTGGTTCTGGTTGTCGCGGTCGTTGCCCCAGCCGTTGGCGCCGGCGGAAGCAGACGCGGCGGCGATGGCCAGCGCAAGTACGGTCCGTTTCATGTTGGTGTTCATGGTGCCCTCTCTCTCATCACAGACAATCGGGTGGATGTGACTACTCACGGGGTGGACTGCACCGAGATGCTCAGTTGATTGGCGGTGGCGTTGCCGGATCCCGCGATCTGATTGAGTTGCAGGACGCCGTCGAAGCCCTGCAGCGCGGTGGCTTCCACCGCCACGCTGCGGGTTCCGGCCGGCCGGCCGCGAGTAGCGGCCGCCTGCCCCCCTGCTGACACGAGCGCCCCCGATGAGGCCAGGGCCTCGTCGTTCGACTCGCGTATGCCCTGTTGCGCCAGCGTGGCAGTGACGACGTTGATGGTCGCGTTGCCGGTCCCGCTGGCCTGGTTGATCATGGCGACGCCGCGGGCGCCGCTGAGTGCCTGTCCGCCGATGCTGGCGCTGGCGTCCATCGGGCCGTCGCCGAGCACCTGGTTGGCGCTGTGTTGCTGGCGGGTGTTGATGGCAATGTGTGCGTTGGAGCCGTTGGCGATGCCGAGCAGGTTGGCCTGCTGGTTGAGGTCGCCGGCGGTCATGTTGACGGTGATGGCACCGTCGGCGCCGGACAGCGCGCGGCCGTCGATGCGGCTGGTGTTGAGGTAGGACAGCATGGCGGCATAGCCATCGGCCTGCTGCGCGTGGAGCGGCAGCGGTGATGCGATGACGGTGGCCAGCAACAGGGTGCGATGCAGGCGGTTCATTTGCCGGGCCCGCCCGCAGGTTGGCCCAGCGGGAACTGCGCGAGCGCGCCGCGCACCTGGTCGCCGATGCCGCGGGTGGCACCGGTGACGGCGCCCATGGGGCCGCCGATGGCGTTGCTGAGCTGGCCGCCGGAGAGCACGCCGCTGTCGGTCACTTTGCCCAGGGTGGAGGTGACGTTGGTGCCGGTGACGCGTTCAATGGTGGTCTGGGTATGGGTGACGCCGGCGCCGGTGTTGGAGCCCAGCGAGGCATAGTCGTCGTCGCTGAGTTCGTCCATGCCGGTAGCGGTGCCCAGGGCCTGGTTCACTTCGCGCTTGGGCGAGGGGTCGGCGATGAGGGCCATGCCGGGAGGCGCGGGCCGGTACGCGGGCCGGGCGGAGACATCGCGCAGGAGGACGATTTCACCGGGCTGCGCCTTGACGCCCTGGCGCGCGCCGGAGGCCTGTGCAGCCATCGGCAGGGCCAGCGCGGTGGCCAGTAGCCAGAGCCCGGCGGTGGTGGTGCGGTGTGCGGCAACGCTGTCCATGGCGCCCTCCTCGAAACATGCGGAGGGGTAACGCAGCATTCGTGCCAACTCCGTGCGCCAGCAAATACGGGCCTTCGCTGCCGCTAACGGTGTAACGCCGCAACAGCGTTGTTACAGATTCGTTGGACATAACATCTGCTGAACACGGCCATCACGCGCCCTACAAGCCCGCCGTTGCTCGGTTTTTGCCGGGTGTATCACCTGTGTTACACCCGCTGATACAGGGGTTACAGCGCGTAGTCAGGTTTGATACGCCCAGTCCAGGGGCGAAGGGCGACGGTCGCCTTTTACTCCCAAGCTGGGCTGGGGTGGGTGGATTCGCGGGACACGCCGCAAGTCCCGCTCCGCGGCCCGGCCCAGCCGCTGGCGGCTGTGCGTTCGGACGCATGCGAGGCAGTGCCTCGCAAGCAATGCGTCCTCACCCCTGTAGGCTCCGTCGGCGCATCCATGCGCCTCAGGGTCCCGTGAAGCCACCCACCCCAGCCCTCGACGGTTGGCTGGTGGCCTGGGCAAAAACTCCCAGCAACAGCGAGCTGTCTGACTCCATTCCACTACCAGAATCCGGCCTTCGGCCAACTGCCGAACGGCAGTGCGCATGCACGTGCCCGTGTAATGCGGCTCTCGCTCTCCTCTGCACACCGACGCAGTGTGGATGGGTCGGCAGGGGTGGGTAGCCGGGACCCTGAGGCGCATGGATGCGCCGACGGAGCCTACAGGGACGTACTTGCGGCGTGTCCCGGATACCCACCCGTGCCGACCCACCCCGGCAGAATCCGGACGAGGACCTTGCTGTTGCTGTTGCTGTTGCTGTTGCTGTTGCTGTTGCTGTTGCTGTTGCTTTCAGCTTCCAAAAAAAACAGGCCCGCTTTCGCGGGCCCATCTTCATCACCATCAAACCCGGCACTCAGGACGATCGTTTTTCCAGCTCGTCCACGCCCAGATTGGTGGATGGGTTGTCGTACACCGACTGGTCCAGCAACCCCGTTTCCTTGGCCACCAGCACCGGCACCAGCATCTGCCCGGTCACGTTGGTCATCGTCCGCATCATGTCCAGGATCCGGTCGATCGCGTACAGATACCCGATCGTCTCCAATGGCAGGTTGGCCGCACTCAGCACCACCGTCGCCATCACCACCGCCGTGCCCGGCACGCCCGCCGTCCCGAAACTGCCCAGCACCGAAGCGATCAACACCACGATGTACTGCTCCGGCGTCAACGGAACCCCCGTGTACTGCGCGATGAACACCGCGCACAACGCCGGATAGATCGCACCGCAGCCGTCCATCTTGATGCTTGCGCCCAACGGTACCGCGAACGACGCGTAATCCTTGTTCACGCCCAGATTGTGCGTGATCGACCGCATCGCCGCCGGCATCGCCGCAAAGCTCGACGAACTCACGAACGCCACCTGCATCCCCGGCGCCGCCCCGCGGAAGAACTTCAGCGGATTCAACCCGTGCGACAACAACAGCCCCCCGTACACCACCACAATGTGGAACGCGCAGGCCACGTACAGCGCCAGCACGAAATTGCCCAGCGGCAGCAGCTTCTCGAACCCGTAACTGCCCACCAGCCCGGCGATCAGCCCGAAGGTTCCCAGCGGCGTCATCTCCAGCACGAAGCGCGTCACCTGGATCATGATGTCGCTCATCTGCCCGGTCAGCTTGCGCGCCTCGGCCACCTTGTCGCCCAGCTTCACCATCGCAAAGCCCAGCAGCCCCGCGAAGAAGATCACCGGCAGGATCGACCCGCGCCCCGCCGCCAGCACCGTCTCACCGGCCGCGTTCACCCGCGTGCCAATCCCCGTCAGCGCGTAGAACACATTCGACGGCACCACATCCATCAGCACCTTCACCACGCTGGGCACTTCGCGCGGCGTATAGCCGTGGTCCATGCTCAGGCTCAGATTGCCCGTGCCCGGCTGCAGGATCGTACCCACCGCCAGCCCCACGCAGACCGCCAGCGCCGCGGTGATGATGAACCACAGGAACGTGCGCCCGCCCAGGGCCGCCACCGACTTCTGCCCGTGCAGCGAAGAGATCGCATTGATCACCGCGAAGAACACCAGCGGCACCGCGATCATCTTGATCAGCGTCACATACAGATCGCCCAACGGGCCGAACCATACTTCGGCCGCCGGGCCCAGCAACCACCCGGCCAGCGCGCCCAGCACGAAGCCGCCCAGCACGCGTTGCCAGAACGGAATCCGCAACCACGCAGAAACCAGCTTCATGAGCTTTCCAGAGAGAATTCGACAGCTAGGCACCTTAGCCCAACCGCGCCTGCGGAACGAGGCGCACACGGAAAATCAGCGTGTCATCGGCGTGCCTTGCGCCGTTCTGCATAATGAACGCCCGATTCACCTGTGAGATATGCCTGTCCATGTCCCGTTCCACGTCCCTGGTGGCGGCCATCGCCACCACCCTGCTGCTGGGCGCCTGCGCCACCAGCACCCCCGCCGCCACGGCCCCCGGCGCGGTTGCCGTCGATGTTCCCGCCGTCGCCCACCCGGCCGGTGAAACCCCCCAGTGGTGGTACCGCAGCGGGGCCGCCCGTGCCGCCGGCAGCGGCGCCATGGACGGCAAGGCCAAGAATGTCATCCTGTTCCTGGGTGACGGAATGAGCCTCACCACGGTCGCCGCCGCGCGGATCTTCGAAGGCCAGCGCAACGGCAACCCGGGTGAAGAGAACCTGCTGTCCTGGGAGCGCTTCCCGGCCACCGCGTTCAGCAAGACCTACAACACCGACTCGCAGACCCCCGATTCGGCCGGCACCATGACCGCCATCACCACCGGCGTGAAGACCCACATGGGCGCCATCGGCGTCAGTGCCGGCACCCGCAACGACTGCGCCGACAGCCTCAACAAGGGCCTGCTGACCTGGCTGCAGCTGGCCGACAGCGCGCACATGGCCACCGGCATCGTCTCCACCGCGCGCCTGACCCACGCCACCCCGGCGGCCACCTACGCGCACTCGCCCGAGCGCAACTGGGAAAACGACACCGACGTGCCCGAGGCCGCCAAGGCGGCGGGCTGCACCGACATCGCCCAGCAGCTGCTGTCCACCGCGCGCTATGGCCGGGGCCCGCTGGTCGCCCTGGGCGGCGGCCGCGGTGAATTCACCACCGTGGAAGAGCGCGATCCCGAGTACGACGACAAGGTCGGCCAGCGCCTGGACGGGCGCAGCCTGGTCACCGAATGGCAGCAGGCCCACCCGCAGGGCGCGTATGTCTGGAACGCCAAGCAGCTGCAGGCCGCGCGCAATGCCCCGGCACTGCTGGGCCTGTTCGAGCCGGACCACATGCGTTATGAGATCGAGCGCAAGGACGACCCGTCCGGCGAACCCAGCCTGGCCGAGCTGACCAAGGCCGCCATCAACACCCTGTCCCGGCACAAGGAAGGCTACGTGCTGATGGTCGAGGGCGCCCGCATCGACCATGCCAACCACAGCGGCAACGCGTACCGCGCCCTCAGCGATACCGTGGCCCTGTCCGATGCCGTGCGCGCGGCCGTCGAGGCGACCTCCGACCAGGACACCCTGATCATCGTCACCGCCGACCACTCGCACACCCTGAACTTCGTCGGCTACCCGGCCCGCGGCAACCCGATCCTGGGCAAGGTCAAGGACAAGGGCGGCGAAGACGGCGTGGGCGGCCTGGACGTGGCCCGCGACGGCCTCGGCCTGCCCTACACCACGCTCAGCTATGCCAACGGCCCCGGCTATACCGGCGCCACCAACCAGCAGCCGGCCGGCCCGAAGGTGTACCCGCACAACCCGAGCAGCTTCGACCCGGCCGCCGGCCGACCGGACCTGAGCCACGTGGACACCGAGCACCCCGATTACATGCAGGAAGCGCTGGTACCGACCAAGAGTGAAACCCATGGCGGCGAAGACGTCGGCATCTGGGCACGTGGCCCGGGCAGCAAGGCCATCCGCGGCACCATGGAACAGAACACGATCTACCACATGATCGTGCAGGCCACCCCGCGCCTGCGCCAGCGCCTGTGCGAGGCCGGTACCTGCGACGCCAAGGGCGTGCCGGTGGACCTGCCCACGCCGAAGGCGTTCGAGCGCAAGGCCGACGCCAACTGATGCCGGCCCGGCTCTCCGCCGCCCGCAGCAGGGGCCGCCACGTGCGGTTCCTGCTGTTGATCGCCGGACTGGCCAGCACCGGCCACGCGCTGGCCCAGGGCCCGGCCTGCCGGGTCCTCACCGAGGAACACGGGCTGTGGCCGTTGCCCGGCTGCGAGGTGGTCGACGGCGCGCCCCGGATCGCCGCGGACGTCCTGCCGGACCTCCCTTACGATGCCGACGGACTGGCGGCGGTGTACGCCGCCGACAGCTTTCATTACGTCACCCGCGCCGGCCGCACCCAGGCCGTGCTGACCTGGGACAGCGGGCCGGACTACGTCGAAGAGGGGCTGCTGCGGGGCCGCGTCGGCCCACGCGTCGGCTACTTCACCCCCGCGCTTGAACAGGCCTTCCCGGCCACGTTCGACTTTGCCTGGCCCTTCGCCGATGGCATTGCCCAGGTCTGCGAGGGGTGCCGCCCCGGCACGCCTGACGGCGAGGGCCACACGCCGGTGGAAGGCGGCCACTGGTTCCATATCAATCGCCAGGGCATCCGCGTGCCCGAACCGCCCACTCCCTGATCCCCGTGCGTGGCGAGCCTGGCCCGCAGCGTCGATACTGCCTCCCTGCCCGAGCCTGCCCGAACCGATGTCGTCGCCATTACCCAACCTGTCTGCTGCCCCCCGCCCGGTCCTGGTGGGCTTCAGTGGTGGACTCGATTCCACCGTGCTGCTGCATTGGCTGGCGCAGTCGGCCGCGCAGCGCGATGCCGGCGTGCGGGCGGTGCACGTCCACCATGGGCTGCAACCAGCGGCCGACGCGTGGGCGCAGCACTGCCAGGCGATCTGCACGGCCTGGAAGATCGACCTCCAGGTGATCGGCGTCGACGTGGCCCGCGACAGCGGCCACGGCCTGGAAGCGGCCGCGCGCCATGCCCGCCGCGATGCCTTCGCCAGCGCCCTGCGCCCGGGTGAACAGCTGGCCCTGGCCCATCACCGCGATGACCAGGCCGAAACCTTCCTGCTGCGCGCCCTGCGCGGCTCCGGCGTGGATGGGCTGGCCGCGATCCGCAGCGAGGCGCCATTTGCCACCGGTACGGTGTGGCGACCGCTGCTGCAGGTACCGCGCGCGGCGCTGCTGGCCTACGCGCAATCGCAGGCACTGCAGTGGGTGGACGATCCCAGCAATGCCAGCGACGAGGCCGACCGAAATTTCCTGCGCCTGCACGTGCTGCCGCTGCTGCAGCAGCGCTGGCCACAGGCCGATGCCGCCTTCGCGCGCAGCGCCGCACTCTGCGCGCAGGCACAGCAGTTGCTGGACGTGTCCGACCAGGACGCCCTGCGCCGCTGCAGCCTGGCCCCCGGCGTGCTCGATGGCACGCGCCTGCTGCGGTTGCCGCGCGAACGCCGCGCCCGCCTGCTGCGCCAATGGGTGCGCAACTGCGGGCTGCCGCCGCTGCCGGCCGCTGGCGTGGACGCCATCGAGCGCGACCTGCTGCCGGCCGCGCACGACGCCGACGCCCAGTTCGCCTGGCAGGGCGCGCGGATCCGCCGTTGGCGCAGCGAACTGCACCTGCTGTCGGCCACGCTGGCGTTGCCACCGCATTGGAGCGTGCACTGGGATGGCCGTGCGCCCTTGGCGTTGCCCGACGGCGGCCAGCTGGAGCTGCTGGGCGCCAGCCAGCTGGCCACGCCGCTGCAGGTAAGCGCGCGCCGCGGCGGAGAGCGTATCCAGCTGCCCGGGCGCACCCATTCGCACGCGCTCAAGGACCTGCTGCAACAGCGGGGGCTGCCGCCGTGGCAGCGGCGCCAGCTGCCGCTGTTGTTCGACGGGGAGGTGCTGATGGCTGCCGGCGACCGGGTCATCGCCGCACCGCTGCAGCATTGGCTGGATGAACACCACGCACAGCTGCGCTGGACGCCGGGCGCGGCCTGAATTGACCCCGCTGGGTTGGCGCATCACACTTGTCCCATGCCCAAGAAGTCCCCCAACGAAACCTCCCCGGTCGTCCACTTCGAGCAGTCGCTGGAAGAGCTGGAACAGCTGGTGGAGAAGATGGAAGCCGGCGATCTGAGCCTGGAACAATCGCTCAGCGCCTACGAGCGCGGCGTCGGCCTGTACCGCCAGTGCCAGCAGGCGCTGGAACAGGCCGAACTGCGCGTGCGCCTGCTCAGCGACCCGGCCCGCCCCGACTCCGCCGAACGCTTCGATCCGCCCGGCCATGATGGTTGAGGCCACGTTCGCGCGTTGGCGCGACCGCATCGAAAGCCAGCTCGACGCCAGCCTGCCTTCACCCGAACACGCACCGCAGCGCCTGCACCAGGCAATGCGCTACGCGGTGCTGGGCGGTGGCAAGCGCATGCGCCCGCTGCTGGTGTATGCCAGCGGCCAGGTATTCGGCGCCGACGAACATGCACTGGATGCACCGGCGATGGCGGTGGAGCTGATCCACGCCTATTCGCTGGTGCACGACGACCTGCCGGCGATGGACGACGACGCGCTGCGTCGCGGCCGTCCCACCACCCATATCGCGTTCGACGAAGCCACCGCGATTCTCGCCGGTGATGCGCTGCAGACGCGCGCGTTCGGTCTGCTGGCTGATGCGGCGCTGCCTGCGCTGTTGCGCGTGCATTGTCTGCAGGCACTGACCCACGCTTCCGGTGCTGCCGGCATGTGCGGTGGCCAGGCGCTGGACATCGATGCCACCGGTCATGCGCAACCGCTGGCATCGCTGCAGCGCATGCATGCACTGAAGACCGGGGCACTGATCCGCGCAGCCGTGCGCATGGGTGCGCTGTGCGGCGATGCGCCGCAGAGCGACCTGCTGCAGCTGGATGATTTCGCCAGTGCCCTGGGGCTGGCGTTCCAGGTGCGCGATGACATCCTCGACGTCGAGGCCAGTTCCGAGCAGTTGGGCAAGACCGCCGGCAAGGACGAGGCCCAGGCCAAGTCGACCTTCCCCGCCCTGCTCGGCATGGACGGCGCGAAAGCCGAACTGGCCGCGCTCAGCCAGCGCATGCGCGACAGCCTGGCCGGCTACGACGAACGCGCCGATGCCTTGCGTGCACTGGGGCGGCTGGCGGTCGAACGCGATCACTGACGCGCTTGGTGACGTTGGGGCGACGTCTTGGCGGGGTGTGGTGTCTTCGGCCGGGAATCGCGCGCGCGTCCGGGCCCCTTGGCGGCCGGCAGGCCCTTGGCAAAATCAAGGAGGAGGGCGGCGCGTAGGCGTCGACCGGGGGACATTTGCGCAAGGGCCTGCCGGCCACCAAGGGGCCCGGACGCGCGCGCGATTCCCGACCGAAGACACACGCGCTCGCCTTGCAGCGAAAGCGTCGCCCCAACGGGCGCAACCCGATCCCCACGTACCTTCGCGTGTTGACCAGGCTGCGCGCCAGACCGCTTCCGCGCAGGGGATGCACACAAAAAAACGCCCGGCACTGCCGGGCGTTTTTTGTTTCCACACTGCGGGGCGGATTACTTGATCAGGCGCAGGGTGAACGGGTAGCGGTACGCTTCGCCGTTGTTCGCCTTCACCGCGGCGATGATGCAGAAGACCAGGTTCAGGATGCCGACCAGCGGGGCCAGCAGGCCGCCGATGATCACGATCATCAGCACGAAGCTGATCAGCATCGCGATGGTGATGGTGATCTGGAAGTTCAGCGCTTCCTTGGCCTGGTCGGTCACGAACGACTTGCTGCTGTCATCCTTGTTGATCATCCAGATGATCAGCGGGCCGATGAACCAGGTGAAGATGCCCAGGATGTGGGCCACCAGCGCCATGGTGCGCTGGTCGGCCGGCGCGGTGCCGGTCGGGGCCGGCGGCGGGGCGGTGACGTTGTCGAATTCGCTCACGGTGAAACTCCTTGTTCGGTGTGTGTGGGTATTGCGCGACAGGCTCCCCGCCTGCCAGAGCAGCCGGGATAGGATACGTCAATCGTTGCCTGCAACGGTCATCCGGCCGACCAGGATCGAGCCCACCTGCACGTGCGAACGACGGTCCACGTCGCTGCCCACCGCCTCGATGCTGGCGAACATGTCCTTGAGGTTGCCGGCGATGGTGATGCCGTCCACCGGATAGCTGATTTCGCCATTCTCCACGCGGAAGCCACCGGCACCGCGCGAGTAGTCGCCGGTGACTCCGTTGACCCCCTGGCCCATCAGTTCGGTCACCAGCAGCCCCTCGCCCATCTGCCGGGCGATGGAGGCCAGGTCGCCGGCATTGGCCGCCACCTTCAGGTTGTGCACCCCGCCGGCGTTGCCGGTGGTGGTCAGGCCCAGTTTGCGCGCCGAGTAACTGCCCAGGATGTAACGCTGCAGCACGCCGTCGGTGATCAACGCCGCATTGCGCGTGGCTACGCCGTCGCCGTCGAAGGCCGACGAACGCAACCCGCGGCGCAGCAACGGCAGTTCCTCCACCTGGAACCAGTCCGGGAACAGGCGGGTGCTGACGCTGTCGAGCAGGAAGCTGGCCCGCCGGTACAGCGCGCCGCCGGAAACCGCCCCCAGCAGGCTGCCGATCAACGACCGCGCCACCTCCGGCGAATACAGCACCGGCATCTGCGCGGTCGCCATCGAGCGCGGCTGCAGCCGGGCCACGGTGCGCTCGGCGGCACGGCGGCCGATCGCGGCGGCCGATTCCAGGTCTTCACGGGCCAGCGCGCTGCTGTACCAGCCGTCGCGCTGCATGCCATCGCCCTGCCCGGCGATCAGCGCGCAGCCCACCGAATGGTGGCTGCTGCGCTCGCGGCCGATGAAGCCATGGGAATTGGCATACACCGACAGGCTCTGCGAGGTGGCGGCCGAGGCGCCATCGGAGTTGCTGATGCGGCCATCGGCTTCACGCCCCGCCGCCTCACAGGCCAGGGCCAGGTCCAGCGCCTCGTCGGCGCCCAGGTCCCAGGGGTGCCAGCCGTCCAGGTCGGGGAACTCGCGCGCCATCAGGGCGGCCTCGGCCAGCCCGGCGGCGGCGTCGTCCTCGGTGTGCCGGGCAATGGCGCAGGCCTGGGCCACGGTCGATTCCAGGCTGGCGTCCTGCAGGTCGGCGGTACTGGCGCTGCCCTTGCGCTGGCCGAAGTAGACGGTCACCGCGATCCCGCGGTCGCGGGTGGATTCCACCGTTTCCACCTCGCCCAGGCGCACATTCACGTCCAGGCCGCGCTCGTCGCTACAGCTGACCTCGGCCTGGCTGGCGCCCATGGCTTTGGCCCGTTCCAGCAGGCGTTGGGAGATGTCGGCCAGCTGCTCCAGGCGCTGCAGGCTGTCGTCGGCCGGGGAGACTTCAGGGGAGATCACGTTCAATGCTTTATCCTGTACGGGTGAGTGCCTGGCGCAACGCGGGGCACAGTTTACGGATGTGGAAATAAGACGATGCGCGGACGCGACGAAGATACCGGTGAATTCCTAGACATCAGCCGTAGCCAGAACCGCCGGGACGCCCTGGACGTGCTGGCGCTCGGCGAGAAGCTGGTCGCGCTGACCCCGGCCCAGCTGGCCCGGGTGCCGGTGCCCGAAGACCTGCTGCCGCACATCGCCGAGGCCAAGCGCATCACCGCGCACATCGCCCACAAGCGCCAGCTGGCGTTCCTGGCCAAGCACATGCGCCGCGAAGACGATGCCGCGCTGGATGCGATCCGCGATGCGCTGGACGCCAACAGCGAAACCTCGCGCCGTGAAGTGGCCACCATGCACCGCGTGGAAGACTGGCGCGAGCGCCTGTTGAAGGACGGCGACAAGGCGCTGGGCGCGCTGCTGGACGAATACCCGCATGCCGACCGCCAGCAGCTGCGCACGCTGGTGCGCAACGCCCAGGCCGAGAAGGCCAAGAACAAGCCGCCGCGCGCCTACCGCGAGATCTACCAGCTGCTGCGGACGCTGCTGCTGCCGGCCGCGCTGGGCCTGGACGCCGCCAACCTCACCGCGGCCGACGACCTGGAAGAGCAGGACGACCAGCACGACGACGACTCCGCCGAAGACTGAGCCCGGCCGCCCACGCGGCGGTGCCAGCCCAGGGCTGGCCCCCGCGGGGCGCTCGAACCGGCAGCACGGGCGCATCGCCTGGCTCAGGCCTGGGTGCCGCCCACGGTGATGCCATCGATCAGCAGCGATGGCTGGCCCACGCCCACCGGCACGCTCTGGCCATCCTTGCCGCAGATCCCCACGCCCTCGTCCAGGGCCAGGTCGTTGCCGATCATGCGGACCTTCTGCATGGTTTCCGGCCCGTTGCCGATCAGCGTGGCGCCCTTCACCGGCGCGGTCACCTTGCCGTCCTCGATCAGGTAGGCCTCGGTGGCCGAGAACACGTACTTGCCGCTGGTGATGTCGACCTGGCCGCCGCCGAAATTGACCGCGTACAGGCCCTTCTTCACCGAACGGATCATTTCTTCCGGGTCGTGCTGGCCGGCGCGCATGTAGGTGTTGGTCATGCGCGGCATGGTCATGTGCGCGAACGATTCGCGGCGGCCGTTGCCGGTCGGGGCCACGCCCATCAGGCGCGCATTGAGCGAATCCTGCATGTAGCCGACCAGGATGCCGTCCTCGATCAGCGTGGTGCACTGGGTGGGATGGCCCTCGTCGTCGATGTTGAGCGAACCGCGGCGCCCGTCCAGGGTGCCGTCATCGACGATGGTCACGCCCGGGGCCGCCACGCGCTCGCCGACGCGGCCGGCATAGACGCTGGTGCCCTTGCGGTTGAAGTCGCCTTCCAGGCCGTGGCCCACCGCCTCGTGCAGCAGCACGCCGGGCCAGCCCGGGCCGAGCACCACGGTCATCACCCCGGCCGGGGCCGGGATTGCCTCCAGGTTGACCAGCGCCTGGCGCAGCGCTTCGCGGGCGAACCGCTCGGGGCGGTCGTCGGCGAACAGTTCGGCATAGCTGTAACGGCCACCGCCGCCGGAATAGCCGGACTCGCGGCGACCGTGCTGCTCCACGATCACCTGCACGTTCAGCCGCACCAGCGGCCGGATGTCGGCGGCCAGCACGCCGTCGCTGCGCGCGATCAGTACCGTGTCCACGCCGCCGGACAGGCTCACCATCACCTGCTGCACGCGCGGGTCGGCGGCGCGCAGGTAACGGTCCAGGCGCTTGAGCACCTCGACCTTGGCCTCGTTGCCCATGCCGTCAATCGGGTCCAGCGCCGGGTACAGCGCGCGGCCGTTGCCACGCACCAGCGAGCGCGCCTGCTGCGCCCCGCCCTCGCGTGAGATCGCACGGGCCGACTGCGCCGCCGCCAGCAGTGCGTCGCGGTGGATGTCGTCGGAGTAGGCAAAGCCGGTCTTTTCACCGGCAATGGCGCGCACGCCGACGCCCTGTTCGATCGAATGGGCGCCGTCCTTGACGATGCCATCTTCCACGCTCCAGCTTTCGCGCCGGGCGTGCTGGAAATACAGATCGCCAAAATCGATGCCCGGGCCCAGCAGGGTGCCGAAGGTACGTTCCAGTCCACCGGCATCGAGCCCGGCGGGCAGCAGCAGGCGGTCGTTGGCAAGGGTAAGTGCGTTGTCGGTCATGTCATCTATCTGAGGGCGCGGGCCGCTATCGCAACCCGGGCGCGGGAAAGGGGTCAGCGTACCGGGGGCGGCAACGCAGCGGGAGCCGCACGTGGCGGCGGGGCATCGTCACGGTCGATCACTTCGACCTTGGGTTCGGCCCACGGGCCGGTCACCCGGTAGGTCTTGGCCCCGATCGCCCCCAGCGGCTTGCCCAGCACCGCGTTGGCGGCCGCGCCCACGGCGGCGCCCACGGGCCCACCGGCGACCGCGCCGACCACGGTCAGCAGGTTGCCGGCGCGGGGGTTGACGTCGATGGTCTGGTCGAACTGCTGGCGGCGCAGGTCGGTCTGGCCGCGGATGCTGATGTTGGCCGCCGGGCCTTCGATCAGCACCTTGTCGGTGGTGGCCATGCCGTTGCCGAACGCCAGCGCGCCTTCGACCTGGTTGAAGGCGAAGCCCTTGGAGAAGAAATCGCGGAAATCGAACATCAACCGGCGCGGCAGCTGGGTGACGCTGAGCAGGCCCAGCACGCGCCCGGCGCCGGGTTCCAGCTCGAGCAACTGGCCGTTGCGTGCATGCACCTGCAGCTGCCCCTGCAGCGCGCCCAGCTGGAAGTCCGACGGACCGCCCTGCCAGCCGGCGTCGAGGCTGAGCTGGCCCTGGCCACCGCGCAGCTGGCCGCCGTAGTCGAGGTTCTGCATCAGGCCGCCCAGGTCCTCGCTCTTCACGTCGACAGTGACCTGGGTGCGCGCAGCGGCGCCCATGCCCAGCCAGCGGCCCTGGATGTCGATGGCCTGCTTGGGCGCGCGGAACTGCAGCTGGTCCACGCTCAGGCCATTGCCGAACGGGCGCGTGCGCAGCACCGCCTGGCCCAGCCTGGCCTTGCCGAACTGCAGGTCTTCGATGTCCAGCGCCAGCGGCGGAATCTTCGCCGGGTTGGTGTCGTTGGCGCTGGCCTGGACCCGGGCCGGCAGGGTGGCGTCGGGCGGCAGCAGGATCGGCGCGCCATCGGAGGGCACCTTGGCCGGCGTCGGCAGCGATTGCCAGTGCACGCGGCTGAGCTTGCCGACGATGGTGCCGCCCTCGGCGTTGGGCACGCTCAGGGTGCCTGCCAGCGAGGGGCCATCAAGGCGCACTTCCACCGTGGACGGGGTGGGCCGCAGCTGCAGGCGGGTCTGCGCGAAAACGCCGCCGGCCAGCAGCAGCTGCCCAACCTGCACATCCACCTGGCGCAACGGCATGGCGTCCTTGCCGTCGCCGCCATCCGGCGTGCGTGCCAGGCCGATCCATTCCAGGGCATCCAGCGAACCGCTGCGGCCATTGACCGCCAGCCCACTGGCCGGCGGGTCGCGGTCGACCCGGTCGCTGCCCAGCGTCACCTGCACGCCGGTCTGGTTGTTGTGGGTGCGCGCGGCCAGGGCCAGGCGCTGGCCGAACGCCACGTCCACGCGCCCGCTGCCCATCGGCAGCTGGGCGTTGACGGTGGTCGCCAACGGCACGCCCGGGTCCTTGTCCAGCGGCGCCGGCAGGTCCAGGCGGGTGCCGACCAGGTCCGACCGCAGCGTCAGCAGGGTCGGCGGCTCGGTCTTCGCCCCGGCCGCGACCTTGGGCAGGGTCACCCCGATCGTCCAGCGGGAGTTGCCGGCGATGTAGGGCTTGAGCCAGTTCAGCTCGGGCGCACGGTCCAGCAAGGTGCCGGCATCCAGTGATGCGGTAAGTTCGGATTCGAAGGCCTGCTGCGGGTCGCGCACGAAGCCCCCGGCGCGCAGGCTGAGCAGCCCGTCCTGGCCGAGGTGGCGCACGCTGAGGCCTTCGGCACCGAAGCCGTCGCGGCTGTAGCGGGCCTGGCCGCGCATGGCGTCGAAGGCCAGCGCGAAGCGTTTTTCGGTCAGGGCCACGCCCTGCAGATCGACCGTGCCCAGCATGTGGCCCGGACCCTGGTCGGGATGCAGCGGCTGCAGCAGGTCATAGGTGACCTTGACCGGGCCCTTCGCGGTCAGATTGTCCAGCGTCTCGGCATAGGTAAGGTGTAGCGGGCTCTGCTTGAGCATGGCCAGCAGCGCACCGGTCTCGGTCTGGGTGGTGGCCTTCACGTACAGCGGGGTTTCGCCGAAATCGACGATGCCGGCATCGAAGTGGTTGACCGCCACGCCGGCCAGATCACCGCCGCCGTGCAGTTCGAAGCCGGGCCCGATGAAGGCGATATCGGCGTCCACCTTGCCCATGGCCGGCCAGTCGTGCTGGAAGCGGATGGTGCCGTTGCTGATATGCCCGGTGGCCTCGAAGCGGCCGTTGTTGCGGTCGAACGGCCAGTCGTCGAGGTCGCCGCTGACCAGGCCCACGCCGTTGCGGACCTGCCCGGCTACCAGCGCGGCATCCAGCCAGTCGGTGGCCCCCTTGCTCATCTTGGAGTGGATCCAAAAGCGCTTGGCCACCGTCATCGGCACGTCGTCGATGCGCGCGGCCAGCTGCAGCCACGGCCGGGTGCCGTCGCCCTGGAACCAGACACTGCCGCGCACGTCGGCGGCGTAGTCGGTGCCCTGCACGCGCAGCGCCGGGGTGCCGAAGCGCCAGCCGCCGGCTTCGTCGCGCCAGCCGACCAGCTGCCCGGCCAGGCGCACGTCGTGGCGCTGGCCGAAGCCGCTGGGCCAGTCGAAGTGCATCACCCGGCCCGGCTGCAGGTCCAGCTGGAAACCGTCGGCGTCTGCACTGAAGCGCCCACCCACGCCACTCAGCCCGGGCGCATGCCCGGACGGGGCGAAGCCGACGTCGGCCAGTTCGCCCTGGATCGAGACCGGGCCGCCACGTTCGGCGGCGATCCGCACCTGGGTCATGCGCGCATGCGGCGCGGCGTGCTGCAGCCACTCACGCAGGCCCGGTTCGATCCGGTCGCTGAGCGCCAGCCCGCGCAGCAGCGCGGTGGCGTCGATGTTGTCGCCGGCCAGGGCCATGTGCTGGCCACCGGCCAGCAGCAGGCCGTCCAGGCGCTGCACCTCGCTGCTGCCGGCCAGGCCGATCCGCAGCTGCGGCGCGTCGGCGCGCCAGCCGCCGGTCACCCAGCGCCAGCGCGCGCGCAACTGAAGGGTGTCCAGGGCCAGCTGCGGGCGTTTGCCATCGGCCAGCGGTGCACCGCGCAGCTGCAGGTCCTGCAGGTCGGCGTCGGCGGTGACCATCACCGGGCGGTGGTCGCGCAGGTCCACCCACGCATTGAGCTCCCCGGTACCTTGCTGCAGCGACACCCCGGCGAACTGCAGCAGGTGCGACCAAGCGCGGAAATCGGCCGGATCGGCCGCCAGCCAGGCCTGGCCATCGCCCTTGGTGCGCTCGAAATCCACGACCGCGGTCAGTGGCTGACCGTCCAGGTCGGCCCAGGCACGTGCGCCCACGCGCAACCGCTGGCCGTTCACGCGCAGCCGCAGGTCGATGCGGGGCAACTCGGCCTGCAGCTTCAAGGACGGCGCATCCACCCGCAGGCGGCCACCGATCACCTGCAGCTCGCCGAGGCGACGCAGCGCATCGAGCGGGTCGCCGCTGCCGGCCTGCGGCATCCCGCGCACCGACCAGCGGCCATCGTCGGCCCGCTGCAGCACCAGGGCCAGGCCGCGCAGGCGCAGTTCGGTCAGCGAGTGGCCCGGCAGCAGCCCGGCATACATCGACACCAGCACCTCGGCCTCGCCGATGGCGATGCCCTGCCCTTCGCCGATGCGCAGGCCCTTCAGTTCCAGCAGCGGCCCGCGCCGGGTCCAGGCTGTTTCGAGGTGATCGAAGCGCACCGGCTGCCCGGCACGCGCGCTCAGCCAGGCGGCCACCTTGTCGGGATGGCGCTCGGCGAACGGCAACACTTGACTGACAGTGCCCACCAGCACCGCCACGCACACCAGCACGATCGCCAATGCATACACGGCATGGCGGCGAATCCTTCGCAGTCGCAGTCGGAGCGGCGTGCTCATCGCAACGCGAAGGCACCGGCGCGCACGCGCGCCAGTGGGCGGGAATCAGAGCAACACAACATCGAACTGCTCCTGCAGGTACTGCTCGTCGGCCTGGAAGCGGATCGACTTGCCAAGAAACTCCTCCAACTCGGCCACGGCGGTGGATTCCTCATCGGTGATGCGCGCCACCACCTTGGACGAGGCGATCACCAGCAGGCGGGCCGCATCGAACTGGCGCACCGCGCGGGTGATTTCGCGGAAGATCTCGTAGGTGACCGTCTCGGCGGTCTTGATCGACCCGCGCCCGCTGCACTCCGGGCACGGCTCGGACAGCTGCCGCTCCAGGCTTTCCACGGTGCGCTTGCGGGTCATTTCGACCAGGCCCAGCGGGGAGAAATCGTAGACGGTGGTCTTGGCGTGGTCGCGCGCCAGCGCCTTCTCCAAGGTGCGCAGCACCTGGCGGCGGTGCTCGGCGTCATCCATGTCGATGAAGTCGATGATGATGATGCCGCCCAGGTTGCGCAGCCGCAGCTGGCGGGCCACCGCCTGCGCCGCTTCCAGGTTGGTGCGGAACACCGTCTCTTCCAGGTTGCGCTGGCCCAGGAACGACCCGGTGTTGACGTCGATGGTGGTCATCGCCTCGGTCTGGTCGATGACCAGGTAGCCACCGGACTTGAGCGGCACCTGCTTGTCCAGCGCGCGGCCGATCTCGTCCTCGACCCCGAACATGTCGAAGATGGGGCGGTCGCCGCTGTACAGCTCGATCTTTTCGGCCAGCACCGGCATGTACTTGGCCACGAACGCCTGCAGCTGGGTGAAGGTTTCCTTGGAGTCCACCTTCACCTTGTCCACGTCCTTGCGGATCAGGTCGCGCACCGAGCGCAGCGGCAGGCTGAGGTCTTCATAGATCACGCTCAGCGGGGCGGCATCGCGGCCACGCCGCTCGACCACGTTCCAGACCCGCGACAGGTAGGCCACGTCCTCGGCGATGGCTTCGGCCGGCTGCCCTTCGGCGTTGGTGCGCACGATATAGCCGTAGCCGCCGTGCTGGGCCGACAGTTCGGTGACCAGCGACTTCAGGCGTGCGCGCTCGGCCTCGTCCTCGATCCGCGCCGAGACCCCGACCACCTTGGACTGCGGCAGCAGCACCATGTAGCGCGAGGGAATGCTGATCTGGGTGGTGAGGCGTGCGCCCTTGGTCCCGATCGGGTCCTTCACCACCTGCACCACGATGTCCTGGCCGTCGCGCAGCAGCTCCACGATCGGCACCGACGACGGCGGCGGCAGCGTGGTGCCCTCGGTGTCCGGGCTGGCCACCGGGGCCGGGCGGATCACATCGTTGGCGTGCAGGAACGCGGCGCGCTCCAGGCCCACTTCGACGAAGGCCGCCTGCATGCCCGGCATCACCCGCTGCACCTTGCCCTTGTAGATGTTGCCCACCACCCCGCGGCGCCAGCCACGTTCGATGTGCAGTTCCTGCAGCATGCCGTTCTCGATGACGGCCACGCGGGTTTCGCGCGGGGTGACATTGACCAGGATTTCTTCAGACATGGGCGACACCCTCCGTTGGCGTGGTGAAAGCAGCGGGCGAAACGCCAAACGCCTGCAGCAACTGCTCGGTCTGTTGCAGGGGCAATCCCATCACACCCGAATAGCTTCCCGCCAGATGGCGGATGTAACGTTCGGCGCCGCCCTGGATGGCGTACGCACCGGCCTTGCCCATCGGTTCGCCACTGGCCACGTAGGCGGCGATGGCAGCCTGCCCGATCTCGATGAAACTCACCTCCGACACCACCAGCACGCCGTCCTGGCGGCCGTGGGCCACCACCGCCACCGCGGTCATCACCTGGTGGGTGCGCCCGGACAGGGAGGCCAGCATGGCGGCCGCGTCTTCGGCATCGACCGGCTTGCCGAACACCCGTCCGTCCAGCACCACTTCGGTGTCCGAGCCGATCACCACCGCGTCGGCATCGGCGGCCACCAGGGCAAGCCCGGCCCGCGCCTTGTCGGCGGCCACGCGCTGCACATAGGCAAGCGCCGACTCATCGGCGGCACGGACTTCAGGCACCTCAAGGTCCAGCGCACGGAACGGTCGGTCCAGGCGCGTCAACAGTTGGGTACGGCGGGGGGAGCGGGAGGCAAGATAAAGCATCTTGGAAGCATAACCTGCGGCCCGTGTCTGAATCGAAAGCAACCGCACCCAATCGCGCTTCAACCCCGGAAAAGCTCACGGAGCGTTCATCGCCCCGACACCAACCTCAACGCCTTCACAAGGAGATGTACATGCGCCGCCCATCCCTATCCCCGCTGCTGCTCGCCCTGTCCCTTGCCCTGGGAACCTCGATGACCGCCCACGCCCAGACCTCGCCTGCCGTCGCCGTCGCCGCCGACAGCACCCTGCTCAACATCTCGGCCAACGCCGAAGCCAAGCGCGTGCCCGACGTGGCCACGCTGTCGGCCGGTGTGGTCACCCAGGCCGTCGACGGCAACAGCGCGATGCGCCAGAACGCCGAGCAGATGGTCAAGGTGCTGGCCGCGATCAAGGCGGCCGGCATTGCCGAACGTGACGTGCAGACCAGCGGGGTCAACCTCAGCCCGCAGTACCGTTACGTGGAGAACGAGCCGCCGAAGATCACCGGCTACCAGGCCAGCAACACGGTCAGCCTGAAGGTGCGGGACATCGCCAAGCTGGGCAAGGTGCTGGACGCGCTGGCGGCCCAGGGCGCCAACCAGATCAATGGCCCGCAGTTCGAGATCGACCAGCCCGAACCGGTGTATGACGAAGCCCGCCTGGCCGCGCTGAAGAAGGCCCAGGCCCGCGCCGATACCTACGCCAAGTCGCTGGGCCTGCGCGTGCGCCGCATCGTGAGCATCTCCGAGAACGGCGGCGGCAACTTCCGCCCGGTGATGATGCGTGCGGCCGCCGCGCCGATGGCCGCCGATGTGTCCACCCCGGTGTCGCCCGGCGAATCGTCGGTGTCGGTGAACCTGGACGTGGTGTTCGACCTGGGCCGGTAACAGAAGCGGATCATAGGGAGAGCGGACCAACGGTCCGCCGCTCCCACATGACATGGATGACGGCGCCTGCGGGCGCCGTCATGCGTTCCGGGCCCGGTTCCTGAGCGCCAGCCAAACACCGACATGCCCCCTGACTTCCGGGCCGCGCCCCGCTCCGGTATTGCTGTCATTGCGCGGCCCCGCCTTCTGCGTCCTGCAACCCCATCGGCCGCGCCCGCACGTTTGATGTTCCCGCACATCTGGCAAGGAGAGTGGAGCATGGTCCGTACCCAACCCCGCGTAGTGCCGCTGCAGATCGACGTTTCCCGCGTGCTCGGCTGGAGCACGGCCCTGGCCCTGCACGTGCTGGCGCTGATGCTGTTGCTGATCCCCGCGGCCTACGTGGCCGCGCCCCTGCCACGTGAACGCATGCAGATACGGATGCTGGTGCCGCCGGAGCCTACCCCGCCGGTGCCGGTGCCGATCAAGCCGGACGTCCCCACCCTGGTGCAGCCGCGCACCGTGCCCAAGCCGCAGGTGGCCCCGCTGCCGCCGCCGACCGCCAGCGCCGACGATGCCCTGGCGGTGGCCCCGCTGCCGGCCAGCGAACCCCAGGCCCCGGTCCTGGCCCCCAGCGTCCCGGGGCCGGCCGCCGGGGGCGCCGGGGCGCAGTTGCAGTACCGCAGCGCGCCGCCGCCGGCCTACCCGATCGCCGCCCTGCGCAACCACGAACAGGGCACGGTGCTGCTGCGGGTGCGGGTGGAGGCCGATGGCCGGGCGTCCAGCGTGGTGATCGAACGCAGCAGTGGCTCGCGGGCGCTGGACAACGCCGCCCGCCAACAGGTGCTGCGCCAGTGGCGGTTCGTGCCGGCCATGGTGGACGGCCAGCAGGTGCCGGCCGATGGCCTGGTGCCGGTCAGCTTCAGCCTGCCCGACTGAGACCGTAGGGACGTAATGGGCGCGGGGGACCGGCCACGGTATCCCCGCGCCCTTGGTCGCCGACGGACGGCGACCCGAATTAAGCAATTTTTCACGGCTTCGTCACCCTCCGGAAACCTAGATTGTCGCCGTCGTCACTCATTTTCAGTGCCGATCCATCGTCATTGTTGGTTTTCCCAGTCAGGAGAGAAGCTGTGAAACACCCGGTCCAACGGCTCAACAGCAGCCGCAATAGCCTCGCCCAATCCATTTCCACCGTACTCACCGGCAGCGCCCTGCTGCTGGTCGGAGCGCTGGCATCCTCTTCTGCGTTCGCGCAGGAACAGGCCACCAACCTTGACCGGATCACCGTCACCGGGTCCAACATCCCGCGTACGAACACCGAAACCCCCTCGCCCGTCCAGGTGGTCACCCGCCAGGAGATCGACCGCACCGGCAAGACCACGGTCGCCGAATACCTGCAGACCCTGACCGCCGACGGCGCCGGCTCGATTCCCAAGACCTTCGGCAACGGCTTTGCCGGCGGCGGCGCGGGCATCTCGCTGCGTGGCCTGGGCGCCGGCTCGACGCTGGTGCTGTTGAACGGCCGCCGCATGGCCACCTATGGCCTGGCCGATGACGGCCAGAAGGTCTTCACCGACCTGAGCACCATTCCGCTGGATGCGGTGGAGCGCATCGACATCCTCAAGGACGGCGCCTCGGCCATCTACGGGTCCGACGCGATCGCCGGCGTGGTCAACATCATCCTGCGCAACGACTTCCAGGGCGCCGTGCTGCGCGCCTCCTACGGCACCTCCGGCGATGGCGACGGCAATGCCAAGAAGGCCACGCTGACCGCCGGTACCGGCGACCTCAACAGCGACGGCTGGAATGCGTTCTTCAGCCTGGACGTGGGCAAGACCGACGCGATCAAGATCAGCGACCGCAAGAACCGCAAGTGGATCGGCACCGGCGATACCCGCCAGTGGGGCTACGATGCGGCCGATGCGCAGTTCCTGGGTGGCGCGTACCTGTCCGGCGGCACCGCCGGCGGCACCGGCCCGAACGGCTCGGTGTTCAACAGCGCCGGCCAGCTGGTCGCCCTGCCCGGCTGCGCCGGCCTGACCACCATTCCCGGCCAGTCCGATGCCACCGCGCAGGCCCAAGGTTGCCTCTGGGACCCGGCACAGCAGTTCCGTGACCTGAGCCCGGAAGAGAAGTACGTCAACGTGTTCGGCCGCGCCAGCTTCGCCTTCGGTGAAGGTGGTGAGGTCTACACCGAAATCGGCTACTCCAAGAAGGAAACCGTCTTCTCCAACACTCCGTCCGGCGTCTCCGGCGGCTGGGGTTACCCGGGCGGCCCGGTCAACGCCAACAGCGGCGCTGGCGCCACCGTGCTGGGGCCGACCCATCCCGACAACCCGATTCCGGGCCAGGCCTCGCGCCTGCGCTATTCGGCATGGGACGTGGGCGGTCGCGTGACCAACAACACCAATGAGTTCAACCGCTTCCTGGCCGGCGTGAAGGGCAACTGGGGCGAGTGGAGCTACGACACCGCCTACCTGCATTCGGGTACCGACCTGACCAACAAGCGCACCGGCTTCCTGCGCTACAGCGCCGTGCGCTGTGCGCTGGGCAATCCGGCCTGCCCGGGTGGCGTGTGGCGCATCGGCGACAATGCCGGGGCGAACTCGCAGGCGCTGTATGACTACATCTCGCCGACCATCAGTGCGAGCGCCAAGTCCAGCCTGGACATGTTCAACTTCACCGTGTCGCGCAGCCTGATGGACCTCAAGGGCGGCCCGCTCGGCCTGGCCATGGGTACCGAATGGCGCAAGACCAGCAACAGCCTGACCCCGCAGACCTACACCGACCAGGGTGACATCATCGGCCTGGGTTACTCGGCCTATGACGGTACCCAGAACGTGTACGCCGGCTATGCCGAATTGTCCGCGCCGGTGCTGGAACAGCTGGAACTGAGCGCGGCACTGCGTTACGACAAGTACGAAAGCGGTGAAGGCAAGGCCACGCCGAAGCTGGGCGTGAAGTGGACCCCGACCGACTGGCTGGCGCTGCGTGCCAGCTATGCCGAAGGTTTCCGCGCGCCGAACCCGGCCGAAAACGGTGACGGCGGCCTGGCCGCGTTCTCCAATGCACGCGATCCGGTGCGTTGCGCGATCGATCCGGCCAACGAGTGCACCGCGCGTTCGGTGGCCATCATCACCCGTCCCAACAAGGACCTGAAGCCGGAAGAGTCCAAGAGCTACTCGGTCGGCATCGTGATGCAGCCGACCTCGTCGACCTCGTTGACCGTCGATGCGTGGCAGATCAAGCGCACCAACGAAATCGCCCAGGGCAGCACCGCTGCGGCGATCGCGGCCGGCAACGTCCTGCGTGATGCCAACAACATCGGTGGCGTGCCCAACAGCGGCACGATCCTGGCCGTCAACACCGCGTACGTGAATGCCAACTCGTCGCGTGTGCGCGGTATCGACACCGATATCCGCCAGACGTTCGACATCGGCCCGGGCCAGCTGGAGATGGATCTGCAGTGGAGCCACGTGCTGAAGTTCGAGCGCACCGAAGGCGATGAAACCGTCGACTACGCCGGCACCCACGGCAACTGCGACGTGACCAACTGCATCGGCACCCCGAAGGACCGTGTCAACTTCGGCACCACCTGGAAGCAGGGCGCCTGGAGTGTCAGCGGCGTCGCCAACTACATCGCCAAGATGGACAACACCGACAAGCGCGGTGGTGACTACCAGGCCTTCTACGCCGACGGTACGCCGGTGACGAAGATCTCCTCGTTCACCACGTTCGATCTTTCCGGCCGTTGGAACGTGACCGACATGTTCGAGCTGAATGCCTCGGTGCAGAACGTGTTCGATCGCATCGCCCCGCTGGATCCGACCACCTACGGCAGCGTGAACTACAACCCGCTGCACTTCAGCGGTGCAATCGGCCGTTACTTCACCGTGGGGGCCAAGTACACCTTCAACTGATGTAACCACACGTGTGGAACGAAAAGCCCGGGCAGTGCCCGGGCTTTTTTTTGGGCGGTGCGTTGGGTTCGATCATTGCCGTGTGTTGCGCGGCCAGCGCTGTCAGCGTTGTGTCAGCCGACCAACGGTCGGCTCTACCCCCACGCATCGCGGGCAAAAAAAAAGCCTCGCATCGCTGCGAGGCTTTTCAAAACTTGGCGCCCGAAGTTGGACTCGAACCAACGACCCCCTGATTAACAGTCAAGTGCTCTAACCGGCTGAGCTATTCGGGCGGGGTGCGCATTGTAGCCCGTTTTTCACAGGATGTAACCCGTTTTCGCAGCTTTTCTTCAAGCCCGTTGTCAGGCGCGGTGGTACGGGTGGTTGGCCAGCATCGCCGCCGCGCGATACAGCTGCTCGGCCACCACCAGGCGCACCAGCATGTGCGGCAACGTCAGCGGACCAATCGACCATTTCTCATCGGCGAGCGCGGACACTTCGGCCGAGTGGCCCTCAGGGCCACCGATCAGGAACGCCATGTCACGGCCCTGCCCGCGCCAATGCTCCAGCCGCTGCGCCAGCTGCTCGGAACTGAGCTGGCGGCCCGGCACATCGAGCGCCACCACGTAGGCATTCTTCGGCAGCGCCGCAATCACCCGCTTGCCTTCATCGTCGGTGGCCCGGCGCGCGTCGCGGCCCTTGCCACGCAAGCCCGGCTCGATCTCCACCAGTTCGAAGGGCAACCAGTGCGACAGACGCTTCTGGTACTCGGCAAAGCCCTGCGCCACCCAGGCGGGGGCGCGTTCGCCGGTGGCGATCAGCCTGGCTTTCATCTGCAGTCTCCCGGCATCGGGGGCGATACCGTTGAAATGACAACGGCGCCATCGGCGCCGTCATCGTGTCCGCGACACACCGCTTCAGCGTGCGCCGTGGCCGTACTCGTCGCCTTCTTCGGCGTCGTCGTCCAGCAGGCTCGGCGGCTGGTCGCCGACCGTCCACAGGCGCTCCAGCGCGTAGAACTCGCGCACGCGCGGCAGCATCACGTGCACCACCACATCGCCCAGGTCGACCAGCACCCACTCGGCTTCGCGCTCGCCTTCCACGCCCAGCGGCATCACGCCCAGGGCCTTGGCGAACTTCACCACTTCATCGGCGATCGACTTCACGTGGCGACTGGAGGTGCCCGAAGCGATCACCATGTAATCGGCGACGCTGGACTTGCCGATCACATCGATTTCGACAAGATCCTTGGCCTTCAGTTCTTCGGTGGCCTTGCGCACGCACTCCAGCAGCTGCGCGTTGGAGGGTGCCGGGTTCGGCATCTGGACCTTGATGGTCTGGGGCTGGGCTTGGTTGCTCAAAGCGGGTGAACTCGATAAATGTGGGGCCGATTATACGGGCCGAATGCCCTGCGCGTATTCACACCGGCCGGGCACCGTACAGGCCCCGGTCGGCGATGTAGTCGGCCACGGCCGGCGGCAGCAGGCTCCGCCAGTCTTCGCCGGCGGCGATCCGGCCGCGCACGGCACTGGCCGATTCCTCGCGCAGCGGGGTCTGCAGGCGCAGCAGGCGCCCGGCCGGCGCCCCCAGCAGCGCGCGCTCGTGGTCGGCCCAGCGCCCGGCCAGGGCGGCCTCCAGCGCGGGCGGCAGGGCCTGTTCCAACGGGCTCCCCGGGCGGTCGGCCACGATGAAGTGGGCCAGCCCGAACAGGGCCTCCCAGTCATGCCAGCCGGTCAGGCCCAGCAGGCTGTCGGCGCCCACCAGCCACGCCAGCGGCTGATGGGGGCCCAGCTCGGCACGCAGTTCGCGCAGGGTATCGACCGTATAGGACGGCACCCCGGGCTGGCGCGCGGCCCGTTCCAGCTCGCGCAGGTCGAGCAGCAGGCCCGGCTCGTCGCCGATCGCCAGGGCCAGCATGTGCGCACGCTGCCCGGCATCGGCGCCCGGCGCGGCCCGGTGCGGCGGATCGGCCGCCGGCAGCAAGCGCACCGCCACCTGCAACTGGTCGCGCGCCGCGCGCGCGATCGCCAGGTGGCCCAGGTGCACAGGATCGAAGGTACCGCCGTAATGAATGCGCAGGCCCATGCCGGCTCAGGCGCGGGCCAGCAGGCGCACGGCGCGGGCCTCGGCCACGGCCAGCAGCAGGCGTTCCAGCCCCAGCCACGGGTCACCGTCGGCACGGCCCTTGGCCATGCGGTCGACCAGCCCGGCCTCAGCCACGAAACGCTCCCAGCGCTTGGGTTCGGGATGGCGCTGCAGGGCGCGCTTGAACGGCGCCTGCCGCGATTCCCAGATCCCGCGGCTCTTCATCTCGGCGGCCAGGTTGCCGCCCCGGGCCTGCACACGGGCCAGCCCGGCGGTGGACAGCAGCTCGCGGATGACCATCGGGGTCAGCGCCGCCACCGCTTCGCCCTCGCCCCGCAGCCCGGCCAGCATGCGCAGCACCGCCACCGGCTGCCCCGAGAACGTGGCCTCGAGCAGGCGGAACACGTCATAGCGGGCGGCGTCGGCCACCAGCGATTCCATGGTGTCCACGTCCAGGGTCTGCCCGGCGGCCAGCAGGGCCAGTTTGTCGATCTCCTGCGCGGCGGCCAGCAGGTTGCCTTCCACCCGCTCGGCCAGGCGCTGCACGGCGGCCGGTTCGGCGCGCAGGCCCTTGCTGCGCAGGCGGCGTTCGATCCAGTCGGGCAGCTCGTGCGGCTTGATCGCCCAGGCCACCGACAGCACGCCGACGCGATTGACCGCCTCGGCCCACTTGCCCTGGTGGGCCTTGCTCCATTCGTTGCAGGTGATCAGCAGGATCACGTCCGGCGCGGGATTCGCACAGAACTGGCTGATCACCTCGGCGCCTTCCTTGCCCGGCTTGCCGCTGGGCAGGCGCAGCTCCATCAACCGCCGCGGGCTGAACAGGCTGGGCGCATTGAAGCTCGCCTCCACCTGGTTCCAATCGAAATCGCGGCCGTCCGCGTCGAACACCTCGCGCTCGTCGATGCCGTCGGCACGGGCGCGGGCGCGCACCGCATCGGCCGCTTCGAGCACGCGCAGGGTTTCCGGGCCGGCGATCAGGTAGACCGGGGCCAGTGCCTGGCCGGCCGGCTGGCTGGCGAATTGTTCGGGTCGCAGTTCCATCCTGGCGCCGATCCGGAGGGACCGGTCAGTGCCCCGGGATCGGCGTGGCCGCGGCGGCCGGCGGCGGCACTGCCGGTTCAACCGGGGGGGCGGCCGGGGTCGCCGGGGTGGCCGGCTTGGCCGGTACGCGGCCTTCCATCTCGGCGCGCACCACGCTGTCGATACGGCGCATGATCGAGGCCGACATCTCACGACGCAGTTCGTCGGCAAGGATCTCGCGCTCGGTGGTGGTACCGGTGGCGTCGGTGGGCGGGGAGACGTAGTCGCGCGACAGTTCGATCACCTGCTGCGGTACCAGCTCGCTGCCATCCTCACGCAGGAACTTGAAGATCACCGCGTAGCGCAGGCTGTATTCCTGGGCACGGCCCTGGGCATCGATGGCGATCGGCAGGTCACCCCAGCGCTCGGACAGCACCTGCAGCTGGGCCGCCTTGGCGCTGTCGTCCGACTCGGCGATCTGCGCACCCGACGACTGCAGCCCCCGGCGCAGCAGCTTGGCCAGCTCGCTGTACGGCGCGGTGGACACCACCTTCACTGCGGCGGTATCGGCCGGCAGCATCAACTTGTTGCGCAGGTGGAAGCCGCAGCCGGCAAGCGACGCGGTCAGGACAAGGGCAAGCAGGAATCGGGTCATGGGCACAGTCTGGGGGAGCCGGGCGGGCGCGGCAACAGGCATTGAAGATGCCCGATGCCGCGTGAACGTAGAGCGGGGCTCTGCCCCGCTCCGGGGTAGCCGGGTAGAACCCGGCTCTACGCGGGTGCTGCAGCCGGGTGGAACCCGGCTTTACGGTAGCCGGGTAGAACCCGGCTCTACGCGGGGTCAGGCGGCCACGATGTTCACGATCTTGCCGGGCACGATGATGATCTTGCGCACGGTCAGCCCGTCCAGGAACTTGGCCGCGTTCGGCTCGGCCAGGCCCAGTGCTTCGATCTGGTCGCGCGGCGCGTCGGCGGCCACGTCGATGGTGCCCCGCAGCTTGCCGTTGACCTGCACCGCCAGGGTGACCGCATCGCGCACCAGCGCACTGCTGTCGGCCTGCGGGAACGCCTGGTCTTCCAGCAGCGTCTCGCCGTGGCCCAGTACCTGCCACAGCGCATGGCTGGCATGCGGGGTGATCGGGTTGAGCAGCAGCACGGTGGCCTGCAGCGCTTCCTGGCGGACCGCACGGCCCTGCCCGCTCGCGTCGTCGAACTTGGCCAGCGCGTTCATCAGTTCCATCACCGCGGCAATGGCGGTGTTGAAGCTGTGGCGGCGGCCATAGTCGTCGCCCACCTTGCCGATGGTTTCGTGGGTCTTGCGGCGCAGCACCTTCTGCTCGGCGTTCAGCGCGGCCACGTCCAGCGCCGGTGCCGGGCCCTCGGCGGCGTGCTTCTGCACCTGCGTCCACAGGCGGCGCAGGAACCGCGCCATGCCATCGACGCCGGCCTCGTTCCACTCCAGCGACTGCTCCGGCGGCGCGGCGAACATCGAGAACAGGCGCACCGTGTCGGCGCCGTACTTGCTCACCATCACCTGCGGGTCCACGCCGTTGTTCTTGGACTTGGACATCTTCTCGGTGCCGCCGATCACCACCGGCTGGCCGTCGGCGATCAGGGTGGCGCCGGTGATGCGGCCGCGCTCGTCGCGCTGCACGTCCACGTCGGCCGGGTTGATCCAGTCCTTGGAGCCGTCCGGGTTCGGGCGGTAGTAGGTCTCGGCGATCACCATGCCCTGGCACAGCAGGTTCTGCGCCGGTTCGTTGCTGTCCACCATGCGCGCATCACGCAGCAGCTTGTGGAAGAAACGGAAGTACATCAGGTGCAGGATCGCGTGCTCGATGCCACCGATGTACTGGTCCACCGGCAGCCAGTAGTTGCCGCGCTTGTCCACGGCATCGCGGGCACCGGGCGAGGTGTAGCGCGCGTAGTACCAGCTGGACTCCATGAAGGTGTCGAAGGTGTCGGTTTCGCGTTCGGCCGCACCGCCGCAGTCCGGGCAGGTGGTCTTGCGCCATTCCGGATCGGCCTTGATCGGCGAACCGGTGCCGACGAAGTTGACGTTCTCGGGCAGCACCACCGGCAGCTGTTCTTCGGGCACCGGCAACGCGCCGCACTTGGGGCAGTAGATCACCGGGATCGGGCAGCCCCAGTAGCGCTGGCGGCTCACGCCCCAGTCGCGCAGGCGGTAGTTGACGCGGCGCTGGCCCTGGGCCTTGCGCTCGAACCGTTCAGCCAACGCCTCGAAGGCGCCCTGGAAATCCAGGCCGTCGAACTCGTCGGAGTTGACCAGCTCGGTCTCGCGGGTCTTGTCGCCGTACCAGTCCTGCCAACGCGTGGCGTCGTACGCGCTTTCTTCCTTGCGCAGCGCCTTCAGTGCGATGACCTGGCGGATCGGCAGGGCGTACTTGGTGGCGAATTCGAAGTCGCGCTGGTCGTGGCCCGGTACGGCCATCACCGCGCCGGTGCCGTAGCCCATCAGCACGAAATTGGCCACCCACACCGGCACCTGGGCGCCGGTGACCGGATGCACGGCGCGCAGGCCGGTATCCATGCCGCACTTTTCCTGGGTTTCCAGTTCGGCTTCGGACACGCCCCCCTGCTTCATCTCGGCCAGCAGCGCGGCCAGCACCGGGTTGGACTTGGCCGCATGCTGGGCCAGCGGGTGTTCGCCGGCGATCGACACGAAGGTCACGCCCATCACCGTGTCCGGGCGGGTGGTGAACACGCGCAGCGAATCCAGCGCGCTGCCGTCGGCGTCGCGCACGTCGAACTGGATTTCCAGCCCTTCGGAGCGGCCGATCCAGTTGCGCTGCATGGTCTTGACCGAATCGGGCCAGCCCGGCAGTTCGTCCAGGCCATCCAGCAGTTCCTGGGCGTAATCGGTAATGCGCAGGAACCACTGCGGGATCTCGCGCTTTTCCACCAGCGCGCCGGAACGCCAGCCGCGGCCGTCGATGACCTGCTCGTTGGCCAGCACGGTCTGGTCGATCGGGTCCCAGTTCACCACCGCGTTGCGGCGGTAGGCCAGGCCCTTGCGCATCAGCCGGGTGAACATGCGCTGCTCGTGCACGTAGTACTCGGGCGTGCAGGTGGCGAATTCGCGCGACCAGTCCACCGCATAGCCCATGGCCTTGAACTGGCCCCGCATGTGCTCGATGTTGGCGTAGGTCCACTTGGCCGGCGCGGTCTTGTTCTTGATCGCCGCATTCTCGGCCGGCAGGCCGAAGGCGTCCCAGCCCATCGGCTGCAGCACGTTGTGCCCGGTCATCCGCTTGTAGCGGCTGATCACGTCACCGATCGTGTAGTTGCGCACGTGGCCCATGTGCAGCGCCCCGGACGGGTACGGCAGCATCGAGAGGCAGTAGTACTTCGGCTTGTCCGAAGTCTCGCTCACCTCGAAGGCACGGGTGGCATCCCAGAACTTCTGGGCGGCGGATTCAACCTGCTGCGGATCGTAAACGTTGGGTTCGACGCTGGTCATGGAAACGCTAGTGCGGCGGCAAAGCGGGACAGGGTACCGCAGTGCGGCATGGGGCTCCAATCGAGCCCACCTACCCTGCCTCGCAAAGCCTTCATCCTGTTGAATCGCCAAGGGTTTTCCCACGGCGACCGATTCCGCTCAGCGCGGGCGATGCGCCAATGGCAGCGCCGCCAGCAACCAAACCACCCAGACGGCGAAGGCCAGCCGCTGCGCCAGCGGTGCCGGCATCCATGCCTGCAGCACGAACGCGGCCAGCACCATCCCCACCGCGCAGCCCAGGTGCAGCAGCGCCTGCGCACGCCAGCCCGGCACCCGCAGCGCGCCCAGCCCATACAGCAGCGTGCCCGGCACGAACGCCAGGACCCACACCATCCACGCACTGGCATGGAACTGGCTGGCCGGGCTTTCGATATCGCCGGCGTCCAGCGGCAGCAGCCCCATCGCGGCGAAGCCGGCCCCCGCCAGCACCAGCAGCTGCACGCCCACGCGCAGTGTCCAGGGCGCCGTGCGCGGCACCCGCACCAGCAGGCGCAGCGCCACCCCGCAGGCCAACGCCCCCGGCAGCACCAGCCCCAGCCAACTGAACGCCTGCGCGCGCGGCACCCCGGTGGCACCGAGCAGCGCCACCGGATGCGACAGCGCGCGATACCCGGGCAGCGCTGCGCCGAAGCCGACGACGGCCACCACGAACGCAAGTGCGGCAAGCGCGCCGATGCCGCGATCAATACGGGGCGAAATGTGCATGAAGGTCTGCCTGGGCCGAAGAGGACGCCGCGCATTGTTACCGGTTTGCGCCGATCCCGGGCGCCGGGGTTGCGTCCCGCAACCTGCGCACCCATACACTGCGTACATCTTTAATCGTTGATTGCCGACCATGAGCGAATTGCCGCACGTCTTCGACGCCACCACCGCCACCTTCGAAACCGAGGTGCTGCAGAAGTCCCTGCAGACGCCGGTGCTGGTCGATTTCTGGGCCAGCTGGTGCGAGCCCTGCAAAACCCTGGGGCCCATGCTGGAAAAGCTGGCCGGTGAGTACCACGGCGCCTTCGAGCTGGCCAAGGTCGACGTGGATGCCGAACAGCAGATCGCAGCGGCCTTCCAGATCCGCTCGGTGCCTACCGTGTTCCTGGTCAAGGGTGGCCAGCTGGTGGACGGCTTCCCCGGTGCGATCCCGGAAGGGCAGCTGCGCGAGTTCCTGGCCCAGCACGGGGTGACCCCGGCCGAGCCGGCCGCCGACGCCGTGGCCGAGCCCGAACCGCTGGACCCGCAGGCCCAGGTCGACGTGCTGCGTGCGGCAATCGCCGCCGAGCCGGACAAGGACGAACTCAAACTGGACCTGGCGCTGGCCCTGCTGCAGACCGGCGGCACCGCCGAGGCCAGCACGCTGATCGATGCGCTGCCGGCCAACCTGGCCACCGACGACCGTGCCGTGCGCGCCCGCGCCCGCCTGGATTTCGCCAACGCGCTGCAGGACGCACCGGCCGCCGAGGCGCTGGACGCCCGCATCGCCGCCAATGGCGACGACCTGCAGGCCCGCCACCTGCGCGGGGTGCAGTTGCTGCTGGGCGGCGAGGATGAAGCCGCGCTGGAACAGTTCCTGGCCATGCTGCGCAGCGACCGCACCTTCGCCGAGGGTCTGCCGCGCAAGCTGCTGATCGACGCCTTCAAGGTGATTGCCGACGAGGACCTGGTGGGACGCTACCGCCGCCGGATGGCGTCGCTGCTGTTCTGATCCGGCGCGGGATGCGCCACGTGTTCAGTTAGCCGGGACGGAGGCCCCTCGCCCGCATGGAATGTGACGGAAGTCACGTTCAGAAACTCTGCACGGGTCCCGGGCAATAATGCGACCGCGGCGTCCACGACGCCGCGATCCATTCGGGGGGATGAGGTCTGGGCCATGGGGGCCGCACGGCTGAGCCCCGCCCAGCAGGGCCCAGATGACCGTGAGTTCGACCCGCCTGCTTCACCCTTGTTCGCTGTCCGCCCGCCTGGTGTTGGTGGCAGCCCTGCTGTTCTCCACCTTTCCTCTGCTGGCCCAGGACTGGACCTACCGGGTGCGTCCCGGTGACACCCTGTGGGATCTCGGTTCGCGGTATCTGAAGCCGTCGGTTCCGTGGGAACACCTGCAAACCCATAACCGCGTGAGCGACCCGTATCGGTTGTCGCCGGGCAGCCAGCTGCGCTTCCCGGTGGCGTGGCTGGCGGTGCAGCCCGTGCCAGCCCGCGTGCTCGCGCTGCGCGGATCGGTGCAGGTGGGCGACACGGCCCAGGGCGGCCTGCGCGATGTGATCGAAGGCCAGCTGCTGACGATCGGCCAGCATCTGGTGACCGGCGCCGATGCCAGCGTCACCCTCGTGTTTGCCGATGATTCGCGGCTGCAGCTGCGCGAAAACTCGCGCCTGCGCCTGGACCAGCTCAGCCGCTACGGGCACACCGGCATGGTCGACACCCGCATACGCCTGCAGCAGGGCCGCACCAGCAACCGGGTGACCCCGGCAACGGGGCCGGCGTCGCGCTACATCATCGATGCCCCCACGGCGACCAGCAGCGTGCGCGGCACCGTGTTCCGGGTCAGCGCCGGCGGTGACGGGCGCAGCGCGGCTACCGAAGTACTGCAGGGCAAGGTGCAGGTTGGCAACGAACGTGGCCAACGCCTGGTCACTCGCGGCCAGGCCACCCGCAGCACGTCGCAGGACACCCGCCCCGGCGAACTGGAGCCGTTGCTGCCGGCGCCGCTGCTGGACCGGGCGCAGCTGCGCCTGGACCCGCTGCCCGCGCAGCTGGCGTGGGCGGCGGTGGACCGTGCCGCGCACTACCGGGTGGAAGTGGTGCGCGCCGACCAACCCGAGATCCTGCTGTTCGCACAGGACACCCCTGCCACTACCCTGACCCTGCCGGATCTGGCGCCCGGCACGCTGCGCGTGCTGGTTCGCGCCGTCAGCGCCGACGACGTGGAAGGTCTCGATGCCGAACACGATTTCGAGGTACGTGACCAACCGCCCGCACCGTTGACGGTGCGCCCGGTTAACCAGGAAACCATCAACAGCGCGCGCCCACGCTTCCAGTGGAGCCAGGTCGACGGGGCTGCATCCAGCGTGCTGCAGATCGCGCGCGACGAGCAGTTCCTGGTGCCCGTGCTGGAGCAGCAGAGCACCACCCCGCATGCACGCGCGGCTACGGACCTGGCCCCGGGCGCGTACTTCTGGCGTGTGGCCTCGCGCGATGGCAACGGCCACCGCGGTCGCTTCGGCCAACCGGTGGCGCTCACCCTCACCGACACCCCGGTCGATCCGACCCTGCAACCGCCGCAGGCCGCCAAGGGCCAATTGACGCTGCGCTGGCAGGCTGGCGAAACCGGTCAGCGCTACCGCGTGCAGATCGACCGCAAGGGCGATTTCACCCACCCGCTGCTGGACCGCGAGGTCGACCAGCCGGAGGTGTCGCTCAAGCGCCCCTGGCACGGCACCCTGCACGTGCGCGTGCAGTACATCGACGACGACGGCTATGCCGGCCCGTTCTCGCCGGCGCAGCAGGTCACGCTGCCCTGCCGCACCTGCTACGGCGCCGGCGGCGGCGCACTGCTGCTGTGGCTGCTGCTGTGAAGCCACTGGCACTGTCGTGGCCGCAGCGGCTGGCGCTGTCGGCGCTGGTGGGCGGCCTGGCCGCCATCGCCAGCCACTTCCAGTGGTTCTGGCAGCAGGACGAGGCGGTTTACGATGCGTACGTCGGGGCGTGGGACTACCCGCCCGACCCGCGCCTGCTGATCGTGGCGATCGACGACAACAGCCTGCAGCAGATAGGCCAGTGGCCCTGGCCACGCTCGACCCACGCCCGCCTGCTTGACCGCCTGACCGAGGCGGGCAGCGCGCGGGTGGTGCTGGACCTGATGCTGTCCGAGCCGGACCGCCAGGATGCGGCGCAGGATGCGGAACTGGCGGCGGCGATCCGGCGCAACGGCAAGGTGGTGTTGCCCGTACTGGCCGCGCCGGCCAGTGGCCCGAACATGGCCGAGGAACTGCTGCCGATCCCGCTGATCGCCGCCAACGCGGCCACGCTCGGGCACAGCGATGTCGAAGTGGACGCCGACGGCGTGGCGCGCGGCCTGTACCTCACCGCCGGGATCGGCTCACCGCACTGGCCCGCGCTCGGGCTGGCGCTGGCCGACGCGCGCGGCCCGCTGCCCGGCCTGCGCGATCCGGACCCGGGACAGTCCTCGCCCTATCAATGGCGACGCGACCATTATGTGCGGGTGCGCTACGCCGGCCCACCCGAACGGTTTCCGCAGGTGTCCTACGTGGACCTGCTCAACGGCGACGTCGACCCGGCGCTGCTGCGCGGGCGTCTGATCCTGGTGGGCATGACCGCCAGCGGCATCGCCCCGCGCCTGCTCACCCCGACCACGCGCGAGCGCTGGATGAGCGGCAGCGAGTACCAGGCCAACGTGGCCTCGATGCTGCTCACAAACAAGGTGATCACCCTGCCACCGACGCTGTGGCGCGACCTGCTCAGCGGCCTGCTGGTGGCGCTGTGCTGCCTGGGCCTGTCACTGCCCCGCGCATCGGCCAGCGCGCTGTTGGCGTTGCCGTCCACCCTGCTGCTCAGCTTCGTGCTGCTGCGCGCCGGCAACCTCTGGTTTGCACCGGCGGCAGCGCTGACCGGCATGCTGGCGGTCATCTGCGCCTGGGTGCTGTGGCGGATCAGCGCGTGGCGCCGCCAGGCCAACAGCGATGCACTGACCGGGCTGGGCAACCGCCTGCGTTTCGAGCAGACCCTGCAGCAGGAACACGACGCCGGCCGCCGCAGTGGCCGCCCGCTGAGCCTGGTGCTGATCGACGTGGACCACTTCAAACACCATAACGATGTGTACGGCCACCAGGCCGGCGACACCGTCCTGCGCCTGATCGCCAGCGAGATCGGCGCGCACGCCCGGCGGCCGCGCGACATGGCCGCGCGTTTCGGCGGCGACGAGTTCGCGCTGATCCTGCCCGACACCGCGGCCGACGGCGCCGTGCAGGTGATCGAGGACCTGCTGGCACGGGTACGCCTGCTGGAGGTGCCCGGCGCGCAGGGCGAACGCATCCACATCACCCTGACCGTGGGCGTGTATACGCGCGTGCCCGCCGCCCGCAGCGAACCGCGGCATTTCTTTGAAGGCGCCGATGCGGCGCTGTACAAGGCCAAGGCCGCCGGGCGCAACGGTTACATGGCCGACGACGGCGACTGACCGCTGCACCATACGCTTGCGAATGGTAAGCTGCATCCCTCGTTCGCAACCTGGGTCGACCCGATGAAAGCCAGCGTGTTCCGCCACGGCATGAACCTATGGCCGCCGTTCCTGTTCACCGGCATCCACGTCACGCAGGTCAGCCCCGACTACCGCCACGTGCAGGTCGAGCTGCGCATGCGCCCGTGGAACCGCAACTACGTCGGCACGCATTTCGGCGGCAGCCTGTTTGCGATGACCGATCCGTTCTGGATGCTCACCGTGATGCACAACCTGGGCCGCGACTACTACGTGTGGGACAGGGCCGGCGAGATCGAATTCCTGAAGCCCGGCCGCGGCACGGTGCGTGCGGAGTTCCATCTCGATGACGCGCTGCTGGACCAGCTGCGTGCCGCCACGGCCGGTGGCGAAAAGTACCTGCACTGGTTCAGCAACGACATTCTGGACGCACAGGGCGAGGTGGTCGCGCGGGTACGCAAGCAGGTGTATCTGCGGCTGAAACCGGACGCACGCAACGGCAGCGCCCGCAAGAGCTGAGCACGCGCCGGGCTTGCTATGCTCGGCGCCCCCGACACCGGCCCCTGCACCATGCGCACCCTGCTTGCCGCCCTGCCCCTGCTGTGCCTGCCGGCGCTTGCGCACGCACTGGACATCCCGCCGGTGGACTACCCGACCCTGCCGGCCACCGCCGCGGATGCCAACGGCTTCGTGCCACGCGGCTGGCGCATCGAACAGCGGCTGGACGGCGACCTCAACGCCGACCGGCGGGCCGACCTGGTGCTGGTGCTGCGCCAGCAGGATCCCCGCAACGTGCTTGAACACGACGGCATGGGCATCAGTCCGCTGGACAGCAACCCGCGCCTGCTCGCGATCGCCTGGGCGCGGCCGGATGGCACCTATGCGCTGGCCGCGCAGAACCACCAGCTGATCCCGCGCCACGAGTACCCGAACCTCTCGGACGTGTTCGAAGACGGCGCCGGCGGCGTATCGATCGTGCGCGGCACGCTGCAGGTGGGCCTGTACGCGTTCTCCAACGCCGGCAGCTGGGCCACCGGTTCCACCCGCTTCACCTTCCGCTGGCAGCACGACGCCTTCGCGCTGATCGGCTACGACGACGATTCAATGATGCGCAACTCCGGGCAGACCGAATCGGTGAGCATCAACTACGCCACTGCGAAGGTGCGCCGGGCGAGCGGCAGCATCGAGACCGACGGCGAGCAGGTGAGATGGGAGAAACTGGTCTCGAAGAAGCGCTGGACGCTGGACAGCATCGGCGACGGCGCGGCGTTCAATCCGCTGCCGTAACCGCGCCGCTCACTGCGGGCGCCATGCCTGCGGCAGCGGTGCGCTGATCAGGGCCGGGCCCCCGTCGCCCGCGCGACCGTAACGCGGCACCTGCACCCGCTGCCGATCGGCACTGAGCTGCAGCGGGCGCTGCGTGCTGCGCAGCGCCGGCGGCATCACGGCCAGGCGGTCCAGCGCGTCGGCCTGGCCACGCGGCTGACCGTGCAGCCACAGCATCGCCGCTGCGAGCCGCAGCTGGGCGCCGGCATCCTGCATGCGAGGCGGGTAGCCGGCGTAGACCGGCGCACTGATGTTCATCACCACGCAGCCGGCCGCGTTGGCCACGCAGGCCAATGACCAGACCGACGGCGGCGCGGGCAGCTGCAGGGGGCGATCGTCGCGGATCTGCGCCTGCACCTCGGTGCTGCAGGTACGCGACATCTGCCAGGCATTGCGGGCCTGGGTCTTGCCCTCGTCGTGCAACCAGCCTTGCGCCTGCTCCGGCTCCGGCTGGTTGGCCATCGCCGCCCGCATGAAGGAGAACTCACCGCGCAGCGGCAGGCACAGGTCAAGCTCGGCCACCGTGGGGGCGACAAGCGCCTGGTGGCACGTGGCCGGGACAGCGGTGCCCGCCGGCAGCTCGGCCAGGATCTCGGTGAACAGACCCGCATTGCGCTCGGCCATCGCCGAACCCACCATCGCCACCAGCAGGCTGTCGCTGTGCGCCATCAGCATGCGCCCGGTGCGGATGTCCTCGCAGGTGCCCTGCAATGCCTGGGCGCTGTTGCCGCGTACGTGCGCCAGCGCATGCCACGACGTGCGCTCCATCAGCACCTGGAACGACGGGAACGGCATCGCCACGTCGGGCACGAACAGCGAGCGGTAGTGATCGTCCTCGCCCAGCGCCGCAATGCGGGCGTGCAACCCGTCATGGCCGGCATGGGCCTGCGCCACCGCCTCGGCGTCGGCGCGTACCGCGGCCAGACAGGCGCTGACGTCGCGCCTGCACCAGCCGGTGGCCGGCGTGACCTTGGTGAACCCCGCTTCGTCCGCGCCGGCCGGGTCCGCGCCGCGGGCCGGGCCCGGCGCCCAACGGCGCGCATCGTTGGCGGTCTGCGCCTGTATCTGCGCCGGCGTCATGCCGTCATGGTCCAACAGCCAGATCGCCGGGAACGCATTGCGTTCGGGCGCCATCGCGGGCAACCCGGCCTCCATGACCTGCAGCGCCCGGCGTTCGTCAGCCGGCACCGGCAGCAGCCACGACACCAGCAGCACCCCGCCCACCAGCAGCCCCATGCCCAGCACGGTCACGCCCACCCACTTCAGTCCCTTCAACACAGCATTCCCTTCATGCGCCGCTCCCTGCGACCGCAGGCAGGGTAATCCGGGGGGCCGCACCGCTACAATGCGCCGATGTCGCCCGAAGCCCCCCACCTTGTTCCGCGCCCCTCCCTGCAGCGCCTGTTCCTGACCGGCCTGCTGACCCTGCTGCCGATCTGGCTGACCTGGGTGGTGGTCAAATTCGTGTTCGTGCTGTTGTCGGGCATTTCCAGCCCGGTGGTGGTGCCCCTGTCCGAGCAGATCGCCGCCTCGTTCCCGCACTACCTGGGCTGGGTCAAGGTCGAATGGATGCAGAACCTGATCGGCCTGGCCGCCACCCTGCTGGTGATCCTCAGCGTGGGCGTGCTCAGCCGCCGGGTGATAGGCCAGCGCCTGCTGCGCTGGTTCGGCGCGGTGATCAAGCGCATCCCGCTGGCCAGCATCATCTACGACAGCGCCAAGAAGCTGCTGGACATGCTGCAGACCGAGCCGGGCAGCACCCAGCGCGTGGTGCTGATCGACTTCCCGCACCGTGACATGAAGTCGGTGGGCCTGGTCACGCGGGTGATCCGCGAACAGGGCACCGACCGCGAGCTGGCCGCGGTATATGTGCCGACCACGCCCAACCCCACCTCCGGCTACCTGGAAATCGTGCCGGTGGAACTGCTGACCCCCACCGACTGGACCGTCGACCAGGCGATGAGCTTCATCATCTCCGGCGGTGCCGTCGCACCGGAAAGCGTACCGTTCACCCGCGCTGGCGACCGCTGACATGAGCGCGCGGCCGCTGCAGGACCGCGCGGTGCTGTTGTTCATCGCGCTGGCGGCGTTCTTCTGCGCCAACGCGGTGCTGGCCGAACTGATCGGGGTGAAGATCTTCGCGCTCGAAGACACGCTCGGGCTGGCGCCGTTCAACTGGAACCTGTTCGGCCAGACCGGCTCGCTCAGTTTCACCGCCGGCACGTTGTTGTGGCCGGTGGTGTTCATCATGACCGACACCATCAACGAGTTCTTCGGCCGCCGCGGGGTGAAGTTCATCTCGTGGCTGGCGGTGGTGTTGATCAGCTACGGCTTCCTGTTCGCCTTCGCGGCGATCTCGCTGGTGCCGGCCAGCTGGTGGGTCACCTCGATGAGCGCCCACGGCGTGCCCGACTACCAGGCCGCCTTCGCCGCGGTGTTCGGCCAGGGCATGTGGACCATCGCCGGGTCGCTGGTGGCCTTCCTGGTCGGGCAGCTGATCGATGTCTCGATCTTCCATCGCATCCGCCGGGCCACCGGCGAACGCCACGTCTGGTTGCGCGCCACGGGCTCCACGGCGGTATCGCAGCTGGTGGACAGCTTCGTGGTGATCTGGATCGCGTTCGTGCTGGGCCCGCAGCAGTGGCCCACCGCGCTGTTCCTGGCCGTCAGCAGCGTCAACTACGTCTACAAGATGGGCTTTGCCATCGCCCTGATTCCCTTGCTGTACCTGATGCGGCGTGCCATCACCCGCTACCTGGGCGCCGAACGCGCCGCGCAGCTGCGTGCCGACGCCGCAGCTGACTGAGGCCCGTACCGCACGAAACTGACCAGGGGCCAGCGCTGGCCGTATGGGCACGGATCGGGCAAGCTCCCCGGTCTGTGTGTTTTACGGATACCGCCGATGCCCCATCCCGCCCGCGCCCTGGCGCTCGCCATCGCCGCCCTGCTGCTGTTCGGCAGCGCCGCTCCGGCTGAAGCTGCCAAGAAGAAGGCCAACCGGCCGGCTGCCGCGCAGACCCGCTCCGCCGCCAAGCCCAAGGCCAAGCCGCGCGCACGTCCGGCCGCCGCGCCCACGCGCCAGCCGCTGGTCCGCCAGCAGAGCAAGGCCGCCCAGCTCAACCGCATCTACGATGAATACTGGGATGCCTCGATGCGGCTCAACCCGCTGCAGGCCACCTTCCAGGGCGATGCCCGCCACAACGACCAGCTTCCCAACATCCTGTCGGCCGCCTACCGCCAGCAGTCGCATGATTTCACCGTGGAATGGCTGGGCAAGGTCGAGAAGATCGGCGCCGACGGCCTGACCGGGCAGGACCTGCTCAGCTACGAAATCTTCGTGCGCGACGCGCGCATGTCGCTGGCCGCCGAGAAGTACCCCAGCTGGATGCTGCCGGTCAGCCAGTACTACAACCTGGGCAGCATCATGGCCATCCTGGGTTCCGGTTCGGGCGCGCAGCCGTTCAATACCGTGGCCGACTACGACAGCTGGTCCAAACGCTCGCTGGGGATCGCACCGCTGTTCGACCAGGCCGTGGCCAACATGCGCGACGGCATGAAGGCCGGCGTGGTGCAGCCGCGCGACCTGATGGAAAAGGTGCTGCCGCAGCTGGATGCGGTGATCAAGCCGACCGCCGAGGAGAGCATCTTCTGGGCCCCGGTACGCAACATGCCCGAGGACTTCCCGGAGGCGGACAAGGCGCGCATCAGCGCCGAGTACAAGCGCATGATCGAGTACCGCATCATGCCGGCCTACCGCGCCCTGCGCGGCTTCATCGCCACCGAATACCTGCCGGCGACGCGCACCAGCGATGGCCTGGGCGCGCTGCCCAACGGCCAGGCCTGGTACACCCAGAACATCGTGCAGAGCACCGCCGCCACCCTGGATGCCAGGCAGATCCACGCCGTGGCCGAACAACGCGTGGCCAGCCTGCAGGCGCAGATCGCCGCGACGCTCAAGGACAACAAGATCCGCGGTTCGCAGCAGAAGGTGCTGCGCAACATGCGCACCGACCGCAGTTTCCAGTACGCCAACAGCGAGGCGTTGCTGACCCGCTACAAGCAGTTGCAGGCCCAGGTGGGCAGCCGCCTGCCGGCCCTGCTGGGCACCCTGCCGAAGGCGCCGCTGGAGGTCCGTGCGGTTGAACCCGAACGTGCCGCCAGTGCGTCGGCGGTGGCCTACCAGCCGCCCCTGCCCGACGGCATGCGTCCGGGCATCCTGTACGTCAACACCACCAACCTGCCGAGCCGCCGCCGCTGGGCGGCGCCGATGCAGTTCCTGCATGAAGGCATTCCCGGCCACCACGTGCAGCTGGGCCTGCAGCAGGAGCTGGACAAGCTGCCGCGCTTCCGCCGGCTGGGCGGCGATATCGCCTTCATCGAAGGCTGGGGCCTGTATGCCGAATCGCTGGGTGAGCAGCTGGGCGTGTACCAGGACCCCTACGAGCGCATCGGCTACCTGCAGGCCGCGCTGACCCGCGCCGCGCGCATGGCCGCCGACACCGGCGTGCATGCGCAGGGCTGGAGCAAGCGCCAGGCCGTGGATTACCTGGTCAAGACCGCCGACATGCCCACCGAAGATGCCACCGCCGAAGTCGAGCGTTTCATGGCCCTGCCCGGGCAGACCCTGCCCAACGGCCTGGGCGAACTGAAGATGGTGGAGCTGCGCGATCGCGCCAAGGCCGCGCTCGGCCCGCGCTTCGACCTGCGCCGTTTCCATGAGGAAATCCTGCGCGACGGCTCGATGCCGCTGGACATCCTCGACGCCAAGATGACCCGCTGGATCGCGGCCGAAACCGCCGGCACGCCGACGCCCGCAGCGACCCCCTGACCCATGCACGGAGCCGGCCATGCAGCCCCCTGACCGCCGGCGTTACCGCAGCAGGCTGATGGCGGGCGGCCTGGTCTGGCTGGGCCTGCTGGCGGCGGGTGGCGCGCTGGCAGCGCCGGCGCCGTCGCCACCCGACCCCGGCATCGACGCCCTGCTGCAGCGTTATGACGGTCAGGTTCCGGGCGCGGCGGTGCTGGTCCTGCACGAGGGCCAGCCGGTGTTCCAGCGCGGCTACGGGCTGGCAGTGGTCGAAGACCACACGGCCGTGACCGCCCGGACCAACTTCCGCCTGGCCTCGGTCAGCAAGCAGTTCACCGCCGCGGCAATCCTGCTGCTCGCCGAGGACGGCGCGCTGCGCCTGGACGACCCGCTCAAACGCTGGCTGCCGTCGCTGCCGGCCGCCGCCGACGCGATCACGCTGCGCCACCTGCTCAGCCATACCGGCGGCCTGCTCGACTACGAAGACCTGATGCCCGCCGCGGCCACCACGCAGGTGCACGACATCGACGTGCTGCACCTGCTGGACGCCCAGGACCGCACCCTGTTCCCCCCGGGCAGCCAGTACCGCTACAGCAACAGCGGCTATGCGCTGCTGGCGCTGGTGGTGGCCAAGGCATCGGGCCAGGACTTCGCCACGTTCCTGCGCGCCCGGATCTTCCAGCCGCTGGGCATGCGCGACACCGTGGCCCACCAGGACGGCGTGGACGACGTGGCCCGGCGCGCCTATGGCTACAGCGAGGTCGACGGGCGCTGGCAGCGCACCGACCAGAGCCCGACCAGCGCGGTGCTGGGCGACGGCGGTATCTACTCATCGCTGGAGGACCTGGCCCGCTGGGACGCGGCGCTGTACGACCAGCGCCTGCTCACCGCCGCCTCCCTGCGGCAGGCCTTCGCCCCGGCCACGCGCACCACCGAGCCGGACGTGCCGTTCTACGGCTTCGGCTGGCGGCTCAACGGCGACGCGCAATGGCACAGCGGCGAAAGCATCGGCTTCCGCAACGTGATCCTGCGCTATCCCCGCCAGCACCTGACGGTCATCATCCTGACCAACCGCGACGGCCCCGAACCCTATCCGCTGGCGCTGCAGATCGCCCAGCGCTGGCTGGACACCCTGCAATGACGCTCCCCAACGATACCCCGCTGCTCGGCATCCACCACGTGGCCGTGATCGGCGCGGACTACGCCCGTTCCAAGGCCTTCTACACCCAGGTGCTGGGCCTGCGGGTCCTGGACGAGAACTACCGCGCCGCACGCGATTCCTGGAAGCTGGACCTGGCCCTGCCCGACGGCAGCCAGCTGGAGCTGTTCTCCTTCCCAGCTGCCCCGCCCCGGCCCAGCCGCCCCGAAGCGCAGGGTCTGCGTCACCTGGCCTTCCGGGTGGCGGCCCTGGAACCGATGATCGCGCGGCTGGCTGCCGCCGGCGTCGCCTGCGAACCGATCCGCACGGACGCGTACACCGGTCGCCGCTTCACCTTCTTCGCCGATCCCGACGGGCTGCCGCTGGAGCTGTACGAAATCGCCTGACCCCGTTGCCCATACCCCGGCGAATGGGTATACAGTCGGCCTGTACCGGCACTGCGCCGGCCTTCACCGACATCCCTGGGAGGGGAACATGCGCAAGACTTTGAAGACCCTGTTGCTGGCGCTGCCGCTGATGCTGGCCGCGATGTCGGCCAGCGCCGCCGATGGCGCGGTTGGCCGCTGGAAGACGATCGACGACAAGACCGGCAAGGTGAAGTCGATCGTGGAGATCACCCAGGCCGCCAACGGCGCGCTGACCGGCAAGGTCGTGGACATCCTGCATTCGGACAAGGGCCCCAACCCGGTCTGCGACGGCTGTGAAGGCGCCAACAAGAACAAGCCGGTCAAGGGCATGACCATCCTGTGGAACCTGAAGGCCGACGGCGCCAACGCCTGGTCCGGCGGCACCATCCTGGACCCGGCCAACGGCAAGACCTACAAGTCCAAGGCCAAGCTGCAGACCGGCGGCGCCAAGCTCGACGTCTCCGGCTGCATCGCCTTCATCTGCCGCTCCCAGACATGGGTGCGGGAGTAATTTGGCGCTGATTGTCCAGTCATTGCTACGGCGTGGTCGAGGCGGGTTTACCCCCACCGGGACACGCCGTGAACCCGTCCATGGGGGCTCGTCCACGGCATCCATGCCGTGGACGGTCCCGGTGGGGGTAAACCCGCCTCGCCCTCCCGGCATGTGCATCGCCGGTTGGGAAGAGGAAGAAGGCCGAAGCGGCTGCGCCGCTTCGGCCTTTTGCATTTCAACTCCTTCCCACACCCCGAACCAAATCGCTCTGGCTCTGGCTTCGGCAGGAAGAAGCTCGGCTCGGTCCGTTTCGTCCGTTTCGTCCGTTTAGTCAGTTTCGTCCCGGTTCGCTTCGCTCAGGCGTCGGCGTCGGCCTCTGCCCCCGCCGTTCCCATGCACACCAGCCAACTGTGGAAGGGTTGGGGTGGGTGAGGTTGCGGGGCCCTCCACCGCATGGATGCGGTGGCGGAGCTTACACGGACGTACTTGCAGCGTGCCCCGCGGCCTCACCCACCCCAGCCCTCCCCCAGCAGACCGGTCAATAGGCTTCGGCTTCGGCTTCGGCTTCGGCTGTGGCTGTGGCTCTGGCCTTGGCTCCGGCCCTTGCCCTGGCTCCGGCTTCGAAAAAAAAGTCCGTCGCAGGCGCCCACCCCCTCCATGCGATAATCCCCGGTCCCCAAGGCAACAACGCAGACCATGACCCGCACCGCTCTAGTCACCACCGCATTGCCCTACGCCAACGGCCCCCTGCACCTGGGCCACCTGGTCGGCTACATCCAGGCGGACATCTGGGTGCGTGCGCGTCGAATGAGCGGCGGCAAAACCTGGTTCGTCTGCGCCGATGACACCCACGGCACCCCCATCATGCTCGCCGCCGAAAAGGCCGGCGTCACCCCGGAAGCCTTCATCGCCAACATCCAGGCCAGCCACGAACGCGACTTTGCCGCCTTCGGCGTGGCCTTCGACCACTACGATTCCACCAACTCGGCCGCCAACAAAGCGCTCACCGAAGCCTTCTACCTCAAGCTTGAGGCCGAAGGCCACATCGCGCGCCGCTCCGTGGCCCAGTTCTATGATCCCGCCAAGGGCATGTTCCTGCCCGACCGCTACATCAAGGGCATCTGCCCGGTCTGCAGCAGCCCGGACCAGTACGGCGACAACTGCGAAGTGTGCGGCGCCACCTACGCCCCCACCGAACTGAAGGACCCGCGCTCGGTCATCTCCGGGGCCACACCGGAAATGCGCGACTCCGACCACTTCTTCTTCGAGGTCGGCCACTTCGACGCCTTCCTCCGCGAATGGCTGGCCGGCGACGTCGCCCTGCCCGGCGTCAAGGCCAAGCTCGGCGAATGGCTCAACGCCGACGGCGGCCTGCGCGCCTGGGACATCTCCCGCGATGCCCCCTACTTCGGCTTTGAAATCCCCGGCCAGCCCGGCAAGTACTTCTACGTCTGGCTCGATGCCCCGATCGGCTACCTGTCCAGCTTCAAGACCCTGTGCGACAAGAACGGCGAAGACTTCGACGCCCACCTGCGCGCCGGCACCAGCACCGAACTGCACCATTTCATCGGCAAGGACATCGTCAACTTCCACGGCCTGTTCTGGCCTGCCGTGCTGCACGGCACCGGCCACCGCGCGCCCACCCGCCTGCACGTCAACGGCTACCTGATGGTCGACGGCGCCAAGATGTCCAAGTCGCGCGGCACCTTCGTCATGGCCCGCACCTACCTCGACGTCGGCCTGGAAGCCGAGGCCCTGCGCTACTACTTCGCCGCCAAGTCCGGCGGCGGCGTCGAAGACCTCGATCTGAACCTGAGCGACTTCACCGCGCGCGTCAACGCCGACCTGGTGGGCAAGTTCGTCAACCTGGCCAGCCGCTGCGCCGGCTTCATCAGCAAGCGCTTCGACGGCCGCCTGGCCGACAGCCTGCCCGATGCCGCCCAGTACGACCGCTTCGTCGCCGCCCTCGCGCCCATCCGCGAGGCGTACGAACGCAACGACCCGGCCGCCGCCGTGCGCCTGACGATGACCCTGGCCGACGAAGCCAACCGCTACATCGACGACCAGAAACCGTGGGTGATCGCCAAGCAGGAGGGCGCAGACGCGCAGCTGCAGGCCGTCTGCACCCAGGGCCTGAACCTGTTCCGCGTGCTGGTCACCGCGCTCAAGCCGATCCTGCCGGCCACCGCCGCCCAGGCCGAGGCCTTCCTGGCCGCCCCCGTGCAGGACTGGACCGACATCGTCCGCCCGCTCACCGCGCACACCATCGCCGTGTACGCCCCGCTGTTCACCCGGATTGACCCGAAAATGATCGACGCCATGACCGACGCCTCCAAGGACACCCTCGCCGCTGCCGCCCCCGCCGCCCCCGCCGCCCCGGCCAAGCCCGCCAAGCCTGCTGCCGCACCGGCACCGGCGGTGGCCGCCGCACCCGCCGACGGCCCGGCCTACATCGGCATCGACGACTTCGCCAAGCTCGACCTGCGCATCGGCAAGGTGCTGGCCTGCGAGTTCGTGGACGGCTCGGACAAACTGCTGCGCTTCGAACTGGATGCCGGCGACCTGGGCACGCGCCAGATCTTCTCCGGTATCCGCGCCAGCTACGGCGAGCCGGAGAAGCTGGTCGGCCGCAGCGTGGTGTTCATTGCCAACCTGGCCCCGCGCAAGATGCGCTTCGGCCTGAGCGAAGGCATGATCCTGTCGGCCGGCTTCGACGGCGGCGACCTGGCCCTGCTCGACGCCGACAGCAGCGCCCAGCCCGGCATGCCGGTACGCTGATCGCATCCGGGGGCGGCGCTGCCGCCGTCCCCGCCTGCTGGCCTGCACGGAGGGAGGTGCGGTTTGGAACTGGCGTTGTTCGATTTCGACCACACGGTCACCACCTGCGACACCTACGGCCGTTTCCTGCGCCGCGTGGCCACCCCGGAACAACTGGCCCAGGCCTGGTGGAAAGTGGGTCCGTGGCTGCTGGCCTATCGGCTCAAGCTGATCTCGGCCGCGCGCATCCGCGCCCGCGTGACCCGCCTGACCTTCAGCAACCGCCACAGCGAGGACATCGCCACCCAGGCCGCCGGCTATGCCCGCGACGTGCTGCCCGGCGTGGTGCGCCCGCAGATGCTCGAACAGATCCGCTGGCACCTGCAGCAGCGGCATACCGTGGTGATCGTGTCCGGCTCGCTGGACCTGTACCTGCGGCCGTGGTGCGAATCGCTGGGGCTGGGCCTGATCTGCAACCGGCTGGAAAGCCGCGACGGTCGCCTGACCGGGCGATATGCCGACGGCGACTGCGGCCCACGCAAGGCCGAACACATCCGGCAACGCTACGACCTGTCACGCTTCCAGCGCATCCACGCCTACGGCGACAGCCGCGAAGACCGACCGATGCTTGCGCTCGCCCACGACCGCTGGTATCGCGGCAAACCCCTCACCTGACGCCCCGCGCAGCCGACGCCACGCATGCCCAGCACCACCGCCAGTTTGATCGAACGCCTCGACCGCCTGTTGCCGCAGACCCAGTGCGGCCAATGCGGCTATGACGGCTGCCACCCGTATGCGCAGGCCATGGCCCGTGGCGAGGCCGGGGTCGACCACTGTCCGCCGGGCGGTGACGACGGCGCCCGTGCGCTGGCCCATGTGCTGGGCGTACCGGCGGTGCCGTTCGACCGCAGCCGCGGCGCGCACAAACCCGCACAGGTCGCACTGATCATCGAAGCCGACTGCATCGGCTGCACCAAGTGCATCCAGGCCTGCCCGGTGGACGCCATCGTGGGCGGTGCCAAGTACATGCACACCGTCCTGCCCGACCTGTGCACCGGCTGCGAACTGTGCATTCCACCGTGCCCGGTGGATTGCATCGCACTGATCCCAGCCCCCATCGCGTAGAGCCGGGCTCTGCCCGGCTGCCGTAGACCGTGTATGGCCGGCAAACAGCCGCGTAGAGCCGGGCTCTGCCCGGCTGCCGTAGACCGTGCATGGCTGACGGGTAGCCGGGCATAGCCCGGCGCTACGTGTATCGCAAACAGCCGGGCAGAGCCCGGCTCTACGTGCACCGCAAACAGCCCGGCGCGACGTGCACCGTGCCCGGCTGCTGTTTACGGCAACGCAGCGGTAATCACGATCTCCACCTTCCAGCTCGGGTCGGCCAGCTTGGCTTCCACCGTCGCGCGCGCCGGGGTCATGCCCGCCACCACCCACTCATCCCACGCGGCGTTCATGCCGGCGAAGTCGTTGATGTCGGCCAGGAACACTTCCGCGCGCAGCACGTGCTGCTTGTCGCTGGCCACCAGTGCCAGCAGCTTGTCGATCTCTTCCAGCACCTGCCGGGTCTGCCCGGTGATGTCCTGGCTGGTGTCTTCCGGGATCTGCCCGGACAGATAGGCAACCTTGTTGTGCACGGTCATTTCAGACATGCGCGGACCGACGTCGAAACGTTCCAACATGGCGATGGCTCCTCTGGGTGATGGGCCATTGTCACCGATGCGGCGTGAGCCTGTCCTTGCCCTGGATCATTGCCGCCACGGCAGGCACAGCGCACACCCTTGGCAAGCGTGCGCATCCGGCGCACGATGCGCGCGCACCACCGTGCCGCCTGTCTTGACTCTTTCATCGCCCGTCCCGGAGCACGCTTCACCGATGACCGAAACAACCCCTGCTCCCGCACCGGCCCGCCTTGCCTGGCGCCGTGCCGCCACCGTCATCTTCAGCCTGGCGATCCTGGCCCTGGCCCTGCGCGGGCTGGCCAGCGAATTCGACGAACACGGCTACCGTGCCATCCGCGAAGCCTTCCGACATCTCGGCGCAGGGCAGATCGCGCTGACCGTGGTGCTGGGCCTGGCCAGCTACGCCTGCCTGATCGGCTTCGATGCGATCGGCCTGCGCCGCAGTGGCAAGCGCCTGCATCCGGCGCGCGTGGGCATCACCGCGTTCCTGGCCCACACGCTGGGCCAGACCCTGGGCTTTGCCGCCCTCACCGGCGGCGCCGTGCGCCTGCGCGGCTACGGCGGCGCCGGCCTGAGCCTGGGCGAGATTGGCCAGGTGGTGCTGATGAGCACGCTCGGCTTCGTGTTCGGTGCCTGGCTGCTGCTCGCCCTGGCCTTCGTGCTGGAACCCGGCGCAGCGGCGCTGGCGCTGCCCGTATCGGTGCAGGCGGTGCGCGTGGCCGGCATCGTCGGCCTGCTCGGCTATGTCGCCACGCTGCTGCTGGTCGGGCGCGAAGGGCGCAGTTTCAGCATCCGCGGCCACGCCCTGTGGCTGCCCGACCGGCGCACCATGCTCTGGGTCACCGCTCTGAGCGTGGTCGAACTGGTGCTCGCCAGCGCCGCGTTCTACGTGCTGCTGCCGATGGACACCCCGACCGGCCTGCCCGGCTTTGTAGGCCTGTACCTGGTGGCGGTGCTGGCCGGGCTGATCTCCAGCGTGCCGGCCGGGCTGGGCGTGTTCGAGTGGAGCCTGCTCAAGCTGTTGCCGCAGGTGGCACCGGCCGCCGTGCTGGCCGCCGCGCTGATCTACCGGGTCACCTACTACGTGCTGCCGTTGCTGTTGGCCACGCTGCTGGCGCTGGGCCCGGCCCTGCGCAAACCGCTGCGCGTCGGCGCCGGGGCCACCCGCGCCGGCTGGACCGCGCTGCGCCCGTGGCTGCCGCAGATCATCGCGCTGGCGGTGTTCAGCGTGGGCGCGGCACTGGTGATCGACGGCACCCTGCCCACGCCACGTCGGCACCTGCTCAACGCCTCGCTGCCGATCCTGGAAACCTCGCACCTGCTCGGCAGCCTGGCCGGCGTGGCGCTTTTGCTGATCGGCCAGGGCCTGCAGCGCCGCAGCCACGCCGCGTGGATGCTGGCGCTGGGCATCTGCGTGATCGCGCCGCTGCCGATCTGGCTGCGCGGCGGCCAGGTGCTGATCGCGTTGTCGGCGCTGCTGGTGGCCATGGCGCTGTGGGCCTCGCGCCGCGAGTTCTACCGCCAGGGCGCGCTGCTGGACGAAGCCTGGTCATGGCCGTGGATCCGCAATCTTGGGCTGGTGCTGGTGGCGGTGATCTGGCTGCTGTTCTTCGTCTACAGCCACGTGGAGTACCAGAACGAGCTGTGGTGGCAGTTCGCCCTGCAGGGCAACGCGCCGCGCGCGCTGCGTGCGCTGCTGGTGGTGGCCATCGCCCTGACCATCTTCGGCCTGGCGCGGCTGCTGCACAGCACCCGCAGCCCGCTGCCGCCGGCCGACATGCCCACGCTGGACGCGCTGGCGCCCATCCTGCTGGCCGCCGAAGACACCCAGGCCTGCCTGGTGCTGACTGCCGACAAGGCGGTGCTGCGTGATGCCGACCAGCGGGGCTTTGTGATGATGCAGCGCTACGGCGGTTCGCTGATCGCCATGGGCGACCCGGTCGGCCCGCCGGACGTGGCGCGTGGGCTGATCTGGCGCTTCCGTGAGGAAGCCGACCGGCTCGGCCTGCGCCCGGTGTTCTATCAGGTTGGCGAAGCCTACTGGCAGACCTACCTCGACCTGGGGCTGACCCTGGTCAAACTGGGCGAAGAGGCGATGGTGCCGCTGCAGGATTTCGGCCTGGAAGGACGCGAACGCGCCGACCTGCGCCAGGCCTGGAACCGCGGCAAGCGCGGCGGCCTGAGTTTCCGCGTGGCCGCACCGGCAGAGGTGCCGGCACTGCTGCCTGCACTGGCGGCGATTTCGCAGCAGTGGCTGGACGACAAGGCCGGCGACGAGAAGGGCTTCTCGCTGGGCAGCTTCGATCCGGACTACCTGGTGCGTTTCCCGGTCGCGCTGGTGGAAGCCGACGGCCGCATCGTGGCGTTCGCCAACCTGTGGCAGGCACCGGCCGGGCATGAGCTGTCGGTGGACCTGATGCGGCACGTCGACGATGCGCCCAAGGGCACCATGGATTTCCTGTTCATCGAGTTGTTCCTGTGGGGCCGCGCGAATGGCTTCCACCGCTTTTCGCTGGGCATGGCGCCGCTGTCCGGGCTGGCCCAGCACCGGCTGGCCGGCCGCTGGAACCGCTTTGCCAACATCGTGGCCCGCCACGGGGAGCGCTTCTACGGGTTCAGCGGACTGCGCCGCTTCAAGTCCAAATTCGCCCCGCAGTGGCGCGCCCGATACCTGGCCGCACCGGGCGGCGTGCACCTGCCCGCAGCCCTGCTCGATGCCACCCGACTGATCTCACTGGACCCCCGCCGGTAGAGCCGACCGATGGTCGGCTGCGGCAACGCCGCACCGGTAGAGCCGACCGTTGGTCGGCTGTTCGGATGCGCGGCGATACGGCAGCTGACCAACGGTCAGCTCTACCTGCGGTCGGCTCTACCGCAGCTGACCAACGGTCAGCTCTACCTGCGGTCGGCTCTACCGCAGCTGACCAACGGTCAGCTCTACCTACGGTCGGCTCTACCGCAGCTGACCAACGGTCAGCTCTACCTACGGTCGGCTCTACCGCGCGGGCAGATGCTCGAGCAGCGTCTGCGCCAGGCGATCGTAGTCGCCCTTGAAATGGTGGTCGCCCGGCAGCTTGATCACCTGCGCGTTGCCTGCCGGCAGCGACGGGCACAGTGCGTCGTCGTCATCTTCGCCATACAGGCACAGCGTCTTGCCCGCCGGCAGCCTGGCGATCTCCGGCGCAATCGGAAGACCGCCTCCGCCACCGCCCAGCCAATTGCTGACATGGAATTCGTAGTCGGCGTTCTTGCCGACCGACATCAACCCGATCATCGCCACGTTGGCGCGCGTGGCCGGGGACAACTGGTTGATCGCCGCCGGCAGCACGTCGGCGCCCTGCGAGAACCCGACCAGCACCACCCGCTTGCGCTGCCATTGCTGGCTGTAGTGGCTGGCAATGCGCTCCAGGTCGCGGGCAAACCCTTCCGGGGTGCGTGCCGTCCAGAAGTAGCGCAGCGAATCCACGCCGACCACCGGCACCCCCGCCTCGCCCAGTGCCGCCGCCACTTCCTTGTCCAACCCGGCCCAGCCGCCGTCGCCGGACACGAAAATGGCGAACGTGTCGCCGGGCTTGCTGGCGGGAACCTCCACCACGGGCAGGCCCTTGAGTGCATCCGGCGGCGGCGCCAGGCTCACGCCCTTCTGAGCCCCGACCACCTGCGCGGCCGCCAACAGCCCGGGCAGGTCGTCGCCCTCGGCGGTGCGCTGGAAATCACGCCCCATCGCCACCTTGCGCACGAATGCGGCCGCGTTGCCGACCGCGCAATGGCTCTCGCCCGCCGCGTTCAACCATGGGAAATTCAGCTCGGCCGGTTGCAGCCGGCCATGGCTGCTGCCGGCACCGCAGACCTTGCGCTCGCGCGCGTGGTCGGGGCAGAAGCCGGTGGTCAGCAGGCCCGCAAACACCTGCGTATCGGCCTGCGCGGCCACCGCGTAGGCCAGCTCGGCCCCTTCGCCGTCACCGCCGATCAGCGGCAGGTGGTAGCCGGGTACGTGCAGGTAGGCCTGGAACCAGCGCGAGAAGTTTTCCACGTCACCGGCGCCGAATGCGCAGGTGCCGCTGCCTTCCTTGGCCAGCACCTGGCGCAACCGGGCCACGTCCACCTGCGCCACCAGTGCGCCCTGCGCGCGCAGGGCGTCGATGCGCGTACGGCTGCGCGCGTGGTCCTGGCCGCCGTCGAACCACACCACCACCCGCTGCGGGTGGCCCTCGGGCAGGAACACCGGCACCTGCTGGAACCGCCCATGGCTGACCTGTTGCGGGGTCGCGGCAGCTGCCATCGACGCCCAGCCCCCGATCACCAGACCCAGTACCTTCCCCCACCCGGCTCGCCGCATCGTCACGCATCCCAAAAGAGTCCACGCCACGATACGCCGGTCCCCCGGCAACGGCATGTACACAGACTGGCTGCAAGGGTGCGCCGGCTCAACCGGCCCGGCGACGTCCGTGCTGCCACTGGCGCAGTGCCACCACCAGCAACCACACCACCACCGCGGCAATCACCAGTTTCTGCCCCGCCCCGCGCGGCGGACCGCGCCACAGCACGTGCAGCCACAGCAGCACGAAGCAGCCCCAGGCCCACCACCACGCCGGAACCGCCCAGCGCGACCAGTGCGGGTCGGCGCGCAGATACCAGCTCTGCAGCAGCATGGCCACGCTCACGCACAGGAACGCGGTATTGGCCGCCAGCCCATGCACCAGTGGCGCCACCAGTGGCGCGTACGTCGGCAACCAGCTGTCACCGATCGCCACGCCCATCAGGCCGAGCCCGGCCACGCAGAACAGCAGCGGTGCGGCCGTGCTGCGCCGGGGCGAACGGCTGCCGGCATGCAGCGACCAGGCCAGCAGCATGATCGCCACCGCCAGCAGGCAGTACGCGCTGCGCAGTGCCAGCCCGCCCGGGCCGTGCAGGTAGAGACTGAGCGTGGCCTGCACCCAGTCCAGGTCGTGGCGCGCCCATTGGAGCCACAGCGCAGTGGCGGAAAACAGGACCAGCGCGGCCACCGCCGCCAGCGCGGCGTGGCCCTGCAGGGGCGAGACGCCGGGTACAGCGCGCGCAACGTTCGTCACGGCCGCGCCTCTCAGTCGGTGGTGTCGGGGTGGCGCACCTGCCACGCCGCCAGCGCGGCCCGGTAGCGCTGCAGCTCGTCGCTGTACAGATCCAGCACGCACAGCGGGCAGCCACTGCCACAGCATTCGTTGGGGCCGGGTTCTTCCGGCGGCTGCGGACGCGGGTCGGGATCAGGGGAAGCGGCAGGCAGGGACATGGGCGGACGGGACGTGATGAAGGGAGGCCGGCAGCGCCACGACGGCGCCCGCCGCCATTATCCGATGCGACGGCGCAGATTGGCGCGCGCGGCGGCATCCAGCCGCGCATGGAAGAACGCACTCAGGAAGATGCGCGGCTTGAGCAGCAGCTGCTTGAGGAAGCGCCGCCGGTTGAGCCGGAACAGGAAGCCCGGCACGTGGCCGGCGTACTCCTCGGCAATGCCCTTGTCGTAGGCGTCGAACACCGCCGCCGGCGCGCCCAGGATGGCCATGTCGCAGTCCAGGAACAGGGCCGCCTCGGTATCGATGTCGGTCGCGGCCAGCGCGCCGTGGCGGGCCGTCAGTTCGATCAGCTGCACGACCCGGGCCACGTCGATGCCGGCGTCGGGCAGCCAGCGCTGGATCGCCTCGCGCGCCAACACGGCCGAACGCGCCTCGTTGTCGCTGCGCCCGGCGTCGTAGATCGCGTCGTGGTACAGCGCGGCCAACTGCACTTCGCGCGGGTGCTCCCAGCCCGGGCCGTCGGCCACCGCGCGGCAGTGCTGCAGCACCGCCTGCACGTGCGAGAAATTGTGGTACGCCCGCGCCGGCATGGCGTAGGCGGCTTCAAGGTCGGCCTGCATGGCCGCGGGCAAGGTCATCGGTTCAAAGCGCATGCGCCAACAGTGGCGGTCCCGCCCGCGGCTGGCAAGCAGGGCGCCGCTGGCAGTTTTTTGGCCACCCATCGCGAACGCCCGCCGCGCGGCGCGCGCACCGGCTTATCCACAGGTTTGCCCATGGCTGGTCCACACGGGCTGTGGATGGGCGATCGCGCCGACGGACGGCAGTCCGGCTGCCCGGCGCAGGCCTAGACTGGGGTCGGCAACGACCGTCCCGCGAGGTGAGCGACATGTCCGCCTGGAGAATGCTGTGTGTGCTGGCCCTGCTGTTGGCGCTGCCCGTCCTGCCGGCCGCCGCCGCTGCCCCGGCCCCCGTGCCCGAAGCGTGGACCGCCGCCCCCCCGCCCACGCCCGAACAGATCCTGGCGATACCGCCTGAGCTGCAGGCACTGCTGAAACAACGGGTGATCGCGCCGGTCTACTCGCGCGAGCAGCGCGTGCAGCGGCTGGTGCACATGATCTTCGACGAGGACGCCATGCACCTGGCCTACGACCCGTATGCCACCCAGACCCTGACCGAAACCTGGCAGAACCGGCGTGCCAACTGCCTGTCCTTCACCCTGCTGTTTGTAACGCTGGCGCGCGCGGCCGGTATCGACGCGCGTGTGCAGGAGGTCGCCCAGGTGGTCACCTGGTATGAAGACCAGGGCGCCATCTACAACATCGGGCATGTCAACGCCGGGGTGAACCTGGACGGGCGCATCGCGGTGGTGGACCTGGACCGCAACGTGCTCTACGACCGCTACGGCCCGCAGCAGATCGACCCGTCGCGTGCCTTGGCGCACTTCTACAACAACCGTGGCGCCATGCGCATGAGCGAGGGCGACCTGGTGCAGGCACGTGCCTATTTCCAGGCCGCGCTGGCGCAGGACCCGGCCTTCGTGGCCGGCTGGAACAACCTTGGCGTGCTGGATGCCCGCAGTGGCAACCTGGCCGATGCCGAGCGCGATTACCGCACCGCACTGGGGATCAAGCCGCGCAATATCGCCAGCCTGACCAACGCCAGCGCGCTGTACCGCCGGCTGGGCGACACCCGCCAGGCCGGCCTGCTGGCCAGGCGCCTGCAGCAGGTGCAGCGCAACGATCCGTTCGTGCAGTTCCGCCTGGGCAACGAGGCCGAGCAGCGCCGGGACTATGCCGACGCGATCCGAGCCTACCGCCGCGCGATCAGCCTGTATGGCACCGCGCACCAGTTCCATTTCGGACTGGCGCGCGCCTATTTCCTGGCCGGCGACAACCGTCGCGCCTCGGTGGAAATGTCCAAGGCGCGCGACCTGGCCAGCCCCAACGCCGGTTTTCTCAAGGCGCAGTACCAGGCCAAACTGGACAGCCTGCACCGCCTGCGGCAAGGCACCGCGGCGATCAACTGAGCCCGGCTCAGGCCTTCTTGAGGAAGCAGGTCTTCAGCACCAGGCCCTTGATCTTGTCCGAGTTGCCTTCGATATGCTCGGCATCGTCCTCGACCAGGCGGATGTTGCGGATCACCGTGCCCTGCTTGAGCGGGATGGAGGAGCCCTTCACCTTCAGGTCCTTGATCACGGTGACGGTGTCGCCCCCGGCCAGGACGTTGCCGTTGCTGTCGCGCACTACGACGCCCCCGGTGCTGGCCTCGGCGGCGGTCCACTCATGCCCGCAGTCGGCGCAGATCCACAGCGCGCCATCGGCGTAGGTGTTTTCCAGGGTGCATTGCGGGCAGGCGGGAGCGGTCGACATGGTGAAGCCTTCGGAAACTGAACAACCCCCATTGTAACCGCCCGCCTTCCGGCCCTTGCACCGCTGGCCCGCTTGCCGCACAGTGCGCGCCCCCTGACCTCCGGCCCGGCCCCGCATGAAAATCGGCATCGACTTTGGTACCAGCAACTCCGCCGCCGCCGCGGTGGTGGACGGGAGGGTCGTGCCGATCCAGTTCGGCCAGGCCGAGCAGTTCCGCACCACGGTGTATTTCCCGGAAGTGATGCGCGACCCGAACGACTTCGAGCTGACCCCGGCGCTGGAACACGAGCTGGCCCGGCTGATCGACGCCGCGGCGCGCGATGCACGTGCGGCCGGCCAGGAGCGCGCCCACGACGCGCTGCGCCGCGAAGCGCTGCGCGTGGTGCGCCGGCAGTGGATGGAAGAGCAGATGCGCGCGCCGCTGACCTCGACCAAGCTGCTGCAGAACGCGGTGTATGGCGATGAGGCGCTGGAAGCCTATTTCGAAGAGAACGAGGGCAACCTGGTGCAGAGCCCGAAGTCGATGCTGGGCTACAACCTGCATCCGCGCGCGCGCCAGACCATTACCGGTATCGCCACGCACATTCTGGAACACATCCGCCTGACCGCCTCGCGCCAGCTGGACCGCCCGGTGCGCACGGCGACGCTGGGACGGCCGGTGCAGTTCCGCAGTTCGATCGGCGCGGCCGGCAATGACCAGGCGTTGGAGATCCTGCACAGCGCAGCGATCGCGGCGGGTTTCGACGATGTGGATTTCCTGGAGGAGCCGGCCGCGGCGGCGATGCACTACCACGCCGAGAGCGCGGAGGAGCACGAGGCCATTGTGGTGGACATCGGCGGCGGTACGACCGATATCGCGCATGCGCGGGTGGGTGGGCAGCACGCCCCGAAGATCCACCGCGCGTGGGGTATCGCGCGCGGCGGTACGGACATCGACCTGGCGTTGAGTCTGGGCGCGTACATGCCGCTGTTCGGTCGTGGCGTGAGCCGGGTGCCGGCGCACCATTACGTGGAAGCGGCGATGGTGCAGGACATGACCCGCCAGCGCGATTTCCGCCAGCACACTTATCGCGACGCCGAGGCACCGTGGGGAAAGCGGCTGCAGGCGCTGCAGGACACGGGCAACACGGCGCGGCTGTACCGTGAGGTGGAGCACTGCAAGATCGCGCTGAGCAGCGCGGTGGCGCATGACAGTGCGCTGGATTTCATCGAGCGCGGGATGGCGGTGCAGGTGGAACGCGCGCGGCTGGAAGCGGCAGCGGGCAACTACCTGGCCGAGCTGACGACGCTGCTGGAGCAGGTGCGTGCGGACATCGGCCACGATCCGGCCGCGGTGTTCCTGACCGGCGGCATGTCGCGCGCGGGGTATCTGCAGAATGCGGTGGCGGCGGCCTTCCCGGGTTCGACACTGATCCGCGGCAACCCGTCCTTCGGCGTCGTCCACGGTCTGGCGTGGGCTGCTGCGGAACAGCGGTGAATCTACGGCGGGGCTGACGGCCTTCTGGATTGGGTCGGGGCGGGTGAGGTTGCGTGGCACGCTGCAAGTACGTCCGTGTAAGCTCCGTCGCCGCATCCATGCGGCTCAGGGCCCCGCAACCTCACCCACCCCGCCCCTCGACAGTTGGCCGGTGCGCATGCAAAAAGCACCGCAGCTTTTTTGGGGGGGGAGGATGCCGAGCGTAGCTCGGCACTTTCGAAGCAACTGCAACGGCCACTGCAAAAGCCGAAGCAACGGCGAAAGCAGCAGCTAAGGCAGCAGCTACAGGCGCTGCCGCTCTCGCGGCCTTGCCCACTGCCACACCCATCCAGACATCCACACATCCAAACTTAAGCCGCAGCCTCAGACAGTGCTGCCGATCAATCCGCGTGCCCGTCCCGCCAGCCAAACCGGTTTATCTGCCGTTGCTCCGGCTATTCCCTTGCGCACCGACCCTGTGTGCAGGTGCGTCGTGTGTGGGTTGGCAGGGCCCTCCACCGCATGGATGCGGTGGCGGAGCTTACAGGGACGTACTTGCAGCGTGCCCTGCCAACCCACACACGACGCGCCCCACCCAGGACCAAGCAGCCAAGGCTTTCGGCTTCGGCTCCAGCTTTGGACTTGGACTTGGACTTGGACTTGGACTTGGACTTGGACTTGGACCTGGACGTGGCTCCAGACGTTGCCCTTTGCTCTTGAATTCCACCCCTCCCACCCCCATCAAAGGGAGGGCAAGGAGGACTGAAAGCCAGGCCCCGCAAGGGTTTCGCCCCATCAGCAACGCGCATTAACAAAACGTTACGCCGAAAGCGCTATCATCTTTCGGCGTCAATGCGCAATGCGCACGTCGTCTCGGGCCTCGTACAGGCCACCGTCCTTCTCGATGCTGCCGCCCTGGACATGTCCCGGGCGCCGGGATCGCTTTTACGCTGTGATCCGGCTCGTTCCCAGCATGTAGCGCCCTGAGCCGCCAAGAGATATCCGATTGGGCGAACGCCTGGTTGTACCAGCCCCAGTTACCGATGCCGAACCCGACCCCATCGACTGCCGCCGTTGTGACGCGGTCTGTTGCCGGATGTCGGTGACCGTCATGCCCGACGACAACGTACCCAGCTACCTGCTGGATACCGATGAAGCCGGCCGCACCGTCATGGCGCGCAACGACGAAGGCTGGTGCGCCGCCATCGACCCCTATCACCTGCGCTGCACCATCTACTCGCAGCGTCCCGCCATCTGCCGCCAGTTTGACATGGGCGGCGATGACTGCCGCCTTGTGCGGCAGGACTACCGTCGACAACAGCACGATCTGTCGACGCTTTTTCCCTCGTTCCACCCATGACAGGAGCATCCATGGCTCGTACGCCAAAGACCTCCCCCAAGGCAGGCAACACCGTTCGCGTCGACCGTAAGCAGGGTTCCAGCACGGCCGTCAACAGCACCAGCATCGCAGCCGACCTGGCCGCGTTCCGCAAGGGCGGTGGCAAGATCGAAGTGCTCGGCAACACCCTGGCACTGAAGAAAACCGGCTGACCTGCAGCCGTCCGCACCGGCCCCGTGCCGGTGCGGAGGCCGCACTCAACGCCCGCCCAGGCCTACCCGCACGCTGCCCGAATGGGCATTGATCGCGATGTCGCCATCGCCGCCGCCCAGTTTTGCATCCAGACTCCGGCCCGGCCCGTACCGCGGCCGTTCCACCGTGCCCGAATCGGACTGGATGTCGCCGCTGAAGGTCTTCACGCTCAGCTGCGCCGACACCGACCGCGGCAGCTGCAGCCCGATCGACCCGCTCACCGTCTGCAACGTCACCTTGCCGCCCGGCGCCAACCCTGCCGCCGATACCGTCAGGCTGCCCGACACGGCTTCGGCGGACAGCCGCTGCACGCGGCCCGCGTCCACCTTGATGCTGCCCGACACCGTTTCCAGCGCCACCTCGCCCGAGGCGCCGCCACCGGCCTGGATCCCGCCGCTGACCGCCCGCAGATCCAGCCGCGGCGTCTGCACCTGCGAACGGATCCCGCCACTGACCGTGGTCAACGCCGTCTCGGCGCTGCGCCCGGCGGCAGCGATGCTGCCGCTCACTGCGTTGGCCTGCAGCCGCCGCACGTCCACGTCGGCCACCTCGATGTCCGCGCTCACCGTGCCCAGCTGCACCTCCACCGCACGCGGCACGCGCAGTTCCAGCGTCGCGCCTCCGTTGCTCCGGCCGCGCGGATAGACCACCTCCCAGCGCACCCGGTTGGCGCTGCGGTCCTGCTTGAGCGTCAGCCCGTCGGCCATCGAACCGCTCAACGCCACTTCGTTGCGGTCCCACCCGCGCACACTGACCTTGCCGGCGATGTTGCTTACTTCCACGCGCCCGCCAGCGCCGAGCGGGGCGCGCTCATCCACACGGGTGGCCGCCTGCGCCGCCAACGGCAGCAGCAGGGCCAGGGCTGCGATCAGACGCAATGAATGGTGCATGGTGGTGTCTCCTTCAGGATGGCAGGCCAGCGGCCATCACGGCCTGCTGGGTAAGTTCAAGGCGCAGCGCGTAGGTGCGCTGCAGTTGCCCGAGCAGAACGCGCGAGCGGGGGTTTTCACTGAGGGCGGCGCGGATGTGGTCGGCACTGCTGTCCAGCTCGCGCAGCGCCGGCTGCCATTCGCCGCCCACCTGGGCGGTTGGCAGGGTCGCCATCGCCTGCTGGTACTCGGCCACCATCGCCTCGGCCTGGCGTTGCACCAGCGTCGGCGGCGGGGTCTGCGGTACCGGCGTTGGCACCACCATCAGCAGGCCCAGCGCGGCCGCCAGGCCCAGGCCGACGCGCAGCGGCCAGCGTCGACGCCGGGGCAATCCGGTTACGGCTACCGGCGCCGGCGTGGGCGTGGGCGTGGGCATCGGCACGGCCGGCAGCTGCGCGGCAATGCCCTGCCACACACGTGCCGGCGGCAGCCGCTCGGCCGGCAGCGCGCGCAACCGCGCCTGCAGCGTATCGGCGTCGTCGTGGTGGTTCATGTCGTTCATGCGGTTTCTCCCAGGCGTGCGCGCAACAGACCGCGTGCACGGTGCAACTGCGCCTTCGAACTGCCCACAGCCATCTGCAGCTGCTCGGCGATTTCGTGGTGTTTCCAGCCTTCTATGTCGTGCAGCACCAGCACCGCCCGGGCGCGCGGCGGCAGGGTTTCCAGCGCGCGCTCCAGGTCCAGCGTGGTGCCCGCACACCGGTCCACTGCCACCAGCGTGGCCAGGCTGTCGTGCCCTTCCTCGCCGGCATCGGTCAGCTGCCAGTGCGCGCTGGCGCGCAGTTCCATCAGCGCCGCGTTCACCCCCAGCCGGTGCAGCCAGGTGGCCAGGCTGCTGTCGAAACGGAACCCCGGCAGCGCCTTCCATGCCTGCAGGAACGCGTCCTGCAGGGCATCTTCGGCGCGTGCGGCGTGGCCGCCACACAACCGCCAGAGCACCGCGTAGATGCGCGGCGAATGGCGTCGGTAGATCTGTTCGTAGGCGGCCATGCTGCCCGCCACCGCGGCGCGGACCAGGGCGTGGTCGTCGGCGGCGTCGGCCTCGGTCGGGGCACGGGATGCGGGCATGGTGGCGTTGAGCATATCCGTTGGATGCGGGGTCCACCGAAAAGGTTTAAACCGGTTGGCGCGATGTTCGTGAGCGCCGGCTCTAAACCTTTTGGCCGCCGCCGGCATCCAAGCCTGCGTACCCCACGGGCCATCGCCAAGGAATCGCCATGTCCACCAGTTGCCTCGTCCTGCTGTTGTCGCTGGCCAGCAGCTGCACCCTTCCCTGGAGCCCGGTGACGATCCGTATGTCGGTGTCGCCGCAACCGGACCTGTGCGTGCAATATGCCGCGCATGACCCGGTCTGTGCCTCGGTACTGATCGCACGGCTGGCATCGCAGCCCGTGGTGTGAACAACGGTGGCGGTCGTCGGCGCGCAGCCGCATTAAGATAGGGGCTCGACGCACTATCGCTGCAAGGATCCACGCTGCACATGAAAGACCATCTGCCTACCTGGACCCACGAGTGGCTGCATTACGGGGTCCCTGCCCTGCAGATCCTGCTGACCCTGCTGGCCGCCTGGCTGCTGCGCCTGATCGCACGGCGCCTGATCCGCCGCATCGGCGAGCACTACACGCTGCCACCGGAAATGATCATGGGTGCACGCCGCGTGTTCACCTTCGTGGTGTATTTCACGGTGCTGCTGGTGATCCTCAACATCGTCGGCGTATCGGCCACGGTGCTCTGGACCGCCTTCACCGGCTTTGCCGCCGTGGGTGCGGTGGCGTTCTTCGCCGCATGGAGCGTGTTGTCCAACATCTTCTGCACGCTGCTGATCTTCACCACGCGCCCGTTCCGCCTGCACGACTACATCGAGCTGCTGGAGAACGGCGAGAAGCCGGGGTTGAAGGGCCGCGTGATCGACGTGAACCTGATCTACACCACGCTGCAGGAAACCGACGGCCACCACGAAGGGACCGTGCTGCAGATTCCCAACAACATGTTCTTCCAGCGCACCGTGCGCCGCTGGCGTGACCCGTCGCAGGCGCCGGGTGGCATCCAGGGCGACGGTTGAACAACGGCGGCGCGGCCCCGGCGCGCCGCGCAGGGGTCAACGCAGCTGGCTGTCCTTGCTGCCACGGCGGTTGTAACCGCCGCCTTCGTGCTGCGCGGCGTCCTCTTCTTCCTGGCAGCGCACGCACAACCGTACGCCGGGCACGGCCTTGCGCCGCGCTTCGGGAATGGGTGCGTCACAGTGTTCGCAGTGGGTCAGCCCGGGGCCCTGTTTGAGCTGCGCGCGGGCGCGCTGGATGGCGTCGTCAACGGTGGCGTCGATCTGGTCCTGCACCGCGCCGTCGCCTGCCCAACCTGTCGCCATGATGTGTCTCCCATGCCGGTGTCAGGCCACCAGCATAGACCCGGCCCCGCGGGCGCAGCCAACGTGCGGCTGAACGCCTTGGCGGCGGCGTGAATGCTTCAGCCGGGTGTTACCAGACCAGGTCGTCGGGCACCTGGAACTGGGCGTAGTAGGCATCGTCGTCGGCGTTGCCGGTGCTCGGTTCGGCGGTGGGCTGGGCGTTGTCGAGCACGATGGCGCTGGCATCGCGCTCACGCACCTTGTCGGCGGCCGGACGCGGCAGCAGCTCGAAGCCGTCGCCGAACCGGGCGATGACCAGCGCGCCGGACGCCAGCTGCCGGCGCAGGGTGGCGTTGACCAGCAGGGTGCGGATCACGGTGCCGTCGTTGAAGCGGTACTCGCTGTCGCCGTCACGCTTGACCTTGTTGGTCTCGATGATCTGCCGGACCTGCGCCTGCAGTTCCTGGGCGCGCGCCTTTTCCTTGCGCTCGGCCTCCAGGGCGCGGTCGCGTTCAGCTTTCTCGGCCCGCAGCCGGTCCGCCTCGCGCTGGCTTTCGCTGGGCGCAACGGGGGCCTTGCCGTGACGGGCCTTGACCTGTTCACGTGCGGCCTGTGAGACCTGGGACTTCTTGACCAGCCCGGCCTTGAGCAGCTGCTCCTGCAGGGGATTTGCCTTCGCCATACGCGTGCATCTGTTGTTGCGGGATTCCGGAGGCCATCATACTGGTCTGTCCGCCCAGTCCCAACAGTCGTCCATGACCGCCCTGAAGTACCTCGCCGGTTACCCCGACGCCCTGCAGCAGCAGGTGCGCGAGCTGATCGCGGGCGACCGCCTGGGGCCGTGGCTGGAACGGCGCTACGCGGACCTGCATACGGTGCGCAATGATCGGCAGCTGTACGACTACACGCAGGGGCTGAAGGAGCGCTATCTGCGGCAGTCGGCGCCGCTGTCGAAGGTGGTCTACGACAGCAAGCTGCAGGTGCTGAAGCACGCGCTGGGCACGCACACGACGGTGTCACGGGTGCAGGGCAGCCGTCTGAAGGCGAGCCGCGAGATCCGGATTGCGACGGTGTTCCGCGAGGCGCCAGCGCCCTTTCTGAAAATGATCGTGGTGCACGAGCTGGCCCACCTGAAGGAATCGGACCACAACAAGGCCTTCTATCAGCTGTGCACGCACATGGAAGCGGATTACCACCAGCTGGAATTCGATCTGCGCCTGTACCTGACCCACCTGGAACGCCCCACCCCCTGACCGCCCAACGCGGTAGTGCCGCCCGCTGGCCGGCCGTCAGGTAGTGCCGGCCGCTGGCCGGCTGTCAGGTAGTGCCGGCCGCTGGCCGGCTCCGCGCAAAGCCAAAGCGGAGCCGAAGCAACCGCAACCGCAACCGCAACGGCTTCTGGCGCAACGACCGCTGGATTGGGCGGGGGTGTGTGGGTCCTCGGGACACGCTGCAAGTCCCGCTCCGCGGCCCGGCCCAGCCGCTGGCGGCTGTGCGTTCGGGCGCATGCGAGGCGGTGCCTCGCAAGCAATGCGCCCTCACCCATGTAAGCTCCGTCGCCGCATCCATGCGGCTCAGGGTCCCGCGAACCCACACACCCCACCCCAGACAGACCACCGGTGGCCTATGAAGAGTCAGAAGCGGGGGCAAGGGCGAGCGAAGGGCCAAGCCAAAGCCAAAGCCCGGAGTTCGATTTCAATCTTAATGTCAATTTAGTTTTCAAATAAATTCATATTGAGAATTAAATTCCAATAATCAAATTTAGAAAATTAGATTCAAATCAGTTTTCAGCCTCAGCCTTCAAGCCAAGCCCCCAGACACCAAGTCGCCTTCCTGCAAAAAAAGCCGCCATTCGCCACTCGCCGTTGCTTCCCCAAAAGGCCACCAGCCAACTGTCGGGGCTGGGGGTGGGTGGGTTGGCGGGACCGTTGGGCGCCATGGATGGCGCCCACGAGCCTCCAGGGATGGATTTACGGCGTGTCCCGCCAACCCACCCACCCCCGGCCAACCCAAGCCGCGCGGCCAACAGGCTGTTGCTCCGGCTCCGGCTCCGGCTCCGGCTCCGGCTCCAGCTCAGGCCCAGCCGGGCCACCCCAACCCACCCCAACCCACCCCACCCCCACACCCAGTACACTCCCCGCCCGCATCCCGCTTTTCGTTGCCAGCCCCATGACCGACCCGATCCGACTCGACAAACGCCTGACCAGCCTCATCGGCTGCTCCCGGGGCGACGCCCAGCGCTACATCGAAGGCGGCTGGGTCACCGTCGACGGCACGATCGTCGAACAACCGCAGACCCTGGTCACCGACGAAACCATCGTCCTGCGCGACAACGCCGAAGCCACCCGCACCGAAACCGTCAGCATGCTCCTGCACAAACCCGCCGGCATGCGCGCCGACGAACTGTGCGCCCTGGTCACCCCCGACAGCCGCAGCGAACTGGACGCCACCGGCGTCACCCTCCTCCAGCGCCATTTCCACGCCCTGCAACTGGTCATGCCGCTCGCCGACGAAGACAGCGGCCTGGTCGTCGTCAGCCAGGACGGCCGCATCGTGTCCCACCTCAAGGACCGCGGCGCCACCCTCGAACAGGAATACCTCGTCGAAGTCAGTGGCGAACTCGCACCCTATGGCATGAAGCGCCTCGCCCACGGCCTCAGCTTCCGCAACTGGCCCCTGCCCCCGTGCAAGGTCAGCTGGCAGAACGAAACCCGCCTGCGCTTTGCCATCAAACCCGTACAACCCGGCCAGCTCCGCGACATGTGCCGCCAGGTCGGACTCGACGTCATCAGCGTCCGCCGCCTGCGCATCGGCCGCGTCGCCATGGGCAAGCTGGTCCCCGGCCAGTGGCGCTACCTCGCGCCCGACGAACGTTTCTGAGGGGGTCGCGTGCGTCCGGCACTCGCCGTGCACGCCCGCCCGGCTTAGCATCGGCACATGACTGAACGAAAGCCGCTCTGGCGCCGGATGCTGCGCTGGCTGGGAATCGTGCTCGCGGTGCTGGTGCTGTTGGTACTCAGCGGCCTGTTGCTGGCCGACCACCTGACCCCCAAGGCGATGGGCGCCCCCAGCAGCGTGCTGCCCGTCCAGCCGGCCCAGACCGTCATCGACCGCGAACTGGCCCGCCTGCAGGCCAGCCACCCCGACCAGAGCGGCGTCGCCTTCCTTGCCGACGGGCTGGATGCCTATGCCGCGCGCGCGGTCATCACCGCCCATGCCGGCCGCAGCCTGGACCTGCAGTACTACATCTGGCACGACGACCTGATCGGCCACCTGATGGCGCAGTCCCTGTACGAGGCGGCCGAACGCGGCGTGCGCGTGCGCCTGCTGCTCGATGACATGAATGCCCGGGACAAGGACGCCCTGCTGATGGCGCTCGACGAGCATCCCAACATCGAGATCCGCCTGTACAACCCCTTCCGCAACCGCACCGGGCCGTGGCGGATGGTGGAGATGGTGCAGCGCTTTTTCAGCGTCAACCATCGCATGCACAACAAAGCGTGGATCGCCGATGGGCGCGTGGCCATCGTCGGCGGCCGCAACATCGGCGAAGAGTATTTCAGCGCGCGGTCGGACGTGAACTTCCGCGACCTCGACCTGCTGGTGGCCGGTCATGCGGTGAACCAGGCCAACCGTATTTTTGACGACTACTGGAACAGCGAAACCGCCGTTCCCATCGCTGCGCTGGCCTTCCACACCCCGGCCCAGCTGCGCCTGCTGGTGCGCGAATCCGAGCACGAAGCCAAGCGCGATGTCGCCCAGCCGTACCTGCGCCGTGTCCAGCAGTCACAGTCGTCGCGCTCGTACTACCGCGACGCGGTCGAGCTGCACTGGTCACCGAACGTGGAGATCGTCTCCGACCCGGCCATGAAGCACCGCCGCGATGACACGTCGAACTGGCTGGTGACCCGGCTGGTCAGCGAGATGCAGGCCACCCGGCACAAGGCGCTGCTGATCTCGCCGTACTTCGTCCCCGGCGAGGAAGGCACCGAGGGCATGGCCGCCATGGTCAAGCGCGGCGCCCTGGTCGGGGTGGTGACCAACTCGCTGGCGGCCAACGACGTCGCCGCCGTGCACGGGGGCTACATGCACTACCGGGCGCCCCTGCTGCGCAGCGGCGTGCACCTCTACGAACTGAAGGCGCACGGCTATGGCGACCGCAGCGGGCTGTTCGGCAGCAGCGGCGCCAGCCTGCACACCAAGGCGTTCCTGCTGGACGATCGGCGCGGCTTCGTCGGGTCGTTCAACCTCGACCCACGGTCGGCCTACCTCAACACCGAGATGGGCGTGCTGTTCGACGATCCGGTGCTGGGCGCGCAGCTGCGTGCCGAGTACCTGCGCCTGGCCGATCCGGCGCAGAGCTACTGGGTGATGCTGGACGCACAGGACCGGGTCCGGTGGCTGGACCGGGCCGCCCAGCCACCGGCAGTGCTCGACCGGGAACCGGATACGTCGTTCTGGCTGCGTGCCAGCGCGCGCGTCATCAGCTGGCTGCCGCTGGAGTCGCAGCTGTAAGCGACCGCGGGGGGTTGCCACGCATGGCGTGGCGCTACCCGTCGGTCATCGCGATCGGGGCTGCATGCCTGCGTCCACGAACCCTCAGGTCTCGGCCTCGTCGGCGTCCAGGGTTTCCACCGCGCGCCCATGCAGGCGTCGCCAGATCCACTGCAGCGCATGTGGCGGGGTCCCGTGCTGCTGTTCCAGGATGGCCAGCGCCTGCGCCTGGCCGATCCGCCCGTGCCGACACAGCAGGCTGGCGGCCGCCGCCGCGCGCGCAAAGCGCAGACTGGCCGACAGCCCGTCCGGGGCCGTACCGGCGTCGCGCAGCAGCGCTTCGTGGACCGCCCCGGGCAATTCCCAGGCCGCCGCGATCCGCCCGGCCACAGGCAATGTCCAGGCATCCAGCAGCTGCATCGCCAACGCGCGCGATGGCAGTGCATCGTCCTGCACGGCGCAGGTATCCAGCAGCTGCCGCATGACCAACGCCGCGCCCAGGCCCTGGGTCAGCCCCAGCCACTGCGCGGCGAAGGCGTCTTCATGGGTCACCAGCCGCGCATGGTCGGCCGCCGCGCGCGAGGCCAGCAGCGCGTGCTCCCAGATCACCGTGCCGAACTGCGGGAACGTCTCGCAGTGCACCTGCATCACCGGCTGCACCAGTACCGCGCTGATGATCTGGCGGATGCCTTCGGTACCCACCAGGGTTACCGCTCGCTGCAGGCTGTCCACCGGCTTGGCCTGCAAGCGGTACACCGGGCTGTTGGCGATGCGCAGCAGGTTGCCGGTCAGCACCGGGTCCTGGCCGATGATGGCGGCCATCGCGCGCGCCGAGGCGTCGCTGTCGTTGACCGTCTGGATCAGCTGCGGCAGCAGTTGCGGGCGCCGGGGCAGCTGCCGGGCCGACCAGTCGCGCTGCTCCAGCGCTGCCACCACCGCCGCGTGCAAGGCGTCATCGCTGTGCCGGTCCGGGTCGGCGGCGTCGCCACTGCGCGGCACCAGCGCCAGCGCGTGCAGGCCGGCCTGGAGCGCCTCGGCGGGGGCGGCCTCGGCGACGCTGCCGGCCTGCCCAGGCAGGACCGCCAAAGGCGCTCGCGGGCGCCCGGCCGCCGCCGGCGCGGCGACGCGCACGCGGCGGCGCCGCGTTACCACCAGCCCGAGCGCGACCGCTCCCGCCAGTCCTGCCACCACGATCACGTTCATGTCCATCAGCGTGGCCGCCTTGCGCGGCGCCACTGTGTTGTCACTGCACCCACGTCGTCCGTCCTGGCATTGCTGGTACTGCGCACCGTTGCCACGGCATCGGCGCCATCTTCAGCAACTTTAATGGCCGGTACCGTCACACCCCCGGGCCGATCCCGGCCGTGGGTCGCGGCAAGCCCTGACAACACCCTCCGGCGGAATGCACTAGAATGGCGCCGCGCGACCCGTCCCCCGATCCGACGATGTCGCTTTTTTTGTTTTACAACCCACCTTTTGCTGGTGCGTTCGCCGCTGTTCCCAGCCGTTCGCCCCATCGGAGCCACCATGTTATTTGAAACCCTCGAAACTTCCGGTCACGAACAAGTGGTGTTCTGCCACAACCGCGATGCCGGCCTGAGGGCGATCATCGCCATCCACAACACCACCCTGGGCCCGGCCTTGGGTGGCGTGCGCATGCGCCCGTACGCCAGCACCGATGATGCGCTGGCCGACGCGCTGCGCCTGAGCCGCACCATGACCTACAAGAACGCCCTGGCCGGGCTGAACGTCGGTGGCGGCAAGGCGGTGATCATCGGCGACCCGCGCCAGGACAAGAGCGAGGTGCTGTTCCGCGCGTTCGGCCGTTACGTGGATTCGCTGGGCGGTCGCTACATCACCGCCGAGGACGTGGGCACCGATGTCAACGACATGGAGAACATCTACCTGGAGAGTGAGTACGTCACCGGCGTGCACCAGGTCCATGGCGGCTCCGGCGACCCGGCCCCGTTCACCGCTTACGGCGCGCTGCAGGCGCTGATGGCCTCGATGCAGCACAAGCTCGGCCATGAAGAAGTGGGCAAGACCAGCATCGCGGTCCAGGGCCTGGGCCATATCGGCATGGAGCTGGTCAAGCTGCTGCGCGACCGCGGCGCCAAGCTGTTCGTCACCGACCTGGACAGCGCGCGGGTCGAGCGTGCGGTCACCGAGTACGGTGCCGAGGCGGTGAAGCCGGACGACATCTACGACGTCAACGCCGATGTGTTCGCCCCGTGCGCACTGGAAGGGGCGATCAACCCGCAGACCCTGCCCCGCCTGAAGTGCAGGATCGTCTGCGGTACCGCCAACAACCAGCTGTCCAGCCTGGAGGTCGGCGATGAACTGCATGCACGCGGCATCCTGTACGCGCCGGACTACGCGGTCAACGCGGGCGGGGTGATGAACGTCTCGTTGGAAATCGACGGCTACAACCGCGAACGCGCGATGCGTCTGATCCGCAGCATCTACCACAACCTCGGCCGGATCTTCGCCCTGTCCCAGAGCGAGGGCATCGCGCCCCAGCGGGCGGCCGACCAGATCGCCGAGACGCGCATCCATTCCATCGGCAAGCTGAAGATGCCGCTGGGCCGCGCCACGCCGCGGCTGGGCACGCTGCGCGGAAACTGAGCCGCTCCGCCGCAGAACGAAGAAGGGCGCGATTGCATCGCGCCCTTCTTCGTTTCAGACCATTGCGTTTGTCGCCGACCGGGGCCTGGTGGTTAGAACGCGGCCGAATAGCGCAGCGCCACCTGGCTCAGGTCGCCCCGCGGCCCGAACCGCTGGTCGTAACCGAACGCCACCCGCGTGTTGCGGGTCAGCCACGACTCCACCGACAGCCCGAGCAGGCCGCCCGATCGCGCCGGCTGCAGCCCCGCCATCGGCGCCCACGCATCCACGCCGACGAAACTGGCGTCCTGCGTCAGCCCGTCACTGGACAGCAGCTGCTGCCATTCGGCATAGCCGCGCAGCGCCCAGCTGCCCCATTGGCGTTCGGCGCGCACGCCGGCCAGTGCCTGGCTGCGCGTGCTCACCCCGCCCTGGGTGCGCAGGCCAAAGCCCAGCCCGCCCTGTTCGCTGAAGCTGTCGCTGTCCACGCGGGCGTAGTCTGCCCCCAGGTACGGGGTCAACGAGGCGCGACCGTCGCCAAGGCGGTAGCCGGTTTCCACGCTCGCCGCAGTGAACTGACCGCCGTAGCGGGCATTGACCCCGTACTGGCCAGCACCGAGCAGCAGCTGGCGATCGATTTCCCGGGTGAACTGGCCGGCCCCCAGCTGGCCCAACGCGTAGGCCCGCCCCGTACCCCAGCCGGCATACATCTGCGCCTGCGACTGGCGGTCGCGGCCACGGTCGCTGCCCCAGTCGCGGCTGTTGTGGGTGCGGGTTTCGCCAAAGGCAAAGCCCAGCACGCCGTTGCTGCCGAAGGCCATGTCCTGGCCCATCATCCAGCCACGGGTATCGGCGCCGCTGGCCGAGAAGCTGCCCTGCCCGACCTCGCCGAGCTGGTTCTGCCAGGCCCCGCGCAGGCGCGGCGCGCCCTGCACCTGGCCAAACCGCGCCGACAGCGCGCGGCGGTTGAGGTCGACGCTGTCGAAGGTAGCGGCGGTGGCCAGCGCATGGGCCTTGCCAGACAAGCTGTCCAGGCTGGCCTGCAGCGCCTGGTTGCCCTGCACCTGCTGCAGCTGACCGGCCGCATCCGCGAAACCGCTGGTGCCGTTGCCGCTTCCCGTATCGAGTTGGACGAACGCCTGTTCCACACGGTTGGCCGACGCGATGGCCACGGCGTCCAGGCCCGCAGCGCTGGCGGCCGAATTCACGTTGACCCGGTTGATGTTCAACCAGGCCGTGCTCGCGTCGTAGGAGAAGTTGGCATCGAGCAGGGTGACCGGGCCGCTGAATTGCAGGCCGCCGAAGGCGCCGCTGATACCCGTGCCGGCCTTGATCAGCGCCTGGCGCTGGTTGTTCTGCGGCACATAGCCGCTGACCGCACCGACCACATTGACGCGCCCGCCTTCCAGGCTGACATGGCCGGTCACCTGCAGTGCGGGCGCACCCAGCGTCGTGACGTAGCGGCCATTGGGCCGCTGCACGTAATCGCCGTCGATGACCGCAGTGGTATTGGCTTCGGTGAGCACAACGCTGCCGTTGTTGTCGACGATGCCGGTAATGCGCGTGGTGCCGGTACGGAACTGCAGTGCGCCGAAGGTGCCGTTGCCGGCTGCAGGACCGACCAGCACCACCGAGGTGAGCGACGCACCATCACGCAGCGCCAGCGTGCCACGCTCGATGCTGGTCAGGCCGGTATACGTGTTGGCACCGGACAGCACCAGCGTGCCATCGCCCTGCTTGGTCAGCCCACCGTCGCCGCTGATGTTGTTGGCCCACACCGTGCCCGATGCCGACTGCGCAATGTTGACCGTGACGTCGCCCCAGTCGAACCGCCCCGGTCCATTGATGGCCTTGGCGATGTTGAGCAGGCCGTAGCCGAAGGTGCTGTCCACGCCGGGCGCGCCCAGGTCGGTGGCGGTGCCCAGCAGCGTCTGCCGCACCAGGTCGTTGCTGAAATACGGGTACTTCTGCCAGACCAGCGCGGCGGCGCCGGACACCAGCGGCGCGGCGAAGGAGGTGCCGTAGTTCCAGAGATAGCTCGGGGTACCGCCAGCGGTAAGTGCCGGATCGACGTACACCGCCGCGCCCGGGGCGGCCAGGCAATATCTGGCGGCGACGCCGCAGGCATTGGCGTAGGACGCCAGCTTGCCGGGACTGTTGGAATCGACGGCGGTGACGCTCAGCCAGCCGCGCTCCAGGTCGGCCGCCGGCAGTGTGCCGTTCGGGCCGGGCTGGCTGGGCAACGCCGCCATGCTGGACGGGTCCGGCTTGCTCTCGTTGCCGGTGGCGAACACCACTAGGCCGCCGTGGTTGAGGATGAAGGGGCGGTATTCCTGGGCGATCGGCGCGGTGGCCGCCGGGTTGGTCCAGTACAGACCGCCCCAGGAGTTGTTCATGACCTTCACGCCCTGGTTCATCAGGTCCGTATGGACCTCGGCCAGGCCCAGCGCGCCGTTGACTTCATTGCCGCTGCCCGAGCCATCGTCGGTGGGACGCTTGTCGGCGATGATGCGCGCCGACACGATCTGCGCGCCGGGGGCGATGCCGCCCTGCCAGGTGCCCACGGCCGCACCGGCGGCCAGTTCGGCCACGGCGGTGCCATGCCCGACCACGTCATCGACGTTGAGGTTGTTCACCCGCGGATCGACGTAGGTGTAGTTGGCCAGCACGCGCCCGGCCAGCGCCGGATGGTTGCGCATCACGCCGGAATCGACGATGCCGATGCGCACGCCGCTGCCGGTCAACCCGGCACTGCGCGCGGCGCCGGCCTGGGTGATGGTCAGGTGCGCATCGAAGGCCGGCTGCGTAGGTGTGGTGGTCGTGGGTGGAGGGGTGGTAGGGGGCGTGGTGGGAGGCGTGGTCGGGGGGGGATCGATGCGGACATTGCCGCCCCCACCACCCCCGCCACACGCGCCCAGCGCCGCCGCGAGCGCGGTGACCAGTACGGATCGACCCACTACTGCCTTGTTCATCCTTGTTTCCCCAATTGACGTGATGTTCGCCCCCGTCTGGCCGGTCCTCCTGGACCTGGCCCGGCGGCTAGTGCCAAGCCTCTATACTTGGCCGGTAGTTCGCAGTCTGCCGGGAAAACCCGCTGTCGCCAATGGCATGCGGTCCCACTCTTGAAACCTGCTCACGCACCAACGAGATTGCCCATGTCCAACATCGTCATCGCCGCTGCCAAACGCACCGCCATTGGTTCCTTCCTGGGCCAGTTCACCGGCGTACCCACCCCGACCCTGGGCGCCACGGCAATCGCGGCGGCACTGCAACAGTCCGGCATCGCGGCGGCCGATGTGTCCGAAGTCATCATGGGCTGCGTGCTGCCGGCCAACCTGGGCCAGGCGCCTGCGCGCCAGGCGGCGATCGCGGCGGGCATTCCGGTCTCCACCGGTGCCACCACCCTCAACAAGGTGTGCGGTTCGGGCATGAAGGCCATCATGCTGGGACACGACCTGATCAAGGCCGGGTCGGCCAGCATCGTGGTGGCCGGCGGCATGGAATCGATGTCCAATGCGCCGCACCTGCTGCCCAACTCGCGCACCGGCAACCGCTTCGGCAATTTCCAGGCGGTCGACCACATGGCCCATGACGGCCTGGTCAATGCCTACGACGGCAAGGCAATGGGCGAATTCGCCGAAACCACGGTGGACAAGTACCAGTTCAGCCGCGAGGAGCAGGACGCCTTCGCCATTGAATCGGTGCGCCGTGCGCAGGCCGCCCAGGCCGACGGCGCCTTCGCCGACGAAATCGTTCCGGTGAAGGTGGCCGGTCGCAAGGGCGAGGTTGAGTACAGCCAGGACGAACAGCCCGGTCGCTCGGACATCGCCAAGATTCCGACCCTGCGCCCGGCCTTCAAGAAGGACGGCACGGTCACTGCAGCCAGCTCCTCGAGCATTTCCGATGGCGCTGCCGCGCTGGTGCTGCTGTCCGAGGACGATGCTGCGGCGCGCGGGGTAACGCCGCTGGCACGGATCGTGGCCCACGCCACGCATTCCCAGGAACCGGAATGGTTCACCACCGCCCCCATCGGCGCCCTGCACAAGGTGCTGGAGAAAGCCGGCTGGCAGCTGGACCAGGTTGACCTGTTCGAAATCAACGAAGCCTTCGCGGTGGTGGCGATGGCCCCGATCCGTGAATTGGGCATCCCGCACGAGAAGGTCAACGTCAACGGTGGCGCCTGCGCATTGGGCCATCCGATCGGCGCTTCCGGCGCACGCCTGGTGGTAACGCTGGTCAACGCATTGCGCACGCGCGGCGGAAAGCGCGGCGTCGCCACCCTGTGCATCGGCGGCGGCGAAGCGACGGCCATTGCCATCGAATTGATTTGATTGAACTTAACGCGCATTTCGCAAAAATGAATGCGCGATCGCTTGACAGCCAAACGTGGCTTGTCATCATGTTGCCGGGCGCGCAATAGCGCGTTGCCTAATCTAACGACGAGGATTCACACAAATGAGCATCAACAAGCTGCTGATCGCGATGGCCCTGGGCCTGGCTCTGACCGCCTGCTCGAAGCAGGAACAGGCTGCTGACGCCGCTGCTTCGGCCAACGAAGCTGCCGCTGACGCCCAGGTCGCCGCCGACCAGGCCGCTGCTGCTGGCGCCCAGACCGCCGACGCTGCCCAGGCTGCTGCCGACACCGCTGCCACCGCCGCCAACACCTCGGCTGACGCCGCTGCCCAGGCTGGCGCTGCTGCCACCGACGCTGCTGCCGACACCGCTGCAGACGCTGCCAAGGCCGGTGAAGCCACCGCCGAGCAGGCCAAGGACGCTGCTGAAGAAGCCAAGAAGTAATAACTTCTTTCTTCACGCAAGTCTGAAGAAGCCGCTGGTTCGCCAGCGGCTTTTTCTTTGGGCGCATTGCGGTGGGCCTGCGGTTGCCCGATGCGCAGCGACCCGGTCTTCACGCAGGCATGAATAGGCTGGCTTCCCCTACGATCACCGTATTGGAGACCGCCATGAAGATTCGTCCGTTCACCACGTCGCTGTTGGCCGCCTCCCTGCTGCTCGGCCTGGCCGCATGCAAGGGCCCGGAAGCCGAGAAGGCGCGCGACGACGCCGCGCAGGCCGCCGACAGCGCCAACGCCGCCGCACGCGAAGCGGTGGACAAGGCCGCCGCCTCCACGCGCAACGCCGCCGACGATGCCGCTGCCGCCTCCGAGCGCGCCGCCGCCGAAACCCAGCAAGCGCTCGACCGCGCCGCGGCAGCCACCTCCGAAGCCGCCGGCGAAGCCAAGACCGCCGCCAAGGATGCGGGCGTGCACGCCAGCGATGCCACCGCCGATGCCGCGCAGAAGGTGGCCGACAAGGCCCGCGACGTGGCCGATGAAGCAAAGAAGAACGCCGACGAAGCCAAGCGCTGAGTCTGCGGTTCCGCATCATCCGAAACGCCCCTTCGCAGGAAGGGGCGTTTTTTTTTCGGGTGTTCGGATGCGTCGTTTTGCAAGGGCCGTCGCAGAGTGAGCACGACGCTACGCGGGTGGCCGGGTGTGCAGGCTTGGATCGGCTGGCATCTCCGATCGGGCGGGTCGCGAGCGTGAGGGCCCCGTAGCAGCCGGTAGGCCCCTGGTGCAAATGTCCCCCGACCGCGGGGCGGCCTCCTCCTTTATTTTGCCCAGGAGCCTACCGGCTGCCACGGGGCTCGGCTTGCGGTAGCAGGGGAATGCAAGACTTTTCTGGCGCTGTCGGTGGGTCGGGCGCTGGGACCCCATGCCCTTGGAGGCGAAATAAAGGGGGAGGCGGCGGCCGCAGGCCGACGCCGGAGGACATTCGCCGGAAAGGGCATGGGGTCCCAGCGCCCGACCCGCCGACGGCTATGACCGAGCCACCGATCAACAGTCCGCACCAGGAGCGTCACCACCAACGGGGGTGGCCTACGGCAACGCGCGCGCCAGCACCGCCGCCGTGTCCAGATCGGCCGGCAGCGTTCCGAATGCCATGCCATGCTCGCCCCCCAGCCGCGAGCGCACGAACGCGCTGGCGATCGGGCTGTCGGCACGCAGCAGCACCGCCGCCTGCAGCAGCAGCGCCAACTGCTCGGTGATGCGGCGCGCCTGCGCCTCGCCCGGCGACGTCGCCAACGCACTACGCAATGCCTGCAACGCCGCATCGTAGATCGCGTCGCGCCCCGCCACGGCATCCAGTTCGGCATCCAGCACCGGGGCCACCTGCGGCTCCCTCGCCAACGCGCGCAGCACGTCCAGGCACTGGATGTTGCCGCTGCCCTCCCAGATTGAATTCAACGGCGCCTGCCGGTACAACCGCGGCAGCATCGACTCCTCCACGTACCCCGCGCCGCCCAGGCATTCCTGCGCCTCGTTGACGAACACCGCCGCGCGCTTGCACACCCAGTACTTGCCCACCGCCGTGGCAATGCGCGCGAATGCCGCGTCGGCGCTGCTGTGGCCTGCACGATCGACCGCACCGGCCACGCGTATCGCGAACGTGGTGGCCGCTTCGGATTCCATCGCCAGATCGGCCAGCACATTGGCCATCAACGGGTGGTCGCACAAGCGCTTGCCGAAGCTGGTGCGGTGCCGGGTGTGGTGCAACGCCTGCGCCAGCGCCATGCGCATCTCCGCCGCCGCACCCAGCATGCAGTCGAGCCGGGTCATCATCACCATGCCGATGATCGTGGCCACCCCTCGCCCCTCCTCGCCCACCCGGCGGGCCCAGGCGCCACACAGCTCCACCTCGCTGGACGCGTTGGACCAGTCGCCCAGCTTGTCCTTCAGCCGCATCAACCGGAACGCATTGCGGTTGCCGTCGGGAAGACGGCGCGGCATCAGAAAACAGCTCAACCCCGCCGGGGCCTGCGCCAGCACCAGAAAACCGTCGGACATCGGCGCCGAGAAAAACCACTTGTGCCCCACCAGGCGATAACTGCCGTCGGCCTGCGGTTCGGCACGCGTGGTATTGCTGCGCACGTCCGAGCCGCCCTGCTTCTCGGTCATGCCCATGCCCAGCGTGATGCCGGCCTTGTCGGCGATCGGCACATCGCGCGGATCGTAGTGCGGCGCCGCCGCCTTGTCCGCCCACTCGGCCAGCGCCGGGTCCTGGCGCAGCACCGCCACCGCCGCATGGGTCATCGTGAGCGGGCAACTGGTGCCTGCATCGGCCTGGTGATGCAGGTAACTCAGCGCCGCGCGCGCGACATGCGCACCGGCCGTGCCATCGTGCCAGGACAGGCCGGCCACGCCGTGCGCCTTGGCCGCGTCCATCAACTGGTGGTAGGCCGGATGGAACTCGACCGTGTCGATGCGATGCCCCTGCGCATCATGCGTGCGCAGCCGCGGTTTATCGCGGTTGGCATCAAACCCCAGCCCATACAGCGCATCGCCGGACAGGCCACCATAGCGCGCCAGCGCGACAGCAAAGCCGTCGCCACCTTCGCGCTGCACCGCCTCGGCCAGGGCCACATCATCGGCCCACAGGTTGCGGCCACCGAACGGCGGCGGCTGGTTGAATACCTCGTGGGTGTCGAATGCGGGCAGTGCAGAGGACATCGCGGCGGCCTCCTGGCCAAGGGGTTCAGCCGATTCTGCCGCATCCGGTTGCAGTGCGCCGTTCAGGTGGATTCTCACCTCCTGCACGAGCGCGGCGGCACAGTGCAGCCATGAGCCTTGGCAGCCCGAACAACGATCTGGTGGTGCTTCGCCCGGAAGGGCTGTATTGCCCCGCCGGCGATTTCCATATCGACCCGTGGCGGCCGGTGCCGCGTGCGGTGATCACCCATGGCCATGGCGACCACGCGCGCAGTGGCATGGGCCAGTACTACTGCGCCACCGGCAGCGTGCCGATCCTGCGCTGGCGGCTCGGTGATGTGCCACTGCAGGCGTACGACTACGGCCGGCCGTTCCGGTTGGGAAACGTGGAGGTATCGCTGCATTCGGCTGGGCACGTGCTGGGCTCGGCGCAGGTGCGCATCGACGACGGCGAGCAGGTCTGGGTCGCCTCGGGCGACTACAAACGCCAGCCGGACCCCACCTGCGCGCCGTTCGAAGTGGTGCCCTGCGATGTATTCATCACCGAGGCCACCTTCGCCCTGCCCATCTACCGCTGGCAGGACACCGCCGAGGTGGCGGCCGAGATCGTGGCATGGCGGCACGAGTGCGCCGCACGCGGCGAGGCGGCCATCCTGCTCTGCTACGCACTGGGCAAGGCGCAGCGGGTGCTGGCCGAACTGCTGCCGCTGGATGACCAGCCGGCCTGGCTGCATGGCGCCATTGCCAACGGCGTGGCGGTGTACCGGCAGGCCGGCATCGCCATGTTGGACACCCATACCGTGGCCGAACAGGGCCGCCAACCCGATGCCGCCGGGAAACTGATCCTGGCACCGCCGTCGGCCGCCGGCACGCCGTGGCTGCGGCGCTTCGGCAAGCATCAGCTGGGCTTCGCCTCGGGCTGGATGCGGTTGCGCGGCAACCGCCGCCGGCGCAACTACGACCGCGGTTTCGTGGTATCCGACCATGCCGACTGGCCGGCCCTGCTGCAGACCATCACCGAGACCGGCGCGCGCCGGGTGATTGCCACTCACGGCAACACCGATGCGCTGATTCCTTTCCTGCGCGAACGGGGCATCGCCGCCGAAGCGTTCCGCACCGATTTCGGGAGCGAGGAATGAAGGCCTTCGCCGCTCTCTACCAGCGCCTGGACCGCAGCACCGCCACGCTCGACAAGCGTGCCGCGCTGGTTGCCTATTTCCGCGATGCGCGCCCGCACGACGCCGCGTGGGCGCTGTACCTGCTCAGCGGCGGCAAGGTTGGCGGCGCGCGCCGCAAGATCGCCGCCAGCGGTGAACTGCGCGCGTGGATCAGCGATGCGTCCGGATTGCCGCCCTGGCTGGTCGAAGACAGCTACGAACAAGTGGGTGACCTCGCCGAAACCCTGACCCTGCTGCTGGATGACCCCCTCGAACGCAGCCCGGACCGGCCCTTGGCCGAATGGATCGAAACGCATCTGCTGGCGGTCGCCAACCAGCCCGAACCGGTGCGCCACGCCGCCGTGCTGGACGGCTGGCGGCAGCTGCCGGCCGATGAACGCCTGGTGTTCAACAAGCTGCTCACCGGAGCACTCCGTGTAGGCGTCTCGCAGCGATTGGTGCAGCAGGCGTTGGCCGAACTGTCCGGCATCGACATCGCACGCATCGCGCAGCGCATGCTCGGCGAGTGGGTCCCCTCCCCCGGGCTGCTCGCCGCGCTGCTGTCGCCGCAGGAGCGCCCGGAAGACCGCCAGCAGCCATATCCCTTCTTCCTGGCCTCGCCGCTGGAAGCCGAGGTCGAGAGCCTCGGGCCGATCTCCGACTGGGTACTGGAATGGAAGTGGGACGGTATCCGCCTGCAGCTGCTGCGGCGCAAGGGCGAGGCCGCGCTGTGGTCACGCGGCGAAGAACGCCTGGACGGACGTTTCCCGGAAATCGAAGCGGCGGCCATGGCGCTGCCCGATGGCTGCGTGATCGATGGCGAGCTGCTGGCCTGGCGCGACGGCGATGCGCAGCCGCTGCCGTTCACCGCGCTGCAGACACGCATCCAGCGTCGCAAGCCCGGGCCGAAGACACTGCGCGACACGCCGGTGCGCGTGCTCGCCTATGACCTGCTCGAGATCGACGGCGAGGACCTGCGCACGCAGCCCCTGCACGCCCGCCGCGCACGCCTGGCGGCCCTGCTGCAGGCACTGGACGATCCGCGCATCGTGCTCTCGCCCACGCTGGCGGCCAACGACTGGCCCGACGCGGCGGCGCAACGCGCGCAGGCACGCGAGCGCGGCGTGGAAGGGCTGATGCTCAAGCGCCACGATTCGCTGTACCAGAGCGGGCGCCGGCGCGGCGACTGGTGGAAGTGGAAGATCGATCCCCTCACCATCGATGCGGTGATGATCTACGCGCAGGCCGGGCATGGCCGGCGCAGCACGCTCTACACCGACTACACCTTCGGGGTGTGGAACGGGGACACGCTGGTGCCGGTCGCCAAGGCGTACTCCGGGTTGGACGACACGGAAATCCTCGCGCTCGATCGCTGGATACGGGCCAACACCGTGGAGCGTTTCGGGCCGGTGCGCAGCGTGCGCGGCGAACAGGTGTTCGAACTGGGCTTTGAAGCGGTCAACCGCAGTACGCGGCACAAATCCGGTATCGCGGTGCGCTTTCCGCGCATCCTGCGCTGGCGTCGGGACAAGCCGGCCAGTGAGGCCGATACGCTGGCCCAGCTGCAGGCCCTGGCGCGGTGACGCGGCGCGAAGCGATGGCGCGGCTGGTTGACTGGTTTGCCAGCCGCGGCTGGGCACCGTTGCCCTTCCAGAAAAACGTGTGGCGCCAGTATCTGTCGGGCGCCTCCGGGCTGTTGCACACGCCCACCGGCAGCGGCAAGACCCTGGCCGTGTTCGGTGGCCCGTTGCTGCAGGCATTGAGCGCCCCGCGCCCGGCGCCGACGGGTGGCCGCGTGCGCAAGCCGGTGCCGGCCCTGCAGGTGCTGTGGATCACCCCGCTGCGCGCGCTGGCCGCCGATACCGCCCGCGCCCTGCGCGAACCGCTGGGCGCGCTGGGGCTGGACTGGCAGGTGGGGCTGCGCACCGGCGATGCCAGCGCGCGTGACAAGCGGCTGGCACGCGAGGGCCGCGTGGATGTGCTGGTCACCACGCCGGAATCGCTGGCGTTGCTGCTCAGCTATCCCGACGGCCTGGCGAAGATGCGCCAGCTGCGCTGCGTGGTGGTCGACGAATGGCACGAACTGCTGGGCAACAAACGCGGCGTGCTGCTGCAGTTGAACCTGCGGCGGCTGCGCGATGCGCTGCCCGCGCTGCAGGTTTGGGGCCTGTCGGCGACGCTGGGCAACCTGGCGCAGGCGCGCGACGTGCTGCTGCCCGATGTTCCCGATGCGCCGCTGGTGGCCGGCGCACGGCCGCGCCCGGTGCATCTGGACACACTGCTGCCCGCGCACGGCGAACGCTTTCCGTGGGCCGGCCACCTGGGCCTGTCGCAGTTGCAGCGCGTGCTGGAAAAGCTGCTGACGGTTCGCACCAGCCTGCTGTTCACCAATACCCGCGCCCAGGCCGAGCTGTGGCATCAGGCGCTGTCGGCGGTATGGCCGGAAGACCCATCCACGCTGGCGCTGCACCACGGTTCGTTGGACCCCGCCGTGCGCCGCCACGCCGAACAGGGCCTGCGCGAGGGCCAGCTGCGCTGCGTGGTGGCCACCTCCAGCCTGGACCTGGGCGTGGACTTCCCGGCGGTGGACCAGGTGCTGCAGATCGGCAGCCCGAAAGGCATCGCCCGGCTGCTGCAGCGCGCCGGGCGTGCGCGGCACCGGCCGGGCGAATCGGGCACGCTGGTGTGCGTGCCCTCGCACGCGCTGGAGCTGGTTGAATACGCTGCGGCACGGCATGCACTGGCGGCTGGCGTGATCGAAGCGCGCCGCCCGCCCACGCTGTCGCTGGACGTGCTGGCCCAGCATTGCGTGAGCTGCGCGCTGGGCGGTGGCTTCGAACCCGACGCCCTGTTCGCGCAGGTCCGCCGTACCCACGCGTTCGCGGCACTGGATGCCACGCAGTGGCAGGGCGTGCTGGAGTTCATCGTGCAGGGCGGTCGTGCGCTGTCGCAGTATCCGGATTTCCACAAGGTGGTGCGCGACGAGGACGGCGTGTACCGCGTGCATGACCGGCGCGTAGCGCTGCGCCACCGGCTGTCGATCGGCACCATCACCAGCGATGGCAGCGTGAGCGTGCAGTTCCTGCGCGGCGGCCGGTTGGGCGCGGTGGAAGAGCAGTTCCTGGGGCGGCTGCGCCCGGGTGACCGCTTCCAGTTCGCCGGGCGCCTGCTGGAGCTGGTGCGGCTGGAAAACCTCACCGCCTACGTGCGCCTGGCCAAGGGCGGCGATGGGCTGGTGCCGCGCTGGCAGGGCGGCCGGCTGCCGCTGTCTGAAGCGCTGGGGCAGGAGATGGAAGCGGTCTTCGCCGCACCGCCGGCATCACCGGAGATGCGCTGGCTGGCGCCCCTGCTCACCCTGCAGTCGCGCATCTCGATGCTGCCGGGCCCGACGTCGTTGCTGGTGGAAGTGGTGCGCCGTCGCGAGGGACAGTTCGTGTTCGTGTATCCGTTCGCCGGGCGACAGGTCAACGAGGGCGTCGCCGCGCTGATGGCACTGCGCCTGGCCCGCCTGCAGCCCAACACGCTGGGCTACGCGGCCAACGACTACGGCTTCGTGCTGGCGCCGGCGCGCCCGGTCGACCTGGACGTGGCCGGCCTGCGCGCCTTGCTGCAGCCTGCGGGACTGTTGGACGACCTGCGCGACAGCCTCAACCTGGCCGAGCTGGCACGCCGTCAGTTCCGCGATATCGCCCGGGTGTCGGGCATGCTGGTGCCGGCGCTGCCCGGCCGTACCCCACGCAGCCTGCGCCAACTGCAGGCGTCCAGCGGCCTGCTCTACGACGTGCTGCGCCAGCACGATCCGGACCATATCCTGCTGGGCCTGGCCGATCGCGAAGTGCTGCACGGCCAACTCGACCTGGACAGCCTGGCGGCCACGCTGCAGCGGCTGCAGGCGCGTACGCTGTGCCTGCAGGCGCCGCGCACGCTGGGTCCGCTGTCATTTCCGCTGTGGGCCGAACGCCTGCGTGGCCAGCTCAGCAACGAAGACTGGAAAACCCGCGTCAAACGCGCTGCCGCGCAATTGGAGACCCGTCATGGCACCTGAGTTGCCCACCCCGCTCGCCGGCGAGCAGGTCCTGCTGCTGGGTGCCCGCGCGCTGTACTGGCCCGCGCGCAGGGCGCTGCTGATCGCCGACCTGCACCTGGGCAAGGCCGACGTGTTCCGGCGGGCGGGCATCGGCCTGCCCAGCGGCGGCACCGGCGACGACCTGGAACGCCTGTCGACGCTGCTGCGGCAGCACGCCGTGGATACGTTGTGGATTCTCGGCGACGTACTGCATGGCGCAGCGCATCGGGCCGCGTGGTACCGGCAGTGGCAGGGTTGGCGCGAGCAGCACGCCACGTTGGAGATCGGCGCCTTGGCCGGCAATCACGACCGCGCGTTGCCCAAGGCCGATCTCGGCCTCACGCTGTTGGGTGAACAGCTGCAGGTCGGGCCATTTCTACTGCGCCACGATCCGCACCCGCACCCGTCGCTGCATGTGCTGTGCGGGCATGTGCATCCGCTGGCCCGTCTACCCGGCATGCAGCGACGCTGGCCAGCGTTCTGGCTGCGTGAGCGGCTGACGGTGCTGCCGGCCTACTCGCGGTTTACCGCCGGCATCGCGCCGGTGCTTGCCAGCGGCGAACGGCTGGTGGCCTGTGTGGAAGATGAGGCCATTGCATTGCCGGCGCGCTGAGGCACCGGCATCAGGCAACACGCGTTACGCGGCGGCCAGCACCTGCGGCATCAACTGGATCTCCGACCGCGGTGGATCCGGTCGAACCGGCCGCCGTTGAATGTCGGTCAGCATCGCGTGTGCGGCATCGCGGATGCGGCGGTGGTGCTCGGGTGCGGTATGCGTGATCAGGCTGGTGACATGGAACTCGAAAATGTCGTGCATCACGTCGGGCTGATCCTCATGCAGCATCTGCAGCAGTCCGCGCAATTTGCAGATCTCAGCATCCAGGATTTCGGCCGGGAACAGCATGTCCATCTCCTTCAGGTAGCGATTGGCAGGTGCACGGGTGTGCGGGGCCAACCGGGTACTTGTGACAGGTCAGGGGTGAGTTCATCGTCCACTCCAGGTTAAGTGTGTCTTCACTCGCCTGGAGATGCCCGCCACGCATGGTTATCAGCAGATGACGCCTGGGCAGCATGGGCGCTCATCGCCGTGATGAACCCGGGCGTCAGCGCCAGTTTCCCGATCCAGCCGCGCTGTGTGCCGCTGAGCACGCGCAGCATGTGGCCGTGGCCACCGGGCATGCGCCCCATCGGCTTGAACAGCACGTCACGCGCACGCGCCAGGCTGTCGCGCTCGGATTGGAACAGCGGCGTCAGCCAGCGGCTCCAGAAATGGTAGATGGCCACGTGTGCGCGACGCTGCGCCGCATACGCCTGCAATGCGGCGTCGCGGTCGGTGTGCGCACGCAATGCATCGCGCAGCGCGAGTGCGTCCATCAGCGCCATGTTCACGCCCTGCCCCAGCTGCGGGCTCATCGCGTGTGCCGCATCGCCGGCAAGCACCAGGCGCTCGCGGCTCCAGCGCGTCATCACCGCATCGCGATAGCCCGCACGCGCCAGCTGCGCACTGTCGCGCACACCGTCCAGGCGCGCGTGCGCCTCGGGCCACAGCGCGGCGATCTCATCGAGCCAGCGCTGCAGGCCGTCGCGTTCCCATTGCGCGAACTGCTCGCGCGGCAGGCTCCAGAAGAAGCTCAACCGCGGCTCCGCATCGCCCGGGCGCGTGCCCACCGGCAGCAATCCGATCATCTTGCGCGCGGCCACGTAGCGCTGGCGCAGCTCATCGGGGTAAGCCCAGTCGCCGCGCGGCAGCAGGCACCACAGCGCGCCCCACGGATACTCACGATCCAGTTGCGTGGCCTGCACCTGGGTGCGCAAGGTCGAGGCGGCACCGTCGGCGGCGATCACCAGATCGTAGGGCCCATGCCACTGGCCGCGTGCATCACGTACGCGCCCCTGCACGGCGTCCACCTCCACGATGCAGGTATCGGCCTGCAGGTTGCCGGGGTGCGCCCACGCCTGCGCAAGCAGGGTGAACAGTGCGCCGCGCTGCATGCCGATGCCGTGCAGGCGCGCATCCAGCCCCGCGTAGCCCATCTCCATCACGGTGCGTCCGCAGGGCGTGTCGCCATACAACCGGCGTACCGCTGCGCCATGTGCGAACACCTCCGGCAGCAGGTCCATCTGCCACAACACATCCAGTCCACTGGGCTGCAGCAGGAAGCCGGCGCCCACCGGACCCGGCGCAGCGGCACGCTCAAAGACGTGCACGTCGTGATGGTCGCGTGAAAGAAGAACGGCCAGTGCCTGGCCGGCGGTGCCGTAGCCGACGATGGCGATGGTGCGTCGTTGCGGGTGCATGCATGTCCTTATAGCGTGATGGGCATCACGCGGTGCGCGGAACGCCGCGTTCGATCCAGGCGACGCAATGTCGGCAAACCGGGTGACACCCAAAAAAAACCCCGCCGAAGCGGGGTTTTCAATGCGCAGCGTGAGCGTTACTCAGCCGGCACGATGTTCGAGGCTTGGGCGCCCTTCGGGCCCTGGGTCACGTCATACGTGACACGCTGGCCTTCCTGCAGACTGCGGAAGCCCTTGGAGTTGATCGCGGAGAAGTGCGCGAAGACGTCGGCGCTGCCGTCCTCCGGCGAGATAAAGCCAAATCCCTTGGCGTCGTTGAACCACTTGACGGTACCGTTCGGCATGGTGATGCGAGACCTTCTTCAATGAATGGGTGGTGTACGCTCAACCAGCGCACTGGCGGAGTATGCAAAGCTTGCTCCGCAATGACAATCACCCCCGCGCCAATTCACCGATCAGCTCGGGCAAACCGGCCGATGCAGCGTCCACGTTGGCCAGTACTTCGGCCATCGTGATTTCGTCGCCATCGCCACAGCCGGCGGCCCAGTTGGCCACGATCGCCAGACAGGCGTAGTCCAGCCCCAGCTCGCGTGCGAGGCTGGCCTCGGGCATGCCGGTCATGCCGACCAGGTCGCAGCCATCACGGCGCATCCGCGCGATTTCCGCGTTGGTTTCCAGCCGCGGACCCTGCGTGGCACCGTAGCAGCCGCCGTCGTGCAGGCGCACGCCGGTGACCTTGGCCGCCGCCAGCACCTTGCTGCGCAGCAGCGGGGTGTAGGGGTGGCCGAAGTCCACGTGCAGCACCTCGCTGCCGGGTTCTTCACTCAGGGTGGAAATACGGCCCCAGGTGTAGTCGATCAGCTGGTCCGGACAGGCCAGCACGCGCGGGCCGCAGTGTTCGGTAATGCCGCCGACCGTATTGAGCGCCAGCACGCGCGTCGCGCCGATCTGCTGCAATGCGGCAAGGTTTGCGCGGTAGTTGATCTTGTGCGGCGGCAGCGAATGCCCTTCGCCGTGCCGTGCCAGGAAGGCCACGCGCTGGCCCAGCAGCGTGCCGACCCGGATCGGGCCGGACGGCGTGCCGTAGCGCGTTTCCACCTGGTGGCTGCTGACGTCGTCGAGCTGGGCCAGTTTGTAGACGCCGGTGCCGCCGATGACGGCCAGTGCGATGTGTTCCATCATTCCTTCATCGCGTAGATGGCCGGCACGCAGCGCAGCGTTTCATTGACGTCCATCCCGAAGCCGAACACATAACGGTCGGGCAGATCGATACCGGCGTAGTCGGCCTTGACGTCCGGCAGCGCGCGGTCGTGCTGCTTGACCGTCAGCGCGGCGATGCGCACATCGGTGGCGCCCTGCTCCAGGCACCAGGTGCGCACGCCCTGCAGGGTGAAGCCTTCATCGAGGATGTCGTCGACCAGCAGCACGCGGCGGCCGAACAGCGCGGTGGCCGGCTTGTGCTTCCACACCAGCTCGCCGCCGGTGGTTTCACCGCGGTAGCGGGTGGCATGCAGGTAATCGAACTGCACGTCCTGGCCGCGTGCGCCCAGTTCCAGCGCGAGCTGGCCGGCGAACGGCAGCGCGCCGTGCATGATCGACAGGAACAACGGCACTTCGCCCTTGTAATCGCGCGCGATGGCGTCGGCGATGGCGGCGATGGCCGTGTCGATGGTGGGACGGTCGACCAGCAGGTCGGCCTGGGCCAGGGCCTGGGAAATGGTGAGGTTGGGCATCAGACGGTTCTTCCAAGGGTGTCAAGCAAACGGGATTGGGTAGTGCCATGGCGGGCATCGGCCAGCAGGCCGTCCCAGCCAAGCGCGCCGCGGCCGATCAGGCCGAGCAGCGCAGCGGTATTGAGGGTGCGCGGTTCCACCGCACGCAGTGATTCGTCGACCAGCTCGGGGTGGCAGACCAGCACCACGTCGCAGCCGGCATCCAGGTGCGCATCCACGCGCGCCTTGACCCCGCCGGCCGAGAACGACGCGGCCATGCCGATGTCGTCGGAGAACACCACGCCGCGGAACCCCATCTGTTCGCGCAGGATCTGCTGGATCCAGCGCGGCGAGTAACCGGCCGGCTCGGGGGCCACCTGCGGATAGACCACGTGGGCCATCATCACCGCATCGGCACCGGCGTCGATGCCGGCGGCGAAGGGAATCAGGTCCAGCGCGCGCAGTTCGTCCAGCGAGCGCGGATCGGAGGCGTCGTTGAAATGGGTGTCTTCAAGCACCGTGCCGTGGCCGGGGAAGTGCTTGAGCGTGGCAGCCATGCCCACGCTGTGCATGCCGCGCACGTAGGCGGCGGTGAACGCCGCCACCACCTGCGGGTCGGCGCTGAAGGCGCGATCACCGATGGCCAGGTTGCCCCGGCCCAGATCCACCACCGGGGCAAAGCTCAGGTCCACGCCACTGGCGCGCACTTCGCTGGCCATCAGCCAGGCATGTTGTTCGGCCAGCGCCAGCGCTGCCTGCGGGTCCTGCCGGTACAGGGCATCGAAGCCCTGCAGCGGCGGGAGCGCGCTGTAGCCCTCGCGGAAGCGCTGGACGCGACCGCCCTCCTGGTCCACGCAGATCAACTGCGGGCGCGGCGCGGCAGCGCGGATTGCCGCCGACAGCTCGGCCACCTGTTCGCGCGAGGCGAAGTTGCGCTTGAACAGGATGACCCCGGCCACGGCATCGTGCTGCAGCCAGTCGCGTTCCTGGGCGGTGAGTTCGGTCCCGGCAACGCCGATCACGAGCATGGTCGATCTCCAATACGGGGCGCCATGATGGCGCACCGCCGCATTGTCGCAGAAGCCGCGTGTACTGGGCCACGACCGGCGCCGTGGGCGGCCTTGTTACGGGCAGCCGTCCACGTCGCACTGGCCGCCCTGTGCCGCGGCGGGGGTGTCGGGCATGTCGGCGGCGATCTGGCGCAGGGCCTGGGCGAAGGCCTCCGGCGGCTGGGCGCCCTGGATGGCATAGCGGTCATTGACCACGAAGGTCGGCACCGACTGGATGCCCAGCGCCTGGGCCTGGGCCAGCTGGGCCTGGATCTCCTGCAGCCCCTCCTCGCCGGCCAGCAGCGCGCTGACCCGCTCGGCGGGAATGCCACCGGCGGCGGCCGCGGCGATCAGGGTCTGGGTATCGGCCAGGTTGCGGCCCTCGACGAAATGGGCGCGGAACAGCGCCTCGCCCACGGCGTCCTGCACGCCTTCACGCCCGGCCAGCCACAGCAGGCGGTGCGCCGGCAGGGTGGTGACCCGTACCTGCCCCTGGTCGAAGTCCATCGGCAGGCCTTCGGCGCGTGCGGTGGTCTGGGTCTGGGACAGGATCTGCGCGGTGCGCTCGGCGCTGCCGAACTTGGCCACGTAGGCCTCGCGCAGCGGCACCGGGGTGGTGCCGGCGTCGGGGTCGAGCTGGAAGGGATGCCAGTGCACCTCGATCTCGGGCGCGTCATCGCCCAGCAGGGCCACGCCCTGCTGGAAACGATGCTTGCCGATCCAGCACCAGGGGCACACCACGTCGGACCAGATATCGATTTTCATGAGCCATGCCTATGGGCCGCGGGCGGCCAAAACAAGGGGCCCTGGCGCATCTGCGTGGCAAGCCTGCGTGCCCACCCACCGTATCCACCCACGGTGGATACCTACGGGCTCCGTTCAGCGGCCGACCAGCGCGCGTAAGGATGCGCGGCCAGGGCCAGGTTGTAGTACCGCACCTGGTCGGTCACTTCGGTACCGGCCCAGTCGGGCAGTTCGATGGCCTGGTCGGCGTGCTCCAGCTCCACCTCGGCCACCACCAGCCCGGCGTTGTCGCCCAGGAACTCGTCCACCTCCCAGACCAGCCCGGCATGGCGCACCAGGTGCCGGCGCTTGTCGATCAGGCCGCCGACGCACAGGGCCAGCAGCGCACGCGCGTCGTCGACCGGGATCGGGTAGTCGAACTCCTGCCGGGTGTGGCCGATCTCGCGTGATTTGAAGTTGAGGAAGGCCTGCTCGCCCTGGATGCGCACGCGCACCGAGGCTTTCTGCGCGCCGCTGTCGAGTGCGGCGGTGTCGTTGATGTAGCCCTGCGCCATCGGGATCACCGCATGTGCGGCACTGCGCCAGCCTTCACCGGTGACGAGGTATTTGCGTTCGATTTCAATGCCCATGCACGCATTATGGCGCGCACGGCCTACACTGCGCGCCCTTTCCAAGGACCCGGTCCTCCCCCCATGACCCATCGCGCCCGTTTCCTGCTCCGATCCACCCTGCCCGCCCTGTTGCTGGCCCTGCCGGTCGCGCATGCCGCCACATCCCCCGATCCCACCCTGGCGCAGGCCCAGGCGGCGATGGATCGCCTGTTCGACGAGGCCATCGCCGATCGCCCGGCCAGCGACAGCAGCCGCCTGGTGGCCGAGGCCTTCCGCCCGCGCCTGCACGCCGTGTCCGGCTGCCTGCCGGTCACCGACGCCGACCCGCCCAGCGTGGACTGCATCGTCACCGCGGAGGACGGCGCGGACGCGGTGCACCGCCTGTTGCGCTTCAGCCAGGTCGACGGCACGTGGGCGCTGCTGTACACGCAGCAGCAGCGTCAGCGGCCGGCGCCGGTGCCGCCCGCGGCACGCGTGCAGGTGCTGCTGCGCGAGGGCTTTGCTGCGCGGTTGGCACGCGAACAGGATGCGGGCACGCGTGCGGATCTGACCCTGGCCATGAACAATGCCGAGGTGCTGGACGTGCGCAACTGCGCGGTCGGCGACGACGCGCCGGTGATCGAATGCACGGTCAGCGCGAGTGCCGGCGGCGAGCGCGGCGAGCAGACCGTGGCGTTTGCGTGGCGGGACGGACAGTGGGTCAACGCCCCGCAGCCGTAACCGTAACCGTCCGCCCCGGTCGAGCGCCGATGCGATGCATCGGCCGCCCGGCCGGTGGCCCCGGCCTCAGCGCTTCTCGAATACCGCGATGCTTTCCACGTGCGCGGTATGCGGGAACATGTCCATCGCACCGGCACTGACCAGGGTGAAGCCCTGTTCGTTGACCAGGTAGCCGGCATCGCGCGCCAGCGAACCCGGGTGGCAGCTCACGTAGACGATGCGCTTGAACTGCTTCAGCGGCAGCTGCTGCAATACTTCGATCGCGCCCGAACGCGGCGGGTCCAGCAGCAGCTTGTCGAAGCCCTGGCGCATCCACGGGGCGTTGCGCTGGTCCTGGGTGAGGTCGGCGGCATGGAACTGCGCGTTGGCCAGGCCGTTGCGCTCGGCGTTTTCCCGGGCCCGGGCGACCAGGCCTGCATCGCCTTCCACGCCCACCACGTCACGCACGGTACGCGCCAGCGGCAGGGTGAAGTTGCCCAGCCCGCAGAACAGGTCCAGCACGCGCTCGTCCGGACCGGCCTCCAGCAGCTCCAGCGCCAGCGCGATCATTTTCACGTTGAGCGAGGCATTGACCTGGATGAAGTCCAGCGGGCGGAAGGCCAGCTCCACATCCCACGGCGCCAGCTTGAACGACAGCGGCACCTCGGCCGGCCACAACGGCTGTACCGACTCCACGCCGCCGGGCTGCAGCGAGATCGCAAAGCCATGTTCCTGCCCGAAGGCGGTCCAGGCGGCGCGGTCGGCTTCGGTCAGCGGCTGCATGTGGCGGATGGTGAGCATGATCGCCTCGTCGCCGGCGATGAACTCGATCTGCGGGATGTCGCGCTTGCCGTCGAGGGTTTCAATGAACGCCGCCATCGCCCCGACCTTGCTGCCGATCTCCGGAATGACGGTCAGGCACTGGCTCAGGTCGGCCACGAAGCGCGGGTCCAGCTCACGGAAGCCGACCAGGGTCTTGTCCTTCTTTTCCACCCGGCGCACCGAGAAGCGGCCCTTGCGGCGGTAGCCCCAGCTGTCGCCCACCAGCGGCGGCAGCACCTTGCCGGGGGTGACGTGGCCGATCCGGGTCAGATTGTCCGTAAGGACCCGTTGCTTGGCCACGATCTGCTGCGACTCTTCCAGGTGCTGCAACACGCACCCGGCGCAGACGCCGAAATGCGGGCAGCGCGGGGTGACCCGCTGCGGCGACGGCTGCAGCACCTCCAGGGTGCGCGCTTCGTCGAAATGGCGGTTGCGCGCGGTCGGCTCGGCGCTCACCACTTCGCCGGGCAGTGCGCCGGTGATGAAGGTGACCTTGCCGCCCTCGCCTTCACGGCGGGCAACGCCACGGCCATCATGGCTGAGGTCGAGGATGTCGGTCTGGAAGGGGGTACGGTCGAGGCGGGAGCGGGATCGGGCCACGTGGCAACAGGCTGCGGGCAAAAAGGGTGCGTATTGTCGCAGATACGCGGGTCGGGCTGCGGATGGGCCCGTTGGAAACGCTTGCAGAGTGCGTTCTCATGTTTAATATGGGCATAGCTGACATGGAGGCAGCCCCAATGCAGATGACCCCTCGGGATCCAATGCCCCGATTCCTGCTCGTCGAGGACGACACCATCAGCCGCGGCTTTTTCAAGGCCGCGCTGGAGACCCTGCCGGCGCAGGTGGACACCGCCGATTCGCTGGCCACGGCCATGGACACCGGGCGCAGCGGCCAGCACGACCTGTGGCTGATCGACGTCAACCTGCCCGACGGCAATGGCACCCAGCTGCTGCATGCGCTGCGCCGTTCACGGCCGGACACGCCGGCGCTGGCGCACACCGCCGATGGCGATACCAGCATCCATGCGCGGCTGCGCGACGCCGGCTTCAGCGACACCCTGGTCAAACCGCTCACCGGCGAACAGCTGCTCAAGGCCGTGCGGCGTGCGCTGGTCAACAGCCCGGGCACCGCCCCGCCGGCCGCTGGCGCAAGCGCGGACAGCGAGCGGGAAGACTGGGACGAAATCACCGCGCTGGCCGCCCTGAACGGGCAGCGCCACCATCTCATCGCCCTGCGCGAACTGTTCCTGGCCGAGCTGCCTGGCGTACGCGACGCGGTCGCCCAGGCCCTGCTTCAGCAGGACGTGCGTGCCCTGCAGGGCCAGCTGCACCGCCTGCAGGCCAGTTGCGGCTTCGTCGGCGCGGCGCGGCTGGCACGCGCGGTGCGGCAGCTGCACCAGGCACCGGATTCCAGCGGCGCGCATACGCAGTTCCGGGCGGCAGTGGACGCGTTGCTGCATTGAAGGCGTAACCGTTCCGTAGAGCCGGGCTCTGCCCGGCTGACGGGGTCCACGCACCGCGTCGTAGAGCCGGGCTCTGCCCGGCTGATGGTCCATTGGCGTGTCCGCGCACCAAGCAGCCGGGTAGAACCCGGCTCTACCGGCGTCTGGCCAGGTCTTCGAGCATTTCCCACGACTTCAGCCCGCGCCCGCCCAGGTGGTGCAGCAGCACGGCGCGCATGGCGCGGCGCAGGCTGGCCAGGTCGTCGGCGTCGGGTTGGCGGTCCTCGGCCAGTGCCAGCAGGGCGCTGCCGGTGGCGGTGCCACGGCGGGGGTCGGTGCCGCGCTCGCTGAGCAGCCGGCGCGGCCCTTCCTGCGGGTCCAGTTCGTAGCGGGCGGCCGGGTCGACCGGCTCGCCGTCGCTGCCATGGGCCAGGTCGAACCCGAACCCCAGCGCCTCCAGCAGGTCGCGTTCGAACCGGCGCAGAGTCCAGGCCAACGGCTCGCCGTCGCGCAGGCGCTGGCGGACCAGGCCGTAATGGTCATACAACTCGGGCAGCGGGTCCTGGCGCGGGGCCAGCCGCATCAGCAGCTCGTTGATGTAGAACCCGGCCAGCATCGCCTCGCCGCCCAGCCGCGGCGCGGCATCCAGGGCTTCGGCACCGCGCAGCTGGGCCAGTTCACCGCGCTGCACGGCACTGAAGCGGATCCACTGCAGCGGCTGCAATGCCGCCCGCAGGGCCTGGCTGCGCGGACTGCTCACGCCCCGCGCCAGCAGGCCGATACGGCCGTGCTGCTCGGTCAGTACTTCCACCAGCAGGCTGGTTTCGCGCCACGACCGGGCATGCAGCACGAAGGCGGGTTCGTCATCGATGCGCATGGCGCAGCCGTCAGCGACCCGGCTTACTCGTAGCCGAACGCCTTCAGCGCGGCTTCGTCATCGGACCAGCCTTCACGCACGCGCACCCAGGTCTCCAGGAAGACCTTGGCGCCGAACAGGCGCTCCATCTGCATGCGCGACTTGGCGCCGATGTCCTTCAGGCGGGTGCCGCCCTTGCCGATCACGATGGCCTTCTGGCCTTCGCGCTCGACCCAGATCACCGCGCCGATGCGCAGCAGGTTGCCGTCTTCGACGAACCGCTCGATTTCCACCGTGGTGGCGTACGGCAGTTCTTCGCCCAGCTGGCGCATGAGCTGCTCACGGACCAGTTCGCCGGCCAGGAAGCGCTGGCTGCGGTCGGTGATTTCATCCTCGCCGAACATCGGCGGGGCTTCGGGCAGCAGCTTGAGCAGGTCGCGCACCAGCGCTTCCAGGCCGTTGCGCTTCTGCGCCGAAATCGGGTGAACGGCGGCGAACGTGCGGCCTTCGGTGACCTGCTGCAGGAACGGCAGCAGCGCCGCCTTGTCCTTGAGCCGGTCGACCTTGTTGACCACCAGCACCACCGGAATGCCCGAGTCGCTGAGCACGTTGAAGGCCAGGGTGTCTTCCTCGTCCCAGCGGCCGGCTTCGATCACCAGCATGCCGGCGTCCACGCCCTCCAGCGAGCCGCGCGCGGCGCGGTTCATGACGCGGTTCATGGCGCGCTTCTGCACCCGGTGCAGGCCGGGGGTGTCCACCAGCACCAACTGCCCTTCCGGGTAGCTGGCAATGCCCAGCAACCGGTGCCGCGTGGTCTGCGGGCGGTTGGACACGATGCTGACCTTGGCGCCCACCAGGGCGTTGGTCAGGGTGGATTTGCCGACGTTGGGGCGGCCGATGACGGCCACGCTGCCGCAATGATGGGGAATTGCTTCGCTCACTTGGAATCCAGTTGCTCGAGGGCGGCCGCGGCCGCCTGTTGTTCGGCCAGCCGTCGCGAGGCACCTTCGCCTTCGGTGCTGACAGCGGGATCGGCTACGCCACAGCGTACCCGGAAGGTCTTGGCATGGTCGTCACCCGACTCTGACAGCAGCTCGTACAGCGGCAGCGTCTTCTGTCGGGCCTGCAACCATTCCTGAAGGCGGGTTTTGGGGTCTTTCTCGGGCTTGCCGGTGGCCGGCAGCGCCTCCATCGAGGGGCCGAACCACGGCAGAACCACGCCGCGGCAGGCCTCGAAGCCGGCATCCAGGTAGATGGCGGCTACAACCGCCTCCAGGGCGTCGGCCAGGATGGAGTCGCGGCGGTGACCGCCGGTCTTCATCTCGCCCGGGCCCAGGATCAGCCGGTCGCCCAGTTCGAGGGTGCGGGCGATCACCGCCAGCGCACCTTCACGCACCAGTTCGGCACGGGCGCGGGTGAGCGCACCTTCGTCGGCCTTGGGCCAGCGCTGGTACAGCGCCTGGGCCACCATCATGTTGACGATGCTGTCGCCGAGGAATTCCAGCCGCTCGTTGTTGGGCGTGCCGGCACTGCGATGCGTCAGGGCCTGCTGGAGCAGGCCCGGATCTGCGAAGGGATGACCAATGCGGTCACCACGTTGGAAAGTCTTAGTCGACACCGGCGAGGGTCAGTTCCTGGTTCGAATCGAATTTGCCCACCACGTCGAGATTGCCGATCAGTTCACGGCGCACTTCGTAGTTGACCTTCATGTTCCAGCCGCCGTCGATGCGATCGAACTTGACGTTGGCCGGCTTCACGTTTTCCGAGTAGTTGATGTACAGCCGCTTGAAGAACAGGTCCTGCACGCGGGCAGGCTCCATGTTGCCCACGCCCGGCTCCTTGGCCAGGCTCTTCATCGCCGAGCGCACCGAGTAGTACTCCTGGTACATCGGGAACAGCTTCATGCCGACATACAGGCCGAACGCGACCACGATCAGTACCGCCAGGAACGAGGTCAGGGTCATGCCACGCTGCGTGTTCATCGTCTTCATTGCGTTCTCCCCAGATACGCGAGTGTGATGGATCAATTGATGCTCGAGCCGATCCGCGACGGCTCGAAGCCGTCCTTGCAGAACCAGCCCGAGCAGTTCAGCCAGATCAGGAACGCCTTGCCGCGCAGGTTCTCTTCCGGGAGCAGGCCCCAGAAGCGCCCATCATCGCTGTTGTCGCGGTTGTCGCCCATCACCAGGTACTTGCCGGCCGGCACCGTCCACTGGCCTGCGCCACGCGGGTAGTCGGTTTCCAGCACGGTGTGGGTGCGGCCCGGCAGGTGCTCGACCAGCAGCGCGCTGCCCTCGCCCTGGCCGCGATGGCCGGCATACAGGCCCTTGTTGTCGTACTTGACCGGTTCGCCGTTGAGGATCAACCCGTTCCCCTCGAATACGATCTCGTCACCGGGGATGCCGATGACGCGCTTGATGAAATTCTCGCCCTTGGCCGGATCGTTGTCCGAGTGGCCCGGGAAGTGGAACACCACCACGTCGCCGCGCTTGGGTTCGCCCAGCGGGACGACCTTGGCATTGTTCAACGGCAGCCGCAGGCCGTAGGAGAACTTGTTGACCAGGATGAAATCGCCGATCAGCAGGTTGGGCATCATCGAGCTGGACGGGATCTTGTACGGCTCGGCGATGAAGCTGCGCACCACCAGCACGATGGCCAGCACCGGGAAGAACGCCCGGGCGTAGTCCACCGCGACCGGCTCGGAATCCAGCAGGCCGGCACGCGCGGCACGGCGCTTGGCGAAATACAGCTTGTCGGCCAGCAGGATCAAACCCGAGGCCAGCGTCAGTACGACCAGGAGGATCTCAAACAATTTCATGCGGTGTCCTTGGGCAACGGGTGCAGCGGTGCGGGTGCAGCGGCGACGGGGCCATCCCTGCGCGCCCGGCGGCACCTGGCGGGTGCCGCGCGGCTGCCGGGCGACCTGCCGGCCTTACTTGTCCATCTGCAGCACGGCCAGGAAGGCTTCCTGCGGGATTTCCACGCGGCCAACCTGCTTCATGCGCTTCTTGCCTTCCTTCTGCTTTTCCAGAAGCTTCTTCTTGCGCGAAACGTCGCCACCATAGCAC